>Ga0302324_100021401_pt1 | contig 12610 bp, 8 predicted proteins | sample Palsa_T0_1_FD_201949 | JGI IMG/M metagenome (GOLD analysis project Ga0302324, IMG submission 201949) | Peat permafrost microbial communities from Stordalen Mire near Abisko, Sweden - Palsa_T0_1 | ecosystem: Environmental > Terrestrial > Soil > Palsa > Peat permafrost | place: Sweden: Abisko...
CTACGATCAGCTGCACCGCTGGTCGGTCACGGACCTCGACGGGTTCTGGTCCTCGATCTGGGAATTCTTCGGCGTTCAGTCTCATGCGCCGTACCAGGCCGTCCTGGCGAGCCGGGCGATGCCCGGAGCCAGCTGGTTCCCCGGAGCGCGGCTGAACTACGCCGAGCATGCCCTGATCGGCTCCGGCCAGGGCGACGACGCGGTCGCCGTGATCGCGCATTCGCAGACCCGGCCTGCCGTCCAGGTCACCTTCGGCGAACTCCGCCGCCAGGTCAGCGCGGCACGCGCCGGGCTGCGCCGCCTGGGTGTCCGCCCAGGGGACAGGGTAGCCGGTTACCTGCCGAACATACCGGAGACGCTGGTGGCGTTCCTGGCTACCGCGAGCCTGGGCGCGACCTGGGCCAGCTGCGCGCCGGAGTTCGGTGCGCCGAGCGTCGTCGACCGCTTCGGGCAGATCGAGCCGAAGGTTCTGTTCACGATCACGGGCTACGGCTACGGGGAGAAAGAAATCGACCGGAGCGCGGATGTGGCGGCCATCAGGACGGGATTGCCGACGGTCGAGAACGTGGTACACGTCCGGTACGGGCCGGGCGAGCTACCGGGCGCTCTCTCCTGGGACGGGCTGCTCGCCGACGCGGACAAACTCTCCTTTGAGCCGGTCAGCTTCGATCATCCCCTCTGCGTGCTGTTCTCGTCCGGCACCACAGGCAAACCGAAGGCCATCGTCCACGGACACGGCGGGATCCTCCTCGAGCACCTCAAGAACAACGCGCTGAGCTGGGATCTAGCGGCTGGCGATCGGATGCTCTGGTTCTCGACGACCGCCTGGATGATGTGGAATGCCCTGGTTTCCGCGCTGCTCAACGGGTCGTCGATCGTGATGATCGACGGCAATCCGCTCTATCCAGACATCAACTGGCAGTGGCGGCTGGCCGAGGAGACCGGCGCGACGCTCATGGGGGCAAGCCCCGGGTATCTCATGGCCTGCCGGAAAGCTGGTGTCCAGCCGGCCAAGAGCTTCGGGCTGTCCCGGCTGCGGCAGCTCGGCGCGGCCGGCAGCCCGCTCCCGGTCGAGGGATACCGCTGGGTGTCAGAGCAGTTCGGCTCCCGGGTGCTGCTCAACGTGGGCAGCGGCGGCACCGATCTGTGCACCGGGATCGTGCAGGGCAGCCCGCTGCTGCCGGTATGGGCCGGCGAGATTTCCGGCGCCTGCCTGGGCGTGGATGCCATGGCCTACGACGAGCAGGGCCGGCGCGTGGTCGGTCAGCTCGGTGAGCTCGTCATCGCCTCGCCGATGCCGTCGATGCCCGTCGGATTCTGGGGCGATGCGGACGGTTCCCGGTACTCCTCCACCTACTTCGACGAATTCCCCGGCGTGTGGCGGCACGGGGACTGGATCCGGTTCTCTGCGGCCGGGAGCTGCATCATCGCGGGCCGCTCCGATGCCACGCTGAACCGCGGCGGGGTGCGGCTGGGCACCGCGGAGTTCTACCGCGTGGTAGAGGAGTTGCCGGAGGTCGTCGACAGCCTCGTCGTGCACCTGGAGGACCCTGCGGGCGGCAACGGGGAGCTGCTGCTGTTCGTCCAGCTCGGGGAAGGGGCGGAGCTCGACGACACACTCCGGCGCACCATCGCGACGCTGCTGCGGACATCGCTGTCCCCGAGGCATATCCCGGACAGCATCACCGCCGTCCCGGCCATCCCGCGCAACCGCACCGGCAAAAAGCTCGAGCTGCCGGTCAAGAAGATCCTGCAAGGCGCCGAGCCGGACGATGTGGTGAGCCGGGACGTCCTCGCGGATCCCGCATCACTCGATGCCTACGTCGCTCACGCGGCCCAACGGAGGTCGACATGAACGAATCGCCCGTGCAGCGGGTCGCGATCGTCGGGACGGGGGTGATCGGGGCCAGCTGGGCGGCGCACTTCCTGGCCCACGGGCTCGACGTCGTCGCCACCGATCCGGCACCCGGCGCCGAGAGCCAGCTGCGGGCCGAGGTGCAGGCCTGCTGGCCATTGCTCGAGCAGCTCGGCCTGGCCGACGGCGCCTCACCGGATCGGCTCTCGTTCACGCCAGATCCGGCTGCCGCCGTGGCCGATGCCGATTTCGTGCAGGAGAACGGCCCCGAGCGCGAGGACGTCAAGCATGCGCTGTTTGACGTCCTGGACGGCGCCGCGGCCCCGGGGGTCGTCCTGGCGAGTAGCTCGTCAGGGCTCCTGCCCAGCGCCATTGCCCGTGGCTGCTCACGGCACCCCGAGCGGGTTCTGATCGGGCATCCGTTCAACCCGCCGCACCTGATTCCCCTGGTCGAGGTGGTCCCGGGCGAGAAGACGTCTGCGGAGGCAGCCACTGCCGCGATGGCTTTCTACACGGCGGTCGGCAAGCGGCCGATCCTGCTTCGCAGGGAACTGCCCGGGCACGTCGCCAACCGGCTCCAGGCCGCGCTCTGGCGAGAGGCGTACTCACTGGTCGAGCGCGGGATCGCGAGCGTCAGCGACATCGATACCGCGATCTCGCAAGGACCGGGCCTGCGCTGGGCGGTGCTGGGACCGTTTGTCAACCAGCACCTATCCGGCGGCCCGGGCGGTCTGGCTCACGTGCTGGAGCACCTCGGACCGCCAATGGTCGAGTGGTGGCAGGACCTCGGGCACCCGCAGCTTACCCCCGAGCTGGCGGAGCTCCTCGTCGCCGGCGTGGAGGAGGAACTGGCCGGGATCGACCAGGCGCGGCTCGTCGCCGACCGCGACAGGTTGCTGAACTTGCTGCTCACGGCGAAGTCGGACAGTTCGCTGCCCTGATCCGGAGGATGCCTCACATGTTGGATCCCGAGACGCTGGTCGCGATCGACGTCCACGTCCACGTCGAGCAGGACAGTCACGGCTGCTTCGCCCTCGACCAGGAATTGCTTGATGCCTCGGCCAGCTATTTCAAGTCGAGTGAGCACCGAGCTCCGACATTGGCCCATATCGCGGCGCATTACCGCGAGCGCCGGATCGGGGCCGTGGTGTTCACGGTCGACGCGACGGCCGCGACCGGCCACCCGGCCCTATCCAGCGAGGAGATCGCCGATCTCGCCGCGGAGCACGACGATGTGCTGATCCCGTTCGGATCGGTTGATCCCCACGGCGGCGCGATGGCCGTGCGGCAGGCCCGTCGGCTGGTGACCGGCCACGGGGTCCGGGGCTTCAAGTTCCACCCCAGCCTGCAGGCCTTCGAACCCAACGACCGCCACTACTACCCGATCTATGCGGAGCTGCAGGAACTAGGCGTACCCGCGCTCTTCCACACCGGGCAGACCGGGATCGGCGCGGGATTGCCTGGCGGCCGCGGGATCAAACTGCGTTACTCGGCGCCCATGCTGCTCGATGACGTGGCCGCGGACTTCCCGCAGCTGACGATCGTCCTGGCGCATCCCTCCGTTCCGTGGCAGGACGAGGCGATCTCGATCGCCACCCATAAGGCCATCGTCTACATTGACCTATCCGGGTGGTCACCGAAGTATTTTCCGCCCCAGCTGGTTCGCGCCGCCAACACGCTGCTCAGCCGCAAAGTCATGTTCGGCTCCGACTATCCCGTCCTGACTCCGGATCGCTGGATGGCGGATTTCGACAAGCTCGACATCAAGCCCGACGTCCGCCCGTTGATCCTGAAGGACAATGCCGCGCGGATGCTCGGCCTCACGCCGGGAAGACCGGCTGATAACTGAGCGAGCGCGGGTGGCCGCTACCGGACCGCGGGCATCCCGGTTCGGGCCGGCTGCCAGCCGCGTTCGGCGGACAGCATGTCCTCGATGATGCGGTGCGCGCGCAGCCCGGCCACGTCAGCGGAGACATTGAACTCCTCGCCGGCGCCGAAACGGTCAGCGCGAGCCTGGATCGCCTCAAGCAGCCGCTTGTCGGCGGTCAGCGTCGCGTGGTGCACGGCACGGAGCTGATCGGAAACCTGGGGCTGGCTGGTCAGGTAGTTGCGGGACACCTGCCAGTGCACGACCGTGCTGCGCGGGCCGAGCGGGGTGAAGGCGCGGGTCAGTATCTTGTCGTAGGACCCGGCCCCGTCGCCTCCGTCACCCGTGGCGAACACGTGCATCCGGTCGACGTGCAAGCCGGGAGAGACCAATTCCCCCGATTCCCGCTGTGCGTAGTCGCGGTCCTGCGGCAGGCCTGTAGTCCGCGCCTGCCAGTCCACCAGCGGCGAAGGGGGGAAGTCGCGGTAGTACGACACGGTCGTCTCCGTCACCTCTATCTCGAGCCGGGGCGGGGTCCCCAGGTAAGGGCTCGGTGAGAGTCCCGGATGCACGTGCGGGAAATGCGTGAGGTCGAGGGCATTCTCGTGCAGCAGCAGGTAATTCGCCTCGACCTGCAGCGTCTCGCCGAACGTGGCCCAGTCCGCATCGCGCAGCCAGGGCACGGCTGGCGGGTCGGACAGCGTCGATGTCGCGGGATGACCCATCCATATCCAAACGAACGGTGGTTCCTCCCTCACGGGAAACGATCTAGCCCGCGCGCCGTACGGCACGTTCTCCTGCGACGGCACCCGCACGCACCCGCCGTCCGGCCCGAACGCCATGCCGTGATATCCGCATACCACCTCATCGTCGGACAGGGTGCCGTAGGACAACGGCAGCGACCGGTGCGGGCAGCGGTCTTCCAGCGCGGCCACCGCGCCGGAGCGGAGCCGGTAGAACAGCACCGGCTGGCCGAGCACGGTCCGGCCGAGCAGCCCGCGGCCGACCTCGTCACTGGTGGCCGCCACATACCAGCAGTTCAGCGGGTAATTACCTGCCAGACGGGACACCGTGGCTCCAATCACAGGTCGAGCACGAGCCGCTCGGAACGGCAACGGGAAACGCAGATCATCATGTACTCGCCGGCTTCGCGGTCTTCGGAGGTAAGGACGGAATCGCGATGGTCGATGTCGCCGGCGATCACTTCCTGCTCGCAGGTGCCGCAGGTGCCGATACGGCAGGAGGACAGCAGGCTGATCCCGGCTCCCTCGACTACCTCGAGAATGGTCTGGTCCGCGGGTACCACGGTGGTAATGCCCGAACGCTGCAGCACCAGCTCGAACGGCGAATCCGCGGCAGCGGCCGGCTCGGCGGGCTTGGGCGCGAAACGCTCCACGTGCAATGCCCCCGGCGGCCATGTCGCGCACTGGCTCTCGACCGCGGACAGCAGCTGCTCCGGGCCGCAGCAGTAGACCAGGGTGTCCGGCCGCGGATCGCCCAGGATGGCCGGCAGGTCCAGCAGGCCCTCCTCGTCCTGCGGCCATACCCGCACCCGGTCGCCGTGCCGGGCGAGCTCATCACCGAACGCCATCGACGCCCGCTGCCGCCCCCCGTAGGCGAGGGTCCACGGCACCCCGCGCTGCTGCGCGGACTCGATCATGGGCAGCAGCGGGGTGATGCCGATGCCGCCGGCCACGAAGATATAGCGCGGAGCGTCGACGAGCGCGAAGTGGTTGCGCGGACCGCGCACTCGCACCTGCGAGCCCTCCTTCAAGGCATCGTGGACGAACTGCGACCCGCCACTGCTGTCCGGGGCCCGCAGCACGCCGATGCGGAAGCTGGTGCGGTCCCGCAGCGCGCCGCACAGCGAATACTGGCGGGTCAGCCCCTCGTCGAGCACCAGGTCGATGTGCGCGCCGGGCGTCCAGCCCGGTAGCGCGTCGCCGGCCGGATCGGCCAGGGTCAGGGCGACGACATCGGTGGCCACCGTTTCCCGGCGGAGCACCACCAGGTCCGCCTCGTGTTCCCGGTAGACCGCGTCACCGGACATCAGGCAGCTCCTTCGCGGTCAGCCTCGGGCGGTCAGCTTGACATGCAGCTCGCGCGGACCGCGGAAGATCCATCCCCACATGGGTGAGGGCTGGCCGGGGTCGAGCTCGATCAGGGAATAGGCCTGCAGCAGTTCCTCAAGCGCGATGCGCATCAGGTTCGGGGCGAAGGAACTGCCCGCGCAGGCATGTTTGCCGGTACCGAACGCCATGTGGGGATGCTGAGCGCGGTCGATGTCGAACACGTCGGGCCGCTCGAATTCGGTCTCGTCGCGGTTGGCCGAGCCGTACGCCAGCAGGATGTGGCTGCCCGCGGCGATCTTGGTGCCGGCCCGCTCGACGTCATGGTAGGGGCTGCGCCCGAGTGTGGTCCAGATCGGGGCGCACCAGCGGAGCCCTTCGTTAATGGCGCGGGGAATAAGGTTCGGCTCCTGTCCGACGCGGCGCAACTGGTCCGGATTGGACAGCAAGCCGAGCAGGGTGGACCCTGCCCCGTGGCCCGGCTCCTGCTGGCCACCGAGGAGGATGACGAAAAGCGTCGGGTAGATGTACTCGGGCGGGCGGGTCTGGCCCTCGGGCATGCCGTCGTGCAGCCAGTGTGACAGGCTGCTGTCGTCTGGCTCGCGGCTCAGCCGTGCCAGCTTCGGGTCGACCACCGCCCTGATCTCCTCGCTGACCGCGTCGGAGACGGCGAATCCCTCCGGGTGCAGCGCCTTGTTGGCGAAGCCGGTGCTGAGGTCGTGGAACCAGTGCCGCAAGGTGCCGGAGTCGATCTCCTTGAAGCCCAGCAGGTCGCCGAGGGCGCGGACGCTGATCGGCTCGAAGTACTGAGCCATCAGCTCGGCCGAGCCGGTCTCGGGCAGGCCGGCCACAACCTCGCGGACGATGGGCCGGGCCAGGTCTTCGATATACTGCCGGACCGCACGGGGACGCAGCTGCGGATCGATCATCGCGCGCAGGCCGGCGTGCAGGTCGCCGTCGACGGACAGGATGTTGGGCTGGCCGAATACGTGCTCGTTGGCCGGGTCGGTCGTACCGCCGAAGTTCTCGAAGTCGCTAGCGATCTCCCAGCATTCCTGCCACGTGCTGGCGATGTTGGCCTGCACCGACGGGATCCAGGCGATGGGGACTTCCCGGCGGAGCCGTTCGAACACGGGATAGGGATCGTTCTCGAGTTGCCCGACCGAGATATCGTCCAGCCAGCTCTCACCGGCCCCGGGCTGGGACGCTGTCATTTCGGGCCTCCACCTGGCAGTCGCAGTGATAGTGCTCGCTCACCGGTCAAGTGTCAGACGGACAGCCGACCGTCGGCATGCGGCTTCCCGCTCAGTAGATTCCCCCGCAGCGTGCAGTGCACGGGCGGCTGCGGCCCGGACTTTGCCGGACCCGTCCTACTCAGCAGAAAGCCGGGAGTTTGATGCCTGGCCATGGGGAAGGATGCGAACACTGAACCCGGGACGATGCGACTTGTCGGCCTCGATCCCCCGGACCCTGGAGATTGCCTTGGCTGAAAAAACTGTGGGCCCAACCACTGTCCGCCATGGCGTGCACACGCACCACCTCACCCTGGCGACGGTCATCGCGACGTGCATCGCCGTCTGCGTCGGTCAGATCGGGCTAGCCATCCCCGCGGTGCTCAATGGCCTGTTCCAGCAGGATCTGGGCACCTCGTCCGCCCAGCTGACCTGGATCTCCGACGCGTTCCTGGTCCCGGTCAGCCTGCTGGAGCTGACGTTCGGCGCGATGGGCGACCTGTTCGGCCGCAAGCGGCTGCTCATCGGCGGCAGCGCCCTGATGGTGGTGGGCGAGCTCCTCAGCGTCCTGACCCCGGGCGCGAGCGCCTCGACCACTACCCGGGTGGTGATCCTGTGGGTCGGTCAGATTGTCGCGGGCACCGGCGCGGCTGTGCTGTTCCCGACGACGCTGGCGATGGTGGCGGCCGGCACGCACAACGTTCGAGCCCGCGCGCGCGGCATCGCCATCTGGGCGGCGGCGCTGTCGTCGGGCGGCTTCATCTCCCCGATCATCGGCGGCCTGGTCACCAAGGTCAGCTGGGGCTCAGACCCGTACGCGTCGTGGCGCTGGGCGTTCGTGACCGTCGGCATCCTGGCGCTGATCAGCACCGCGGTGGCGTTCACCGCGCAGAACTCCTCGGCGCCGGAAGGACGCTCGCTGGACTGGCCGGGGCAGATCACGATCGCCATCGCGGTGTTCGCCCTGCTGTACGGGGTGATCAGCGCGTCCACGTCCGGATGGACGAGCGGGCTGGTGATTTCCTGCTTCGTCATCGCGGCGGTCTTCCTCGCCGTGTTCATCGCCGTCGAGAGCCGAACGCCTGCCCCGCTGCTGCGTCTGGACCTGTTCCGCAGCCGGGCCTTCTCGGTGAACTCGGTGATAACGGTCGTCGGCATGTTCGCGTTCCTCGGCATCGCCTACTCGACCAGCATCCGGCTGTCGGCCATCCAGGGCTTCACCCCGCTGAAGACATCAATCGCATTCGTCCTGCTGCAGGGGTTCGCCCTGGTGCTGATGCCGGTGACGGCGCGGGCCATCCGCGATTTCAACCCGCGCTGGGCGCTGGGCGGCGGGTTCCTTCTCATCGGCGTGGGCGCGCTGTGGATCTCGTCCGTGTCGGCCAGCAACTTGTCGCTGGCGCCGATCGTCGCGCCGCTGGCCATCATCGGCATCGGCTTCGCGTTCGCGCTGTCGTCGGTCACCGCCGTCGCCGTCGACACGGTGCCGAACCACCTCGCGGGCATGGCCTCCGGTACCACCAGCCAGCTGCGGGACTTCGGGTTCACGCTCGGCCCCGCCGTGATCGGCGCGATCGCGCTGAGCACGGCGGCCAGCGAGATTCGCACCAAGCTGCTCTCGAGCCCCGGACTGCGCGGGGCCATCCACGCATTTGACCAGGCGCCGGCGCACGTGCCGGCCGCCCAGCGCGCCTCGGTCGAGGGGGCGGTGCACGCGGTCAACTCCGGGCCGCTCGGGGCGAACGCCGTCCCGGCCACGGTGCCCGGGCCGAACGGCAAACCGGTGCCCTTCAACCCGCTCAAGGACGTCGCGTTCCACGCCCTGGACCACGCCTATTCCATCGGCTATATCATCTGCGGAGTGGCGGCGCTGGTGGCGGCCCTGCTGGCTACGTTTTTCCTGCACGGCGGCGCCCACCAGCGGCTGGTGACCGAGGAGTCCCTTGAGGAAGACCCGGGCTGAGCCGCGACCGCTAGGAAGACACGACCATGCGAGATCAGGGACTGGGCTCGTGGCCAGCCAGGCGCGCGCGGATGACCCCGGGCAAGACCGCCCTGGTCCAGGCCGACGTGACCAGGACGTACGCGGAGCTGGCCGAGAACACCACGCGGGTGGCGCACGGCCTGGCCGCTCGCGGCGTTGGCCGCGGTGACCGGGTGGCGTTCCTGGGCCTGAACTCGGTCGAGCTGGTCGAGGCGATGTTCGCCACCGCGAAGCTCGGCGCGGTGTTCCTGCCCCTCAACACGCGCCTGGCGCCGCCGGAGATCGCCTACATCCTGGCCGACAGCGGCGCGAAGCTCCTCATCGCGGCGCCGGGCTTTGACAGCGTGGCGGGCGCGCCCGAGATCAGGCGGCTGCCGCTGGATCTGATCCCCGCCCATGCGGTGAGCCGGGGCGGCGCGGACGGCCTGCGGTCGGAACAGGCTGCGCCGCTGGACCTGCCGATCGGTCACGATGACCTGTTCATGATCCAGTACACCTCCGGCACCACCGGGCGCCCCAAGGGCGTCATGCTCACGCACGGGAACATCACCTGGAACGTGTACAACCTGCTGGTCGACGTCGACATCCGCAGCGACGAGGTCGCGCTGGTCACCGCGCCGCTGTTCCACACCGCGGCGCTGAACCAGGTGCTGTTCCCCACCCTGCTCAAGGGCGGCACCGCGCTAATCGAGGCCAAGTTCGACCCGGACCACGCGATCGAGCTGATCGAGGAACACGGCGTGACGCTGCTCTTCGGTGTCACCTCGATGTACCTGGCCCTGACCCAGTCGGCACGCTGGCCGCACGCCACCATGTCCACGCTGCGCAGCGCCCTGAGCGGGGGCGCGCCGTTGCCGGTCTCATTGCTGCAGGCCTATCTCGACCGCGGGCTGATGATCGTCCAGGGGTACGGGCTGACCGAGGCTTCGCCCGGCGCGACGATGCTGCGTGCCGCGGACGGCGTCCGCAAGATCGGATCGGCCGGCACCGCCTGCTTCTTCACCGATGTCCGCGTGGTCACGCCCGACCTCGCGGACGTGGCCGCCGGGGAGAAGGGGGAAGTGCTGGTGCAAGGCCCCAACGTGACTCCGGGCTACTGGCAGCAGCCAGCCGCCACCCAGGCCGCGTTCGCCGGCGACGGATGGCTGCGCACCGGCGACCTCGCGCAGGTGGACGACGAGGGCTACCTGTACATCGTCGACCGCCTCAAGGACATGATCATCTCCGGTGGCGAGAACGTCTATCCCGCCGAGGTCGAAGAGGCCCTGTACACCCATCCGGCCGTCGCCGAGTGCGCCGTCATCGGCGTCCCCGACGCCAGGTGGGGGGAGGTAGCCCGGGCCGTCGTGGTCCGGCGCGGCGGGCAGCAGGTCACCGAGGCGGAACTGATCGCCTACCTCGATGGCCGGCTCGCCCGGTACAAGATCCCCAAGACCGTCGTGTTCACCGACGCGCTGCCGCACACCGCCTCAGGCAAAATCCTCAAGCCAGACATCAGGCAACAGCACGCCGCACCCCGGGAAGGACTCAGCCCATAACCGACCGCGGCTGGCGTCAGCGTTACTTCGACGAGCGGCATGTCACCCTCCGACGGTTTCGTGGCAGCCACTGATCTTCCCGTTCAGGGCGTATTTCACAGTTTGTTGCGGTCTGGCGTGCAGGCGACGTGTGATTCTGCTGGGTAGGAACGGGGCGGCTGATCCGGTTTCTCGATGCCGGTCCTTTTCGGCTCAGCCGGATGCCGTGGGAGACACTGGTGGTGTGGATGCTGAGCGCACGGCTGCGATGAAGTCGGCGGGCCGGTCGAGGTGGACAAGGTGCCCGGCTCCGGCGATCCGCACGGTGCGGATGTCCGGTCGCTGCCGCGCGACACGGTCGTGCAGGCCAGCCATCCACGGGGAGCTCTCCTGGCCGAGGATCCAGGTCAGCGGGACCGTAAGGCCGGTCACCGCGCGAAGCGGGATGTGCTCGTGCATGACTCCGAAGGGGTGCGGGTCCCATTCCGCCAGCACTGGCTCGGCGTTGGCCTGCAGGTTCAGGCGGATGTTCTCGGGGGCGAGATCGTAGCTGTTGCCGCCGGAGCGCAGAGCAGAGCCGAATCGGTAGAAGACCTCGGCCGCCTCCAGCCGTCGGCCGCGCAGCTGGGTGAGTTTGAGCGGGAGCGCTGTGCCCAGCACGTGCCGGTCGGCGTGTCGCATGCCGTGGAAGGGGGCCTCAACGATGACCAGCGCCGAGAAAAGCTCCGGATGCTTGACCGCGACGGCGAGAGCGATGTTGCCGCCGGAACTCCAGCCGACCACAGTGGCCGGCCGCCCGGCGACTTTCGCCAGGACCGCCGTCAGGTCCTGAGCGTGGATTCGGTGGTCGCGGACGGGCTTGTGCCGGGATTGCCCGTAGCCGCGCCGGTCGTATACGACGACGTGGTGTTCACGGGCTAGTTCGTCAACGACACCATCCCAGGTAGTCATGTCGGTTGCCGAGCCGTGGACCAAGACGAGCGGCGGGCCGTCCCCCGCCGTCCGGTAGTTCAGTCTTGCTCCGGGAACCTCAAGTACGGGCATGCCTTCTCCAGGCGAGGGGGGCAACGCGTTCGTTGCTATACCACCGCCGTAGGCAGCGGACAGGTGGTGCCCGATTCCGGTCAGTGAGAAGACGTTTGGCCCCTCCCGCGTGACCAGCAAGAATTTCTCGAATATCGAATTGCCACTCCCGCGGCGTAGGGAGAGCACATGCCTGAGCAGCAGCCGGGACTGGCCGACCTGAGCGGAACGGGGCTGCGCGTCGCCATCGTCGGAGCGGGCATGGGGGGCCTGTCCCTCGCACTCGCGCTGCGGGAACGGGGTCTGGCGGCCCGCGTCTTCGAGCAGGCCTCGGAGCTCACCGAGATCGGCGCGGCGATCGGACTTTCCGCCAATGCCATCCGGGAGTTCGCGCGGCTCGGCGTGGCCGACGACCTCGCTAGTATGTCCACCATCCCGACCGAGCTGATCTACCGGGACTGGCGGGACGGTAGCCGGATCGCGGCTCACCCGGTGCGGAAGGACGACTGGTACGTGGAGCGCTTCGGCGCCCCGTGGTTCGGCATCCACCGTGCTGACGTGCAGAAGACCCTCAGCACCGCGCTCGGCACCGAGCACCTGCACCTGGGCTGCCGGCTGGTGAACATCGTCGAGCAGCCCGATTCTGTCGTGCTGGAGTTCGCCAACGGGCGGGTCGAGCACGCCGACCTGGTGGTCGGGGCCGACGGGGTGCGCTCCACGGTCCGCCGCTGGGTCACCGGCGCCGACGACGCCGTCTACTCCGGGACCAGCGCGTTCCGCGGGATCGTGCCGGCCGAGAACCTGCCCTCGCTACCGGACCCGCAGGCGATCCAGTTCTGGATGGGCCCCAACGCGCACCTGCTGCACTACGCCATCGGGCCCGACGGCGAGGCGGTCAACTTCTTCGCGGTCGTGGACACGCCCCGGATCTGGATGGACGAGGGCTCGGTCGCAGGCGTCGCCGACGAGGTGCCGGTCGCCTCGTTCCGGGGCTGGCACCCGGCCGTGACCGAGATGATCCAGGCGGCTGCCAGCCCGATCCGGTGGGGGCTGTTCACGGTCC
>Ga0302324_100021402_pt1 | contig 12610 bp, 14 predicted proteins | sample Palsa_T0_1_FD_201949 | JGI IMG/M metagenome (GOLD analysis project Ga0302324, IMG submission 201949) | Peat permafrost microbial communities from Stordalen Mire near Abisko, Sweden - Palsa_T0_1 | ecosystem: Environmental > Terrestrial > Soil > Palsa > Peat permafrost | place: Sweden: Abisko...
CCCTCCCCCGCGAGCGGGAGAGGGAGATTAAGGTCAATGCGCGGTGCTGCCGGCCGCGAGCACCGTTGCCGGCTCAATCTTCACGCCCGGACCCATGGTCGAGGACAGCGCGATGCGGTTGATGAAATGGCCCTTGGCGCCGGGCGGCTTTGCCTTCTGCACCGCGTCGGCGAACGCCTTGACGTTCTCCACCAGCTTGTCCGCCGAAAACGACGCCTTGCCGACGCCGGCATGGATGATGCCGGCCTTCTCGACCCGGAACTCCACCGAGCCGCCCTTGGAGGCCCGCACCGCGCTCGCGACATCCATGGTCACGGTGCCGACCTTGGGGTTCGGCATCATGCCGCGGGGGCCCAGCACCTTGCCGAGGCGGCCCACCAGCGGCATCAGGTCGGGGGTCGCGATACAGCGGTCGAAATCGATGGTGCCGCCATTGACCTTCTCGACGAGGTCCTCGGCGCCCACCACGTCGGCGCCCGCCGCCCGCGCTTCGTCGGCCTTGGCGCCGCGCGCGAACACCGCCACCCGCGTGGTGCGGCCGGTGCCGTTGGGCAGCGCCACCACGCCGCGGACCATCTGGTCGGCATGGCGGGGGTCGACGCCGAGGTTCATGGCGATCTCGATGGTCTCGTCGAACTTCGCCTTGGCCCGCTCCTTGATCATCTTGACCGCCTCGTCGAGCGGGTAGAGCTTCTCGCGGTCGATGCCCTCGCGGGCCTTCACGGTGCGTTTTCCGTTGGCCATCGTCGTTACTCCCTCACCTCGAGACCCATGGAACGGGCGGAGCCTTCGATCATCCGCATGGCGGACTCGATGGTGTCGCAGTTGAGATCCTTCATCTTCTGCTCGGCGATCTCCTTGACCTGCGCCTTGGTCACTGAGCCGGCCTTGTCGCGGCCGGGCGCCTTGGAGCCGGACTCGATGCTCGCGGCCTTCTTGAGGAAATAGGACACCGGCGGCGTCTTCATCTCGAAGGTGAAGGAACGGTCCTGATAGGTGGTGATCACCACCGGGATCGGCGTGCCCTTCTCCAGCTTCTGGGTCTGGGCGTTGAACGACTTGCAGAACTCCATGATGTTGAGGCCGCGCTGGCCGAGCGCGGGGCCGATAGGCGGCGACGGGTTTGCGGCACCCGCCGGCACCTGCAGCTTCAAAAAGCCGGTGACTTTCTTCGCCATTGCCTTGCTCCTTGCAGCGCCGGAGGGCGCCGGGTTCGTGGTTCGGCTCGATGCGGACGGTTGGCGGCCGCCGCCGGCCTCCCACAATGGTCGCAGCCGGAAATGCCGGACTGCCTCGTCTCACCTGCGACGCGCCTGCGTGCAATCCGTCAGCGCGCGAAAACAGGCGCCGTCACATACACCATTTGGCGCGGATGGCCACCCCTTTTTGCGGACGTTGCGCGCAGGCGCCGCAGTTAGGGACGCATTGCGCCGAATTCAAGCGCGGCGGGTGGCCGTCAGGTTTTCTCGACCTGGGCGAATTCCAACTCGACCGGCGTCGCGCGGCCGAAGATCGACACCGCGACCTTGAGCCGCGAACGCGACTCGTCGACCTCCTCGACCGTGCCGTTGAAGGAGGCAAACGGGCCGTCGGACACCCGGACCTGCTCGCCGACCTCGAACGACACCGAGGGCTTGGGCCGCTCGATACCTTCCTGGACCTGATGCAGGATGCGCGCCGCCTCGGAATCCGAGATCGGCATCGGCTTGTTGTCGGCGCCGAGAAAGCCGGTGACCTTCGGGGTGTTCTTGATGAGGTGGAAGGCCTCGTCGGTCAGTTCCATCTTCACCAGCACGTAGCCCGGGAAGAACTTGCGCTCGGCGTCGACCTTACGGCCGCGGCGCACCTCGACGACCTTTTCCTTGGGCACCATGACCTCTTCGAACAGGTCGGACAGGCCGCGCTGCTTGGCCTGCTCCCGGATCGATTCCGCGACCTTGTTCTCGAAGTTCGAGTAGGCGTGGACGATGTACCAGCGCTTGGTCATGGCCGTTCCCGAAATGTGTCTCAACTGCCGATCCCCAGCACCAGGGTGACCAGGAAGCGGATCACCTGATCAGCGAACAGGAAGAAGATGCCGGCCGCCGTGGCCATGATGAAAACCATGACGGTGGTGATGGCGGTCTCGCGCCGGGTCGGCCAGGTGACCTTCGCGGTCTCCTGGCGCACCTCCTGGAGGAACTTGAATGGACTGGTCTTCGCCATTTCATGAATCCGAACAGGCCCGCTCTGCGCCCGATCCATTGCGGAACAAGCCGGCTTGCCGGGCCCTTTTTGGGGATAGCTGCGCCGCGGAAGTCCGAAATCGGGCCGCAGGCGTCATTTCTCTCCTACCGCCAGACGCCTGCAAAAGCAAGCGGCGCACGTGCAGCGCTCGGACCATCGGCCATTTGGGCCGCTATTTGGGTGGCCGGCATGGGATTGCCAGGGGCACGGCGGCTGCGGCGCGCCTCCGGCAGGATCGAACCCCTGCCGCGACCGCCGTCATTTGCGTTCCGGGAAAAGCGCCATCGCCTCATCCGCCAGCACGCCTGCGGTGATCGAGATCGGCGCGAAGGTCGCCTTGCTCGCCAGATCGGCACTCGAGATCATGATCTGGTCGATTCGCGTCGCGAGTTGCTCGACCGACGCGGCGAAGACGAGCCGGCCGAAATGGCACCACAGGATCGCCCCCATGCACATGGCGCAGGGTTCACCGGTCGTATAGAGCGTGCTGCCCCGAAGCGCCTTGCTGCCACGGGTGGCGAGGGCGCGGCGGATCGCGACCATCTCGCCATGGGCGGTCGGATCGTCCGTGGTGCGCCCGAGATTGCGCCCCCGCGCGATCAGGCGGCCGTCGCGCACGATCGCCGCACCGAACGGAAAGTCGGCCCGCCGGGCCTCTTCGAGGGCGATGCGCATGAAGCGTTCGTCGGCGTCCGCGGCAGGCGCCGCGGCCGCGAAACGTGTCGTCGCCAGCGAGACGGCGGTGCAGGCGAACGCCGCCACCACCACGCGCCGGCTCGCACCGCGGCAGCCGCATGCCGGGCCGCGCGCGCAATTGCAGATATCAGCCATCATCATTGCTCCCTCGGAAGCCCGTCGGCGGCGCGGCTCAACTTCTGCATCAACGTGAGCCGAGACCTGCAAGCCATTGAGTATTTGAACGCGAACGCCGGACTTCGACGCCGCCGCGATCACGGGCACGGGCGGCGGATGCCGTGATAGTCGACATAGGTCCCGGTCCAGGGGTCGTATGACCTCGAGCGCGCGCAATAAGCGACCGGACCGGCATACGCCCACGCCCGGGGATAGAAATAGCGATAGAAATGACGGCTCGGCGTGTGGCCATAGGCGGGGGTGACGCTGCTGTAGTAATAGACATCGTCGCGAAATTGCACTGCCGTCGCGCCGGTGCCGGTCGCCAGCATCGTCGCGCCGGCGAGGGCCGCCGCCAACGCCGCGGCCGTGATTTTCGATCCCATGACATCCTCCATGTGGTTTGGTCGAGCCCGAGCGTCCCGCTGCCTGACGCCGACATTCTCAATCCAGTTGGGCAAGTCGACCCACGACTTATTGCAGGAGGGTGTGATTTATCCAACCGGCGCAAAGGTCATCAATCCAATCAAATTTCGCCACAGTGTTGCCGAGGATTCCGCGCACTGGGAAGCAGTTCGTTTCGAGGCTGGAACCTTCCGGCCATTCCGTTTCGGGGGCGAAACAACGGGGGAAAACCTGATGGTCAATCACGTACCTGCCCTTGCTGCCGCGACGCTGCTGGCCGCAAGCCTTGCGACATTCACGACCGCAGCGTCGGCGGGACCGCTTTCCGGAGCGCTCGCGATCAACAACGCCGCGCCGAGCCACGTCGAAACCGTCGGCGGCTGGGGCGGCTACCGCGGCGGCGGCTACGGCTATCGCGGCGGTTACGGCTATCGTGGCGGCTACGGCTGGCGCGGCCCGGGCTGGGGCTGGGGCGTTGGTGCCGGCTTGGTCGGCGGCGCGATCCTCGGCGCGGCAATCGCCGGTCCCCCGGTCGTCTACGGCCCGCCGGTGGTCTACGGGCCGCCCGTCGTTTACGGGCCCCCGCCCGGCGCATACGCACCGCCGCCCCCCGGCTACGGACCGCCGCCGGTGACGCTGCCGCCGAAGTGACCTCCGCATAGGCCGGAACAGCATGCCGGCGCCGCCGGCATGCTGTTGTTCAGTTCGCACGCAATCCGTGGCCTCGATTTCAGGCGCCGTCGCCTCGCGTCATCGCCGACGATGTCAGGTGACGATGACGTCAGGTGGTTCGAAAATTACCACATCACGTTCCACATCGCGCGCCTGTTGGGCGTGACGCTCGATCAGGTGCGAACGAACGCGCGCGGCGCGGCTCATGGTGCCGGGACATTTTCAAGCCGTCCCACCGCGACAAAAAACATGACATTTCAATGCTTGGTGAGGGGCTGGAGTGGAGGGACTATCTTGAGCCGAGAGTTCAAACACTTAGAGGAAAGTGGGCCGTTTGCCGGACCGGTTTTCAACACAACGAACCCGAATAGGAGGCCCACCCTATGAGGGGCCAGACGGTCAGCTGAACTCAACGCCGATCTGGGAAGCTTTTCGCCAAACGACCCGGCAACGGCGGACCGAATCCGAATCAAACCGAAGTTCAAATGTGTCAGGAATGCCGATCGGGCTGAACACCTTGAGGCATGCGCCGCCGTCCGAGAGGTTGCGGACCACGCAGTCGATCGCCGCGGTACGATGCGCGAAAGTGATCTGGGCCCCCTTCAGCACTCGCCAGCGGGATCGCTTTCGGCGCGGCTCCACAATTGGGGCGGGCGAGGTTGATTGATCAAAGAGCGGCATTGGACGATCTTGATCACTTGAACTTAAAGATTGATTACCGGCCCCAGTCGAAAATTTAGTGACCGATGGCCCGATCCCGCTTCAACGATCCGATCGAGCCGATGACGCTTTCCAACATGCGCGAGAACGTCGTGCGCTCGCCCGATGTGCGCTGCCGCTGTATCATGACGCAAGCGGCACCTGATCTTTGATATCATAGGGCGCTTAGCCAGCCTCTGAACTCCTTCAGGTCCTTCGCCGGCAAAGTACTTCTCGCAACGATCGAGAAGGGCGTGTCGGCGATCAGCGATACGGGTGCGAAGTCTTTCACAACTTCGTATTGAAGCTTCTGGGTCACAGCATTGAAGACATGTGTTTGAACATTGCCGATGCTGAGCATGTAGCCGTCCAGTCCTGTTCGGGCGACACGTCCAACGCCAATGCTGCCGCCCGCACCACCAACGTCCTCGATGACGATGGGTTGACCGAGCGATACCTTCATGCGCTCCGACAAAATACGCGCGAGCGTGTCCGTTGCCCCGCCGGCAGGATACGGCACCACCATCGTGATAGGCCGTGTCGGATAGGCTTGCGCCCTCGCAACGCGCATTGTCACCGGAGAAGCGGCAGCGGCGGCCGCCACGCGCAGGATTTGACGGCGTGAAAGTCTCACAGCTTCGGCTGGCCGTTTCACAACCCGTCATCTCGAAAGCCGTCGCTGATTTGGAGCAGATGCTGGGAGTGCGTCTGCTCGATCGTGGGCCGCTCGCAGCCCATGGCACATCGCGGGGCGACTTACCCGGCTTCGACACGCCGCATTCGCGGACGTTACGGAATATTTCGGCCGGGATTTGCGTCACTCCGCCTCGATACCCGCGAACCTGACGACTTTGCCCCACTTTATCTGTTTCTTGGTGAGAGGCTGGCAGGAGTGGAGGGACTCGAACCCCCAGCCCCCGGTTTTGGAGACCGGTGCTCTAGCCATTGAGCTACACTCCTACGGACGGACGATCCGGTAGGGTCTGCCGCCGCGTTTTCATGCCTGAGGCCGGGCCGCGATGCAAGCCCGCCGGATGGCGCTCCGTGCAGGCTGCGGGCAGGCTCGCCGCACGGCGCATGGACCCGGGTGCGATTTGTGACACCTGCATCGGGTGAACGATCGCGATGCGCTCCTCGACGAATGGGACAGGATGAGCAAAACGCACATCCGCAACCAGAGGAGATTATCATGTTCCGCAAGATCAGCTTCGCTCTCATCGCCGCCGCTGCACTCGGCTCCGCCGCGCTCGCCCCGACCTCCGCCTCGGCATGGGGACGTGGCGGCTTCCACGAAGGTGGATTTCATGACGGCTACCGCGGCGGGTGGGAACATCGTGGTTTCGGCTACGGCTACGGCTACGGCTTCGACCGCGGTTCGAGGTTCTGCAATTTTCACCCCTGCGAAATCGAGCGCCCCTTGTAACCGCCGTGCCCTGTGACCGGGCTGGCTGCCGAGGTTCGTCCCTCCACAGCCAGCCCAATTCACTCGCGCCGGCGCCGGTTCGACTTTCCCGAATCATCCGCGATGCTCTCGATATCATCAATCGACCTCATCCTGTGAGGAGCGCCCGCGGGACGCGTCTCGCGGGATGAGGCTCGTGGGGATGAGGTTCGTGGGTCCAAATGCCATCCCGTCCGATTTGACTGGTTGCATGGAATCGATCCACAGCCACCCGGTTGAACTCATTCGGACGGGCGAACCGGCAGGCCCATCGGATGACGCTCAGCGCCATGTCGTGGGCTGGCAGATGGTGGGTGTCGCGAACGGCCGGCGAGCATATGATCGTGCATCGAGCCCTCCTCGCCGATCGCGGTCCGTGTTCAGTTCGGCGGCACCGAGACCTTGACCGTGAGCGGGCGTGGCGCCAGCACCGTTCCATCCGCCTTGGTGACGCTGACCCACGCGCCGGCCGGACGGCCGTCGCGCATCGGACGCGCGGTCACCGTGACGAGGTCCCCCGGCTGCAGCGCGTCTTTCTTGATCCCGGCCCGCATCAGCGTGCTCGGTCCCTCGGCCTCGAACCCCCACAGCGTTTCCCCAGCCTCGTCATCGGTCACGACGACATAGAGCCAAGCATGAGGATTCACGTATTCGAATTCCTTCACGGTGCCCCTGACGGTGACGGTCTTTTCATTCTCGAACATCGACGCCGAGTGGTGAGCGAGCGCCGGCACCGCACCGATCAAGAGCGCAGCAATGCAAACCGCGGAACTCAACTTACTCACCGCACGCATCTCCATCGAAGGTCGCATGATCGCCGGCATTCGAACACTCCCGGCAAAGCCCGCACCGGGCGTCGGTACGAATGGTTCGCATCGAAACGGTTCGCGGCGATGAAGAAAGCGCTTGCGCGCCGCCTGCGCGCATCCGCTCGCAGACCCCGCGTCGCGATCACGACGGGCCTGTCATCGCCGCTTTGGTTCTGTTTGTGGCACTCGCACCCCCTCCCCGCTTCGTCCGCCGATTTTCTCGAGGAAAATGGTTTTTTTGGTGTCACCATCGCGCGACGCTCCCGAATGGACGGCTTCCTGCGGCTACACGATCTGCAGAGCCGGCAGGGGCGTGACGTCCTCGCGGCGCCTTTCCAAAAAGCTCTCGCACGCGTGTCACAGGACAATTATATGTACCGCCGCTGGAGCTCGAGGCGATCGGCGATGCGCACATGAGCGCCCGGGACGTTTGCGGCAAGCAAAGACCGCCGGATCGCTGCATGATCGTGCTGGAAAACAACAACTGGGTCGGCAAGTCGCAGTGATCGGCGCGAACCGTCATGATCGAAAACGAACACAGGAACACTCAACGGCACCGGACCTTGAAGGCCGGCAAGATCATTCTGCATCACGGCACCTCGGTCATCGACTGCACCGTCCGCAACATCTCGGCCACCGGCGCCTCGATCACGCTGCCGAACGCTGCAACCGTCCCGGCGGATTTCGAGCTTCAAATCGACGGCCAAGCCCGGCCTTGCAAGGTGGCGTGGCGCCGCCTGGATCGTATGGGAGTGAAATTCAAGTAGCGGCGGTCGCGGTGCCCTACGCGCTGCACCACTGGAGACTGGTCCGCGTGGACACGGCCCTATAGCTCCGACACCAAGCTGCGCACGGGGGTCAGCGCGCTGGCCTCGAGCTGTGTCGCCGGCATTCAGCCTTATGTCGGGCACGGCCGGCGGCCGACCCGGCTGCGCCGGGAAGGCCCGCACAAGCCAGCCTCGGTCAAGACACTGGCGCTCGGCTCGCCGAAATAGGCCCGGCGCACGATCCCAGCCTGCGGTGCGGCCGGCGAGGTCGTCTGGATTCCGGGTTCACCGCTGCGCCGCGCCCCGGAATGGCGACCGGCGGCCCCGCGCGCTGCGTGTCATTTCTTCGCCGGGTGATTGACCCCGACGTTGAGGGCCGCCGGCGCCGACGACGAGGAGAAGCTGGTGATGTCGCTTCGCGCCGTCCGATCGCGGTGGTGCACTACGGCCACTTTGCCGGATTTGGCCGGCGCCGCCTGAGCGCTGATGGGGGCGAGCGAACCCGCGCACAGGATCGCGACGGTTGCTGCGGTTAACAGAAGGTTCTTATGCATGGCGTTCTCCTGCTGATTTCTTTTTGGCGTGCGGAGTGAAGCTTATATGATAATGGGGCCAAATGATTATTATTCTACTGGAATAAATCCCGGATTCGTTGCGCTGGATCAATTCTTCGTCACCGCGCGAATATCATGTTTATTGCGGCGCAGCTAAAACCCCTGTGATTTATTGCAGCGCAGCCAAAACCGGCCCGGTAAACTCGATGGCGATCTCGTCCGCTGCCGCAGCGCAGCAACCCGGCGGCGATCCGGGAGCCTAGGCACTTTTCTGCTGCTTCTTCATGTCGTCGAACCACGGGCAGATGCCTGCCATCACCTCGTGGTTGCCGGGCAGCACCTGGACCGGACGGCGCAGCCCGCGCTCGGCATTGGCGAGCCGCATGGCGCGCGCTTCGGCGCGCTGCTCGGGCGTCAGCCAGGCGCGGTCGTGGCCCCATATGCTCGGGCCTTCCTTGCGCTCGGAGGGTTGCCAGGAGGCGGGGTCGATGTCGCGGGCGCCCCAGCCGGATTCGGTCATGAAGCCCGACGGGTTCCAGGTGTAGAATGAGGTGACGAAATCGCCGCAATGGCGTCCGAGCGTCACGGCGAGCCGGCCGTCCTCGCCGCCGGCGAGGTCGTAGCCCTGGCCGACATCGTCGAAGCTGAACAGCTCCAACATCATGTGGTGGACCGCGTTCTTGCCGGTGGCGGCAAAGGCGATGCTGTGGTGGCGCGGGTTCACGTGGAAGAAATAGAGCTGGTAGGGCCGCAGGAAATAGTCGCTGAGGCGGAACCCGAGGACGTCGCGGTAGAATTCCATCATCTCCTCGATGCGTTCCACATGCAGCACCACATGGCCGAGCCCCAGCGCGCCGGTGCGGAACCCGGAAATGTTGCGTCCGGGCACGAACGGGTCGGCCGCCGCCTCGGCGCCGTGGAAGAACTCGAGCCGGTTGCCGAGGGGATCGCGTACCACCAGGAGATCGGCGACGCGGCGTTCGTCGGCCAGCGTGCGCACCCCGCGCGCCGCCTCGATGCCGTGGGCGTCCAGATGCGCCCCCAGCCGGTCGAGCGCGGCGCCGTCGGCGACCTCCCAGCCGAAGAAACCGATGCCCTCGCCGCCGTCGGCGTTCACGATCAGCCGCTGCTTGCGGTCGTCCATGCGCAACGCCAGCGTGGAACGGCTGCGGTCGACCGCCTGCAGGCCTAGCAGCCGCGTCCCGTAGCCCGACCAATCGTCGATGTCCTTGGCGCGAAGGCCGACATAGCCGAGGGATTGAACGAGCATGCGACACCTCTCCCGAGTCCGCTCTCTAGTCCGCGTCATGCGTCGGCAGCCCGACGCACCGCCACTCCAAATCTACCAGAATTTTTACAGAATTTTCGCCCGCGCCGACGCGATTGCGCATCTCTTCCTAGCCGTTCACGGTCTGGACTCTTATGGAGCGCCACCACTTGAGTCTACATTGATGTGATTCGCCGCTTGGTCCAGCAGGCCAGCTGCGAACGCCGGGGCGGGGTTAGGGGTGGGGGCCCCGGCGCCCAGTTTTGTTTCCGAGTCATCGATCGTTTCGGCGGCGCGCTCGCCCCTGGCCAGGAGCAGGAGCGCGTCGTCGCCGGGGATTGCGGTCCTGCCGAGACGGTGGGACAGGGGGTAAGGGGCAGCGGATGCCGGACCTGATCCGGACGAGCGGCACGGGGGTGCCACCGAACAGGCGCAGATGCGCGACGCTCGCTGCCTTGTGCGTGCCCCGCGCGTCGGCCGTGCTCGTGAGCCTCACTCTCGTGGGCTTTACCGGCGAGGCTGCGGCGCAGGCGGACCCCGTCGCCCTCGGGCTCGCCTATCTGGACGCGCTCAAGTCGCTCGATCAGCACGAATTGGCGGGGCTCGCGCTGTTCATCGGCGTGCTGTTCTTCGCGGTGGTCAGCGCCGTGCTGCTGGTTCGCACCTATGACCGCCTGGGCGCGCAACGCGCCCGCACCAGCGCCGTGGTGGCGTCGCTCGCGGGCGAGATCGACCGGCTCTACGATCTCATCCTGTCGGAGCCGCAGGTGGTGGTCGCCTGGAACCACAACGCCGCGCCGGAAATCATCGGCGACCCCACGATCATCGCGCCGAATCTCGCGGTCGACCAAGTCTTGACCTTCGCCGCCTGGCTGCGTCCCGAACAGGCGCTGCATCTGGAATCCCATGTCGACCGGCTGCTGGGGCGCGGCGAGAGCTTCACCATCTCGCTCACCTCCGCCTCCGGCCGCTACCTCACCGCGCAAGGCCGCGCCATCGGCGGCAGCGCGGTGCTCAAGCTCCAGGACGTGAGCGGCGTCAAGCGCGACCTCGCCGACCTCGCCCATCATCACCAGCAGTTGCAGGCCGAGGCCGCCGCCCTGCGCGCGATCGTCGAGGCGCTGCCGGCGCCGGCATGGGTACGCGACGCCGATGGCCAGATCGCCTTCGTCAATTCCAGCTATGCCCGCGCCGTGGAGGCGCCCGACGCCGGCAGCGCCGTCGCCGCCGGCCGCGAGCTTCTCGACGCCGCGACCCGCGCCGAACTCGAGCGCGGCCGCATCGAGGGCACGCCCCTCACCCGGCGCGCCGCGGTGATCGTCGCCGGCGCGCGCCGCACCTTCGATGTCATCGACGCGGCGGTGGCGGGCGGCAGCGTCGGTATCGGTCTCGATGCGACCGAGGTGGAGACGCTGCGCGGCGAGATCGCGCGCACCATCGTGTCGCACCGCCGCACCCTCGACCAGCTCACCACCGCGGTCGCCATCTTCGGCGCCGACCACAAGCTGGCGTTCTACAATTCCGCCTATCGGACCCTGTGGGACATCGAGCCGGGCTTCCTCGACGAGACCCCGACCGATTCCGCCGTGCTCGATCGCCTGCGGGCGGCCCGGCGGCTGCCGGAGCAGCAGGACTTCCGGGTCTGGAAGGCCCAGTTGCACGAGGCCTACCGCGCCACCGAGCCCAGGGCGTTCGAGTGGCACCTGCCCGACCTGCGCACGCTGCGCGTCGTCACCACCCCCAACCCCGACGGTGGGGTCACCTATCTGTTCGACGACGTCACCGAGCGGCTCAATCTCGAACGGCGTTTCGACGCCCTGATCCGGGTCCAGCGCGAAACCCTCGACAACCTCTCCGAGGCGGTCGCGGTGTTCGGCAGCGACGGCAGGGTGCGGCTGTTCAACCCGGTGTTCGCGAACATGTGGGGGCTGGCGCCGGACGCGCTGGGCCAGCGTCCCCATATCGAAGCGGTGATCGCGTCGTGCCGGGCCTACCACGGCGAGGAATCGACCTGGCAGACGCTGCGCACCGCCGTCACCGCGCTGGAGGACCGCAACCCGAAGATGCTGCGCATCGAGCGCACCGACGGCACCGTGATCGACTGCCGCACCGTGCCGCTGCCGGACGGGGCGACGCTGGTCACCTTCCACGACGTGACCGATTCCGTCAGCGTCGAGCGGGTCCTGACCGAGCGCAACGAGGCCCTGGTGGCGGCGGACGCCATCAAGATCGATTTCGTCCAGCACGTCTCCTACGAGCTGCGCTCGCCGCTCACCAACATCATCGGCTTCACCCATTTCCTCGACGATCCCGTGACCGGCCCGCTGACCGGGAAGCAGCGCGAATATCTCGGCTACATCACCGCATCGAGCAACGCCCTGCTCGCCATCATCAACAACATCCTCGACCTCGCCTCGATCGGCGCCGGCGCGATACGGCTCGACCTCGAGCCGGTCGACATCCGCGCCACCATGCACGCCGCCGCCGAGGGCGTGCAGGACCGCCTGGTCAAGAACAACATCCGGCTCGACATCAAGGCGCCCCCCGACATCGGGACCTTCGTCGCCGACGAGAGCCGAATCCGGCAAATCCTGTTCAACCTGCTCGCCAATGCGGTCGGGTTTTCGCCGCCCGGCGAAACCGTGGCGCTCACCGCGCTGCGCGCCGCCGAAGCCGTGATCTTCGCGGTCAGTGACCACGGCCCCGGCATTTCCAACGAGATCAAGGACAAGGTATTCGACTGGTTCGAATCCGATACCCAGGGAACCCGGCATCGCGGCGCCGGCCTCGGGCTCTCGATCGTGCGCTCCTTCGTCGAGCTGCATGGCGGCAAGGTGCGCATCGAATCTGTTCCGGGGCAGGGTACGACGGTGGTATGCATTTTTCCGGTCACGGTCGCGGCTTCCCTCAGCGCCGTC
>Ga0302324_100021403_pt1 | contig 12609 bp, 10 predicted proteins | sample Palsa_T0_1_FD_201949 | JGI IMG/M metagenome (GOLD analysis project Ga0302324, IMG submission 201949) | Peat permafrost microbial communities from Stordalen Mire near Abisko, Sweden - Palsa_T0_1 | ecosystem: Environmental > Terrestrial > Soil > Palsa > Peat permafrost | place: Sweden: Abisko...
TCGGTCAGCGAGGCCTGCGTGTCCTACGACTGCGGGTGGGCGTTCGAGCTGGCCTACGTCATGCGAGACGCGCTGCGCCGGATGTACGAGGCCACGGGTGAGCATCCGGACGGCGAGAACATCTTCTACTACCTCACCGTCTACAACGAGCCGTATCCGCAGCCCGCGGAGCCGGCCGATTTCCCCGGCGGCACCGCGGCGCTCGAGGACGGCATCCTGCGCGGACTGTACCTGTACGCGCCCGCCGCAGACCTGGGGGCTTCGGACGGTTCGGAGGGTTCGGAGGGTTCAGTGGCTTCGGACGGTTCGGACGCTTCCGCGGCTTCAGAGCCGCGGGCTCAGATCCTGGCCTCCGGGATAGCGCTGCGGCAGGCTCTGACGGCTCAGGACATGCTCGCCACCGACTGGGGCGTGTCCGCCGACGTGTGGTCGGCCACGTCCTGGACCGAGCTGCGCCGCGACGCGCTGGCCTGCGAATCGTGGAACATGCTGCACCCCAGCGAGCCGTCGCGGGTGCCGTACGTGGCCTCGACGCTGGCCGATACGGTCGGTCCGACGATCGCGGTATCGGACTGGATCAAGGCGGTGCCCGACCAGATCGCCCGCTGGGTACCTGGCACGTTTACCTCGCTCGGCACCGACGGGTTCGGGTTCTCCGACACCCGCCCCGCGGCCCGGCGGTTCTTCCACGTAGACGCCGAGTCGATCACGGTCGCCGTGCTCTGGGAACTGGCTCGTTCCGGCGCCGTGGACCCCGACCTGCCCGCCCAGGCGATCACCCGGTACCGCCTCGACCTCCCGGTCAGCGAGGCCCTGTCGTAGCGACGGTGGCGGCCCAGGGCGCCGGCTCCGGTCTGGAGTCGGCGCCCTGGGGCGGCGTTCGCCGGCGCTCCGTTCCTGGCCCTGCGAGCGTTCCGTTCCTGGCCGCGTTCCTGGCCGCGTTCCTGGCCGCGTTCCTGGCCGCGTTCCGTTCTTGGCCGTGCCAGCGCTCCGCCTCGGCGACGCCGCGCGTAGGCCACCTGCGCCTAGGATGTGCACGTTCCCGCAGGTCACGCCTACTTCAGGGATCACACCTGTCAGTGCTGCAACACGGCTTGGGAGCGCAGAGCAAAGTTTCGTAGTGGATCCTTCACCGGACCGGCCGGCAGACCGGTCATGACCGGGCCCGCCTGGATCCGACAGGCGCTGGCTCGAAAAAATAACCGGACCTATGGAGCATTGGGCCGGTTGTATGCGGCCCTATGTTCCATAGGGTCGGCTGGTGCGGATCACACTGGCACCACGGATCGCGACGGCCCCTTTAGTTGCTGCCGGAGGATGCCGTGGACCATCAGGAAGGAAGGGCCCGGGCTTGGCCGGCACGGGGCTTGGCCGGCACGGGGCTTGGCCGGCACGGGGCTTGGCCGGCACGGGGCTTGGCCGGCACGGGGCTTGGCGGGTTGGCGGTACTTGGCTGGGGCACGACGTGGCAGGGTAGAGGGGTGGCGGCGAAGAAGCAGGTGAGGGGGCCGCGGGTAGACCCGGAAACCGTGCGGCGGATGGAGCGTGCGACCGGAGCGCTCGGCACTGCCGCGATCGCGGCCATGGACGAACGGCTGCCGTGGTACCGCAAGATGTCCGCGGAGAACCGGTCCTGGCTGGGCCTGGTCGCCCAGGCGGGAATCGCCGCCTTCCTGGACTGGATCAGGCACCCCGAGCGTAACCGGCCCGCGGTGACCGAGGTGTTCGGCACGGCGCCGCGCGAGTTGGCCCGCGCGGTCAGCCTCCAGCACGCGGTCGAGATGGTGCGGGTCATCATCGATGCGGTGGAAGCCCAGGTCGACGAGCTCGCCGTACCCGGCGGCGAAGCGGAACTGCGCGAGGCTGTGCTGACCTACGCCAGGGAGATCGCGTTCAGCGCGGCCCAGGTGTACGCGCGCACGGCCGAGGCACGCGGCGCCTGGGACGCCCGGCTGGAAGCCCTGGTGGTGGATTCCCTGGTACGCGGGGAAACCGAAGACTCAATGCACTCGTGGGCTTCGGCGCTGAACTGGTCTTCCTCCCCCGTCGTGGTCGTGGTCGGCACCATCGGCGAAGAGGAAGGCTTGGCTGGCCGAGGCGACAACAGAAGCGGGGACATCGGGCCTGAACCGCTCATCGAGGATCTGCGGGCCCAGGCTAGGCGGGCCCGGCTGGACCTGCTGGCAGGCGTTCAGGGCAACCGGCTGATCCTGGTCCTGGGGGGCACCGACGACCCGATCGCCGCGGCCGAGCGGTTCGCCGGACGGTTCGGGCCCGGACCGGTCATTGCCGGCCCGCTGGTCCGGGACCTGCGCGCCGCCTCAGTCTCCGCCCGGGCCGCCCTGGCCGCGCTGCACGCCGCCCCCGCCTGGCCGGACGCGCCCCGGCCCACCGGCGCGGACGAACTGCTGCCCGAACGTGCCCTGGACGGCGACGATGACGCCCGGGCGGCCCTGATCAGCGACGTGTACGAGCCGCTGCTCGGCGGCGGGCCTGCGCTGCTCGACACCCTGACGACCTACCTGGAGCAGGGCTCCTCCCTCGAGGCCACCGCACGGCTGCTGTTCGTCCATCCGAATACGGTCCGCTACCGGTTGCGCCGCGTCGCCGAGCTCACCGAGTACACGCCTTCAGCAGGCCGCGATGGCTTTACCTTGTGGGTCGCTCTCGCCCTGGGCCGCCTGGCCGCCAGGCGATCTGAAGGGGCGCGGCACCACCTGGACCGAGGAACGGGTAAGGGAGACGGGCCAGGGGGTACGGGAGGCGGGAGCCCCCCGTGAGCGGACAAGGCGGGCGGAGAGATGGATGGGGGCCGGGAGGGCCGGGGGACGACAGCGGTGACGAGACGGTGACATCTGGGTTAACGTTACTTAGAGGGAAGCTACAAATTTAGGACGGAGAACTTCGTACCGTTCGATATTCATGTGGCGGACTTCTACAGGCAGGGTAAGAGGATGCTGATCATCACCGCGCCAGGGCAGGGCGCGCAGACGCCGGGATTTCTCGCGCCCTGGCTCGAACTGCCAGGTGTCGCCGAACGTCTCGGGACCGCATCGGAGCTGGCGGGCTGCGACCTCATCAGGTACGGCACCACCGCGAGCGCCGATGAGATCATCGATACCGCCGTCGCGCAGCCGCTGCTGGTGGCGGCCGCGCTAGCGACGGCCGGAGCCCTGGCGCGCGGCGATGCCAGCGATCTTTCCGCCGACGCGGCAGCGGGGCACAGCGTCGGGGAGCTCGCGGCCGGGGTCATCGCGGGTGTCATGTCCGCGGACGACGCCATTCGCCTGGTCACGGTGCGCGCCCAGGCGATGGCGCTGGCATCAGCGGCCGAACCGACCGGGATGACGGCCGTGCTCGGCGGCGACCAGGGTGAGGTACTCGCGGCCATCGCCGAGAACGGCCTGGTTGCGGCGAATGTCAACGCCGCGGGACAGATCGTGGCGGCCGGGAAGATATCCGACCTTGAAGCCTTCGCGGCCGCTCCGCCGGCGGGCGCACGGCTGCGCCCGCTGCAGGTCGCAGGAGCCTTCCACACCCGGTACATGGCGCCGGCCGTCGGGGCCCTCCGGAACGCGGCGGCGAGCGTCACGGTCGAGGACCCGGCCATCCCGCTGCTGTCCGACGCCGACGGGGCGGCGGTCACCACGGGCAAGGAGTGGCTCGAGCGGATCGTCACCCAGGTCGCCGCGCCGGTGCGCTGGGATCTGTGCATGCAGACCATGGCCGATCTCGGCGTGACCGCTATCATCGAGCTGCCGCCGGCCGGCACGCTGACGGGACTGGCCAAGCGGGAGCTACCGGGCGTGGCCCGGCTGGCGATCAAGACACCGGATCAGCTCGACGCGGCGCGCGACCTGATCGAGGAACACCTGTCCGACTCCGTCTCCCACCACAGCCCTGGCCACACGCCGGAATGGCGCCTGATCGTCTCGCCGACATCTGGCCGGTTCCGTTCGGTACTGGAGAACAGGGGCGCGACCCTGGCCGGCGCTACCGTCGGTCATACCGCGGAGCTTGGCGCTGTCGTTGCCCGCGGCGGCGAGCGACCGGTCACGGCACCCTGGCCCGCCGAGATCATCGAATGGCTGGTGGAAGACGGAGATCCGGTCAACGAAGGCCAGCCACTCGTCCGCGTCCAGCCCCGCGGGCTTCCGGAGGGACGGGTCTCCCCGGAAGGAAAGGAAGGCGCATGACATCTCCCCAATCCGTCACTCCCTTCACGCCCCTTAAGCCCGCTGACCCTTTCAAGCCCGCGGCGGGCGCGCGTATCTTGTCGTTCGGCGATTACCAGCCGGGTAACGAGGTCACCAACGATGACATCGCGGCCATGGTCGATACCACGGATGAATGGATTCGCAGCCGGGTCGGCATCGTCAGCCGCCGGATCGCCGGACCTGACGAGAGTGTGACGGACATGGCGGTCGTCGCCGGCGGCAAGGCGCTGGCGGGCAGCGGCCTGTCCCCGGCCGACATCGACCTGGTCATCGTGGCCACCTGCAGCACCGAGGCGTCGATACCGAACGTGTCCGCGGTCGTCGCCTACCGCCTGGGCATCGCGGCGCCCGGCGCCTACGACGTCAACGCGGCGTGCGCCGGCTTCTGTTACGCGCTGGCGAACGCATCGGACTCGATCCGGGCCGGTACGGCCCGGCACGTGCTGGTGATCGGGGCCGAGAAGATGACGGCGTGGATCGACTTTACCGACCGCTCGACCTGCATTATCTTCGCGGACGGGGCCGGAGCCGCGGTGGTCGGCCCGGTCGCGGACGGCGAGGCACCCGGGATCGGCCCCGTGGTGTGGGGCAGCGCCGGGGAGCTGTCCCAGAACATCACGATCGCAGACCGTAACTCCTCACTGCATCAGGAAGGCCAGGCGGTATTCCGCTGGGCTACGACCACCATGCACCCGATCGCCGCGCAGGCGTGTGAGCGGGCGGGCGTCGCCGTGAGCGAGCTGTCGGCCTTCGTTCCGCATCAGGCGAACCTGCGGATCATCGAGTCCATCGCACGCAAGCTGGGCGTCCCGCGCGAGCGCCTGGCGGACGACATCGTGCACGCAGGGAACACATCCTCGGCGTCGATCCCGATGGCGCTATCACGGATGGCCGAGCGCGGAGACCTGAAATCGGGTTCCCCGGCGCTTCTGCTCGGATTCGGCGCGGGCCTGTGTTACGCGGCGCAGGTGATCACGGTACCCTAGCCGCGCCCTGCGGAACCGGCTCGCGGCCGGCCCGGGAGGGCGACCCCCCGCCCCCGCCATGGGGCACAGACCTCACGGATACGTAACGAGAAGGAGCAACTGTCATGACCGACCAGGAGATTCTTGAAGGGCTTGGAGAAATCGTCGAAGAGATCGCCGGCGTACCCGCGGCCGAGGTAACGCCGGGGAAGAGCTTCGTGGACGACCTTGACATCGACTCGCTGTCGATGGTCGAGATCGCCGTCGCCGCGCAGGACAAGTTCGGTGTCGAGATCCCCGACGACCAGCTGAAGGACCTCACGACCGTCCAGGACGTGGTGACGTTTGTCGTAAAGAACGCCGGAGGTACAGCGTGACCGTAGAGCGCGAAACCGTCGTCGTCACCGGGCTCGGCGCGACCACCCCGCTCGGCGGGGATGTCGCGTCGACCTGGGCGGCGATGCTGGCGGGGCGCAGCGGTGTCGGACGGCTCACCGAGCCGTGGGCGCAGGACCTGCCCGTGCGCATCGCGGCACAGGCGGCCGTCGACCCGGTGGAGGTCGTGGGCCGGGTGCAGGCGCGCCGGATGGACCGGTGCGAGCAGCTGGCCGTGGTCGCCGCCCGCGAGGCCTGGGCCCATGCGGGCCCTCCTGAACTGGATCCTGAGCGGCTCGGAGTGGCGATCACCAGCGGGATCGGCGGCATCGGCTCGACCCTGACCGCCTACGACACGCTCAGGGAGAAGGGCTGGCAGCGCATCTCGCCGTACACGGTGCCGATGCTGATGCCGAACGGCGCGGCCGGCTGGATCAGCATGGAGATCGGGGCCAGGGCGGGCGCCCATTCACCGGTCAGCGCGTGCGCCTCCGGTGCGGAAGCGATCGGGTACGGCATCGACATGATCCGTTCCGGGCGCGCCGACGTGGTGCTGGCCGGCGGCACGGAGGCCGCGATCATGCCGCTGAACATCGGCGCGTTCGCGGTCATGCGCGCCATGTCCACCCGCAACGACGACCCGGAACGGGCATCGCGGCCGTTCGATAAGGCCAGGGACGGATTTGTGCTCGGCGAGGGTGCCGGCATGCTGGTGCTCGAGTCACTGTCGCACGCGCGGGAGCGCGGCGCCGTGGTGTACGCCATCGCGGCGGGGGCGGGCTACTCATCGGACGCGTATCACATCGCGCATCCGGCCCCTGACGGCGCCGGCGTTACCTCGGCGATCCGCCGCGCACTAGCCGATGCCCGAGTCGACCCGACCCAGATCGTGCACGTGAACGCGCACGCCACCTCGACCCCGGAAGGCGATGCGCTCGAGGCGCAGGCCCTGGTCAAGGCGCTCGGCTCGGCCGCAGAAGGCGTGATCGTCACGTCCACCAAGTCAATGACCGGGCACCTGCTCGGCGGCGCGGGTGCCATCGAGTCGGTGGCGGCCATCCTCGCGCTGCGGGAGCACGTGGCGCCGCCCACCATCAACCTCGATGATCTCGACGACGATGTGCCCGTGGAAGTCGCCACCGAGCCGCGGCCGCTCAGCAAGCGCGGCTCCGAGCCGATGGCGGTGCTGAACAACGCGTTCGGGTTCGGCGGCCACAACGTGTCGCTGGTCTTTACTGCGGCCTGAGCGTACTGGCTAAGGAGACATGAGTTGATGAGACTGGACTCTAGCCCCGTGGGCGCGACCGTTCCGCCGCAGGCACCGCGCGTCGGCGCGGCACCAACGGCTCCCGCTGTTCACGCTGTTCCCGTGGCCGCTGTTCCCGCTGCGCCACCGGAACAGCCGGCCATGCTGCCGCGCGACCCGAGGACGCGGCTGGCGGCCCTGTTCGATCCGGGCACGCTGGAGTTCCTGCCTGCCGAAGGCGGGGAACGCAGCGGAGCCGTCGCGGGCGTCGGGCTGATCCAGGGCTCCGGGGCGGTGGCCTTCGCCTCCGACCCGCGGGTACAGGGTGGTGCGATGGGCACCGCGGGCTGCGCCGCGATCGTCGGGGCGTACACGGAGGCCTTGTCGCGCGGCGTCCCGATCGTGGGGCTGTGGCACTCCGGCGGAGCCCGGCTGGCCGAGGGCGTGGCCAGCCTGCACGCGGTGGGCACGGTGTTCGCCGCGATGACGGCGGCATCAGGGCGAGTACCGCAGATCTCGGTGGTGCTCGGCCCTGCCGCCGGCGGCGCCGCCTACGGCCCGGCCCTGACCGACATCGTGATCCTGTCGGGCCAGGGGCGCATCTTCGTCACCGGCCCGGATGTGGTGCGGTCGGTCACCGGCGAGGATGTCGATATGGAAAGACTGGGAGGTCCCGAGCCGCACAGTCGCCGCTCTGGCGTGGTGCACGTGGTGACGGAAACCGACACCGAGGCACTCGACCGGGCCCGTCAGCTCGCGGCGCTGCTCAGCGACCAGGGCAAGATCATCGAGGACGCGGAGCAGCGCGACCTTTCCGGCGTGCTGCCCGAACAGGCGCGCCGCGCATACGACGTGCACCTGCTAACCGCCAGGCTGCTCGACTCGCCGGGCATCGAACTGCACCCGCGGTGGGCACCGAACATCGTGACCATCCTGGGCCGCCTGGCCGGCCGCACGGTCGGCGTGGTCGCGAGCAACCCGATGCGGCTCGGTGGCTGCCTAGACGCCGCGTCGGCGGAGAAGGCGGCGCGTTTCGTCCGGATGTGTGACGCGTTCGGCGTGCCGCTCGTGGTGCTCGTGGACGTGCCCGGTTACCTGCCCGGCGTCGGTCAGGAATGGGATGGCGTGGTCCGCCGCGGCGCGAAGCTGCTGCACGCCTTCGCCGAGGCTACGGTCCCCCGCGTGACCCTGATCACGCGCAAGGCCTACGGTGGCGCCTATATCGCCATGAATTCCCGTTCACTCGGCGCCACCCGCGTCTTCGCCTGGCCTGGCGCCGAGGTGGCCGTCATGGGTGGCGTGGCCGCCGTCCGTATCCTGCACCGTCGCGCCCTCGCTTCGGTGCCGCCCGAGCAGCTCCACGAGGCTGAGACGCAGCTGGCCGCCGAGCACGAGGCCACCGCCGGAGGCCTGCAGCGCGCTCTCGACCTCAAGGTCATCGACGCCATCATCGAGCCCAGCCAGACGCGCCAGGAACTTGCGCGCGCTATCGCCGAAGCCCCTGCGCTGAAGGGCACCCACGCCAATATCCCGCTGTTATCCATCCGTGCGGGCCTGGGCCGGTTTTAGGGCGAGCGTGCTGCACCGGGACGTTTAGGAGCCGTCGGCTACTCCGCCGCCGCGGTCGGAGCTTGACGGGCTGGGCCCGGTGGGCGGCCCGGAGTCGGCAGGCGCGTTAGAGGAGGCGGAGGGGGCGGAGGGGCCCGGGCCTGAGGACTCGGTGCTGGTCTTGGGGTCGGAGGTAGTGAGCGCGCGGCTTTCGCTGATGAGCTCGTCGAGGCGGGCGGTACGGATACGGCGGAAAGTCCGGTGATCGCGGGCGCGATCCAGGATGGCCACTTCCAGCTGGGAGGCCACGACCTCGTTACTGTCGCCGTTGCCCGGCACGGACAGCGCGGTCAGCGCGGCGCCGAATGCCTCGGCCAGGGACATGCCGTCGGAATAGCGTTCCTTCAGCTGCGCGGAGACCTGGTCCGCCTGGCCGCCGAAGGCCACGAAGCCCGGCTCGTCGGTGACCGACCCGTCGAACGTGATCCGGTAGATCTGGTCGCCGCTGGGCTGCTCGCCCACCTCGGCGACGACGATCTCAACTTCGAACGGCTTGTTGCTCTCGGTGAAGATGGTCCCCAGAGTCTGCGCGTACCAGTTGGCGATGCCGCGCGCGGTCACGTCGTGCCGGGCGAACTGGTAGCCGGTGATATCCGCGTAGGTGACGCCGGCCTTGCGCAGGTTCTCGTATTCGTTGTACCTGCCGACGGCGGCGAAGGCGATCCTGTCGTAGATCTCGCTGATCTTGTGCAGCGCGCTCGAGGGGTTGGGCGCCACCATGAGGATTCCGCCCGCGTACTGCAGGGCCACGCAGCTGCGGCCGCGCGCGATGCCTTTGCGCGCGTAGTCGGCCTTGTCCCGCATGGCCTGTTCTGGTGACACGTAGAACGGCATTGACACCGCGGACGCTTCCTTTACTTAGGTCGGATGGGAGGGGCGATGGCGGGATGCGGCTAACCGCCAGGGCCGGCGGTCAGGCGTGGCCGCCCGAGGGCGGCTGAGGCGTTCGCAGCGGGGCGGTGGGGCCGTCCGGCGCGACCATCCGGCCCTGGACGACCTGCTGGGCGAAGTCCTCGGACTCGGCTTCTGACAGCTTCCTGAAGCCGTCGGCCGTGACCGTAGCGATGACGGGGAAGAGCCGCCTGGTCAGGTCGGGGCCGCCGGTCGCCGAGTCGTCGTCGGCGGCGTCATACAACGCCTGGACGCAGGCCAGCGCCGCGTCCTCGGCCGACATGTCATCGACGTAGAGCTTCTTCAGCGCGCCCCGGGCGAATAGCGACCCCGAGCCGATGGAGTAGAACCTCTGCTCCTCATACGGGCCCCCGGCCACGTCGTAGCTGAAGATGCGACCGCTATCCCGCTCCTCGTCATAGCCCACGAAGAGCGGCACGACGACAAGTCCCTGCATGGCCGCGCCCAGGTTCCCCCGGACCATCCAGGCGAGTCGGTTCGCCTTGCCTTCCAGGGACAGCGAACGGCCCTCCATCTTCTCGTAGTGCTCGAGCTCGACCTGGAACAGGCGGACGAACTCGATCCCCACGCTGCCGGTACCCGCATAGCCCATGGCGGAGAACTCATCGCTGCGGAAGACCTTCTCCACATCCCGCTTCGCGATCATGCTTCCGGCGGTGGCCCGGCGGTCGCCGGCCAGCACCACCCCGTGCTCGCACACCGCCGCGACGATCGTCGTCGCGTGCGGCAGGTCGCGGATGGCCTGACCGGGCGCCCCGTCGGCGCCCAGGCCCGGCGTGGTACGACCGGGCAGCAGGCCAGGTGAGTGCGAGTCGAGGAAATCGGCGAACGAGGACGACTGCAGGCCCATGAAACCCGGGGGCCTGCCGGTCAACCCCGCCGAGCCCTGAACCCGCCCAGGGTCCCGGTCTCCCCTGGCGAACGGGCCGGACTGGTGGCCGTCGTAGTACGAGCCCAACGCGGACTCCTCCCGTGATTGTCGGCATGCCCGGGGGTTTCCCTCCGGACCAGCAACATCCTCATTTGACCCTACTGCCACGCCGGAGCGCGCCGGGTACGCGCATGACGCCGGCGCGTCCGCCTACGGCGAACCGGCAGCTGCCGTCGTTACTGTCCGCCCTTTTGCACGTAGGACCGGACAAATTCCTCGGCGTTCTCCTCGAGTACCTCGTCGATCTCATCGAGAATCGCGTCGACGTCGTCGGAGAGCTTTTCGTGCCGCTCCCTGACTTCCTCGGTAGTACCCGCCTCGGCTTGCTCGGTCTCTTCGGCGCGCCTAGTGGTCTGCTTCTGACCGCCTGTGTCCTTCGACGTTGCCATGTCGCCACCTCCATCAGTCCCAACGTTATCGTCACCCGTGAGCGTCCCGCCCAATCCCGCCGGGCCAAATCGGTACGAACTCGCGATCCGGCGCCCAGGACCGGTCAGCTACTCCTGGCCGGTCAGCGCGGCGACCAGCTCGGCCGCGTTACGGCAGCGGTCCAGCAGATCGCCCACGTGCGCCCTGGTCCCGCGCAGGGGCTCAAGGGTGGGGACACGCTGCAGCGACTCCCGGCCCGGGATGTCAAAGATGACCGAATCCCACGAGGCGGCCGCCACGGACTCCGGGTACTGCCGCAGGCAGCGGCCGCGGAAGTAGGCCCTGGTGTCCTCCGGCGGGTGGTCGACCGCCCGCTCGACGGTCGCGTCGTCGGTCAGCCGGACCATACGGCCCCGGGCCGCCAGCCGGTTGTACAGGCCGCGGTCCGGACGCACATCGGAGTACTGCAGGTCGACGAGCTGCAGCCGCGGGTGGTCCCAGCCGAGGCCGTCCCGGGACCGGTAGCCCTCAAGCAGCTCGAGCTTGGCCACCCAGTCAAGCTCCTTCGACAGCAGCATCGGGTCGTCGGCCAGCCGGTTAAGCACCGATTCCCACCGGTTCAGGACATCGGCGGTGATGTCGTCGACGTCGTTGCCGTACCGGTCCTCGGTGTACTTGCGGGCGAGCTCGAGGTATTCGGCCTGCAGCTGGACGGCGGTCATCTTCCTTCCGTCCTTGAGCGTGAGCAGCCGGCGGCAGGTCGGGTCGTGCGAGATCGCGCGGAGCTCGGCCACCGGGGCTTCCACGGACAGATCGACGCCGAAGAACTTTTCCTCGACCATCGCCAGGATCAGCGAGGTGGTGCCGACCTTGAGGTAGTTGCTGACCTCGCTCATGTTCGCGTCGCCGATGATCACGTGCAGCCGCCGGTACTTCTCCGGATCGGCGTGCGGTTCGTCCCTGGTGTTGATGATGGGCCGCTTCAGCGTGGTCTCCAGGCCCACCTCGACCTCGAAGAAGTCGGCCCGCTGGCTGATCTGGAAGCCCGTGCCCCGGCCGTCAGCGCCGATGCCGACCCGCCCGGCACCGCAGACCACCTGGCGGGAGACGAAAAAAGGGACGAGGAACTTGACGATGTCGGCGAACGGCGTGCCCCGCCGCATCAGGTAGTTCTCGTGCGAGCCGTAGGAAACGCCCTTGTTGTCGGTGTTGTTCTTGTAGAGCTGGATCGGCGCGCTGCCCGGTATCGTCGCGGCCTTGGCCGCGGCCTCCGCCATCACCCGCTCGCCGGCCTTATCCCAGATCACCATCGACAGCGGGTTGGTGCACTCCGGCGCCGAGTACTCGGGGTGAGCGTGATCGACGTACAGCCGGCCGCCATTGGTCAGGATGACGTTGGCCAGGCCGAGATCCTCATCGGTCAGCTGCGAGGAGTCCGCCGCCTCGCGGGTGAGGTCGAACCCGCGCGCATCCCGCAGCGGGTTCTCTTCCTCGAAGTCCCAGCGGGCCCGCCTGGCCTTGGCCGCGGTGGCCGCCTGGTAGGCGTTGACAATCTGAGACGAAGTCACCATCGCGTTGGCACCGGGCTGGCCGGGCACAGAGATGCCGTACTCGGTCTCTGTGCCCATCACGCGAAGAACGCTCATGCTCTGTTACCCGCTCGCTTCCGGGGCGCCCGGAGGCGTCGCCTTCCCTCGTCGCTCGTGCCTCGCTCCTCGGTCCAGGCGACGCCGCGCCCCTTCAGCTCGCTCATGGAAGCCAGCCTAATGCCGTTGCGGGCGAAGACGGCATGTCGGCACAGTTCCCTGAGCGCGAACAGCCATCAAAGGTACTGCCCCGTGTTCGCCACGGTGTCGATCGAGCGGCCTGCCTCGGTGCCTGTCTTGCCCGAGACCAGCGTCCTGATGTAGACGATGCGCTCACCCTTCTTGCCCGAGATACGGGCCCAGTCGTCCGGGTTGGTGGTGTTCGGCAGGTCCTCGTTCT
>Ga0302324_100021406_pt1 | contig 12609 bp, 14 predicted proteins | sample Palsa_T0_1_FD_201949 | JGI IMG/M metagenome (GOLD analysis project Ga0302324, IMG submission 201949) | Peat permafrost microbial communities from Stordalen Mire near Abisko, Sweden - Palsa_T0_1 | ecosystem: Environmental > Terrestrial > Soil > Palsa > Peat permafrost | place: Sweden: Abisko...
TGCGGGACCGCTGGCGGGCCGGCTGTTTTTGTTGCCGCGCACACAAGACCGGCCCAGCCGCATCGCACCGGCCCTGCGCGAAGCCGGTGCCGAAGTTGTCGAGGCCGACGATTCGGACGCCGCGCACGATGCACTGGGTGGCCGCATTCCAACGGCTATCCTTTTCCCATCGTCGGGTTCGGTCATTGCGATGACGAAGTATCTGGCGTCCTTGCGGGCGCGCGGGAAACGCCCGCTGGTCGCCGCGATGGGGCCGACTTCATCGGCGAGCGCCGATGCGTGCGGATTCCCGCCGGACGTCGTCGCACTGAGTCCCGAAGTCGGGATATTCGTACAAACCGTCACGCGCTACGTTTTGGAGCAAGCACATGAACGTCGCTGAACGCCTGCAACTTCGTGAACGGCCGCGCCGCTTACGTTCGGGGCCCGCGATGCGGGCGCTCGTGCGCGAGACGCGCATCAATCTCGACGGTTTGGTGCAGCCGCTGTTCATCGTCCCGGGCCGCGATACCATCCAGCCAATCGGATCGATGCCCGGCATTTCGCGTTATTCGGTTGATGCGGCCGTCCGTGAATGCCGCGAACTCGATTCCGTCGGCGTGAAGGCCGTGTTGCTGTTCGGCGTGCCGGATCACAAGGATGCAATCGCCAGCAGCAATTACGATCCAAATGGGGTCGTCCAGGAAGCGACGCGCGCGATCAAGGCTGCGCTGCCGCATATGCTCGTGATCGCCGATCTGTGCAACTGCGAATATACCGATCACGGCCATTGCGGCGTCATCGACGCGAAGGGTGACGTCGACAACGACCGCACGCTCGAACTGTTAACGCGCACGGCGCTCACGTACGCGCAAGCCGGCGTTGATGTTATCGCGCCGTCGGATATGATGGATGGACGCGTCGGTGCGATCCGTACCGCCCTTGACGGCGACGGGTACGCCGGCATTGCGATCATGTCGTACGCGATCAAATTCGCCTCGGCGTTCTACGGACCGTTCCGCGAAGCCGCGGGCTCCGCGCCCGCCTTCGGCGACCGCCGCACCTATCAAATGGACCCGGCCAATGCACGCGAGGCGTTGCGTGAAGTACGGCTCGACATTGCCGAAGGCGCCGACATCATCATCGTCAAGCCGGCGCTTGCGTACATGGATTTGATTCGGCAGACCTACGAGCAGATCGACGTTCCGGTCGCGTGCTATAACGTTAGCGGAGAATACGCGATGGTCAAGGCGGCGGCGGAGCGCGGTTGGATCGATGAGGAGCGCACGGTTGACGAAATGTTGACGGGATTTGCGCGCGCGGGGGCAAACGTCATCATTACGTATTTCGCAAAGGACTATTTGCGGCGGGTCCGCGCATGATTGATATCGATCTCGGCGTGCTCGTACTCGGCGGCGGCGAGGCGACGCGCTTACCCAACAAACTCGCGCTCGACGCCGGTGCCGTCCCGATGATCGTTCGCGTGTTTCGCAACGTCGATGGCAAGTGGCCGGTTTTTGTTTCGTGTAAGTCGACGTTTTCGTCGGAAATCGATTCGCTCTTGCCGTGTCCGATGGTCGTCGACCGCTGGCCGCTGCGCGGTCCGCTGTCGGGACTCATTTCCACGATGAACGAGATGCGCACGCGCTACGTCTTTGCCGTTGCGGGGGACGCGCCGTTCATCGACACGACCTTCATCACACAGCTTGCTGCCCACGTACGACCCGGTGACGAAGCGATTGTCCCCAAACACGCCGGCGGTATCGAGCCGCTCGCCGCAATCTACGACCGTGCGGCGTTTGTGCGCGAAGGCGTGCCGATTCTGCTCGCCGGCAAAGGCGCGTTGCGGATGGTCATTGACCGGCTCAAGACGCGATTTGTTTATATTGATGACGAGCGCATCTTCGCGAACGTGAATACGCCCGACGACTATGCGGCCGTGCGCGAAGTATTGACGTGACGCGTGCGCGCTCCGAGGCCGCATTCGCGCGTGCCAAACGCGCAATTCCCGGCGGTGTCAACTCTCCGGTACGCGCCTTTCGTTCCGTCGGCGGTACGCCCGTTTTCGTGCGCGATGCGGCGGGTGCGATGTTCACCGATCTCGACGGAAATACGTACATCGACTATGTGATGTCGTGGGGGCCGTTAATTCTCGGCCACGCGCACCCCGCTATCGTCGCGGCGGTGCAAGCAGCGGCGGCGCACGGCACGAGTTATGGTGCGCCGACCGAGGCTGAGAGCGAACTCGGCGAACTCGTGATCGCGATGGTGCCCTCGGTCGAGCGCGTTCGGTTCTGTTCGAGCGGCACCGAAGCGACGATGAGCGCATTGCGCTTGGCGCGTGGTTTTACCGGACGCGATAAAGTCATCAAATTTGCCGGTTGCTACCACGGTCACGGCGACGCGTTCCTGATTTCGGCGGGCAGCGGCGCGCTCACCAACGGCATGCCGGATTCGCCCGGCATCACGGAAGGTGTTTCACGCGATACGATCGTTGTCGACTACAACGATCTTGACGCTGTGCGCGCAGCGTTCGCGGCAAACCGTGACGTGATCGCCGCCGTCATCATCGAACCGGTCGTCGGTAACATGGGCCTCGTTTTGCCGCAGCCGGGTTTTCTGGCTGGCCTACGCGAGCTGACGCGCGCGAACGGCGCACTGCTAATCTTCGACGAAGTTATGACCGGATTTCGGGTTGCGCGCGGCGGCGTTCAAGAACGCGACGGTATCACACCCGATCTGACCACGCTCGGCAAAATTATCGGCGGCGGCTTGCCAGTCGGCGCATTCGGCGGCCGAGCCGATATCATGGCATCGCTGTCGCCCGAAGGTCCGGTCTATCAGGCCGGTACGTTGTCGGGTAATCCGCTCGCGATGGCCGCCGGGATTGCAACCCTGCGCGCGTTGCGTGATGACGGCGTGTACGCTGCACTCGACCGCATGACCGCGCGGCTGACCGATGGTCTTGCACGCAGCTTTACCACGCACGACGTGCCGCACGTGATCGCGCACGCCGGATCGATGTTCGGTTTCTTCTTTACACCCGGCCCGGTCACCGATCTGCCGTCGGCCAAGCGAACGGATACGGCACTGTTTCGCGATTTCTTTCACGGGATGCTCGACCGCGGCATCTACCTTGCACCCTCGGCGTTTGAAGCCGGATTCGTCTCGACGGCGCACACGGAGGCGCAGATCGACCGTACCATCGCTGCCGCGGATGAGACGCTGGCCGCACTGCCGGTCCGCATCCGCGCATGACGTTCGACGGTTAAGAGCAAAGAGTGATACCGTGCCCTTAGTTTGCCTCGGCTTAAGCCATAACACTGCGCCCGTCGAAGTGCGCGAACGCCACGCTTTTCCGGCCAACCGGATGGGTGAGGCGCTCATTGCGCTGCGCGATTACGAAGCCGTGCGTGAAGCGGTGATGCTCGCGACGTGCAACCGGCTCGAGATTTACGCGGAACTTGAAGATTACGAAGCCGGCGTTGCGCAGATCAAGCAGTTCTTGTTGAATTTCCGCCACGGCGACGTAGGCGACATGGACTCGTACCTGTACACGCTGCTCGGAAGCCAGGCTACCGACCATCTGTTTCGGGTGAGTACGGGCCTCGATTCGATGATCATCGGCGAAGCCGAGATTTTGGCGCAAGTGAAAGATGCCTACATTCAGGGTCAGCGTGCGCGTTCGCTCGGCAAGACGTTGCACATGCTCTTCCGCGCTGCGCTTGCCGCCGGCAAAGCCGCGCGTTCGCAGACGGCAATCGGCCAAGCCTCGGCTTCGATTGCGACTGCGGCAATCGACTTTGCGAAGCAACGCGTCGGCCCGCTTACAAATGCCTCCGTCCTGGTGGTAGGTGCCGGCAAGATGGGCGCAATTGCCGCAAAGCGGCTCAAGGCAGAAGGCGCGGCGGACATTCGCATCATCAACCGTTCGCATCAGCGCTCGCGCGACGTGGTCGACGAACTCGGCACCGGGCGCGCCTACGAAATGCCGGGCCTGATCGAAGCGATGAGCGGCGCGGACATCGTCGTCACGTCGACCGGCGCTTCGCATTTCATTCTCACGCCGGGGAATGTCGCCGAAGCTATGCTCGCGCGGCCGCAGCGACCGCTGTTCATTATCGATATAGCGGTTCCGCGCGACGTCGATCCGGAAGTCGCGCGCATCGCCAACGTTCACGTCGTCGACATCGACGCACTCAAAGACGTCGTCGACGACAACCTCGAGCGCCGGCGCGAAGCGGTGCCGCTGGTCGAAGAGATCATCGCCGAGCATGCCGAGCGTTTCGCGCAGTGGTACCAAGCGCGCGTAGCGCTGCCGATCATCAGCTCGCTCACGCAAAAAGCCGAGGCAATTCGCGATGCCGAAGTCGAGCGGCTCTTCGCCCGCTGCCCCGAACTCTCGGAGCGCGAACGGATGCTCATCACCGGCACCTCGATGACGATCATCTCAAAATTACTACATACGGCGGTGACGAAGATCCGCGACAAGGCTGCCGAGAACCATTCCGAAGCGCTGACACACGCCGTGATGCTCGACGAACTCTTCGATTTACGCACGCAGCTCGAACTCGCGACGCCGTTTGCCGTTGCGGCGATCGACGCGGACGACGCCGAGTAACCGCAGTATGCCCGTGACGGGCACCGGTAAAGTCTGGCTAGTCGGCGCCGGCCCCGGCGATCCGGGCCTGTTGACGCTCAAAGGTGCACGCGCGCTCGCGCAATGCGATGCACTCGTGTACGACTACCTCGCCTCACCGGCCGTTGTGAACTTGGCGCCGCCCGACTGCGAAAAAATCTACGTCGGTAAAAAAGCCGGCGAGCATACACTTACGCAGGATGAGATCACCGCGCTGATCGTCGAGCTTGCCCGCGCCGGCCGCAAGGTCGTGCGTCTAAAAGGAGGCGATGTCTTCGTGTTTGCGCGCGGCGGCGAGGAAGCCGCAGCCCTGCACGCAGCCGGCATTCCATTCGAGATCGTTCCCGGTATTACATCGGCGATCGCGGCGCCCGCATACGCCGGTATTCCGATCACGCATCGCGACCACAACACATCGTTTTCGATTTCCACCGGCCACGAAGACCCGCTCAAGGGCAACTCGACGCTTGATTTCGCGAAGCTTGCGAACCCCAAGCAAACCGTCGTGTTCTTGATGGCCATGGGCAACCTTGCGGCGATCGTGGACGAATTGCGCAAACACGGCATGCCCGGCGATAAACCCGTTGCGATCGTACGCGAAGGCACCAAACCCACCCAGGAGACGTTGGTCGCAACGCTCGACACCATTGTTGCAGAGGTCGAACGCACGCAGTTCGCAGCGCCCGCGATCGTCGTGATCGGCGACGTCGTCAACGAACGCGAGCGCATCCGCTGGTTCGACACGGGACCGCTCTTCGGCAAACGCGTGCTCGTAACGCGTCCGGCGGGCCAAGCCGACGATTTTGCTGCGCGCCTGTGGGAGCTAGGCGCCGAACCCGTGTTCGCGCCGACGATTGCCATCGGATCACCGGACGATCCCATGGCCGTAAAGCGTGCGATCGCGAGCGTGCGGGAGTATGCGTGGATCGTGTTCACCAGCCGCAACGGCGTGGATGTGTTTTTCGACGGACTGAACGAAATTGGCCGTGACGTGCGTGTGCTGGGCGACGTCAAGATCGCGGCGATCGGCCCGCGTACGGCGGAAGCGCTCGCACGGCGCTACGTACGCGTCGATTTCGTGCCGGAAACGTACGTCAACGAAGCCGTCGCCGAGGGTTTGCTCGAGCGTACGCGGCCCGGCGACCGCGTCTTGCTGTTCCGCGCCCAAGAAGCGCGCGACGTCGTGCCGAGCGCATTACGCGCCGCCGGTCGGGTTGTCGACGACGTTGCAGCATACGCAACGCATACGATTGACGACCCGGACTTCGCCACGAAAGTCGCCGGCGCCGACATCCTGACGTTTACCAGCTCGAGTACAGTCAACGGCTTTGTGGCAAATATCCCCGACGTGCGCGCCGCGATCGCGGGAAAAACCATCGCCTGCATCGGACCCATTACGGCTGCAACCGCCCGTGAAGCGGGCATGCAGGTCGATGTTATCGCCGACACATTTACCGTCGATGGCTTGATCGGCGCGCTTGGCGCGAGCGTTTCCGCCTGAACGCCACGAACTTCGCGATCGGCGCCGCTGCCGCAGCGATCATCGCATTCGCCGGACTACGCGCACGCGCCTTAACGCGTAGCGGCGCAATTGCGGCATTCGCCGTCGGCACGCTAACGTACGGTTTCGGCGGGCTCGCGTTCGCCGCCGTACTGCTCGCCTTCTTCGTGTCATCGCTCGTCCTCGGGCGCATCGGCCGGACGCGCAAGCAAGATCTTACCGAGGCCGGCAAAACGGGCGCGCGTGACGCGTGGCAAGTGCTCGCGAACGGCGGCGTCGCTACCGTGTGCGCCGCCTTCAGCGGCATTCTGTTCGCTTTCTGGCCGCCGCTGCCCGGCTATTCCCCGCTGCTCCGAGCGGACATCTGGATGGTTGCGTTTTGCGGCGCGTATGCCGCGGCAACCGCAGACACGTGGGGTACGGAAATCGGCACCCTAGCACGCCAAATGCCGCGATCCATCCTCACGTTCAAGCCGATCGCGGCCGGCCTCTCCGGCGGCATCACGGCGGTCGGCACGCTCGCCGAAATCGCGGGCGCGATATTCATCGCCGTCTTCGCATTGATTGCATTCGCGCTCGCATACGCCGCCTCGGGGCTATTCCTCAATCCTAATCGTGTCGCCATCGCGGTCGTCGCCGGCGGCATCGTGGGCGCACTTGTGGACTCACTGCTCGGCGCGAGCATGCAAGAGTTGCGGCACTGCCCCGCGTGCGATCGCAGCTGCGAGACCGACCCGCACGCCTGCGGCGCGCCCACGCGCCGAATCCGCGGCCTCCCGGGGTTCTCGAACGACCTCGTGAACTTTGCCGCGACCCTCGTCGGAGCTGGAACCGCGCTCATCCTCGCCGCGGTCTAAGAAGTGCAAGTGCCCCGAGCGACTTCGGTCGGTGCGGGGCGCGGCGGGGAAAGAGACAATCGTGTCCGCCCCTTGGGAGAAGGAATGGCCGTCGCAGCACCACCGCGTCCGGGCGCTACGCCCAACTATCGACAAGCACACCATGATAACGACGTTGTCGAACGCGGCAGCGCGCTCGTCATTATCACGATCGGTATTCTGCTTGCGACGCTGATGCAAACGCTCGACACAACGATCGTCAACGTGGCCCTGCCGGTTATTCAAGGTAATCTCGGCGCAACGCTCGACGAAGGCGCGTGGGTCGTTACCGGCTATATCATTTCGGCCGTGATCGTTATCCCGCTTACACCATGGCTGCAACAGCGCTTCGGCCGTCGGCAATACTATGGCGTCGCGATCATCGGGTTCACACTGGCGTCGGTCATGTGCGGTTTGTCGGGCTCCATTTCGGCGCTCATCTTTTGGCGCATCGTTCAGGGGCTGTTCGGCGGCGGACTTGTCGCAACCGCGCAAGCGACGTTACGCGATACATTTCCACCCGACAAACTCGGCGCAAGCCAAGCAATTTTTGCGATGGGCGCAATTGTCGGACCGTCCGTCGGCCCGACACTCGGCGGTTGGCTCACCGATAACGTCTCGTGGAATTACGTCTTCTTCATCAACGTGATACCGGGCACGATCGCCGCAATCATTGTTTTCACGCGCCTGAAGAACCCAACGGAGCCAAAGAAACTGCCGCTCGACTTCATCGGCTTGAGTTTACTTGCCGTCGGCGTCGGATCGCTTCAATACATTCTCGACGAAGGCCAACGCAACGACTGGTGGAGCGATCCCGTCATCGCGTTCTTCGGCGTCACGTCGCTGCTCGGTATCCTTGCGTTTATTTGCTGGGAACTGTGGGGAACGAAACGCCCAATCGTTGACTTGCGTGCCTTTAAGTACCGCGCAGTAGCAGCGGGAGCGGCACTCGGTTTTGCAACAGGCTCCGTCCTCTTCGGCGCGATCGTCATCCTACCGCAATACACGCAAGGTCTCTTAGGCTTCACCGCCACCCTAAGCGGCGAACTCATCTTCGTGCGCGCAGCCTTTATCGCACTGCTGACGCCCTTCATGGCGCGCTTAGCAGGCAGCGGCAAAGTCGACAGCCGCTATCTGTTGCTCGGCGGCTTCCTGCTCATCGGTATCAGCCAGATTTGGCTCGGCTACATAACGACCACATCCAGCGATTTCGGCATCCTCGCGGGCCCGGCGATTATGGGTGGCGTCGGCCTATCGATGGTATTCACGCCGATCTCAATCGCCGTACTCGGCGCCATTCCGCCGGCGGTTGTGCCGAAGGCAACGGCATTCCAAAGCCTCTCGCTGCAGCTGGGCGGTTCGTTTTCGACCGCCGCACTCGTCACGCTCCTAGCGCGCCGCAACGCCTTCCATCAAGAAGCACTCGCATCATACGCAAGCCCGACAAACCCGGCATTTCGCGACGCCATCGCGCACCACGCCACACTACCGCAAATCTATCAATCAATCGTCGGCCAAGCCGCCGCCCTCTCATTCGCCGACGCCCAATTCGCCCTCGGCGCGCTCACGTTCTTACTCTTGCCGCTGATCCTCATCTTGCCACGCCGCCGCAAAGACGTCGTCAAAATCGAGATTCCGGCGGAATAGGCTCATGGCGAATCCGGCAACGGCTCGAATACGCGTGCGACCCCTCAAGAGTCGGTCCTCTTGTGCACTTAAAAGAGGCCCGATCATGTTGACGATCGAGCCTCTCGTACGTAAATCGCGGTTCGCCGATTATTTTTGGCTGCGTCGGTGCGCGGCGAGAAATTTCGCGATTACTGGAGCCTTGGCGCGCGCCGGTTCAATCATCGCGCAAGCGAATGCTTTGGAATCGCGCGCGGATAACCGGATGACATCTTCGGCGGAAATGGTCTCGATTGCCCGATCGTACGTGGAGCCGAGCACAAAATCCGACAGCGATTGACCGCGCAAATCCGCCGCGCGTTCGATTGTATTCTTGACCCGCTTTGGCAGACGCGCATTAAATGTGGTCAATGTTTCCACGTTTCGAGCGGCTTCGCGGCGTCTAGCTGGCACGGGAGGGCCTCCTGATAATGCGGGCTGCGTTACGTCATTATAGCGTAACGTGAAATTACAATGGGCCACGCGGGCGATTCCCAGTGTAATCGGGTCGCCGGCAAGCACAAATATCCGATGCGTTAGCATGTCCAAGCGGGAACCGGTTTAAAAGCCTATTTCATCTATGAGATCATCGGCAGCAATGCCATACTGATTGATCTCTTTGTCGGTTAGGCCCGGGCCTATGATCTCACTGGACAGAAAGCCTTTTATCTCGTCTTTTATATGACTGGGTAGTAACCTTATTGCGCAAATATCGGGCGCAACATCAAATCGCGCACCAATTTTTGACAGGATAGCTGCGCGATTGACATCATTATTTCTTGAATTCATGGGCCACTTGACGTAGTCGCATTAGCATCATTCCCTTTCAAACCGGCGGCGCCCCTAGGATTGGTTGAAATGATCTTGCCGTCCGGGTTAACGCGAACATGCGCATCTTTGCCGGTGTAGGTCGTCGATGTTCTACCAAGATCATTAACCTGTGTATTGACAGAAGTGGGGTTACGAATGGCGTCTAGCACGGCTTTTTCTGACGCAGCGCCACCGGGTCGCTCTATCGCGCGCTCGAGTCCATGTTTTGTGAAACCCTTAATTACACCACCAATGGCTTTTACGCCGAGCTTGGCTGCCACCTCAGCGCCAGCCTTTTCGGGCCCCACAACGTTGCTGAGAAGCAAAGCGCCAGCGAATATCCTGGCGCCGACTGATGCCTTACTATCTTGTACTGTTCTAAGGTCGTCTCCGACTGCTAAGTTGTAAACGGCCAAGGCGGAATCTCCAACGGCATTGTATCCGCTCGGATCGCTATAAACGTACGGATTATTGTTATTCCTACTCCGACCCCAGCGGATACGAACCTAACAGCGACGGACCGACGGAGCTCGACAAAGCAAACGAACCAGGGCAGTCGGATGACGGCATCCAGATAGCCATGCGGCCGAATAAAAGAAAGAAAAAACCGAAGGACGCAGGCAAAGAACGTAACGGAAATAGCGGCTCGCAAAGTAATGCGCAAGGGACCAACCCTGACCTGGCGCGCCTCGGGGCACAGCTGGGGATAAAGGCCGATAGTAAAGCAGGCGCTAATGTTCTCGAAAATCGAAACACGACTGTTCGCGAATTTATTGCGAAGAATAGGCGCGCGAGCATACTCCGTAGGTTTCCATCGGAATATCTTGATAAAACCGTTGAGCAGGCCATTCGGCAGGGCGGCACAGATGTCAAAAAGCTTTTACTCGACTCGAGGTTTTCGAAATGAGCAAAGAAACCTGGTTTAGTTCGAAGCTCCGATTTGTTATAATGGTGGCGCCGGTGGGCGGCGACATCCTAAATGATCGCGTGATTCTTTTTAAGGCAAAAGATTTCGACCATGCATTTCAGAGAGCACTCGCTATCGGTGAGATGTCGGAGAACGAATACCTCAATGACGAAGCCAACCTTGTTAGTTGGAAATTCATGGAGGTCATTTCCGTTGACGTGATTCGATCGAACCTAGATGGCGCGGAGATATACTCGGAGCCGATTCATTTGAGTGAAGAAAAGATGATTCCGTATGGGACGGAGTTCAATCCCAGGGCTTCAGAGCCGATTCAAACCATATAAAGACGCTCCGCAACTTTTCGACGACTAAGGGCGACCGTAACCTTAAACTCTTTGGGGGATTTTGGCCACGGAGCTGCTGCTGCCGAAAAGGAGCTTAAATGCCAGCTGGAGTGGCTTTCGCCCGGACACGTGGCATAGCTTAAGGACATAGGCGTACGCCTATGATTACTACTATGTCGAATGCCGAAGGAGGCCGTGAAGCCGTGCGCGCGCACGACGACGTCGTCAGTGCCGCCGAGGTACGCGATCTCAAGCGCCAAATGCGCGAGTTACAACGTGTGCTTGGCAAGAAAACCATTGGGCTCGGCCCTGAATCGGGAGCCAGTGGGATCGGCCCTGAATCCGGCGCCAGGAATTACTGTGGATTTCCGCCCAACGAAGGCAAACGGGAGATCCACCCATGCGAAAGAGCAAATTCACCGAGCAGCAGATCGTCCAAATCCTCGCCGAGCACGACGCGGGAGCGTCGATGGAAGAGCTCGCTCGGCGAAACGGTATTCACGCGAACACGATCCGTTTATGGCGCACAAAATATAGCGGCATGACGGCGACCGATCTTGCACGGCTCAAAGCCCTTGAGGCCAAGAACGCGCAAATGCAGCGGATTATCGCGCGGCAAACGATCAAGATTGATGCGATCGAGGAGCTCATCCGAAAAAACTCTTGGAGCCTTCCCGGCGATTCGAAGCCGTGAAGGCCTTACAAGAATCAGGTTTGAGTCAGCGCGAAGCGTGTAAGAGCGTGCGAACCCGGCGGCGATCGCTGCGCGAATTGCCGACGCTCAAAGCGCAGCGCGATGCGGCAGTTGCAACGCGCTTGACTCAGGTTGCTCAAAAACATGCTGAGCACGGTTGCCGTCGGCTCTTCGAAGACTACGAACGCGATGCGATCGCCGGCGACGAGTACATGAATTACAAGCATTTTCGCCGGATTTACCGGCTCGCCGGACTTCAGATTGGGCGCCGCCGCCGGCGTGGCCGAGCAAAGATGGTGCGCGGTCGTAGTTTGCGACGCGCGACCGAGCCGTTTGAGGGCTGGACGCTTGACTTTATTCACGATCGCTTGTTCAACGGCCGATCGTTCCGCGGACTAACAATTATGGATGAGTTTAGCCGCTGCGGCCTCGCGCTCGAACTGAACTTTTCATTCCCGAGTCGATCGGTCGTTGCACAACTCGATGAACTAGCGCTGTCGTATGGCTATCCGAAGTATCTGCGAGTTGACAACGGCACGGAACTGACGTCGAAGGTGATGCAGCAGTGGTCTGAAGATCACGACGTTGAGTTGTTATTTATTCAGCCGGGGAAGCCAACGCAGAACGCGTTCATCGAATCGTTTAATTCTCGCGTGCGAGCCGAGTTCCTCAATGCACACTGGTTCCGATCGATGCTTGATGCGCGCAATGCTGCTGACCATTGGAAGCACACCTACAACACGACCCACGCGCATAGCGCGCTTGGATATCGGACGCCCGAGGAGTTCCTCGCACACTACCAAATCACGCCACCTCCACAGAAATCACTGGCCGCGTAACGGGGCCGATCCCACAAACGGATGCGCATCTCCGCCGTACGTCGATGTGGCCCCGTTGAGCAAGGCGTGGTTCTCGGCATCATAGCCGTAGACGACGCCGGTGACGTTGCTGTTACACGAGGTATCGTAGCTGGTGTTTGCACGCGACGCCAAACGGCTGTCGGCATCGTATGCTTCCATTATTGTGTTCAGCGCGCCGATCGCGTTCACTTGATTGCATCAGAACCATTGGCACTACCGGCGGCAATAATGTCAGTGCCTCGGCGGCCACTTCAAACTGTACCGGACGTGGCCACTTGAAAATGTACCGGCCCGAGCGTAGTGATTATTGTCGCAATTTGGCTACGCTGGCGTCT
>Ga0302324_100021411_pt1 | contig 12608 bp, 8 predicted proteins | sample Palsa_T0_1_FD_201949 | JGI IMG/M metagenome (GOLD analysis project Ga0302324, IMG submission 201949) | Peat permafrost microbial communities from Stordalen Mire near Abisko, Sweden - Palsa_T0_1 | ecosystem: Environmental > Terrestrial > Soil > Palsa > Peat permafrost | place: Sweden: Abisko...
GCACTCAATGACAACGACGATGACCTCGTGCGGCACGTAGCGGAGCAGCGATGAGCAACCTGGATGAACGTTCCACCAAAGATAGCTTGGATCTCCCTGAGTTGCTTACGGTCGTCGACAACGATCGTGAATTGCTCGCAGAGTTGGTTGGGATCTTCAACCAGCAGATGCCCCTACTACTGAAGTCGTTGCAGGAGGCTGTGGCTCACGAGGACATGAAAACCGTCGAAGTCACCAGCCACACGCTCAAGGGCATGCTGTCGAATCTACGCGCGCCGCGCGCCGCTTTGACCGCAGGGCAAATCGAACAGATGGGTCGCCAACAAAAACGAGCAGGACTGCGCGACGCTCTCGCGACCTTTGAAGCCGAAGCGCAGGGCGTGACGGCGCAATTAAACGCGATCCTGTCGCAGCCGCCCGATTAGCTTCGCCGCCCGGTTCGCTGCGCGATGCTCGGCTCCCCGCAGCCGCCCGATAAGGCGTTGCCGCCGGGCTAGACTCGCGCCTCCTAACCACCCAGCTACTCTGCGCGCGGCGGCTTGGTCAGCCCGCGACGGTGGCAGCGGCGGTTGAGCGGAGCGCCAGATTCAAAGCTTCAGGAGTAAACAGCAGCGTCTCCCCCAATTGTGCGAGGTCGGCCGCGGAAGTGGAGGCAACCGTTGGCGACTGAATTTTTTCGTCGCTCCCGTTCGATTTGTGATTTTGCGAACGAAGCTGTTCGTAAAATGCGTTTTGGACCTGCCAGAGATTCACCGAAAAAGGCAGGGCACGCGCGAGTTCCACCGCGGTCTTGAAGCGTGTAAGCGACCCGGGATCGGTTGAGAGCGTTTCCGCCATCTGCTCGAGGCGCCGGCGGAAGGCGAACTCCAGCGTGGCCACGTCGAGTTCGACGTGCAACGCCTTGGCTTCTTCGAGGATTGGCTTAACTCGTTGGAGATTGGGTTCGTGGCTCACGAATTCGTTCCGCAGACGATGGTTCAAGGCGAATGCGGCGGAGACCTGAGCCGTTTTGGGAACCGGAATCTGCAGGTCGACCAGGAAACGCATCAGGTCGGCATTTCTCCCGTAGAACTGATCGTAGGTGGATTCGGCTTCGGTCATGAGCGGCGTGAGAATGACGTCCAGGATCTTGCGCTGCTCGTCCTTGAACAAGGAACGCAGGGACCGAATATTTTTCCCAAAGGTCTCGTCAAAACGCCGGGCCATTTCCGTTGCCGTGGTATTGCAGAAGGCCTCGACGAGCTCTTTCACGGTTGCCTGGTAGGGTTCGTCCTCGGACGCCTCGCGAACGGCAACCCTCACTTCCTGATTTCCGAGATGCAGCGCCGCTAAACTGAGCGTCGCGGTCTCCTGGGTGACGATCGAGGAGACCCGCACGCGCCCGATGGCCAGCTTGGTCTTGTCCCGTTCGTGGACGGCGTAGTCCTCGCGATCGACGTCGTAGCAGTAGATACGGTTCAATTCTTGAGAGGGCTCGAAGATGGAAGCAATGGCGTAGTGAGCGGCCACCTTCGGAAGGTCGATGATCACCGGCTCGACGCACTTGTGATAAATCTGTGCGCCGTCGCCATAGTCCGGCAGGTTGCTCTTGGCTTGCGCCAACTTTTCGAGGAAAGGGGTCTCGATGTTGTCCTTGAAGAGCTGCTTGGCCAAATCCACGACCCGGCCGGCGTATTGAATGCACTGAACCGTTTCGATGCCTGAAAGCTCGTCGAAGAACCAGCCGCAGCTGGTGTACATCAGCATGGCGTTCCGCTGGATCTCGAGCAATTTCAGGACGGTTACGCGATCGTCGGGACCGAGCTCCCGGGCGGCGTGGTCGTGAAAAAAGCGGTCGATATTCTCCGAGGAGCGGTTGAGTACCACATCGATGTAGCTATCGCGCGCTGCCCACGGATCTTTCAGTAGTTGCTTGCCCTTTTCCTCATACAGTGGCGCGAGGGCATCGCGAAGCCAGTCGAAGGCCGCCCGGAGCGGCGCCCGCCACTCTTGATTCCAGCCGGGATAGCCGCCGGAGTTGCAGCCGCAGTTACTGCGCCAGCGTTCGACGCCATGGACGCAGCTCCACGAAGTATTCTCGAAGATCTCGACGCGATGAATCGGCGGATGGAGTTCCAAGAACTCAGCGTAGTTTGTGACCTTGGCCAGCTCCTTGGTGTCGATCTTGTCCAGAGCAAAGGCCAGCGTCATTTCGCCCATCTTGTGGTGATGCCCGAAGGTCTCCCCATCGACCGCGATGTGAACGAGTTCCGGCCACGATCGAACCTCCTCGGCAAACCCGGACATCAACCGGTCGACGAACTGATCTCCGCTGGCAAGCAGGTGTTCAAAGGCGATGGCCTTTGAAATCGGGCCATCGTAGAAGAATAGGACGATGCTTTTACCGGACGGCAGCCGGCATAGATAGGCCATCGACGGATCGATGCGTTCGCCGCTGACGTCTTTCCATTGGCGACCGCCGATCTTGGACTCGCGCTTCGCCTGGCGAGGGGCCAGAACCGTGAATCGAATGTTTTTCTCGGCCAGAATCTCCAGACACTCGACGTCCACGGCTGTTTCAGGAAGCCACATGCCTTCCGGCTTGCGCCCAAAGCGATGCTCGAAATCCTTGATTCCCCAGGCGACCTGCGTGACTTTGTCACGCCGATTTGCCAAGGGCATGATCATATGGTTGTATGCCTGCGCGACAGCCGAGCCGTGTCCGGGATAGTTCTCCAAGCTGGCCTTATCGGCGTCCAAGATCGCCTGGTAGACCTTCGGGGCCCGGGCTTTCATCCATGAGAGCAGGGTGGGGCCGAAATCGAAACTCATTTTGGGGTAGTTACTCAGGATCTTGAGGATGCGCCCGTTTCCATCCATGATCCGCGCGGCCGCGTTGGGTTGATAGCACTCGGCGGTGACGCGTTCGTTCCAGTCGTGGTAGGGGTATGCCGAGTCCTGAAGCTCGATCGCCTCAAGCCAGGGGTTCTCCCGCGGGGGCTGATAGAAATGACCGTGAATGCAGACATAACCCATAGTGTCTTTAACCGGACCCTCCCACTATACACGATCGGAGATGCCGAGGAGGAGGGCACCCCCACCCCGGGTGTTTTCTGCAAAGAGCGTGCACGCGATTGAAACCAATGGACTTGACAATTGAACGCAGCCGAAAGAGCGTGTCAAGAGTGTGCTCCGAACCGCGCAAATAACTGAAAATGAAGCGCATGGGCACGTGTGCTCCGGCAAGGAGAGTGACTGCGGAACGTGTGCGCGGCGCGGTCCCGTACGGGACCGAGGATGAAGATATTTGAGTCGCTATTCACGAGATGTTTTAACACGGGGGTCGAGGTGCCCTATTCCTGTGTATAGTTTCTTTTCAGCGTCGGACTCGAGGAGAATACCGAGACACTCGGCGAAGGGAACTCCGGCTGACGCCGTATTTTTTGATCCGAAAAAGCTGACGGGTGCACCCGTTCCCGGCACACTTTTAAGGAGTCGCCGGGTGCGGCGACCTCGGGCAAGATTGCCTGCGGACAATGTGTGGCAACAGCAGAGCCCCCCGGCCGGCGGCCCTTGGTTGGATGACGGGTGTTCGTGGACGCGGCAAGGCGGTCCACTGGTGCGTGGGCGCGGGAAAGAGCCGATGGGCAAGGCAAGCCTGAGTGCCCACGCCAAAGCCGGCTGAGGGATTTCCATAGACGTGGGGAAGAAAACTAGGCTCGTTCGTGGCGTTCCGGTCGTCCTTGCGCTGCTGGTGTTGTTTCAGTGGCCGCAGAGCACGTCCGCTTATAGCGTGCTTTCCCATGAGGCCATTGTGGATGCTGCGTGGGACACCGATATACGGCCCTTGTTGCTGAAGCGATTTCCCGCAGCAACGCCCGCGGAGCTCAAGGAAGCTCACGGCTACGCGTACGGCGGGGCGATCATTCAGGACATGGGCTATTACCCGCACGGAAGCTTTTTCTTCAGCGACCTAGCGCATTACGTTCGCAGCGGGGATTTCATTTTGGCGCTGCTTCACGATTCCAAGGACCTCGACGGATACGCGTTTGCGCTTGGCGCGCTCGCTCACTACGCGGCCGACAACGACGGCCACCGCATTGGCGTGAATCACGCCGTCCCCGTGCTGTATCCCAAGCTGCAGCGGAAATATGGGGACTCGGTCACCTACGAAGACAACCCGTTGGCGCACATCAAGACGGAATTTGGCTTCGATGTGTTGCAAGTGGCGCGGGGCCGCTACGCTCCCGACAGTTACCACGACTTCATCGGTTTTGGGGTAGCGGCTCCCTTGCTGGAACAGGCCTTTCAGGAAACGTATGGCCTGGACCTCAAGAGCGTTCTCTTGAACGAAGACAAAGTGCTGGGTTCTTACCGCTACGATGTCAGCGAGCTCTTTCCGAAGGCGACACGGGTCGCCTGGAGCATGAAGAAAAATGACATCCTGAAGGACCAGCCTGGCGCGACGAAACGCAGGTTCCTCTATAATCTCTCGCACTCGAGTTACCGCAAGAATTGGGGACGGAACTATCAGAAACCGACGGCGGCGGACGAAATCCTGGCTTTCTTTCTGCGGATACTTCCGAAGTTTGGGCCTTTGAAAGTGCTGGAGCTCAAGCCGCCGACGCCGCAAGCGCAACAGATGTTTGAAGCCAGCTTCGACGCGACGCTCGCTCTTTATCGCCGGCAGCTTCGCGAAGTCGCAGCGGGTCAGCTTACTTTGCCCAACGATAACTTCGATACCGGGGACGTAACGGGCCCGGGGCAATATTTTCTGAATGATGAGACGCAAGCGAAGTTGCTCGACCGGCTGGCGAAGCAAAATTTTGCCGGCGCCTCGCCTGAGATTCGCGCCGAATTACTGCAATTCTTCGGTCCGCCGGACGGCCCCAACGCCGTGCGCCGCCACAGAAAAGAATGGGCCAAAGTTCAAGCGGAAGTGGAAGAATTGAGAAACGCGAACGGCGATTAGTCGGGCATTCCTCAAAAGCTGCCATCGTCTCGTCTCGAAGGAAAACCGGTTGTCGAAAAAAGTCACCAGCTCCCGGCCAGGTTCCGAACCTTGATTTGCAGAGGGATTGGGGCGATTTGCAGCTGGAATTGGCGTCTCGGCGGCAACCGGTGCACAGTGTCGAGGCATCAGAGCACGCATTGGCGTGGCTAAGGTGGCTTGAACTGGCTTGGCCAAAACGGCTCGCCTAAGGTGGTTCGGTTAAGGCTTGCGTGCTAGGGTTCGGCGTTCGGTCCGAGAACTCGGTTTACTCCCTAGTGGTGCGTGTCCGGAGGACTGTGATGAACAAGATCTCGCTGTTCGGGACGGTGGGGTTAGCGTCCCTGATTATTCTCGGGCTTACCGCTGCCGGTTCGACGAAGGGGGCAAGCGGTCCCGGCACCGCGAGCCCGGCCATAGCCGAAGCCGTCCCCAACGGGACGCATTTTCTGGTGAGCCTGGACGGCGAATTGAGCACCAATAAAGCGAAGGTCAATAAGAAATTCGAAGTCCGGACGATCGAGCCGCTTGAGACTGCGAGCGGCTACAGGCTGGCACCCGGCGCCAAGCTCCGCGGCCATATCAGCAGGATCGAGCGCGGCGGGATCGCTTCCCGGGCGGCACTATGGTTGACCTTCGACGACATCGCCACTCGCCACGGCCGCATGCCCGTCCTGGCGGAAGTCGCCGCGGTGCCTGGCGACTTCGACGTTCGCCGAGATGATAGGAAGGAAGGCGTAATCGAGGCTCGCTCCAGGAAAACGCAGCAGCTCGAAGCCGCAGCGGGCGCGGCTCTAGGGGCTGCCGCGGGATCCGGCGCGTACGGCAGCCTGGGAGCAGCGGTAGGCGGAGCGGCGGGTGGGGCTGCCGGATTTGGGGCCTCCTCCGCCGACGGCCAGCAAGTCGATCTCCCGCGCGGTACGAAGCTCGACCTGGTCCTCGAGCGCCCGCTCTATCTGATTCCGTAGGCGTCGCGCCGTTCACACCGCATGCTGGTTACGCTCGGGCCGAAGTCACTTCGGCCCGGATGGAAATCGCCGCACGGAAACATCGCCGCGAGGCAGCTGCCCCACTGCTTCTCAGGTCTGCCAAGCTCGCCCCGTCTCTTGCCACCCGCACTCCACGCACGTAGTGTTATTATTGCGAGCCTCAGGCAGTAATACACCCAACTGCATCCGGTACGAAGGAAGGCTATTGAGTCGCAGCCGCAAAAGTCCGCTTTAGAATACGACGGCTTCGCAAGCCTGGAGGAAGACATATGCGCAGAAACTTAGCAATATCCTTAACGTTGGTGATCGCGAGCGCCCTTGTGATCGTGGCAGCGTTACCCGCGCCGGGGCAGCAGAAGCCAATGGCTGAGCGCAAGATACTGCTCCGGCAGGATCTGCCCATGCCTGGGTATGAGGTGGTCCAAGCCTTGGGGATCATCCAGCCGGGTGGACGGGAGGGGAAGCATACGCACCCCGGCATGATGGTGGCCTATGTGTTGGAAGGAGCGGTGACGATGGCCATCGAGGGCGGGCCAACGGTCACCTACAAGGCAGGCGACTCGTACGTCATCCAGCCCGGGGTGGTTCACGAGGGAATCAATAATGGCAAAATTGAATACAAGGGTGAAGTGACGTACATCGTCGAAAAGGGCAAGCCGCTAACGTCACAGGTACCGTAGCTCGTAGCTGGGAGTTCTCGCGGGGCGCTGCGCGGTTGGAACTCACACGTAAAAGCGGCGTGTGGGGCGCCCGCAACAGACGAGGAAAAAGCCCACCTCCATACAGGGGAGGACAGGGCTCCCCAACTTCATCAGACTCGGCGGCGGCTTATTTTTCGAAGCCGAGGAAGCTGTCGTTATCGGCGCAGTCTTGTTCTTCAAGCCTCCAGGTCGGGTGAAGCTGGAAGCCTAAATGCCCGGTCCATGGTTTCGCCAAAGCCTTGGGATCTTCCATGGACAGGTCCATTTCGAGGTCGTTGAGGTTCAGGCGCTGGAACCGCTCGATGACGTGCAACTGGTCGCTATGACCATGGCCGAGCCGGTCAAGCCAAGTTTTATCGTTGAAGCCGACGGTGTCGACGACAAGGGTGTCCCCGTTCCAGGTGCCAATCGAATCGCCCATGTAGGTGGGGAGGACGTCGTCGGGGTGCTTGCGGCCGTCGGTAAAGATATGGCGCACCGTGTGGTCGTATTCGTAAAGAATGATGATCTCTGTCGGGGCCTGCACAAATTGCAAGGGAAACGGCTGTAAATAGATTCGCGGCACTCCGGGCGGGTAGCACTTGGTGATGACGGGATCGTTGGTCTGATCTAAGTTGTAGTCTCCGCCGTTGGAGGACTTGGCCAGTTTAAATTGCTGCTGGCCCCAGGGCGTCAGCTGCGGTTCTTCCTTGCCGTACGTGTTGGCGAAGCCGCGCACGTTCCACACGCCGACGAGATCGTGGGGGTCGTGCGGCGGCCCGGCCACGGGCCCAGCGCCTCGTCCGTTCCCCTGCGGAGCCGGCGCGGCGGCCGGCGCCGGTTGGTTACCTTGCGCGGGCTTTTGGCCGGCTGGAGCACCGGCGTACTGCGCGCTTGCCATCGTGGCGAAAACGAAGATCACGGCCAGAAAAAAAGCGGCCTTTAGAGCAGGCTTTCGCATCATCGAACTCCCTTTACCAAGTCTGTGATCGTGCCGGTGACCGTAACGGTTTTGGACATCGCATGCGCGGCCGATCCATGCGGCGCGAGAGCAGCCCCACGAAGAGACGAGCAAGCGACTCACGGCCCGCAACGACAGCCGTAACGATTCATTCCGCATGTGGGGAAGCCTCCCGCTGCCGCAGAAGTCTCGCATTGAGTCCAAGCGGTGTCAATACTCGGCTAGGCGCGCCGGGCGCCGAAATGGAAGGATTGGTTTTAGCGATGAGCCCCGAACGCTGGCGGTGCACGAGGAAGGGCGCTTCGGGTGCCTTCCTGCATCGCCGTCGCGATCCGTCGTCGAGACCCGTTGTTTGAGGTTTTGCGGGCGTGCTATCATCCGGAATGGCCCATCCAGCGCAAGCGCGCAGTCTCAGCGGTTCTTCACTACCCATCACAACGGAAAGCAACGGCGCTTTGCCCGACGTCGTGCGCTATATCGATCTGAAGTTGGCGGCGCTCGGCTATTCTGGCAGCCACCACGCCGACTCCGAACTTTTTGAGATAGCGCGCCCGCTCCTCCGCAACGTTCACCAGAAGGACATGATGTTGGGAAATCTCCAGTGTCCTTCGGATCGGCGGATTCAGTCGTTTCTGGATAGCACGCTCAAGGAAGTTTGCCCCCGCGGGGCGCCGCAGATTCCGGCAAACACGTTTCTGCTAGACCGGCCGGGGCTGGCGCGGGTGATGTCGCTGCCATTGAGTGGCGACACGTTCGCTTCGCCGTATTTGCAATCCTATCGCCTGCCGCAAGGAATCCTGCACAACCCCAGGAGCGACCGCCGCACGACACAGGGCATTTTTCACGTCGTCGAGGGCGGCCTGCCGGTACCTGCGGACAAGCTGGCGGTTCCGAAGAGGACCTTTGCGGCGTTGCTGGCGGCGGCGTTGCAGCCTCCCGCGGCTCTGATGACACTGCCGTTCACGACGGACCAGAGCGATCCCGTACAGATGTTTGTCTCGCTGCTGCTGCGTCCCGTGGTGTGCCCAGCCACCGAGCAAGACCCGATCAAATCGATGGAGATACGCTTCTTCGCGCCGGGAAGCCTGGTGAGCAACCTCGATTTCGTGGAGTCGATTTTTGGAAATGGCGGCGATCCCTACTTGCCGGAGAATGACGCCGCGCTCGACGTCATGCACTGGACCGGGCACACCGGCTGCGTGATCGTGGCGCCGCACCTGGCGGGAATGAAGAAAAAAGATTTGGGCCTGCCGCGTGAAAAGGACGCGACGGAGCGGCAGCGACGCGACGGAATGTTTTGGCGCGATCCCGACGAGCCGTATAACGGCGGAGGCGCGTTCAAAGTAGCCTGCCGCGACGAGCGCGGCGTGATGGTCACGATCATCGCCGACAATTATTACGGCTACTGCAAGAAAGAAGTGAAGACGCAGATCAGTTTCGCGGCCAACCTCTACGGCTTGTGCGAAGAGGAACACGCCGGTGGTGCGATTGCGTTCGCGACCTACGTGCTGGGCCAGGACTTTCGCGCGGGCCATGCCGTGAGCTTGCGAAAGGCTCATTTCAACGACGCGGTACGCCTGTTGGGTCCCATGGCGGACGTCCATCCGGAAGGCTACGCGGTCGACCGCAAATATCCGAATATTCTCTACGTGCCGGAAGATTCTGAGCTGAGTGTGCGCGACAACTCGATCCAATGGTCGACGGCGGGCGCCAAGCGCCGGCTGGCGCTCAGCGCCGATACCACGTACGTGCTTCCGAACGGTTTCCGCGTGCGAGTGGAGAAGCAGTCCGGCGGATCCGCCTGGAGGCTCGTGGGAGCGCGCCCGCGCGGCACGCTGTGCCACAAACCGTGCACGGTTTCGGGCGGCGGCAAATCGGAAATCTCGAAGTCGATCGGCAACGTGATCCTGGAAGGGCCCGTTTTTGTGGGCGACTATCAGCGCGACGTCGAGCAGGTGACGGAAATCCTGAAGAGAGATTTTTCCAGCGTCTACAAAGACCGTGCCGCCGACCCGAGAACGAGCCGCTCGATTCTCAGTCCTGAAAGGACCATGGGATCGGTCATTCAGCTTTTTACGCCGTCGCCGGAATATAAGGACGAGCACAACGAATGGCTGCGCAACTTGCCCTACGGGCTTCGCGAGCTTCTATTTACGGTGAAGCGCTATTACCGGCCGGAGTGGGGAGAACAATGGCGCGAGCATTTCGCCGTGGACCGAGTGAACGGAGTCTGGGGACACGAACTAAAGTATGACAATCAAAAACTGGTCAACTACTACTTGCGGGTTGGATACGACGAGGACGGCCTGTGGCGGGTGTACAAACTGCGGCCCGATTTTCATCCCGCCGACAAGGTGCAAGTGGAAGACGACATCACGGTCTCGATCGTGCTGCCGCGGGAACGCCTTAGCGGCCTCGATACGGAATTCCGCAGCCCCAGCGTGAAGCTGGTGCTCAATTGCGAGGCCCTTTTGTTCCAGCGCCCGGATGAGGCCATTCATCGGGGGGCCGACAAACAGGCGGAGGCGGATATCGCCAGCCCGGGTACCTTCTTATCGAATTACGAGCCGCTGACGGTAGACAACGCCGCAAGAATTACGGAACACGTCGCCGAGTTTGACAAATACACCGAGCCGATGAAGGAGTTGCTGGGAGAATTTGTTGCGGCCGTTCCGACGTCCTATGTGGTCTCGTCGGCGCACCCGCGCATGGTGGAAGGCAAGCCGTCCAAGAATCCGCGCTACCTGCAGCGACGGCCCGACGTCGAAAATCCGCGCGAAACATATTTGGCGGAGATTACCGCGCGTCTCGATCGTGAGATCCCGGCCGACAAGCCGGTCCATTTTCCGGTGAATGCAGTGCTCGCCGGACGCAGGAACAGCCCTCCGGATCCACAAATTGGCCTGCCGCCGCTCGCGGTGTACGGCCCCATTCACTATCAGGAGCTCCCCGAACTTTTCATGGAATTTATTTCCAGCCTCACTGGGAAATCGCCGTCGACGACCGGATTCGGCAGCGAAGGCGCTTTGACGAAATCGCCATTCAACGCGCTATGGCCTGTGGTGGATCTAAACAATGCTCTTTTGGCCGCGATTCTAACCGGCTATGCGGGGTTCACCACATCGGCGGGTTACGTAGGGCCCCGCGTGCAGGTCGATCACGACGTCAGCATGCTGGTGCCGGAGATTTGGTGCCGAATGCGTGTCCACGAGCGCGATCCTCAGTTCATGATTTCGGAGGGACTACTCGAGCCGGTGGAAGATTTTGTGTTTGAGGGCCGGAAGGTTCTGGCGAGCCGGTTGGGGTACCGTATCACTTGGATTTTTGTGGAACGGTTTCTGGGCAGAATGTTCGAGACACCGGACGTGGTCTTTTCCGAGGAAATGCTGCGGCCGGAAAAGCAGGGCCTCGAGCTGTTTGCAGCGGGTATCGACGCGATTGTGGAGGCGCAACAACGGGTCGCGCTGAATTACTTCGAGGACGGCAGCGTCGAGTTCGCGTGCCCGCCGCTCAAAGCGCTCTTGTACATCATGGCCCAGGGCGAATATCAAGGCATGGGCCTGAGCGATCGCCGGTTTCGGGGGCTTTTTGAACGGGAAGCGGTGCTCGAAAGCGGTTGGTATCGAGAACGGCTCCGCGTGAAGCAAGAGCGCGACGTCGCGCTTTGGCAGCGTCACTTGACGGCTCTCGAGCAATTTCAAGGTGCAAGCCACATGGGCGCTTCGTCGCCTGGCTTCAGCGTGCAGGAGCGGCTTCGCGAAGCTCGAGAGCAGCTGGCTCGAGTGTCCTCGGCGGCTTATCTTGAAGAATTACGCGGCACGATTGGGGCGGACCCTTTCGCTGGACAGATTCCATTAAAAAACGAGGGATGAAGCCAGGAAAAAGCGGCTGATGTGTCGCCCCGCCGCGTGGCGTGGCCGCTGGTCACCGCAAGAGGCCTAGCGAACAGCGCACAGGCAGAGTGCCTGTGCTACCCGGAGGTCTGCGCAGTTCGCCTAGGCGAGCCATATAGAGCATTGGGCGGGCCTGTCAGGAAGGTTCGGCGGGGTCGGGGTCGGCGGGCACTACGTTGACGGACACGTGCAGGCGGTGGCGCCTGCCGCCTACCAGGACCCCGCGAATTGGGCCCACGTCGCTGTAGTCGCGGCCCCAGGCGACGGTGATGTGGCGGCCAGAGGGCACAACCCTGTTGGTGGGATCAAAGTCGACCCAGCCGGAAGCTGGATCAAAGGCGCTGACCCAGGCGTGCGATACGTCGCAACCCGTCAGGCGCGCCTTGCCCCCGGGTGGGGTGGTGACGAGGTAGCCACTGACGTAGCGGGCCGCCAATCCGAGAGAGCGCAGACAGCCAATCTGAAGATGCGCGAAGTCTTGGCAGACACCTCTTCGTAGGCCAAGCACTTCGAGCACGGGCGTGCCTATTTTGGTCGAGCCCGGCAGGAACTTGAAATCGCTGTGAATGCGCTCGGTCAGCTCCAGAACACACTGCAGCAGGGGCCGTCCTGGGGTGAAGGATGGCTGCGCGTAGGAGATTAGCTCGGGGGCCCGGGACACGTGTGGCGAGTCGAAGGTGAATTCGCGCGCGGAGATCGTGCGGGAGTCGAGTGCGCTGAACAAGGTGTCGCGTGCCTGCTCCCAGGACGGGCCTTGGGAAAAATCGATGGGCGAATGTTCGCTCATCTCGACTTCACTTTGCGCGGCGATGGTCAAGTGATGATGCGATTGCTCTAGGCAAAAGTAGTCGCTGTGGTTTCCGAAGTAATCCACGTTTGCGCTTTGCGTGGCGGGGGCGGGAACGATCGTGAGTTTATGCGCCAAGCAAGTTTGCGAGCCATGGTTTCGCGGCTTTACGCGGACAACATTGTGCGAGAGCGACACGGGTTGGACATAGTCGTATCGGGTCGAGTGGGTGACGCGGTACTTCAAGTGGTCGTCTCCTCCTGCTCCTCTTCCTCTTCCTCCAGCACCTCTTCCTCGACATTCGCGCTGAGGGCGGGCGAGATCGTGGC
>Ga0302324_100021414_pt1 | contig 12607 bp, 12 predicted proteins | sample Palsa_T0_1_FD_201949 | JGI IMG/M metagenome (GOLD analysis project Ga0302324, IMG submission 201949) | Peat permafrost microbial communities from Stordalen Mire near Abisko, Sweden - Palsa_T0_1 | ecosystem: Environmental > Terrestrial > Soil > Palsa > Peat permafrost | place: Sweden: Abisko...
CTTCGGCCCGGCCGATGCGCAGGCGTTCTTTCATCACTGGTACGTCCGCGGCGACGCCTTCGTGACCGTCGTCGGCCGGACCGGAGATGCCAGCGAGGCGGCGAGCCGCGCGCTCGACGCCGCCGTTCCCGCCGGCGCGCCGATCCCGCCTGCGGCGATCGGCACGCACGAGTTCAGCGCGCAGCCGAAGCGTTTGATTACCCGTCGCGACGTGTATGCGCCCTTCGTGGTGCTCGGCTTCGCGGCACCTTCGCTCGGCGATCCGGACTTCGCCGCCGCCCTCGTCATGCGCACGATGCTGACCGAGGTGCTGGAGCCGAACACCGCTTCGACGCCGCCGCTCTTGCTGCGGCCGGGCGGCGCGATCTACGGCTACGACACCGCGCCGGCATTCCTGTCGGTCTGGCTGAACGGCGGACGCCTCGACCCGACCGAAGCGCTGGCGTCGCTCGATGCGGTCCTCAAACGCGCCGCAGCGCAGCCGCTGACCGACGCGATCGTGTCGCGCTTCAAGGCCCGCGCGCGCGGCGAGTGGGCGCTCGAGAACCTCTCGCTCGAAGAGCGCTCCTGGGAACTCGGCAACGCGGTCGCGCAGGGGCTCGATGCCGATGTGGCGGCGCGCGTCGACGAAGCGATCGAACGCGTGACGCCGGCCGATCTGCAGCGGGTTGCGAAGCGGTACTTCCAGCGTTTCGACGTCGCGCTCGTGTTGCCGCGCGAAGGTTCGGGCGGCTGAACACGGCCCTGGTTCACGATTACCTTAACCAGCGCGGCGGCGCGGAGCGGGTTTTCGCGCACTTCGCGGCCGCGTGGCCCCAGGCACCGGTCTATACCGCGCTCTACGAGCGCGCGGCAGTGGGCGACCTGGTCCCCGAAGCGCGCGTGCGTACGTCGTTCCTGCAGCGGTTTCCGCTGCACCGTCGCGCCTTCCGGCTCTACGCGCCGCTCTATCCGCTCGCGTTCGAAGCCTTCGACCTGCGTGCATTCGACGTGATCGTGTCGTCGACGACCGCCTGGGCCAAGGGCGTCAGGTTCCGTTCCGATGCGGTGCACGTCTGCTACATCAATACCGTGTCGCGCTTCGTCTTCGATGCGCGCCGATACGTCGGCGGCTTCGGGCTCGGCGCGCTTGCGCGTCCGGTCGTCGCCCAGCTCGCGCGCTGGGACGTGCGCGCCGCGCAGCGCCCTACGCGCTTCATCGCAAACTCGCGCAACGTCGCGAACCGGGTGCGCCGCTGGTACGGCCGCGAGGCCGACGTGCTGCCCTGTCCGGTCGACGTCGATCGTTTCAGCATCGGCCGCGGCGAGGGCGGCTACGCCGTGGTCGTCTCGCGGCTGCTGCCGTATAAGCGCATCGATCTGGCCATCGCCGGGTGCGCGCTGGCCGGCGTGCCGCTGCACGTCGTCGGCAGCGGACCGGATGCCGCCCGGCTGCACGCGCTCGCGCGCGGAACGCAGACGTCGTTCCACGGCACAGTCGACGACGCGACGCGTAATGTGCTGCTCGGCGCCGCGCGTGCAGCGATTCTGCCGGGCGAGGAAGATTTCGGATTGGTCCCGCTCGAGGCGGCTGCGGCCGGCCGCCCGACACTTGCCTACGCGGCCGGCGGTGCGCTCGAAACGATCGTCGACGCCCAGACCGGCGGGTTCTTTCGCGAACCGACGGCGCAGTCGCTGGCCGACGCCCTGCGCCGCTTCGACGCGGCGGCATTCGATCCGCAGCGCTTGCGCGCGCATGCCGAAACCTTTGCGCCGGCGCAATTCGTCACGCGGCTGCGGGCGCTGGTCGACCAGACGGCGGCACGGGGCCGGTGAGGCCGACCCGCAGCGTCGTGATCGCGGCGCTCGTCTTCGCCGCGCTCTATATCGTGCTCGATTTCAACAAGCTCTACGCACTGCGGTACGGCGCCGACACCGGAACCTTCTTGCAGTTTCTTTCCGGCGAAGCGCACGGGCGCGGCTCGTGGAACGGAGCCGAATACCGGCCGCATCTGCAGGTTCACGACTCCTGGGCGCTGCTGCTCCTGGTACCGCTGATCGCGGTCTTTCCGTACGCGCAAACGCTGCTGGCGATCCAGGTCCTGGCGATCGCCGGCGCGTCGCTCGCCGTCTGCGCGTTCGCGCGCGCGTGCGGCGCGACGCCGCGCGCGGCGAGCGTGGTCGGCATCGCCTATCTGATCAGCCCCAGCGCGCAGGGGATCGCCTACGGCAACTTTCTCGAGAACGTCTTCGTCCCGTTGCTGGCCGCACTCGGTGCGCTGGCCGCCCGCCGGCGCTCGCTGCTCGCGACGCTGCTGTGCGCTCAGCTGCTGCTGGGGCTCAAAGAGGATCAGGCGCTCTTCCTGTTGTGGTTTGGTGCGGCGTGCGCCCTGTGGTGGGACCGCCGGATCGGCGTCGCGGTCGCGGGACTCGCGGCGCTCAACGGGGTCGCCTTCGTGATTGCCGAGCACGTCTCGGGCGCGCATCCTTCGCTCCCGGGCTATGCGCTGATCGTCGACGATCCGCTGCAAAAGTTGGCGTTCTTCGTCGCGCTGTTGGCGCCGTTCGCCTTCACGCCGCTGCTCCTGCGCGAGCGGCTGCTGCTCGGCGCGCCGCTGGCCGCCGAACTGATCTTCAATCGCCCGTGGGCCTATCCGATCGCGCGCATCGGCACCCACTGGACCGCGCCGCTGGTCGCCGCGACCACGCTGGCCGCCGCCTACGTGATCGCTCAGCGGCCGCGGCTCGCGGTCCCGGTGCTGGTGTGTGCGATCCTCTGCGCGCTGACGATCAACGACACCGTCCTCAAGATCGGACGCTGGCCCTTCATCGTCGACTGGGCAGCGTACGGCCGCGCGACCGCATTGCGCGCGAGCGCGGTACCGGTCGTCGTGCCGCGCGTCTACGAGGGCGCCTACGTTGCCGCCGCCGCCAACCCGAACGTCGTGCTGGCGAAATACGATCCGCGCGAGCGCGGCTACTGTCCGGCCTACAATCGCAGCGCGCGCGCGTTCATGGCCGCGCTCGGCGCCGGCGCGTGGCCGGCCGGGATGACGCTCTGCGGCGGCGTCCCGGTCCCGGCCGCATCGGCACTCCCCGCGCGCGCCGGCGCGCTCAGGCGGTCTTGAAGACGAAGAACCCGATCACGGCGATAGCATTGAAGCCCGCGTGCGCGATCATCGACGCGCCGAGCGCACCGGTACGGTAGTAGACGACGGCCAGCACGAGGCCGGCGCCCGCGAGGGGCGCGAACGCCGTGGGCGAGCCGTGCGCGATGCCGAACACCAGCGCGCTCACGACCGCCGCGATCGCGACCGGCGAGTAGCGCAGCAGCGCGTTGAAGAGAAACGCGCGAAACACCAACTCCTCGACGATCGGCGCCAGAACGCACGCGATGAATGCGAACAGGAACGCGAGTGGTCCGTGAACCGACTTGAGCAGATCGACCGCGCTCTCTTGCACCTTCTGATGAAGCACGTGCTCTTCGAATCCCCCGATCGCGCCCGACACCAGAAACATTGCCGCCGATCCGAGGATGCCCCAGCCGACCTCAGCCCAAGTCGGTGCGCGCAGCCCGAGTTCGCGCAGCGAGCGCTGCGCGAGCCGGGGCAGCACGTAGAGCGCCAGGATCAGGACGGGAACGTAGGACGCGCATTGCGCCACCAGCAGAAAGCCCGTCGATGGGTTCTTGAGCGATGCCAGGCCGAACGCGACCGCCCACGCGATCCCGAACGCAAACGCCGCCAACAGCGCGGTGAGGAACAGCGCCACGGCAAACAGCAGCGACTGCCACCAGACGAACGCCTTAGCCGGCCAGAGCGTCGGTGAGAGCGGCGAAGGAGCGGAGGTCGAGATCTTCACCACGGATGTCCGGGCTGAGGGCGAGGGAAGCGATCGCTGCGGAAATGCGTTCGCGCGGGAGGTCGAGCGCGAGCGCGAGCGAGTTCGCCAGGGTCTTGCGGCGGTACGCGAACGCGCCGCGCACGACCTGTTCGAAACGTTTACGGTCGCGCACGTCGGCCGCCGGCGTCTCGCGGCGATGCAGCACCAGGACGGTCGATACGACGCCCGGACGCGGGAAAAACGCGGCCGGCGCGACCGTGAACGCCCGCTGCGCGCGCATCGTCAAACCGATCGCGACCGTCAGGCTCCCGTATGCGGCGCGTCCCGGCGCGGCCAGGATTCGGTCGGCCACGTCTTTCTGAATCATCGCCACGATGCGCGCCGGCGGCTGCGGTAGTGCGGCCAGCGCGAGCAGCAGCGGGGTGGCGACGTTGTAGGGGAGGTTTCCCGCCGCGCACCACTCGCGCTCGCCCGCCCAACCGGCATAATCGAAGCACAGTGCGTCCGCCTCGCGCAGGTCCACTCCGCGCAAATCATCGCGCTCGCGAAGGACCGCAACCATGTCGGGATCGACGTCGAACGCGGTGAGATCGGCGCCGAGCGAGACCAGCGCCGCGGTGAGGGCGCCGGTGCCGGCTCCGATCTCGAGGATGCGCGGAGCATCGTCGCCCAGCACGAGCCGCGCGATGCGCGCAGCGATGCCGCCGTCGACGAGAAAATGCTGGCCGAGCCGCTTCTTGGGCCGCAGTCCGCGCCGGCCCAGCAGCGAGCGGGCACCCGTGCTCGCGTCGGCTATCGGATCAGATACACGGTGACGGGGCGCCGGCCGAACCGGTAGGCGTCGGCGTCCGAATTGAATCCGAGGTCGATGCGGCGGCCGCGAATCGCGCCGCCGGTGTCACCGGCGACCGCGGGGCCGTAGCCCGGGATGAACATCCGGGTTCCCAGCGGGATCACGCGCGGGTCGACCGCGACGATGCCGTGTCCGGCAGGCCGGCCGCTGGCGGTCGTCCCGCTGCAGCCGCTGCAGTGCGCGGTATAGGCCGTCGCCACCATCGCCAGCGCCGAGTCGGCCAGCTGAAGCGTGCCGACGATGCTGCGCTCGGCGAGTTCCGAGAGGGCGGTGTACTCGCCGATGCCCTCGGCGACGATCCGGACCTTGGGCGCCCGGATGATGCGCGCGACCAGCAGCGCCCGCTGCGTCCCCCGGCCTCCGGCGGAGCGCGAGACGGTGTAGCGCAGTTCCTTGAGGCCCGGCCGGCCTGCTGCGAGAACCTTGACCAGGCCGGGTTTCAGATTGAAAGCATAGCGCCGGACGACCGGGGCCGCGACCCGGACGTGGACGGTCTCGGTCCAACGCTCGACATGCGCGACGGACACGACCTGGGTGCTTGCCAGCGGCGCCGAGGGGTTCGGCGACACGCGGTCGTGCCTGTCCCAGCGCACTCCTTCGGCGGCGAGCAAGGCGGCGACCGAAGCGGCTGCCGAGCGCACGGCACGCGGCGGCGCTCCGTCGACGATGACGGTCACCGGTACGGCGGCTTGGAAAACGACCGTTTCGCCGTCCGCAAGCGGGCTGCTCGGGTCGACGCTCAGCGCGTCTTCGGGGGTGCGGTCGAATCCGCGCTCGGCGAGGAGGGCCTCGGCGTCCGGAGCGCGCGTTTCAACCAGTTCGGAGAGTCCGTCGTGGATCAACGTGACGTGCTTGGCGGGGACGGTCGACGTCAGGTTGACGGCGATTTGAGCGACCCGCTGGGCGGCCGCAGGGGCCCCGAACGGGATCAAGAGTCCCAGGGAGAGCAGTCCCGTCGCCGCGAGCGGCGATGGATGATCGTTTCGGATCGTCCGACTCCTTTCTCGTGCGGGCGCGCACCTTACACCGAACCGGGCCCAAAGAGGTCCAGTCGTTGCGAGAAGCTGCGCCACGTGCGTAGCGGTGGTCGGCGAGCCCCGGCAACGGGGCTCGGTCGAGCGTTCCCCGGCCTGTGCGGCCGCGGTGAACGCGTGCACCATATCACACCCCCTTTCCGGCCGTCAAACGCTTTGGCCCAGATTCAGCAGGAGACTCCTGCTGCCGCGCGAGGGTGCCGCTGAGGGCGGAGCAGACGAAGGCCGCGGGCGCCATGGGGCTGGTTTCCGGCGGCGAATAGGCGACGTTGCTGTGCGCGTCGCGTTCTTCACCGAGTGCTATCGGCCGATCGTCAACGGTGTCGTCGCGAGTATCGACGCGCTGCGCGCCGGACTGCGCGCGCAGGGCGTCAACGTAACCACGATCGCGCCGCACTTCCCGCACTTCACCGACGATGCGCGCGATGTCGTGCGCATTCCGTCGCTGCCGTTACCGACCGCGACGGCCTATCGTTTGTGCGTTCCCTATTTGAATGCCGACGATCGGCGGCGCGTGCGCGGCAGCGAGCTGGTGCACGCGCATTCACCGTTCGTCACCGGCTGGATGGCAGTCTCGTACGCGCGGCGGCACCGTTTGCCGCTGGTCTTCACGTATCACACGCGGCTGGATGCGTACGCGCACTACGCGCCGTTCGATCGCGCGACGACGGAGCGCGCCATGGTCACGCTGACGCGCCGGTATGCGAACGCCGCCGATGCCGTCGTCGTGCCGACGCAGTCGATGGAACGGCGTTTGCGCGAACTCGGCGTGCTCGCGCCGATCACGGTCGTGCCGAGTTCGATCGACGTCGAGCGCTTCGCCGGCGGCCGGCGCAGCGCGCTGGTCCGCGCGCGTCTGGGTGTCGAAGGCGACGAACCGCTGGCGCTGGTCGTGGCCCGGCTCGGGATGGAGAAGAATCTCGAGCTGGCGCTGGATGCCGTCGCGCGCCTCCCGGGGCTGCGGCTGGCGGTCGTCGGCGACGGTCCGCATCGAGCCAGCCTCGAAGCGCGCACGCGCCGGCAGGGGACATCGAACCGGGTTCGGTTCGTGGGCGCGCTGGCGCCCGACCGGCTGCCGGACGTCTACGCGTCGGTCGACGCGTTCGTTTTTCCGTCGACCACCGACACCCAGGGGCTGGTGCTGGTCGAGGCGCTGGCGGCCGGGCTGCCGGTTATCGCGGCCGACAGCGAGGCCTCGCGCGACGTGCTCGGCCCGGCCGGCCGGCTGGTGGCTGCCGAGCCGGACGCTTTGGCCGCCGCACTTGGGGCGGCTCTCGCTGCGGGCCGCGATCAGAGTGCCGTACATTTGGCATACTCGCGGTATACGGTCGAGAGGCAAACGCGGCGGATCCTCGCCCTTTACGAGGAGGTCTTGGCCGCGAGAGCCGCTTGACGCGAACATACGTTCGATATAGGATGATCTCAGAGCCATGCAGCAGTCCAGCCGCCACCGCTCCGCCGACGTCGCCGTCGGCTACGCCGCCGACCGTTCCGGCCACGGCATCGCCTACGCCGCAATCGGAACCGGCACCGGGCGCACCGTCGTCCGGCTGCCTTTCGGCGTCCCGAACCTGCCGGCGCTCGATGGGCGCGAGCAGGGCTACGCGGCGGTCGCGACCGTCGGCGGATACCTGCGCGCCCGCGGCTTCACCCGGGTCCGCATCCGGGTCGCCGAAGATGCCGTCGTCAACGACCTCAACGCCCGGCGCAGCGTCCCCGCGGCGCTGACGATGGAATATGTGAAGACCCGCTGCATCCTGCACGGCTTCGCTGCTGCGCGCGTCGAACGGGCCGAGCCGATTGAAACGCGCGATCTCGAAACGCGGGCCAGGGCCGACGTCGCCCTCCGGAGTCCCGCCGCCGCCTGACGCCGCAGCCCTGGGGCGCCGGCTCGACCGGGACGACCTGCCTCATGAGACGATCGCCCTCGCGCGCGGGCTGATCGGCAAGCTGCTCATTCGGGTCCGCGACGGGGTCACGCTCGCCGGCCGGATCGTCGAAACCGAAGCCTACTTCCCGAGTGATCCCGCCTCGCACGCCTTTCGCGGAGCGACGGCGCGCAACCGGGTGATGTTCGGCCCACCCCTGCATGCGTACGTCTACTTCATCTACGGCACGAATTGGTGCTTCAACGTGACCTCCGAGAGCGAGGGTGTCGGCGCGGCGGCGCTGGTGCGAGCGTGCGAGCCGCTGCTCGGGTTCGAGGTCATGCGCGCGCTGCGCGGGCGGCCGCTGCGCGACCGGGATCTGGCGCGCGGACCCGGCAACCTCTGCCGCGCCTTCGGCATCGGCCCCGAATGCAACGGCGAGGATCTCGCGACCAGTGCGGTGCTTTGGCTCGCCGACGACGGCTACACGGCCCCGATCGGCGTGAGCACGCGCGTCGGCCTGACGAAAGCGGCCGCAGCGCCGCTGCGTTTCTACGCGCGCGGAAATCTCAGCCTCAGCGGGCCGCGCGCCTTGTCGCCGTGAGCCGACCTGTGGTAGACTCCGGTCGTCGCGCGGTCTCGTACCGTGGCGACCTTCGCGTTTCTCGGCGCCTCGCGCCGACGCGCGGCCCCGGCAGCCTCGCCGGCAAGGCCCCGTCGCCCGGTTCGCCCGCCCTCCCCAAGGGAGCACTCCGCTGCAGTTCGACAATCGACCCCAACCCAACGGCCGCCCCGAAGGCGGCGGACGGCGTCGCCGTTCCCGGCGCAATCGCAACCGCTTCAACGATCCGGCGGCGCCCGCGGGAGCCAACGACGTGTTCACCCAGCCGGAATTTCCGCAGGCCGTCGGGCCGCCGCTGCTCTCTGCGGAGCAGCTCTCGGAGATGAGCAAAGCCGAACTCAACGAGTTGGCGAAGACGTTCGAGATCGAGAACCCGACCAAGAGCAAGAAGGACGAATTGGTCGCTGCGATCGTCGAGATCCAAGCGCAGCGCAGCGGACTCGAAAAGGCCAATGGGGTCCTCGACATCCTGCCGGAAGGCTACGGCTTTTTGCGGCGCGACGGCTACCTGGTCGGCGCCGACGACATCTACATCTCGCAGTCGCAGATTCGGCGCTTCGAATTGCGCCGCGGCGACCTGGTTGCGGGTCAGGTCCGCAAACCCAAAGAGAACGAGAAGTACTACGGCATCGTGAAGGTCGAGACGGTCAATGGCTACGCGCCGGACCAGATCGTCAATCGTCGCGTGTTCGAAGAACTCGGCGCCGAACCGCCGAGCCAGCGCTTCACGCTGGAAACGCGTGGCGATCTCGCCACCCGCGCGCTCGACATCTTCGCTCCGCTCGGCAAAGGTCAGCGCGTGCTGCTGCTCTGCCCGCCGCGCACCAACGACGCCGCGCTCTTGATCCGTATCGCGCAGGGGCTCGAGGCGCATCACCCCGAGGCTCACGTGATCGTGCTGCTGATCGACGAACGTCCCGAAGCGGTCACCCACTTCTCGCGCCTGCTCGACGTCGAAGTCGTTGCCACGACGTTCGAGGAACACGCGGAGAACCACGTCACGACGGCGGAGCTGGTTTTCGAACGCGCCAAGCGGGTCACCGAACTCGGCGGCGACGCCGTGGTGCTGGTGTCGTCGTTCACCCGGCTCGTGCGCGCCTACGGGACGCTCGGCCACCATAAACCGCCGGGCGCGCCGATCGATCCGGTCGCCCTGCAGCGCCCCAAGCGCCTGTTCGGTGCGGCGCGTGCAGCCGAGGGCGGCGGTTCGCTCACGGTCATCGCGACGGCCGGCACCGGCTCGGCGCCGCTCGAAACCTTCGTCGTCGACGAACTCGCCGCGGCGGCAAACGCGGAGATCGTCTTGGCGCGCGGGCTGGTCGAAACGCGCACCTATCCGCCGATCGATCTGCTGCTCAGCAGCAACTGGTACGAGGAACAACTGCTCAGCGAGATCGCGCTTCACAAAGTGACCGAACTTCGGCGCGCGCTGGCCGGGGTTTCCACGGTCGAAGCTTCGGAGCGCATCTATGCCGCGCTGGCGCGGACGAAGACGAACGAGGAGTTCATCACCGCGTTCGATCTGAAGAAGGTGTAGCGCTCCGCCTGCGGCTCCAGAAGTATCTCGCCGCCGCCGGCGTCGCGTCGCGCCGGCACGCCGAAGACATCATCGCGGCGGGACGCGTACGCGTTGCCGGCAGGGTCGTGCGCGAGCTCGGCACTAGCGTCGAGGCCGACGCGCGCGTCGAGGTCGACGGGCGCATCGTGCGCCCGCCGGCAACGCACACTTTCGTGGTTCTGCACAAGCCGGCCGGCGTCGTCACGACGATGCACGATCCCGAGGGGCGCCGAACCGTCGCCGACGTCGTTCGCCGGGCCGGGGTCACGGCACGCGTTGTGCCGGTCGGCCGGCTCGATTACGACACCAGCGGCGTTCTGCTCCTGACCGACGACGGCGAAACCGCCAACCTGCTGACTCATCCCCGCTTCGGCGTGGAGAAGACCTATCGCGCCACGCTGCGCGGCCGGCTCGAGCCCGATGCCGTCGAGCGCATCGTGCGCGGCATCCGGCTCGATGACGGGCGCGCGGCGCCGGCGCAGCTGCGCGTCATCGCCGTGCGGCGCGACGTGTCACTGGTCGACGTGACGATTCACGAAGGGCGTAATCGGCAAATTCGGCGGATGTTCGACGTGGTCGAACACCCGGTACTGGCGCTGGTGCGCTTGCGCTTCGGTCCGATCGCGCTCGGTGCGCTCGCGCCGGGAGCCGTGCGCATGGCGACCGACCGCGAGCGCGCGGCGCTGGTGCGTATAGGCGCCGACGCCGCCGCGCAGCCCGAAGGCAACGTGTCGTGAGCGTGCGTGGGATTCGCGGCGCCACGACCGTCGCGCGCGACGAACCGGCACTCATTCTGGACGCCACGGAGCGGCTGCTCGGCGCGATCGTCGCCCGCAACGCATTCGTACCCGAAGACGTCGCCTCGGCGCTGTTCACCGTCACGCCCGACTTGGTCTCGGAATTTCCGGCCGCGGCGGCGCGCCGCATGGGCTGGACGCTCGTCCCCTTGTTGAATTTCACCGAGATCGGGGTACCCGGAGGCCTGGAGCGCTGCATCCGCGTCCTCGTCCACGTGAACACCCCGGTGGCACAGGCCGCGATCCAGCACGTATATCTCGAAGGCGCGAGCGTCCTTCGCCCGGACCTGACCGGCCGCTAGACGGGGGAGGGGAACGGCCGAGCGGCGCGCAACCGCGGCCCGTCCGCCGGAACTTTCGCGCCCGCCCGGGCCGTTCGTTTCCGTACCATCCATCGCCGCGAGGTAACATGGCCGAACGCTCTGGTCGCCTGTTCGCCGGGCTCGTGCTGACCGCACTGGCCGCGCTGCCGCTCGCCGGCTCCGCGCAGACGCAGCAGTTTTATCGTACGCCCAAAGTGCTCAAACTCGGCACTGCCAGCGCCGCCGTGAGCGGGACCGGGACGGTAACGGTCAAGGTCTTCATCAAGAAGGACGGCACGCCGACCACGGCCGTGATCACGAAGTCGACCAATCATGCCGACGACGCCGCCGCGCTGCAGATCGCGAAGTCGGCGACCTACCGCCCGGGCACGCGCGACGGGGTCCCCGTCGACGCGTTCTACACGGTGGCCTTGAAGTTCAACGGCTCCTCGGTGACGACCGGCGACACGTCGACGGCGGGCGGCCTTTCGGCCGCGACCGCGCTGGTCCGCGCCGGCAAGTACAGCGACGCCAAGACTGAGATCGCGGCCTACCTGACCGGCCATCCCGACGACAAAGCCGCGCAAGCTCTGCTCGGCGTGGCGGACGGTTACCTGGACGACACGGCCGGGGCGGTCGCGGCCTTTGATGCCGCCGGGACAATCCCCGAGAACTTCCGTGTCGTCGCCGCCAAGGCGTACGCCGACGCCGCGGTGAGCGCGCTCAAGAATAAGCAGGACGACCAGGCAATCGCGCTGGCCGGTAAAGCGCTGGCGCTTCAAGAGAACGTGAACACGCTGTTCATCCGGGGCACGGCCTACGCCAACGGGCAGCACTACCCGGAAGCGATCGCCGATCTCGAGAAGGCAAAGACCATGGCCGTCGCCGGAAAGGCCGACGCCGCGACGCTCAATACCATCGATAGCAGCTTGGCGACCGCGTACATGTTCGGCGGAGCGCCCGACAAGGGTCTCGCGTTAGCCCAGGAACTTCGGCGTCGCGACCCCTCGAACACCCGTATCGACGATACGCTGGTCGCGTACTACAATCAGCAGGCCTCGGCCGCCATGAAGGCCGGCAAGCCCGATCAGGCCGTCGCACTGCTCGAGTCCGGTGCGATGGCGCTGCCGAAGCGGGCCGCCGTTCTGTACGTCCAGGCGGCGAACGTCTTGGCCCAAGGACAGTCACCGGACTGGAAACGGGTGAAGGCCGAAGCCGATAAGGCGCTCGCGGCCGACCCGAACGACGCGCGTGCCAATTACGTTGCCGGCGTCGCGCTTGCGAACAGCGGCGACAAGACCGGCCCAATCCCGTATCTGCAGAAGGCGAAGGCCAACGCGGGCTCCGATACCCAGCTCGCGAGCGATGCCGAAGCAGCCCTCAAAAAGCTCGGCCAGAAGTGACTTTTGGCCTACAACCCGCAGTAGGAATGCCCTCGGGGACCGCCAACAGGTAGGCCCGCCCGCCGCCCGGACTCCGGTCTTTCTTCCGGACGTCAGGTCGTCTCAGCACACTCGAAGAGTCGGAGGCTACACCAGAGCTCGTGGATATCAAAGGTTTTCTGGATGTGATCATCTCGGGCGGCCCGGCGATGTGGGCGCTGCTCTTGCTTTCGGTCGTAGCGGTCGCGATCGTGATCGAACGGCTGCTGTTTTTCGCCACCCAGCACTCGGATTCGCGCGGGCTGCTGCGTCAGATCGGCGAGCGCATCGCCGCCGATGACCTTCCGGGCGCGATCGCGATCTGCCGCT
>Ga0302324_100021415_pt1 | contig 12606 bp, 6 predicted proteins | sample Palsa_T0_1_FD_201949 | JGI IMG/M metagenome (GOLD analysis project Ga0302324, IMG submission 201949) | Peat permafrost microbial communities from Stordalen Mire near Abisko, Sweden - Palsa_T0_1 | ecosystem: Environmental > Terrestrial > Soil > Palsa > Peat permafrost | place: Sweden: Abisko...
GGATCGCGCACCAGCAGGTCCAGCCTGTCGCCGAAACGCTCAACGTCGATGATGTCTCTATCAGGCCCGGAATCAGGTCCTGCCCCCTCGGAAAGCACACTTTCCGCTTTCCTGAGGTCCGCCGTGCGCAGTTCGATCCGCTTCGCGCCCAGACTCGCGCATAACTCGGCCGGCGTGCCGATCGTAAGGATCTCGCCCAGGTGCATAAACGCGATTCGATGGCACCTCTCGGCCTCATCCATGTAAGGGGTAGCCACAAGGATCGTCAAACCCTCCGCCGTCAGGTGAGCCAGCGCGTCCCAGAATTCTCGACGGGATACAGGATCGACGCCTGTGGTTGGCTCATCGAGCAGCAACACTTTGGGTTGTGGAACGAGCGCGCAGACCAGAGCAAGCTTTTGTTTCATCCCGCCGCTCAACTGCCCAGCGAGGCGGTCCGCGAATCGATCCATATCGAACATTCGAAGATATTGAAGACTGCGCTCCGCGATCTCATCTGGCGGAATGAGGCGCAGATCGCCGCTATAACGAATGTTTTCCGCAACAGTCAGATCGGGATAGAGACTGAAGTCCTGCGTCAAATACCCGGTTTGGGACCGCATTTCCCGCGCTGGGCGGCCGAGGATGTTCGCAATGCCTGCGGTTGCTTCCATCACGCCTGCGAGAATCTGGAAGGTCGAAGTCTTCCCGGCTCCGTCCGGGCCAATCAGGCCAAACATCTCGCCGCGGTTCACTTCAAACGTAATTCCACGCACGGCCTCAAGCTTGCCATAACGCTTCGACAAGCCGCGAACATCGATGGTCCGTTCGACTGCGACGGCGTGTCGAGCGTCAACCTCTCGATCTGGGACCGCCTGTTCTGGCACAGCTCGATCTGGGCTCGCCGCAATCATTTGCCCCTTTCGATCGGCCCAAGACCTGTCATCCAGTCGATCATTGTGCGGAACGCGAGGCCCATATTGCCCACTTGAACATGATTCTGCGCTTGCTCGGCGCGCGTGAACAGGCGCGCGGTCAACGAGCGTACATGTGTCAGGGTAGCGATCTGGTCGGGCAGCTGGTGCACCGGGATATAGTGATCCTCTGCACCCGCCATCAGGAGTACGTCCTGGGTCAGCTGGGACGAGATGCCTGCGAATTCATATTTCTGATAGTGCTTCAACATCTCATACGTCGTCTTAACTCCAGTGTTGTGTATCGCCAATTTCACCATCCAATCCAGAAGCAGGCTCTTGGCCATCGCATCGGCGAAGAACTTGTCGACCGCTCCCTCGTTTCCAGTGTCGATCCAGTCAAGGAGCTCCTTTTGTGCCGGCGGGGGCAGAGGGCGAAGGAAGCACTCGAGCCCGTTGGTCATAATGTCGTACGCAATCACTCGGCGCACCCTTGGCTCGAAGGCAGCGGCGCGAATGACCAACCCGCCGCCGAGGGAGAAACCCATCAACGTGACCGCGTCGAGGCGGAAGAAGTCCAGCACCGCTTTGACCGGCTTCTCCCACTCTGGGCTCATGGTCAGGTGCGCCAATTCAAGCGCCGCTCCCTGGCCGGGGCCCTCGAACAGGATCGTGTCGTAGCCCGCGTCGCGAAAGACCAGCGCTGCGGGCAGCCATTCCTCGATGTAACTGTCGAACCCGCCGAATACAACAAGCGTACCCTTAGGCTGCGCAGGGGTGAGCCGATAGGCGGGAAGCCAGCCCGATTCAAAGGGAATCCTGCTGCACGCCGAGGACGGAACTTGAAAATGATCGAGAATCAGGTCGACGAAACGCTGGCGTGTGGGCAGCTTGCGCGGGTCGTTGGTGAATAGGAAGAACTCGGCCAGGCGCAGATAGTATGCTCCTTTGAGCGCCTCGTGACGGGCGAGCGCCCTTTCGCCGAGATCGAGGAAGGCCTTGGTGAAGGTCGGATAGTCCTCCACGCCGGCGACGCCGGCCGTCGCCTCGCGCATTTCGGCCAGCATGCTATTGTCGCCAACCCAACCATAGAAGCGGTTCAGCTGAAAATTGATGCTGATGTCCGGGTGCAGATCGTGATACCCGACTGGAAACGAGAACGACGGGGAAGTAGACGGAGTTAATTCCGGTGCGTCCGTCTTGTCGATGACGGCGGCACCTGAATTCGTTTGCACTTCAGCCACGGAAGTCATTTCAGTTTCCTCATTTCGTTTTGAAATTCCGTTTCGTGCGGTTTGATTTGTCGATCCTCGACCGCCTGTTCTTGCCACAGCTCGATCCGGGCTGGCCGTGATCATTTGCGCCTGACCTTCGGCCACTTGTCCCCCAGCACCAGGACTTCGCCATCGACAGGCATGCCAGGCTTGGCAAAACCAAATCCCTCTATCAACTGCAGCTTGAGTCCGACTACCTGCTTGACGCGGTCGTCGCGGAAGTATGTGTTCTCCGGAGTAAATGTCGCCTGTGGGTCAATCCTGGAGACGTAAGCGTAGATGGGTTTCTGAGAACTCGAGTCGAGATAGATGCGCGCCGACTGTCCCACTTTCACTTTGCCAATTTGGCCTTCAGGCACAAAGCCGCGCAGATACACCTTGGTCAAGTCCAATAGTGTGATCACTGCAGTCCCCGCGACCACCACCTCGCCCGGTTCCGCCCCGCGCGTCACCACTGTTCCGGAGAATGGCGCCCTGATTGTCAGGTCTTTGCGGTTGTCTCCTGCTTCTGCAAGCTCGGCGCGAGCTTGTTGTGTCAGAGCCGCTGCGCTCGCCACTTCAGCTTCCTGCTGCGAGATTTGTCTTCGAACCGAGACAACCTGCGATTCGCGAATATCAGGGTTGGACAGACTTGCCTCTGCTGTCGTCAATGCGCCCTGTGACGCCTCAACCCGGCGCTTCGAAGCCGCAACCACCGCGGCCTGTTGATCGGCCGTGGTTGAAGCCTGCAGTCCCTGTTGCTCCGAGACGGCTCCGGTTTTTGCAAGACGTGTATAGGCGTCTCTATTGAAAGCGGCAATCTGATAGGCGGCCTGCTGCTGGGCCAATTCCGATTGCGCGGCTGCCAGATCCGCCTGCGCCTGCGCCACATGACCTTCTGTATCGAGCTTCGACTGGCCCACCTGCATGCGGCTTTGCTGCAATTGCTCCTGAAGGACGGCAATCTGCTCTTGCGCGGCTGCGCCCTTCGCTACCGCTTCCGAGAGAGCATCGCGAGCCTGGTCCTCACGCGCCCGAATCTGGGCGTCGTCGAGAACGGCAATCGTGTCTCCGGCATTTACGCTGTCGCCCTCGCGGACACGAATCTCAAGAATGCGTCCGGTTGTTTTCGAAGCAACCGCGGAGTCGTCGCCTTCAATTCGGCCGCTCACCACGACAATGCTGTTCGGGATACGTGGTGGCGCAAAAAAGATCTTCCAAATAAGAATCGCCGCCGCAATCAGGACCACGCCAGCGACGATCATCAGGATCAGGCGTCGTCGTGTTGTGGCCTGCTTCGTTTTTTCGTCGGCGGTCTGCTTAGCCTTTTCGTCCGCTGCTTTCTTTTCACTTTCCGCTGTGTCCGGCTTGGCGCTTTCCGCTGGAGCCGGCTTTGCACCTGGTGGGTCCGCCTGCTTTTGTTGCTCGGCCTGTTCTGGCGCGCTTTCAACTGTAGGTGTAGTCATTTGCTGAGCCTCTGTTTCCTTACCGGTACGATCGTTCCATGCTTCGAGCGAAAGTCTTGCAGATACGAAAGCGAAAAATCCACGATGTGATCCGCAATGCGTTCCACTTGTTCAGGTGTCAGTTGTAGCCCCGGCCAAATCTCCGCCAACAAAGGCCCTGGGAGGACGTATGCGAGAACCTGTCCCACCACGCTGATTGCACAAAGTCGAGTTTTGTCATCGTTAGGAGGGAGGCCAATCATTCCTGCAGTGAGTTCGAGGAGTCGCTTGCAGATCGGTCGAGTCACCTTATCGATAAGTTGTCGAAGCGCGGGTGTCGGCTGTGCCAACTCGTGCGCCAGGAGTCGAGAATGCCAATCCGGTCGGCTTTCTCCAGTAATGCTCCGAAGTCGAGCTCGAATGAGGGCTCTCAGGATGTCTTCCGGAGGCGTGTTTTGATCAAGCGTGTTTTGAACGGCCAGGAGTTGGGCAGCACGAACCGATTCCTGCAAGACCTCGGTATAGAGGCCCAATTTATCGCCGAAGTGATAATTGACGGCAGCGACATTCGCTCCCGCTCGTGCACAGATTTGGCGAATAGTCGTGGCCTGATAGCCCCGATCGGCGAAAACCGGGCCAGCGACCTCCAGCAACCTCTCGCGTGTTGGATCTGTAGCCTCGGGTAGGCGTTCGCGCCTCACTACTTTCATCCCGAGATTTGACCGATTTCTGTTCATGTTCAAACGCCAGTTTGAAACAACAATTTGCGAATTGCTGTATCGAATTGCTCAGTGCGTCAGTTCGCGGGATGGAACGGTGGACCTGCAACCGCTTCGGGCATTTGCCTGACCCGGTTCGGAAAGCGCTCGCGTCGTGGGCAACGGGATTCTCTCCCGCCAGAGCCTCAAGACGGCCGGATAGGTCATCGTGCGATAGCGCGTTCAGCAGGGGCCTGTGGACCCGCCATACGTTTGCGTGTGAGCAGAACAGAACAGTTTTTGCATTTTCACGACCAGATAATCTTGCTGACCAGGAATCCATCGATGAGTCGGCTCGGTGCCGGAAAACGTCTGCCTTGCGAATCTGGACCAGACTCCGGCATCACACAACTATGGAGGGATTCGAGATAACCGAGTAGAAGTGCGGTCGAAAGCGTGATGACAGCACCCGATACGAATTCTGCGGTAGAAGAATCATCAGCCGACAAGAGCGGCCCGGCGGGAACTCCGGCGCCTTCGGACAAATCTTTGCCCGTTGCAAAGGCCAGGAATCACAACATCCGCGTCTCCTCTGCCGTCCTCGATGCGGCGGCGAAGGACGGCGATCCACTGCTTCAGTCGCTGCACACGACACCCGAGGGCCTGACCCAGGCGGAGGCCGAAGCGAGAGCGCGCACCGCGGGCCCGAACGAAGTGGCTCAGGAACGCCGTCGCGGCTGGTTCATGCGCCTCCTGATCATCCTTCGCAACCCGCTGGTGATTTTGCTGGCAGCCCTCTCGTCGATCTCCTTTGCCACCGGTGACGCGCGCGCCGGCACAGTGATGGCATGCATGGTGGTGCTCAGCGCTACTCTTCGATTCGTGCAGGAAGCCCGGGCGGACTCAGCGGCGGCGAAGCTCAAAGCCATGATTCACGTGACCGCTGCTGTCTTTCGAGATGGCAAGGCGCTGGAGATGCCGCTGCGCGACCTGGTCCCCGGGGACATCATCAATCTGCATGCAGGCGACATGATCCCGGGCGATGTGCGGGTTCTCACCGCCAAGGACTTGTTCGTGAGCCAGGGCACGCTTACAGGAGAGTCCTGGCCGGTCGAGAAGTTCCACGATTCGGACCCCAAAGCCTCCAGTTCGCCGATCGATCTGAAGAACATTTGCTTCATGGGAACAAGCGTTGAAAGCGGCACCGCAACCGCGGTCGTGGTCGTCACCGGAGTCAACACTTACCTCGGCACCATGGCCGGCTCCATCACCGAAGAAGCGCCGCCGACCAGTTTCGACCGCGGCCTAAGCCGCTTCACATGGCTGATGATCCAGCTCATGGCGGTCATGGTGCCCCTGGTCTTCCTGATCAACGGCTTTACCAAGCACGATTGGAAGAGTGCGTTCTTCTTCGCGATGGCGGTGGCCGTAGGTCTCACCCCCGAGATGCTGCCCATGATCGTCTCCGTGTGTCTCTCCAAGGGAGCCATCGCAATGAGCCGCAAAAAAGTGATCGTCAAGCGGCTCAATGCAATTCAAAACTTTGGCGGGATGGACGTACTGTGCACGGACAAGACCGGCACGCTGACCGAGGACCGTGTCGTCCTGCAGCGGCATTGCAACGTCGCGGGACGAGAAACCGACGAGGTGCTACTGGACAGTTACATCATTAGTCATTTTCAGACCGGCCTTAAGAATTTGCTCGATACGGCGATTCTGTGTTGTTCGGATTTCCATCAACAAGCGCTGATCGAAAAGTATAAAAAGCTCGATGAAGTGCCGTTTGACTTCAGCCGGCGCATGATGTCTGTCATGGTGGAAACTCCTGAAGGTAAAGCAATCCTTCTCACCAAAGGCGCTCCGGAAGAAATCTTCCACCAGTGCTCTCAATTCGAGTTGGACGGGAAGCTGTCGCCCATGGATCCCGCGCTGATGAAAGGGTTGCGGGATGAATATGCGAGCCTCAGCAACGATGGCTTCCGGGTTCTGGCCGTAGCCGTCAAGGAGCTGCCGGGGAAGCAGTCCTGCTCAAAGGAGGACGAGCGCGACCTCGTCCTTAAAGGGTACGTCGCATTTCTCGATCCGCCCAAGGGCACGGCGGCAATAGCAATCCAGGCGCTGCACAAGCACGGTGTAGGAGTGAAGATCCTCACCGGCGACAACGACCTGATCAGCCGCAAGGTGTGCCGGGACGTGGGACTCGAACCCGATCCAATGCTTCTGGGCGATGCCGTGGAGAAGATGTCGGACTCGGAATTGGCGGATGCGGCGGAAAAGACGACGCTTTTCGCACGTCTTACTCCTGCTCACAAGCAGCGGATCGTTCGCCTTCTCCGCAGCAAGGGACATGTGGTCGGCTTCATGGGAGACGGGATCAATGATGCTCCCGCACTGCATGCCGCGGACATCGGCATCTCTGTGGATACGGCCGTGGACATCGCCAAGGAGTCGGCGGATCTGATTTTGCTGGAGAAAGACCTCATGGTGCTCGAAGGGGGCGTGATTGAGGGACGAAAGGTCTTCGCGAACATTCTCAAGTACATCCGGATGGGAGCCAGCTCCAACTTTGGAAATATGTTCAGCGTGCTTGGAGCGAGCGCCTTTCTCCCCTTCATCCCGATGGCGCCAATCCAGATATTGACGAACAACATGCTGTATGACTTCTCCCAGGTGCCTATTCCGACCGATGCGGTGGACGAAGAACTGGTGGCACGGCCGCGGCCCTGGGACGTCGGGGAAATCAAAAGGTTCATTCTCTGCATTGGACCCATCAGTTCGATCTTCGACTACTCCACTTTCTTCGTCATGCTCTACCTGTTCAAGTGCTGGGATCCATCCCGTGCTCCGTTGTTTCAGACTGGCTGGTTCGTCGAGTCCATCATGACGCAAACGCTCATCATCCACATCATTCGCACCAATAAAATCCCCTTCTTTCAGAGCCGCGCAAGCTGGTCTCTGACTCTTACAACAATGGCTATCATGGCCTTCGGAGCGTGGCTTCCGTACTCACCACTGGCCTCATCGCTGGGCCTCGTACACCTGCCGGGGCTTTACTGGCCGATTCTGCTCGTCACACTGCTTGCCTACTCGTGCCTTACGCAAGGGATCAAAGTTTGGTTGCTGCGGAAGAAATGGATTTGAACCGGCATCGGCTGCTCCTGGCCCTAACCGGCTGCGCGTAATCGAAGGGCAAGAACTGCGATTTCCGGCTTCCGGGGAACTATCCCGGACCATGCGGCGATTACAGACAGGGGTTACTCCGCCTCCGCAGGCCCAGGACCCGGAGTCTTTCTGGTGAGCTCCGAGGCAGTGGGACTTGCAAGGTTATGAAACAGGTCCTCCCAACCGGCGAGAATAGATACGGGAAGGTCGATTGTCCGTATGGTTGGATTACTACTGCTGATGGCATGGACGGCTACGCAGTCACCCTCCACAAATGGATCTGAAACCAACTCCATGTGTTCGCCATACAGGTTCACATGTTTGCCCACGATGTAGCCAAGCTCCCTGATTCGTACGCAGTTTTCGGAAGGCGACCGAACAGCGATGGGCTCTGGAGAGGAAGAGGACATGGGGCACCCTCGGCGGTGTGGAGAGATTTTGGTGCTGGGGACATGATGATCTCCGCCACTGGCCTGAATTCTATTTTCTGCCACCAGGCACGGAAAAACTGAGCTCTCTGATACACAGCAAGTGTCCTCCCACAGTCGGCAGGCTGGAAGGCATTGCGAGGCGCAGGCGTAGTTCCCCGGGTGGCCCGAAATTCAGAACAGCGGCGGCCGGGCACAGATTGCCCGTGAACCGGACCACGGCGCGTGAGTGACGCTGTCCATACCTTTCCTCGAAACGCGGTGACAAGACTGTAATGTCGGCGTCACGCTGCCGTGCGGCACGTATCTCTACCCTCGCTCCGAGGGTGATGTTCGCCCGCGCCAATCACCACAAGCCGTTACAGGTCGTTCACAGAAGCCTGGTGTCAGCGATGAGCAGGGCCATTCGTCGTCGTCCGACCCCAATGTCGCGGCGCCGATTCCAATTCCATGATGGAAAAACCGAAGGGGAGAACGGCACATGTCTGGTAAAACGTCTCAACATTATTCGCCGATCAAACGTCTGGTTCCGCTCGCCGGCCTGCTGATCATAGGGCTGAGCATTCCCGCGCTGGCGCAGTCCGTACCGTTCCCGACCTACTCACCCGGCGAGAACACGAGCGCGACCACCGGCCCAACCTTCTCGCATCCCCTGGCCAACCCGTGGGTCGTCAGTGATGGGACGATCATCACCCCTGCCGGCACTCAGGTTTACCTCGGGACCACCACCCGCGCCAAGCAGGTTGCGCTGAACCCGAATAGCAGCACGCACACCGCCGCCGTCCTTCAGATGGGCGCTCCACAGGCGGTTACGATTTTCAACACCCACACGGGCGCCGTCCTGCAGACGTACACACCGGCGATCGGGGACAAGGATCCAGACGGCAGCAACCTCGGCATCACGTATACGCCGGACGGCAAGTACCTGCTGTTCAGCCAGGACGGCAATTCTTTCTACGGCAGCTTCAAACAGGGAGGCTTCGTTGGGATCGCGAGCGTCAGTCCGTCGACAGGCTTGCTGTCAGACTACGCCCACGTCGGCGTTCCGATGGACGTCAACGCCAACTACGCTCTAACCAACGTCACCTGCTTCCCGAACAGCCCAGGGGGAACCACGGGAAGCTTCGATATCCCCTGCGGCCAGACCGTCTCGGTTATCTCAAATGGTGTGTTGACGTCCTATCCCACCGGCATCGCGGTTTCGCCTGATAGCAAGACCGCGTACGTCGTGCTGAACAACAACGATACCCTGACCAAAATCGACCTGACCGCGACGACCCCGGTCGAGGGCCCGGAGGTCCGCGTCGGCAACGTGCCGCACAGCGTCGTCATTTCGCCGGATGGCAAGACCGCGTACGTCTCCAACGAGGCTGGCCGGATCGCCACGGCGAACGACTTCCAGGAATACTCCAACGGCACCAATGTCGTGGCCGAGTCTCCGACCGGCAGCATCGCCCCGGGCACGATCTCGGTGGTCGACCTGGCCTCCTTCCAGGTTACCGGCAGCATCACGACCGGCCATCACCCGACGGGCATGGCGTTCTGGCATGACAAACTGCTGGTCGCCAACACCTATGACGACAGCATCTCGCTGATCGACACGACCACCAACACCGTTGAGAAGACGTTCAACCTTGGGCTGCCGATCCGAGTACCCAGCGAACACAAATCCGCCTACGGCGCCGGGCCGAACTCAATCGCAGTCGATGAAAGCAACGACCTTGCCTACGTCGCGTTCTACAACGCCAACGCGATCGGAGTGATCGACCTCCACGCCACGACCTACCCCATCATCGGCATGATTCCGGTCGGGTATGCGCCGAGCTCGGTTGTGCTGGAAAAGAACGATAACGTGCTCATCGTTGCCAACGATAAGGGCCTTGGCACCACGGGCTACGCGGTGACGCCTCCTCCGACGAATACCGCCGAGAATTCATACGCAAAAGAATTTGGCGTGACCGACCTCGAAACACACCAGGATCTTGGGACCGTCAGCATCATACGGGTGCCGAATGCAAACGCGCAGGACGCGATGACGAGGCAGGTGTTTACCAATAACCACTGGGATCTGGCGGAGAACATCTGGTCGGCCGCGGGGGGCAAGCCGTGGAAAAAGCCAGTCGCGATTCCGGCAAGAATCGGCGATCCTTCGCTGATCAAGCACGTCTTCGTGATCATTCGTGAAAACCGCACCTACGATCAAATGCTGGGCGACGTGGTGGGCGGCAATGGCGACCCCTCCCTGGCAGTCTTCGGCGACAACTCGACCTACGCCGAATACCCAGTCGTATCGCCTAACGCACACGCGATCGTGCAGCGCTTCCCGCTATTGGACAACTTCTACGACCCGAGCCGGCAGTCGGCCGATGGTCACAACTGGATCGTGCAGGCCATGGCGCCCTACTCCGACGACATCCAGTCGCCGGACTGGCTCCGCGACTATCCTTCCAACGGCGGCGATGCGATTGCTTATCAGACGAAGGGTCACCTGTGGGATGTGGCGGCTGCGGCCGGCGTGAAGGTGAAGAACTACGGCGAGTACATCGAGTACAACACGTTCACGGTGCCGGGTTGCACTCCGACCAACCTTTATACCGGTACCACGCCACCCACTCCATTACCGTTTATTTATTCCGGCTACTGCGAGCCAAGCTGGACCCAGTTCTACAACGACACGCTGGAATACGAGAACGGCAAGGAGTCGCAGCTCCAGTACTACAACGCCATCGGATCGGTCACCCCGCTCCCGAGTCTGTTCAAGATCACGGTCCAGAACTACCCGCAGTTCGATCTGGGCATACCCGACCAGTACCGCTTCGACGTCTGGAATCAGGATTTCCAGAAGGACGTCAACGGCGGTTCGGTCCCCCCGCTGGAATTCATGTGGATTAGCTCCGACCACACCGGTGGCCCGCCGAACGCGACCGCCATGCAGGCCGATAACGACCTGGCCCTCGGCCGGTTTGTCGACGCCATCAGCCACAGCTCCATTTGGGAGGACTCGGCAATCTTCGTCGAGGAAGACGACGCGCAGACAGGCGTGGACCACGTTGACGGTCACCGCTCGCCTGGCTATGTCATCAGCCCCTACGTCACCCAGAAGGTGAATCCCGATGGAACCGGGGCCGGAGTCACCGAAGAAAGCACCTTCTACACGCAGGTCAACATGACGCGGACGATCGAGCAGATCCTCGGTCTGACGCCGATGAACCAGAACGACCTGGTAGCCTCGCCGATGAAGACGCTGTTCATCGACAATCCGCCCCAGGAGAACTTCCTGGCGTGGACGCAAGTGCCGAACGGGGTCCCGCTGACTTACGGCGTTGCGGGGTATGTGGCGCCGACGAACCTCAGCCTCTACAACCCCAGCCCTGCGTTGAGGGATCTGCAGGCCAGCCCCGCGGTCCGGGCTCTGCAGGCTGGTTGGCAGAAGAAGAAGGCAGAACTCTTCGCAGGCAAATATCACACACCCGACTCCGAAGACCCGATCACTGTCAGGCACTACGACTGGTACGATGCCACTGGGTATAGGGTCCCGTTCCCCGGCGAGAAGGCAGTTCGTCCGGCGAGCGACTTCAACAGAAAGGCACCCACTACCGCAGATCTGGACGCCGACGACTAAGAACAGACTTCGCCTGCAACGGCCCTCTTTCCGGTCATCGGAGAGAGGGCCTTTTTTTGCGCGGCGAACGCAAAATCGCCACCGAGCGCGGCCCAGCCCCGGCCACCCACCTCCGTAGAGCGGTTGGAATCTCGGAATCTCGCGTTTCGTGGAACCTTAATCCGGGTATGACGCAGCCTTAACGATAAGAGCTTACGAATTTGTCATCTGCTTATCCGCAGAGTTCAGGCGTTCCTGGTCATCGTTGACGGACGATTGGATCCGACCAGGGTTCGCCTGCTCGAAGAAGACTCCTGGAAAAGTGCTGAAGGAGCCGCTATCAAATTTGCATTCCCCCACTATGTAAGTACGAGCCGTATTGTGCCTGAGGGGCAGTCCGTGCTCCAGAATTCGCTTGCGACGAGTGTGAAAAAGCGGCGCTGGTCAGGGGGCAGGTAGCGCCATACAAGGCCGCGTTCCACATTTGCCGCCGATAGCTGTTTTTGCCGGGGAGATAGTATGCACTGCGATTCGAAGGAGAGGGATTCTACAGCCCGGACAGCGTTTCGTGTCCTTCGGGGGCTGAGTGTTTCGGCCGGTGTCAGCGCGATGTTTTTCGTCGCGGGTATTTGTTTCGCGCAGGTGGACCGCAGTGGGCTAAGCGGCACGATCACCGATTCTTCCGGCCGTGTGCTGCCGCAGGCGCATGTCACGGTGGTCGAAAGCGCAACCGGACTCCGTCGCGAGTCCGTTTCGGACGCCACCGGCGACTACAGCATTCCCGGGTTGCCGGTGGGCATTTATACCGTCACCTTCGAGCACCCCGGGTTCGCGAAACTCGAGTTTGTCGATGTGCAGCAGGTTATCGGCAGGACGCGCACGCTCGACGCCACGCTTGAGGTGGCGGGTAGCGAGGAGCGCGTGGAAGTTACACGTGCTTCTGCGCTCATGGACCACAACACCAGCGCGGTGACCGGCCTGATCGAGAGAGAACAGGTGGAGGAATTGCCGCTCAATGGCCGCGACTGGTCGTCGCTCACGGCCTTTGTCCCCGGCGCCATTGATACTGGCGGCAGCAATCAGCGGACGGTTCGTTTTGCGGGACGCGGCCTCGACGACAGCAACT
>Ga0302324_100021417_pt1 | contig 12604 bp, 11 predicted proteins | sample Palsa_T0_1_FD_201949 | JGI IMG/M metagenome (GOLD analysis project Ga0302324, IMG submission 201949) | Peat permafrost microbial communities from Stordalen Mire near Abisko, Sweden - Palsa_T0_1 | ecosystem: Environmental > Terrestrial > Soil > Palsa > Peat permafrost | place: Sweden: Abisko...
TCCTTGACGGTCAGCGGCGGGGCGGCGGGGCCAGGTCCGAGCGGCCGGTCAGCACGAACCACAGGATCACGCCGACGATGTCGGCGGGAGCGGCGGGCTGGCCGGGGATCAGCCGCAGCACGGCCAGTGAGACCAGGGCGGCGATGAGGGCGCGGATGGCCAGGCGGAGCGGGCGGCCGTGGGCGATCCGGGAGGGGAGCAGCCGCACGGGCCGGAAGGTCAGCGGCGGGCGCGGGGATGGGGTGAAGGTGACGGGCGGCAGGGGGGTGGTGTCGTGCAGGTGCTCGATCAGGTCGGCCCAGGCTTCGGATCGTCCCCACGGGGAGCGCAGTTCGGCGTAGGCGGCGGAGGCCTGGGTGTAACGGGCCAGATCCCCGCCGTCCGGCCGGTCGGGGTGGGTCGCGGCGGCGATCTGCCGCCAGGCGGCGCGGACCTGCTCATCGGTCAGGGCGGGGTCGGTGGGCAGGCCGAGGGCATCAAACGGGTTCACGAGGCGGCTCCGGGTCCGAACAGGTCATCGTAGGTAGCGGGCAGGGTGCCGGGCGCGGGCTCGCGGCTCGGGCCGGGAACCGGCAGCGCGGCGACTTCGGCGGGCATCAGGGTCAGCGGGGAGGGACGCGGCCGTGCGACCTGCACGTAAGTAGCAGTGCCGTGGGAGATGTAGCACGCCTGCCCGGTCCGCAGGCGGCGGATCAGGTCCGGGTCGGCGGTCCAGGTGTGCTGCACGCGGGTGGAGCCTTCATCTCCCCAGGCGTTGCCGATGAGCTTGTGCGCGGTCTCCAGCACGCGGCGGGTCCCGGCCAGCATCGCCAGCGGCTCGGGGTACGGGGTGTGCATCACCCACAGGCCCCCGTCAGCAGTCGCGGCGATCCGGTACCGCTCGTCCTCATCGGCTCCCAGTCCTTGCCAGGACTGGGCCGAGACCTGCACGCCGATGCCGAGGGACCGGCCGCGCTCGTACAGGTTGGACAGCGGGACGCGGCGGGACACCGCGCTGTAGTCATCGGCCGCAAGCAACATCGCGCGCTGCGGGCCGGCCGGGCTGGTCGCGACGCGGGCAGCCAGCTCGGTCAGCGCCAGGGCCTGCGCCTCGGCAACCGACGGCTCGCGAGTACCTTCCAGGATGAAGTACCAGGCGTCGGCGTCCTCCAGGGTGCCGGGGCCGTCCAGCGCCGGTCCGAGCCGGCCGAGCAGGGTCGCGTAACGGAGCTGGATGTCGCCGATGTGCCGGGCGGCGGCCTGGACCCGCCCGGCCTCGACAGGATGACGACCATCGCCCCACGCGGCCCGAAGCCAGCGCGGGTCCAAGCGTTCCAGGAAGCTGGCGGTACTCCAGGGCGGGCCGGGCGGGGCGGTGACGGCCAGGGTGGTGACGGAGTAGAGGATGTCGGCGTAGTAGGCGGCGTTGCCGGTGCCGGTCTCGATCATCTGATAGAGCAGCACGGCCAGATCCGGCGCGGGGAGGTCCCATAGGGACAGGCGGGCCTCGTCGGGCCAGATGGCGACGCGGCGGGCTCCCGCGCCGTAGAGCAGTCGGCGGGTCCGGGCGGCCTTGCGGCGCGAATCCCGGCCGCCTTTGCAGTCCAGCACGATCAGCAGCGGCCGGTCGGCTTTCCCGGCGTGGTGCGCGTCGAGGGCGGCGGTGTACCAGCCGGCCCACAGCCGCATCATCAGGTTGGTTTTCCCGCTGCCGGTCGCGCCGATGATCACCATGTGCCGGGCGCACGCGGTAAAGGGAAGGGTGAAGACGGGCTGCCACCGGCAGGCCACCGCGCGGATGGTGCCGCCGACCGGGATGCGGCCCCGGCGGGTGAGCAGGGGGACGGAGCCGGGCGCGGCGGTCCTGCCCTCAGCGGCGCGGGCCTGGCGTTTCCACTGGCGGGCGTCGAAGGTGACGGGCGCGGAGGCCATCCGCCCGCCGATCCCGGCCGTGATCGCGTAGTTCCGCCACTGCCACAGTAGCGACGCGGCGAACAGCCCGGCCGGGATGACGGCCGGGGCCAGCGTCAGGAACGCCCTGGCCAGGGCCAGGGCGGTCAGGTGGTGCCAGCCGTGCGCCCAGGTCCGGGCGGGAGCCAGCACGGCGGCCCCGCCGTGCTGGCGGGCCACGGCGGCGGCCAGCCAGACGGCAGTCAGCACCAGGCAGGCGGCGGCGGCGCGGCGGAGCCGGGCCGCCGGCCAGCCGCGCAGCCAGGCGGCGGTGTACCCGGCCGCCGTCACGACGGTGACCGGCCACAACGCCACGACCAGCAGGAACAGCAGCAGCCACCCGGCCGCCTTGACCATCTTGCGGAGCAGCCACAAGGACACGGTCAGCCGTAGCCAGCTCATCACGGTCATGACGCCGGCTCCTCGGGGGTGAACGCGGCCGGGGGCAGGTCCCGGATGATGATCCGGGTCTGCTGACCTGGGGGGATACCGGCCGCGGACCGGGTCACGACCGGCCGGGCGGGCGGCGCGGTCAGGTACAGGACCTGCGCGTACCGCGCAGGACCACCGGACAGCAGCCCGGCCATGATCGCGGTGGTGCGCCCGAGCGATTTGGCGGTCAGCTCGGCCTCGATCGCCCAGACCTGCCCGGCGTAGGGGCTGGTGTCGGTGCTGGGCCAGTGGATCTCGGCGTCCGGCACGTGCCCGGCGGCGGGGCCGGCCGGTCCGGCGGCGCGGATGCGCCGTTCGGACTGCCACCACGGCGGGGCCTGCGCCCAGGCCGGGCTGCCGGATAGCCATAGCCGGGCGGCGAGCACGGCGCGGATGTGCGCCAGCCGCGCCAGCGGCGGGCGGCGGGCCGGGTAGCCGAACCCGGCGGCTTCCATGCCGGCCGGGGTCAGCCAGCACCAGGACGGGCCGGGTCCCAGCCGGCCCGTGGCGGCGTACCCGGCGCGGCGCCACCGCGCGGTGATCGCGCGCAGCCGGGCCGGCTGCGCGCCGAGCGCGTATGCCAGCAGGTCATACGGCACGGCGTAGTGCTCGGCGCACAGGATCAGGCCGTCGATGTCGCGGCGTCCCAGCCGCACCGCGCCGTAATCGGCGCGGCGCGCGGTACCGGTCGCGAGGGCAGTGCCGCTGAGTTGTCCGGTCATCAGCTCCCCAAGTCCCGCAAGTCCCGCAAGTCATCACATGCCACGATGTGCCCGGAAGCACACGAGATGTGACCGATTGTGGCCCGGACGCGGGCCGCGCGGCACGGGCCGCGCGATGGCGTAAGCAGCCCGTTAGGAATACGTCACTGACGGTGCCAGAGAGCCATGAGTGACCAGGGATGCGGGGAGTGGCATCAGCCGGATCGGCTGATGCCATGGGATGCCGACGCCCCGGCACCCGAAGGTGCCGGGGCGTCCTCCTCAACCCGCGTGCCCGCCGACCTGGGGATCAGGCACACGGGGAGCCTGGCAGGCCGTCAGGCCTGCTGGGCGGCTTGCGTGGCAAGCTCAGAGCCGGCGGCGGCAATGTCGCCCTGATCCCGGATCGGCGGGGTCAGGCACTGGCTAGCTTCTTGCGGTCATCTTGCTCGGCTATCACACCGTCGAGGGCGGCTTGCAGGTCGGCTCGGATCGGAGGCACGGGGTCTTGCTTGTCCAGGAATGCGAGGCCGTTTTCCAGTCGGCGGCGGTAGTACGTCAGCTCGAAGGTTGTCAGTGCGTGGAGCGGATGCTTGGGCTGTTCGACGGCGGATAGCTCGGTGTCCATGGGTACGTGGTCCTAACGGCATCTGACGGCGTGATCTCGCTACCCATCGTGCCGATGCGGGCGTAGCGTTGACAGGGATCACGCGGGCGCTGTACAGGCGGCGCTACGGTGTGTGAGATCGGTAAGCCGCACGTGAAAGCGAGTGACATGCCCTCGAAATCCGACCCTCCGCCGGCGCTGGCGGCGTTCGCGGAGGAGTTGCGGGCGCACCGCGCCCAGGCTGGCATGAGCCGCGATGAGCTGGCCGCTAAGGTCAGCTACAGCCCGTCAATGATCGCGATGATCGAGACGGGCCGGCGCAGCCCGGCGAAGAAGCTCGCCGAGCTGCTTGATGCGGTGTTCAGCCTGCCGGGGACGTTTGCCAGGCTGGAGAAGCGGCTACGGGATGTCCGGTTCCCCGCCTCGTTCCGTCCGTTCGTGCCGCACGAGGCGGAAGCCATGTCGTTGCGGTCATATGAGAACTCCCTGGTTCCTGGCCTGTTCCAGACGGAGGCTTACGCACGTGCTGTCCTGTCCACCCGGCCGAACACGGCTGAGGATGAGATAGAGGAGCTGGTGGCAGCACGGATGCAGCGCCAGGAAGTCCTCAGCCGGGAGGAACCGCCGCTGATATGGTCGCTGGTCGATGAGGCTGCGTTTCACCGTGAGGTGGGGACGGCTGAGGTAATGCACGGGCAGTTGGTATACCTGGCGGACTTGTCCCGCCGTCCCAACATCACGATCCAGGTGGTGCCGTACAGTGCCGGGCCTCATTCCGGTCTGCTCGGCGCGTTCGTGATCGCGGAACTGGACGATTCACCCCCGATTGCGTACCTTGACACGGCAGCGGAGGGTGAGACGGCAGAGGACCCGTCCGTACTTGCGCACCTGGCGCTCACTTTCGATAATCTCAGATCCAAGGCGCTGCCTGACGTAGCGTCCAGGGAAATGATCATGAAGGTAGCTGAGGAACGATGGAAGGCATGAGCGCCTCTGTGTGGCGCAAGAGCAGTTATAGCGGCAATAACGGCGGCAACTGCACCGAAGTGGCCACCGTCCCCGGCGCGGTCCTGGTCCGCGACTCCAAGGACCCTCACGGACCGGTGCTCGCCTTCGGGAGCGCTGCGTGGGAAGCGTTCGCGGCAGCAGTGAGGGTGGACGCGCGCAGCAGCGTCTGACCTCTGTAGGTCCGGCCGTCGTCCCGTAGGGGGCACTCTCGTGTCGAGAGTGCCCCCTACGGCATGTGCGGCATGAAACATCAAGCGGGCCGCGCGGCGCGAGCGGCGCGTCCGGTTCGCGCGTTCCCGGTGTTCTTAAGGGGCGGCAAATCGGGCATGTGAATGTGTTGCAGGAATGGAGGTCTTGGGCGAATTTGGGATCTGCTCGAAATGAGAACTCGGTTGCGGCGGTCGGTTCGCAGTGTTGTCGCGCTGTCCGTGAGTGGCGCTCTGCGGTTTCGTGGGACTTTCCTCAGCCAGTACCTTCGTGCTGTGCACTTTCCTCGGTCATAAGGGTGACGGTTCCGTCGTGCTGTGCGCTTTTCCTCGGCCATTGGCGCGGTGGGGTCCGTCGTTGCTCTTGGGGAGGCAGGAGTAGGGGTCTGGGGGAGAACCTGGAACCGGGCCGTGATTTTGTGGGGCCGGGGGGGTTCCGGGTTCTCCCCCAGTGCGTTTCCGGATTGGCCCCCCTCCTGTCTGTTTACTCGTGTAGTAGAGCCGTAGTGTTCCCGACCTCGACCACTCTGCTCTTTGAGGGGTTGAGGTCGGGAACGCGGAGGCGGCGCGGAGCGAGCGCGTCAGCGCAGGCAGGAGGGGGGCCGGGCCGGAATCGCGGCGCACAGCGCCCGCACGTGCGGGCGCTCCGCTGTGCGGGACCTGCGCGACCGATATCGCCGTGGTGTGCGGACAGAGAAAAGGTACGGTATCTCCCTAACGCCTGTGACGTAAGAGCGTTCAATTTTAGGTGTGCTGTTCTTCTAGGTCCAATCTAATGTTGTTCAGTGCGACCATTACGCCGTATCGGTCGCCGGTCTCGTGGAAGATCGTGGCCGCATTTTGATGTGCGTTAGTTGCCTCCTTGAATCGGCCCAGATGCCGAAACGAAATGCCGAGATTGTTCATCGCGCTACCTTCGCCGTGCCGGTCGTCAGTCTCTTGGAGGATAGCGATAGCGCGCTTATGCGCGGCGATCGCGTCCTCGAACTGGTGCATGTCCTCCAGCGCGAGGCCAAGGCCATCAAAGGCCTTGCCTTCGCGGTGCCGGTCGCCGGTTTCCCGGAAGATAGCCGTCGCATCTTGGTGCGCGGTTACTGCCTCCTCGAATCGATGTACTTCGCCTAGCGCCACGCCGAGATTGCCCAGCGCGTCGCCCTCGCTGTGCCGGTCGCCGGTTTCCCGGAAGATAGCCGCCGCATCTTGATGCGAGGTGACTGCCTCCTCGAGTCGGCCCACTTCTCGCAACGGGATGCCGAGATGGTTGAGCGCCAGGGCTCTGAAACGGGGCTCATCGATCTCTTGGAAGATGGCGATCGCGTCTTGGTACACGACGATTGCCTCCTCGAACCGGCGCACTACTAGCAGCGTGTTACCGAGATCGTTCAAAGCTCCGGCTTCATTAGCTCGCTTGCCCAAGCGGCGTGTGGCGTCAAGGCAGACCGTACATATAACCAGCAGATCATCAAAACGTCGCCGCAATTCGAGATAAACAGGCAGGTCAGCTGACAGTTTTATGGAGATCTGCTCCCGGCCGGTGTTCGCAGCTGTGACGACTGCGGCTATCAGGTTAGGCCGTTCAGCATCCAGCCACGTAAGAGCATTGTCGCGGTCAGTGAAGGTCGCTGACAATGGTATCTCTGATGGGACCGAGAGATGAGTCGTTGCCGCATGCGCCGTTTCCTCGTAGTACTGAAGCAGCCGATCAACGGCCTGCTCCCGCCCGTCGGGAAGCGCGCAAGCATCTGACCGTTGAAGTGCGTAGAGGCGCAGCAGGTCATGCATCCGCCATCGGCGCGCGGCGCCTGCAGCAGCTTCGATCAGATGCGCCTGGGCTAGGCGGCTCAGGACACTGCGCAGCTCACCGGTCGGCAGATCTGCCAGGACTGCGGCTGCTGCTGTGGATAGATCAGGGCCGGGATTGACCGGCAGGAGGCGGAACACCCGTGCTGCGGTCTCATCGAGTTGCCGGTACGACAGCTCGAACGCCGCCGCCACCGACGGCGAACCTGACCCGCTGCCATCGTCGTACCGCAACTTCTGTAGTAGCACCAGCTCATCGGCTAGCTCATCGGCCAATTCGCTGACCGTGAGTGTCGGGTCGGCCTTCAGCAGCGCCGCCGTGATCTGCAGAGCTAGAGGCAGTCCCCCGCATGTCTCCGCTAGTCGGGCGGCGTTTGGGCGATCGGCGCTGACACGCTGATCATCAGGCCGGGCGGCCGCTAGTGCCGCTTCTAGCAGCGCCACTCCTGCTTCAGTATCAAGGACGGTTATATCGAGCAGTCGCGCGTCCAGCCCGGCCAGGGTGTGCCTGGAGGTCACCACCGCTCGGTGCGGCCCCTCGCCGGGCAGCAGCAGCCGTACCTGCGCTTCCGAGGATGCGTTGTCGGCGATTACTAGCACCGGCTCGCTGATCTGAGCCAACACGGACCGGTAGAGTCCGCACCTTTCCTCAGTTCCAGGCGGGATGTGCTCACCGGGAACTCCCAGGGCGCGCAGCATCGCATCGAGCGCCTGCCCCGGCTCCACATGCCGGTCGTCATAGCCGTGCAGGTCGATGAACAAAACGCCGCCCTGGTACCAGCCCCGCTCCCGTACCGCATGTCCAGCCGCGACCGCCAGGGTCGTCTTCCCCACCCCGGCCAGCCCCGCCACCGCCGACACCACCACGGCTTCCGCCGCTGAGGCCGGATCCAGGAAATTAGTGACCATCAGCAGTTCATCACCGCGACCGGTGAATCCGGTTACGGTCGGTGGCAGTTGTGCCAGCGCGACCGGCGCCGACGCGGCGGCCTGGACTGTCACGTCAAAATAGCGGCCCTGAAACACAGGGCCGTATTGGTTACCGCCGCCGATGGTGTTGCTCGTGTTGATGTCCGGCTCTCCCGCCATCACGCAGCCTAACCGCCTGAGGGTTGAGGTGGCGGGCTTGCATTGAACGTAAGGCCAGTGAAGTCCCGGCCCTGCAGCACCGGCCCATGCTGGGTGCCGCCGCTGATCGTGTTGGTCACGCTGCCCGGGCCCGTGTATACCTGGCGTGCCTGACCCCACCAGCTTTCCAGTTCCCGTTGGAAGGTTGGATCGGCACCAGCCCGTGCCAGCAGTGCCTCACCTAGGGCCACCGCGCGCCCCTCATCGCCCGGGGCTCGCTCCACCGCCGCCAACTCCGCCGCGCCGCTTGGCACCGTAGTCACCTCGTCCGCGCTGACCGAATGACCCCGGAAAGGGCGGCGGACAAGCGCCGTCAGTCCATCCCACAACTTGCCGGCCCCTTCACCGGCCGCGCCGCTGACAATCGCCAGCACAACGGCACCGATCGTTACCGGGTCCATCCTTTCCTTCCCCCCAGCGGCCTGACTCCGACGTTCCCCTAGTCCGCCCAAACTTGGCCTGCTGCAACAGCAGCTTTCCAAACCAGACGGGGAACTCGTCTTAATATCGGCCGCGCTATAGCTCGGCGCGTAGGTAACCATCCATCGGAAGGATACGCCTCGGGCTGCTCTGGCATGCGTGACCGTGTCGCGGGGCGGAAGCATTCCGTGCGGTGGCCGCCGACCGCTAGGGGGTGGGTGGGCGGGCCGCCTCCTTCGGGCTTGCTGGTTCCGTGGGGAGCAGTGCGGCGGGCAGGAGTGCTTTGGCAGCGGGACGATGGGCCAGGCTAGCCGCCTTAGTCGCTACCTGGTTTGAGTACCCTAGGGCGGGACTGGGCTGGCCGACCGAGCCTGGGCCGGGTGTCAGATCTGCATCGTGGCTTCGATGGTGACCCGTGCCGCACGGAACGCCCCGCCACCGCAGCAGGGTTCGGCCGCCAGGGCAAAGCCCGAAGACACAAAGGCGCCCTCCGGCACTGCCGCTAAGGGCGGCGCGAAATCTGCGCTGCAACCCTCCGCAGGACCACCTGACGCAAACGACTTGCTTAATCCTCGCCAGGCTCTTCCTCGGTGCTCATCCCTATTTCGTCCTCGACCTTGCACCGGTTCAGCGGCTTCAGGGCAGAGTCCGGCGAGACGGACACCTCATGCCAAGGGTGCGCGCTTCTCGCACGCGCAATCGCCTGCTCGACAGCGTACCGGCGGCTAGTCCGCGAAGTTGGATGAAAATCGTCCGCGCCCTCTCCTTGGCCCGACGCGCTCCGGACCCGACCTTTCGAGCTCATGGTGCCACCTCCTCGAACATGCCGATGGCGGTCACTCCCTGAACGCCTGTCCAAAGTGCTTGCAGGATACCGTCCAGCTTGTCGTCTGTGTCCACCACCGCCAGACCGATTTGCTTGGCCTCTTCCCGGTCGATCCAGAATCCGTGTTCCGGGTAGCTTTCAACCAGGGTCGAAGCGATTCGGCGGGCGACGTCCGGGCGGCCCGGAACCTCCGGATGGAGCCGACGCAGCAGTCGGACCGCGTACTCCTCACCGACCTTGAGAATCCGAGCGCGTTCGTTGTAATGCACAACATCGATCTTGGTGAGCAGCGGTTGCATGCTGTCCGAGACGAACCGGAGCACCTGCGGCAGAAGAGTTTCGACGCGCTTGCCCGTACGGCTGAGCATCAACTGCATCGTCTCGTCCACCGACTCGAGCGCGTAGGCCCGGAGCCGTTCGAGAGCCTGAACCTCGTTCAGCACGGAGCCGAACGTTTCCGTCTCGGTGTCCATAATTTGCGCATCCAGAGGACCGAGCGAAGCATCCGGTCCCATCAGGATCGCATCGGAGCCTAGGGTCAGCAGCGTAGCGGCACTCATCGCGGCGTCTGGGACTACGGCCGTAAATCCACCGCAACGGCGATGAATGATGCGTGCCAGGCCATACGCGCACCGAGCATCGCCCCCTGGAGAGTTCAGAACAAGGGCAATCGGCTGATTGGAAGGCAGACGAGATCGCTGATGCCGAACCATATGGACAAGATAATCGTCCAGATCGCCAAGCGGTTGTGATTCCGATCCCGGATCCTGCACCAGCAGCATGACAGGCATGTCCAGTTCGCTTTGCAGATCCAGAACCGGCTTGCAAAGCTTTGGCGGCAGCGACTCGTCCCTAGGCCACAAACTCGCCCTGTAGCCCTTTCCAGGACCGGGTGCAGCACCCTTCCCGGCTGCAACCCGCCCAGGTGCTTTCTTGGCAGGTGCTTTCTTGGCCGGGATTTTCTTCGTAGGCGCCTTTGGTGCCTCGGGCGGCGTGGGCGTCGCAGCATTACGGGCCGCCATGTCGATCACTGTTGAAGATGTTTTGCTCATCCCTCACTCCTCCGCACCCGCCACCGCGCAACGGCCGCTCGGCGCGCGATCGCCGACCGCTGCTCGGGTGTTAGCTTCTCAGCCCGGGCCTTCCCGCCTTTCCGCCCGCCAAGGCGTCCCAACTCGACTGCCGCTGGGTTCTTACCATGATCACCGGGGATGGTTGGGTCTATGAGTTCTTCAGCCACCTCATCCGCAGGCGGCATGCTTGAGCGCTCTGGCATACGACTACGGTACACCACGCTCTCACGACGCACTAGTGATGTAGCGCCGTTCCGCTTACGGCGTATCACTCTCCCGATGGCGGCGACTACCGTCCACAGCGCCCGACAGGCATCCAGACAATCTGCCACTGTCGAGGGCAAGGATCGTGGACGGATGCTTAACCCATAGTGTCGAGCGGCCGATACTTGTTAGCCTCGATTCCCGGGAGACGGTTCGGAGCCTGTGACCGCCGGGCCTGCTGGCTGTGCCAGAGGGCGTTCATGCTGGCAGGTCGGCATCTTCCCGCTTACTCTCGCGACTACCTCAATGAGTCTGCCTGAACTAACTTCCGCTGGTTGACGAAACGGAAATCGGACACTACCGGCAGGCATCTTTCCCTGACCGGCGTGTCTCCCTCCCTGACGCCTGATACGGCACTACCATCTTCATGAGTAATTCAGCAAGATAGCGTGAGATGCCAGGATAGGCAGGATGCGGGACGGCGCGGAGTACTTCACCGAGCCGGCGAGCTCAGCGCAGCGCCGGTACGAGGCGCTGCGCGCCTACTTCCTGGAGGAGATGCCCGCCGCCGAGGTCGCCGACCGGTTCGGCTACTCCACCGCCAGCATCCACCAGATGGCCAGCCTGCTGCGCCAGGGCCGGCTCACCCTGTTCGCCGAAACCAGGCCCGGCCCGAAAGGCCCGCGCAAGGCCACCGGCCAGCTCCGCCAGCGGGTACTGGAGCTGCGAGCCGCCGGGCATTCCGTCACCGAGATCGCCGCTGCGTGCACAGCCGAAGGGATGCCGGTCTCGGCGCAGACGGTCTGGCAGATCCTGGACGGCGAGGGCCTGCCGCGGCTGCCCCGCCGCGACGACGGCCGCCGCGGCCCGCCGGCCAGGCTCGATCCGGTCAAGGCCGCCGCCCTTCCCGGCTGGCCGGACGGGCCGGCAGACGTGCCGTGCGATCACGCCGGGCTGCTGCTGCTGTTCCCCGCGATCTGCGACACGGGCCTGCCGGACCTGATCAGCGGCGCCGGCTACCCCTCCACCAGGGACCTGTCATCGTGGCAGTCGACCGGCACGCTGCTGCTGGCCAAGTGCGCCCGCAAGCCCCGCATCTCCCACGCCGGGACGCTGGCCGACGACGAAGGGCTGGCGTTCGCGCTCGGGCTGACCGCGCTGCCCAAGGCCACCCACCTGGGCACCTACTCCTGGCGGGTCCGCCGCGAGTCCAACCAGAAACTCCTGGCCGGGCTCATCCAGGCGCTGCGGCCGCTCGGGCTGGCCACCGGCGAAGCCGGATTCAACTGCGACTTCCACGCCATCCGCCACCACGGCGACCAGGCCGTCCTGGAAAAGCACTACGTCCCCAGGCGCTCCCAGCGCACCCGCGCCGTGCTCACCTTCTTCGCCCAGGACCACGCCGCCTCGGACATGGTGTACTCCAACGCCGACATCACCAAGACAGAGCAGGCCGCCGAGATCATCGCCTTCGCCGACTACTGGAACAACGCCACCGGTACCGACCCGGGCCTGCTGGTCTTCGACTCCCAGCTCACCACCTACAAGATCCTCGACCAGCTATCTGGCCGCGGCATCACCTGGCTCACCCTGCGCCAGCGCGGCAAGACCGAACTCGCCCGCCTGGACGCCCTGCCCGCCACCGCGTGGAAGACCGCCGTCATCGCCCGCACCGGCCGCTACCGGCGGCCCCGCCTGCACGAAGACATGATCAACCTCACCGGCATCAGCACCCAGGTCCGCCAGATCGCGGTCAAGAACATCGGCCGCGACGAACCCACCCTGATCATCACCAACGACAACACCACACCCGGCAAGAACCTGTTCGCCCGCTACGCCGAGCGGATGATGATCGAAAACGAGCTGGACGCCTACATCGGCGGGTTCCACCTCGACGCGCTGACCAGCGGCGTCCCGCTCAACGTCGACCTGGACACCACCCTGACCGTCGTCGCCGGGAACCTGTACCGGCTGCTGGCGCTCAAGCTATCCCGGTACGAGCACGCCACCCCCGAAACCCTCTGGCGCGACTTCCTCGACGCCACCGGCACCCTGCACATCGACCAGGCCGGCGTCACCTGCGCGCTGAACCTGCGCAGCCATCACCCCGCCCTCATCGACGCCGGATTCGCCGACCTCGAAACCCCGATCCCGTGGTGGAACGGCCGCACCCTCCGGTTCCGGTTCCCGCCACGGTAACCGCCAGGCCACAGGAAACCTCAACTCAACTATCTGACCGGGAATCGAGGTTAGCGGCCCCCCGTCGTCAC
>Ga0302324_100021418_pt1 | contig 12604 bp, 10 predicted proteins | sample Palsa_T0_1_FD_201949 | JGI IMG/M metagenome (GOLD analysis project Ga0302324, IMG submission 201949) | Peat permafrost microbial communities from Stordalen Mire near Abisko, Sweden - Palsa_T0_1 | ecosystem: Environmental > Terrestrial > Soil > Palsa > Peat permafrost | place: Sweden: Abisko...
ATCTGTGCGGCCTTGACGATGTCCGGCGTGGTGACGTGCTCTTCGAGTGTGATGATTCGCATCCGCACATCATACACAAGTGCCGACCGCGGCCTGCCGCCTCAGGTATGATTTGAGAAGAGGTCGTTTTATGACGAGACATTTCGGCAGCGTGATACTTAGCCTGGTCCTTCTTATAAGCGTGGGGATATCTGCTTATGCGCAGAATGGCGGCGGTCAGAAGACCGCAAGCAACGCATCCAATTCAGCCGGCAGCGCGGCATTTTCGCAAATACGCGCTTTGGAGCAGCAGGAAAAGAGCGAGTTGCAGAGTCTGAACCAGCAGATGGCGGATCTGAAGGAGAAGCACCAAGCGGAAACCGCGCCGCTTCAACAGCAACTGGATTCATTGAATAGCGCGTTCCAGAGCGCGATCAAGCAGCTCCGCGATCAACTTGATGAAACCCGCAATCGCGATGAGGATCAGCGGGCGGCGCTCATGGATCAAATCAAGCCGGGTTATCTCGCTCTCTACAATACGAAGAAGGAATCTCTAGCGAGCGTCAATAGCCGAGAGGATCAAGCCTTCCAGAGCCTCCGCCAACAAGAGGACACTGAACTCCAGGCCATTCGGGAGAAATTCGACGCGCAGCGCAAAAGCTTGCAACAAGTTTCCGCCGCTCAGCGTCAGGCGATCAACACCCAATTCGATACCGCCGTCAAGGGACTCAAGTAAAGATTGCGCCGCGTAGCCGTCACCGGTCTCGGTGTGATCTCGGCGCTCGGCCACAACGCCCAAGAATTCTGGCAAGCCTTGCAAGCGGGATGCTCCGGCATCGCGCCGCTGGAAGCCGTCGATCGCACGCTGCTCCGCTTCACGAACGGGGCCGAAGTTCGGAATTACGCCCCTGCGCAATACTTCGATGAGAAGGAGCTTGGCCTTCTCGACCGCTTTGCTCAGTTCGGCGCGATTGCCGCGCGCGAAGCCGTTGCCGCGGCCGGCGTCCAATGGACGAAGGAGTTGCGTGAATCCACCGCTATCGTCACCGGCTCCTGCGTCGGGGGCCAAACCACGGAGGATGAAGGCTTCGTCAATCTGTATCGCAACGATATCCCACGCGTGAATCCCTTTACTATTCCGCGCACCATGCAAAACGCCGCAGCCAGCAGAATCTCGCTCGAGACTGGCGTGGTGGGACCAACCTACACCATCTCCACGGCCTGCTCCTCTTCGAATCACGCCATCGGGCAGGCGTTTTGGATGGTGCGTAGCGGCGGCGCCGAAATGGCCATCACGGGTGGAAGCGAAGCGGTGTTCAGCCTGGGGTTTCTCAAGGCGTGGGAGGCCATGCGCGTGGTCTCGCCCGATACGTGCCGGCCGTTTTCAAAAGATCGGCGCGGCCTGATCCTAGGCGAAGGCGCGTCGATGCTGGTGCTGGAACCGCTGGATGCCGCCCGCGCGCGCGGGGCCGCGATACTCGGCGAAATCGTCGGCTTTGGCATGTCGTCCGATGCGTTTCACATCACGCAGCCGTCGCCGGATGGGGCAGCTCGAGCCATCCGTGCCGCTCTTTCCGATGCAGGCGTCGAACCAAACCCCTTTGCATCCGGCAACGCCGGCTATATCAACGCGCACGGCACGGCGACGCTCGCCAACGATGCGGCCGAGACCGCAGCCATCCGCGCGGTCTTTGGCGAGGATGCGGATCGGCTGGCGGTGAGCTCGACGAAATCCATGCACGGCCATACGCTCGGCGCGGCCGGGGCCATCGAGGCGGCCGCCACTTTGCTCGCCCTGCGAAATGGAATCCTGCCTCCCACCGCCAATTTCAATCAACCCGACCCGGCCTGCGATCTGGACGTGGTCCCGAACATCGCCCGCCCAGCGGCCATCGAGTTCGCGCTATCGAATTCGTTTGCGTTCGGTGGCTTGAATGCCGTGCTCGCTTTCCGGCGGGTGGAATCTTGATTGTGACGTTGGTGAGCGCGGTAGGAATCGAACCTACAACCTACTGATTAAGAGTCAGTTGCTCTGCCAGTTGAGCTACGCGCCCGATCGAGAACTTCTTGAGGGCTTCCGGCGCTTTGTGAGATTCACTCGCGCCAACTTTTCGATTGTAGCACTGCGCTGGACTAGACATCGCGGGCTTCTTTCGGCGCAAACGATGCCGCTGCGATCTGCGCGATGTCCAGCAGCTTGGGCGGCGTCGCGGAAACTCCCGCGAGCGCATCGCGGAACATGGTGTTGCAGAACGGGCAGGCGGCCGCCACTACGCCGGCGCCGGTGGCCGCCAACTCCTCGGCGCGTTCCACGCTGATGCGCTTCCCTTTCTCCTCGCCGAGAAACGCCAACCCGCCGCCCGCGCCGCAACAGAACGAACGCTCGCGCGAGCGCGGCGGATCGACGAGCGTCCCGAACTTGCTGACCACGTCGCGCGGCTCATCATATACGTTGCGATACCGGCCGAGATAGCAGGGATCGTGATAAACGATCTTTTCGCCCGATCCGGCACGTTCGGGCAGCTTATCCAAATGCCGCGCAAGAAACTCGCTGTGATGCTCGATCGGGGGGGCTTGACCGTATTCGGCCCAGTCCGTGCTCATGGTGCGCACGCAATGCGGACAGATGGAGATGATCTTTTTCACCTGGCTCTGCCGCAGGGTTTCCAGATTGCTCTCGGCAAGCTGGCCAAACGCGAGGTCGTTGCCCAAGCGCCGCGCCGGATCTCCCGTGCATTTCTCCTTGCGGAGCACTCCAAAGCTGATATTCAATCCACGCAAAATCCGCGCCAGGGACGCGATGATTTCCCTGCCCTGCGGATAGTAGCCGCCCATGCAGCCCAGCCACAAACAATATTCCTGAGTGCCATCAAAAATAGGCAGCTCCTGCTTCTCCACAAACTTGTCGCGCTCGGCGGAGGAAAATCCCAGCGCATTCCCGTTGCGCTCCAAATTCAAAAACAACTTGGTTCCGTAATCGTCTTCCCACTTGCCGGTGTTCACAGCGCCGCGCCGCAAGCCGATGATCATGGGCAGATGCTGGATTCCCACCGGACATTGAAACTCGCACGACCCGCAGGTGGTGCACTGGAACACGGCCTCTTGCGAGAGATGGGGACCAATGAGCGGCGCCTCGCTCGCCGGGCCGAATTCGTTCAAATAGCGGCGCACTCCCAACGCGATTTCTTTCGGGTTGAGCAGTTTTCCCGTATTCGTCGCCGGACAATACTGGCTGCACCGGCCGCACTCGACGCAGGTGAACGCTTGCAACGCGAGCAGTTCGGTGACGTCCTTACCGGCGTCCAATCCGAAGTCGTCGTCGCCCTCGAGCGGCGGAATCTTGCTGAACGCGTCGCGCTTTAAAAAGACCGTCACCGGGCTCAACACCAGATGCAGATGTTTGGTGTGCGGGATCAGCGGCAGAAATGCGAGGAGCGTCAGAGTATGCGCCCACCAGAGCAGACGGCTGGACTCCCAACCCGGCACGAACGTGCCCAAGTAAGTGATCATCAGCAGCAAAATCAGCAGCGCGATCACGCCGGATTCCTTCGATAGAGGTCCCAGCCATTTTGGCCGTACGACAAATCGCCGGAAAGCCAAGCCGCTGATGGAGACCGCAACCGCGATCGCGAACACGGCCGCGAAATCGAAATAGAACGGTCCGAAGAAGCCGGTCCGATCTAGAAAGCCGATGTGGAGAGCTTCAGCGAAATGGTTGAGAGTGATCAGCGCGAACACGCAGAATCCCCAGAAGACCAGCGCGTGCGCCAGGCCGGGCAGCGGCCGCTGCCAGATCACTTTCCCTTGCAGCAGCACTTCCCAGATGAAATTGGCGAGGCGGCGGCCGAATGGCTGGATGCGGAATTCGGGATCCTTCTTCGATCCGCGAACCGTTCGCCACACCTTGCCGAATCGCAGCCAAAATCCGTACAGCGACGCGGCCAACAATACCAGGAACAAGCCGGATTCCGGCCAGGACAGTTGAGGCACCAACTGCGAGTGTAGCGCAGGCCGTCTTCAGTCGCGCGCAAAACGGAGTGCGGCGCGAAACAATTCTGGGTTGTGTTGCCGTGCGCGCCGCACCCTCTGCGCTTCACGCCCACTTCTATAAAGCCCCCCGCCCTCCGCTACGATAGATAAAGTGGGAACCGAACATTTGCGATTCATTATGTCTGGAGCCGCGGGATTCATCGGATCGCACTTGTGCGACCGCCTGATTGCCGAAGGCCATGAAGTTGTGGGTTACGACAATTACATGACCGGAGACGCTCGCAATCTCCAGCATCTGAACGGCAATCCAGCGTTTGAATTTCGCGAGTGGGACGTTTGCCGTCCGTTCGCGGTGGATGGTCCCGTGGATGGCGTGCTGCATCTGGCCTCGCTCGCGAGCCCCAAGGACTACTTCGAGCATCCCATTGAGACGCTGGACGTCGGCTCGGCGGGAACCCGGAATATGCTCGATATCGCGCGCCAGCACGCGGCCCGCTTCATGCTGACCTCCACGTCGGAGTGCTACGGCGATCCGCTGGTGCATCCGCAAGTGGAAACTTATTGGGGCAACGTGAACCCGGTGGGCATTCGATCCTGCTACGACGAAAGCAAGCGCTACGCCGAAGCGCTGACCATGGCTTACCATCGCGTCCACGGCGTGCGGACCAACATCGCACGTATCTTTAATACCTACGGACCGCGCATGCAATTGAAGGACGGCCGCGTGGTGCCTGCGTTCATCGATCAGGCGCTGCACGGCGAACCAATGACGGTTTTCGGCGACGGCACGCAGACGCGCAGTTTCTGCTATGTGCAGGATCTTGTCGATGGGCTGTACCGGCTGACCCTGTCCGACGAGCGATATCCGGTGAATCTCGGCAATCCGCAGGAGCTGACCATTCTGGAATTTGCCGAGCGCATCCGGCGGCTGACCGGAACCACGTCCCAACTCGAATTCAAGCCGCTTCCGCAGGACGATCCTAAGCGGCGGCAACCCGACATCGCCAAGGCGAAAAACGTGCTCGGGTGGGAACCGAAGGTCAGCCTGGAGGACGGGCTGAAGGTAACTATCGACTACTTCCAGCGCCTGCCGTCACCGGAGCTAGCTCCTTCCTGATCGGCGACACCTCGATCCAGACCTTGGCTGCCGCGGCCTTCCCAAGCTGTACCGGGCGCCCCGCGATGCGCAGCGTCAGCGTGTCGTCATAATTGGACGCCATCATCCGCACCACGGCGCCGGGATGGATGCCTAGGCCGTGCAGGTACTCGAGCAAACGTCGGTCGCGCTCGAACACGCTGACCACGATGGAATCGGACTCCGCCGGAGCTTCATCCAGAGGCCGCAGCCCGCGATCCCGGCGATCCTGCGGCGTATCGCCTTCCACGCGATTCCCGTGCGGGCAAGCTTCCCCGGTGCCCAGCTTCTCTAGCAAGCGCCGCTCGAAATCGGCCGACACGGCGTGCTCCAATTGCTCGGCTTCCTCATGGACCTTGTACCATTCCATGCCGAAAATTTCGGTCAGCATGCGCTCGATCAAATGGTGGCGGCTGAGCAGCCTATTGGCGATGTCGCGCCCGGCCGAAGTGAGCGAGAGCGTTCCATCGCGCCCGCTCCGGATCAATGCGTCCCGCTTCAAGCGCTTGATGGCCATGGTGACCGCGGGCGCCGAAACGTTCAGCCAGCGCGCTAGCGTGGCAGGAATGACAGGCTCGCCTTCGCTCTCGGCTTCCGCAATCGCTTTGAGGTAATTCTCCTTGGAGACCGTGATTTTCACGCTAAATCCGATTGTAACGTGATCGGAACGGATCTCCGCGCCTTGCCGCCTATTTGAGCCCTTCCACCACGTACAATTCCGAGAGAACGCGCAGATAGCTGTAGGCGTAAGCTCGTCCGTCGGGGGTTGGCAGGATCCCGCGAATGTCGATCACGCCAGTGCGATCGGCCGGCATGATCTGCTTCCAAAGTTCGCGGCGTCCTGTCCCAAGGTCCAGGCGAAAGACGCGAGCCGGCATTTCGTCCCAGCGCCGCACGTACAGCGAGCGTCCATCCGCGGTCCACTGGATGGGCACGTCACCTTCGGCGATGCCGGATATGGGGCGCGGTTCGCCTCCATCCACAGGGTAGAGCCGGGCATTTTGTCCAGCCTCGGCGATGGCAATCCACTTGCCGTCCGGGGAAAGAATATCCTGTCCCACGGCTACCTCGACCCCTTCAGGCGTCAGAGGCTGGAGCTTGTCTCCGTCCAGATCGCGAACGTAAAGGCGAGTGCCATGGCCGCGGTCACTGCCGGCCACCAGAATGCGCTTTCCGTCCGGAAACCACCAGGCCCGTTGATAATCGATGGAATCGCGCGAGAGCATTCTGGGTTCACCCGCTCCCGTCGGAAGCAGGCTAAGCTGGGGAGGCGAAGTCGGCACCAGGGTCAATACCCACTTACCATCGGGCGATATATCCTCTCCACGGCCCTCACCTAAATGCACTGCAGGAGATCCATCCGTGCGGCGCAGGAAGACCGAATAGAGAGAACCACCGGCCGAGGCCGTCGAGGCCTCCGAGAACAGCAAGTTGCCGCCGTCGGGGGAAATGTTATTGAGAAATGAATAATCGAACCAGGACCAATCGTGCTCCTGGCTTTCCCCAGGAGCGCTTCCAATCAACCCCATCCGGCGTTGAAAATTGGTAACCAGGACGTGCCCATCTTTGGAGATATCCTGAAGTTCCAAATCGCCGGCCGAGCTCATGACGACGCGTTGTTTTCCGGAAAGCGAGACAGCGCGGATCGTATAGAAATCCGTGTCGGAGGCGGTGAACCAAATCTCCTTGCCTCCAGGAGCCCAGGCCAACCCTCCCTCAGCCGCATATTCTCCGGAGAGCGTGGTCTTCTTTCGCAGCCGGTCCACGATGGCTACCGTTCCCCGATCGTCTCCCACCAGCGGGTGGTCCATAAAGGCGACTCTTTGCCCGTCCGGCGAAACTCGAGCATCGCTGATCCATCCGTTGGTTTCATACAGCACCGTGCCTTCGGGATATTCCAGGCGATAACGCCCGGCGACCGAACGGACCAATGCCAGCGAGCGCCCATCCGGCGACCAGTCCGCGCACAGCACGTCGTCCAGGACCGAGCGAGGAATCTGACCGTCCAGGGCCACGCGAGCCAGCTTTCCGCTGTTGATCCATCCGACCGTGTAATGACGGCCGGTGGAGATGGCCATTTCGCCGGAAGAGGAAACCGAAAGCACGTCGGCGCTGGGAAGTCCCAACGAGCGGGACTCCACGCTTCCCATGCGAACGGAAAACAGTTGGACTGGATTTCCTTTCCAAGCCGCGCCATAAACCACGGACTGGCCATCCGGCGTAAATCGGGCAGACCACACGTAACCCTGGTCGAAGGTCAGGATGTGGAAGGCTGGCGGCGGAGGTGGTGGAATCTTCCAAAGATAATGGCCCGCGGCCACGCAAGCGATGGCGACAACCAGCCCGGCCAGGCCGGCCATCAGGCGCGAGCGATTGGGAGAAACAGGTTGAAGGGCGGGTGCGGCCGGAGCTTGGCTGGGACTGGAAAGCGTATCCAGGTAAAACCTCAGGTCGCGCGCCGATTGCAGACGCTCCTCCGGATTCTTCTCCATGCAGTGGCGGATCAAGCGATCGAAAGTGACATCCGCGAGCGGGGGCGGATCTGCCTTCAGGATTGCGTTCATCGCTTCTACGGCTGAGTCACCCAGGAACGCCCGCTGACCGGAGAGCATTTCGTAGAGGATCACGCCCAAGCTAAAGACATCGGAACGCTGATCGATGGCCTGTCCCCGCACTTGTTCCGGCGACATGTATCCGGCGGTCCCCATGGCCATTCCCGGCGCGGTTGCGTTCAAAGTGGCCGTTTGGGCGGCGTCGCCGCTGGTCACCTTGGCGAGCCCGAAGTCGAGGATTTTCACTCGGCCATCCTTGGTGATGAAAATATTCTCCGGTTTCAGGTCGCGATGCGTGACGCCCTTGGCGTGCGCGGCCGCAAGTCCGTTCGCGATCTGCTGGGCATACTCGATGGTCTTGCGGCGCGGCAAGGGAATGTGCTCGCGTAATGTGTCGCCTTCCAGCAGTTCCGTCACCAGATACGGCGCGCCTTCGTGCGTGCCGATGTCGTAGACCGCGAGAATGTTGGGATGGTTCAACATTCCGGTGGCGCGCGCTTCCAATTCGAAGCGCCGCAAGCGGTCCGGATCGGCGGCAAAGGATGCGGGCAAAACTTTTATGGCAACTTCGCGGCCCAGGCGGGAATCATGCGCCCGGTACACCTCGCCCATTCCGCCCGCACCGAGCGGCGCGAGGATATCGTACGGACCCAATCGAGTTCCAGCAGTCAGGGGCATGAGTGACGAACGATTCTACCATCGCGCGGTCCAAGGTTCATGTTATAGTCGCCGTTGAGGTGGGACGTGGCGACGCACATGTTGACGCGGACAATTTTCTTGTTTTCCAGCTTCAGCTTGTCGTTGCTCGCTCAAAAAGGTATGGCGAATTCCGGTGCGTGGTCCGGCATTATCATCAACAGCGACTGTACCCCCGATGAGGCCTTTGCAGAGTCAGCGAAGTGTACGGAAAACCGCGGCCCTGGCGCACAACTGGCGTTTTACGACGATACGACCAGACAGATTTACGCCCTGGCGCCTCAGGATCAGGCCGCCGGCCGCTTGGGAGACAGTGTCACTGTTGAAGGCGATCTCCAGGGCAACGTGATTCACGTCGCGTCCATCAGATTGCTCACCGCCATCGGGCTGCCGGTGGGACAGAAGGCGCCCGATTTTTCCGCTCCCGACCAATTTGGACATCGGCAAAGTCTCGCAACGCTGAAAGGGAAAAACGGTACTGTGCTTCTGTTTTTCCGTTCAGCCGACTGGTGACCTTACTGCAAAGGCCAGCTGGTCGAGCTGCAAAGTGCTAAGGCGCGATTCGAAAGCCAGGGGATCAAACTGGCGGCCATCAGCTACGACAGCGTAGAAATACTCAAGTATTTCGCGGACCGCCGCAAGATTGATTTCCCGTTGCTCGCCGACGCGGATTCCAAGGCGATCCGGGCGTACCAAGTATTGAACGCTGAAGCCATGGGGCAGTTCAAAGGCATGGCCAGGCCGGGATTTTTCTTTATCGACACCAAGGGAATCGTTCGAGAGAAGTTTTTCGACGCGAAGTACCGGGAGCGACTCTCCGGAAATGGCGTGATAGCGAAGCTTTTCCCGGAGCTGGGCGAAGAAGTAACCGGCGCGGTGGAAGCGCCGCATCTCAAAGTTGCCATCGAGCAATCCGATCGCGTTGGTGTTCCCGGGAGTCGCATTACGTTGACTACCGAAGTCGAGCTGCCTCCCGATGTCCACGTATACGCGCCGGGGACCAAAGGGTACAAGCCGGTCAGTGTGGTGATTGATGCGGCGCCCGAGCTAGAGCTCAAACCCGCGGTTTATCCACGGGCTGAGGTGCTCTACATGCCGGCCATCCAGGAGCGGGTGCCGGTCTTTCAGGGAACCTTTCGCATCCGCCAGGATGTGAAGGTAAGCTCCGCGGCGGAGTTCAGCAACACATTGGGCACGGACGGAAAAATCGTGACGATCAAGGGGAAGCTGAACTACCAGGCTTGCGATAGCAAGGTCTGCTTTTTGCCGGTCTCGGTTCCGATCGAGTGGCAGCTCCAGGTCTTGCCGCTCGATCGGCAAAGAGCGCCCGAGGACATCCGGCACAAGTAGCGCTTATTCGGCTCCGTCCAGCGGCTCGAAGATTAATTCAGTGCTGATTTGAATTGCCGCCTTCAGGCTGCGGTATATCGGACAATGATCGGCGAAGAAGCCATGCACACGCTGCGCGGTTTCTCGCTGAGGCTCCAGCGATTTGAGTCGCAGTCGGACGTGAATTCGTTTTATCACGAGGACATTGTCCTCCAGCTCGATTTCGCCCACGGCGTCTGAGATCAGGCGCTCGTTGGATGCATCGATTTGACGCGCCTCCAGCGCGCCTCCAAAGGTTCCCGTAAGTCAACCGGCCGTTGCCGCGACGACGTAGTCCAGGGTGGTGGCATGGGGCTCCAGTACGTTCGGTGGAACTTTATAATGTTCAGCCACTGCGCCGTGAACCCCGAAGATCACGGGCTGCGGCTCGGCCGGCAGGTAGGCTCGGCGGATCGGGCCCTTCACGCGTTCGATGCGAACGTTGGAACGATAGACGACTTCAGACATCAGGCCTCCAATGATTGAAGTGTATCGTGAAAGTGCAGGTTTTCACAAAAGGCCGCGGTTGGGGTACTCGCGGCATTTTAGCCGCGTTTTTCCCGGCTCTAGACCAGGGCCAGTCTTGCACGCTGCCGCACAGTCCGGGTACACGCGGCTTGAGCCGCGTTTTGCCCGGCGCTAGACCCGGGCCAGTCTTGCACGCTGTCGCGCAGTCCGGGTACTCGCGGCTTGAGCCGCGTTTTGCCCGGCGCTAGACCCGGGCCAGTCTTGCACGCTGTCGCGCAGTCCGGGTACTCGCGGCTTGAGCCGCGTTTTGCCCGGCGCTAGACCCGGGCCAACCTTGCACGCTGTCGCGCAGTCCGGGTACTCGCGGCTTGAGCCGCGTTTTGCCCAGAATCGCGCGCCGCACTCGCGGCGAAAACGCGGCTTAAGCCGCATGTACCAAGCACACCCGTCAATAATCCACTGACATCAGGAACAGCCCCCGCGCCGGCGCGGTCGGCCCGGGCGGAATCGCGCAGCTTGGCTCCAGGCGCGCCAGCAACCCCGCGCGATCCACATTTCCCTTCCCTGCTTCCAGCAGGACACCCACAATATTGCGAACCATGTGCTTCAGAAATCCGCTGCCGGTGACCCGATAAATCAGTCGCTCGCCCGCCAGCTCAAGCCGCGAACAACAAATCGTCCGCACCTTCGAAGCTTCCAACTCATCGCGATCATCCGACGCCGCAAAAGCCTTGAAGTCGTGCTCGCCTTCGAGCAACGGCGCGAGCCCGATCATCTCCTCCACATCCAACGGATACGGATAATGGCACACGTAGCGCCGCTCAAACGGCGAACAGATCTCGCCGCGAAAGATCCGATATTCGTATGTCTTCCGCCGGGCCTGAAAGCGCGGATGGAAATCGAGCGCGGCTTCTTCGACCTGCAACACCCGAATATCGCGCGGCAGCAGCCGATTCACAGCCCGCCGCAGGTTATCCACCGGTATCGGATTCTCGATCGAAAACGCCGCCACCTGCCCCAGCGCGTGAACGCCGGCATCGGTGCGACCAGAACCGGCCACCTGCACCGCGCGTCCCTCGATTCCCGAGATTACTTCCTCCAGCGCGCCTTGAATCGTCGGCAGCCCCGGCTGCACCTGCCAGCCGTGATAATCGGTTCCGTCATAGCTCACCAGGATCTTGATTCGGCGCACGAAAGCACTCGACGGCAAGTTTAACGTACTCTGTATCATTACTGTGTAACTACGGCCACTTGGTGCTCGCCAAGTGATCTTCTAGTCAAACTTGGAGGCATCTTCTTAATGCATTCTTGGCGTTTACGTTGGTTCGTGTTCCTGCTCCTTGCCGCGCCCGCCGCGGCCGAAAACGCGGTCAGGATCGATCCTGCGCAGGGTTCGCTTACCCGCTTCACGCGTCCCTTTCGAGCGCGATCGGTTCCACCCGTCAACCTGGCAAATTCGCCGCGGCTGGAAACTCTGATGCGCGCGGGAAACCTTTATCTCTCGGCGCAGGACGCGGTGGCCCTCGCGGTTGAAAACAATTTGGACATCGAAGTCCAGCGCTACGGCCCGCTGCTGGCTCAGGAGGTGCTGCGGCGTGCGCGGGCCGGCGGCGCGCTACGCAACGTCGGCGTGGGCGTAGCCGCGGGGCCGGCCAGTGTCAGCCTGCAAGGGGTCACCGTCACCAACATCGGCACGGTCGGCACGGCTGGCGAAGGCGTCAGCTCCGGCGGCGGCATCGTGACGCAACTGGGTCCGCCCATCGCGTCGTTCGATCCCACCGTCAGTATATTCGCGAATTTTCAGCACGCCACCAGCCCGCAAAGCAACACCATCCTGACGGGGACCACCGCACTGATACAGAACAGCCGGACCTATCAGGCGCAGTACCTGCAGGCCTGGGACTTCGGAATGACTGCCCAGTTCACGGTCTACGATCAGCACATCAACGTCAACAGCTCGTATTTCGACGTAGATCCCTACACGCAGGGTTATCTGGATCTGCAGGTGACCCAGAATCTGCTGTACGGTTTCGGATCCGCGGTGAACGGGCGTAACATCCGCGTGCAGAAAAACAACATCAAGGTGACGGACCTTCAATTCAAACAACAGGTGGCCACCACCGTGTCCGCGGTTCTCAATTTGTATTGGGACTTGGTGGAATTCTGGCAGGACCAGCGCGCGCGGCAGCGCGAACTGGCGGCCGCCGAACAGCTTCTGGATAATAACCGGAAGCAGGCGGAGGCGGGCACGCTCGCGCCCATCGAAGTCACGCGCGCCGAGGCTCAGGTATACGTCAGCCAGCAGGATTTGCTGGTGTCGCAGACTAACTTGCTCCAGCAGGAGACGGTTCTGAAGAACGCGCTCAGCCGCAATGGGATTGCCAACCTCGGACTCGCGGACGCGCATATCGTTCCG
>Ga0302324_100021420_pt1 | contig 12604 bp, 10 predicted proteins | sample Palsa_T0_1_FD_201949 | JGI IMG/M metagenome (GOLD analysis project Ga0302324, IMG submission 201949) | Peat permafrost microbial communities from Stordalen Mire near Abisko, Sweden - Palsa_T0_1 | ecosystem: Environmental > Terrestrial > Soil > Palsa > Peat permafrost | place: Sweden: Abisko...
TAGATTCCGGCGTCGAGGTCATTGGCGCCGAAGCTTAAATCAACTGTGACATTCGTGACGGCGTGCGCTGCCAGAACGCCATTTGTCGGAACGGCCTCCAACCAACTCGCCGAGTTAACAATAGACCAGGTTAGCGAAGACGATTTGGTGTTGGTTAACACAAAGGTTTGGGTTGTGGGGCTAAACGGCCCACCGACGGCCCCACTCGCAGTAAAGCCAACGGAAGGCGTAATGTCCAATGAATCAGGAGGGCCGACTACCACGTTGATGAGACTTTGCCCCATCGGCGTGCCCCAGCCTGTGCAAAGGTCGTAACCGGCTACCGCGTAGTAATTACTCGGACTGCTGCTGGACGTGTTGTTTCCGGTCGTTATGTCGTGAAAGGTCAAGCTATACGAAGTGCCTTTGCCTATGGCGTAGATCGCCGGGTTAATGAAGCCAGCCATTGACGCACCGGTTGACGCAGCCTGTTGATTCATTAACGCCACCAGCGCCGCCCACAATGGCGTTGCGCAACTGGTGCCCCCAAACGTCGCCGAGCTTCCATCGCCATAGGCGACGTACACGTTGTCCGCCGTCAATGCCACGTCAGGAATGTTGCGATAGGTCGTCGAACCTCCATTGGCCGACATACTGATGCCTTCTTGCCATGTGGGGATGGAATAATAGGAACTAACGCCACCGCTGGTCCCGACATAACTGCCGTCGTCCAATCCCCAGTTCCAGGTTGTTTCCGAAGACCACGATCCTCCAGGACCGGTTGTGGACAGCGTTGTTCCCCCCACCACGGTGATATAGGGGCAACTGGAAGGCGCGTTGTCGAGCGATGTATTGTCCACGCCCTTGACAGACGAGGAGCCAACAGTGAAAGCGTCACTGTCACCCACGGCGACGAAAAACGACTGTCCCTGCGTGGCCATTTCTTTGAAAATATTATCGGTTGTTGCGCTCGGGCCGCCGCCCCAACCCCAAGAACAGCTCAATTGCTTGATCTGATTGCTGGCCGCCATCGCGCTCAATATGTCATTTTGCAGCCCGTCGGGTCCGCCTTCAAAGACAACAATCTTGGACAATCCTGGCGCCATGGCCACCGCCATTTCGATGTCCAATGAAACTTCCCCGTTGCCGCTATGCGGGCCCGTTGTCGGCGTGCCATTGTAGCCGTCCAGCAAGACCGTCTGGAGCGGCACGGACGCATAACCGGCGGTTGCCTCGTAGGCCGAGATGTCGCTGGCATAATAGCCATCGAACTCCAGCAAGCCAACGATTTGACCGGAGCCTGTTAGGGTCGCGCCCGGCAGGTAGGCGGCGCGAAAATCTTTGCCGATGTAAGCGCCGCCAGAACCGGAACCTGTTCTCGCGACAGCATTTGTGGATGGACTGGAGTCGATGTGCAGGCTTTTGGGATGGGGCAAGACGTAATTGTTTAACCCGCTGATATCTGAGATCGGCAGTGACGCATCGACTGACGGCTCGGCATCCGTTGCATAAAAGTCGCGCTTTTGGGTCGGGTGTGAGTAGGTGCGCAGTGTGATGTGAAATGCCTTTTGGATGTCCTCCACCGAACCGGATACGTCCAGCAACAAGCGGTTGGTGTGCAGGGCTGTCACGATGAGGTTATTCAGCCGGGCAAAATTCCTGACCGCTGCGTAATCACTTTCCGTGGGGCCGAACTCGGAGGCGAATTGTTCAGGCGTCAAGTATTGGCGGTAGCGCGGACTGGTGGGATCATAAAGTTGGGCCAGAAAATCCTCCAACCCCTTCGAGTCCCGCAACGTCACGCCGATAGCCAGGTTTAAGCGATTGGCGGTTGGCAGATTTCCCTTGGCCACCAACTGTTTGACCACGGCAGGAACATGGCCTGGCAAGGTTTTCAGCGAGGAAGCCGCCGCCACTCTCGCTGGCGTCAGGAATAGAACCGCCATAATGCATGGCGTCCAAAATAAAACCCCGCTTGTTGGTTTAATCTTGTTGACATGAATGTTGTTCATATTGTCCTTGGAAGTACGCGGCTCGGTTGCGCAATTCTAGCATTCACAGTTTGGCATGCGCCTTGGCGCGCTTGCTGCGTCCAGCGCCGCCGGTAGAAGAACTGGCCTGGGCGTTAGAGGTTCCTTCCGGCTGGCTGCCAGGACCGGCCCCTGCCTCAACGCTCGCAGTGCTAATGAATCCTTCAAAAAGGGCGAAGGCGCCCTCATAATCGCCGGATCCGGAGACTTGGGCACTCAAGGCAAAGCCCTTCGCAGTCACGTTGCCGCCGGCATTGATTTTCCCATAGGTGGCTTCCGCCAGTCCTGAAACAGTAAAATGCCAGGGCAACGCCGTTGCACTGTCCTCATTTTGCAAACCGAATGTTTCCATAGCCTGGAAATTGGTCGCCAAGGTTCCCGTATTCGTTCGGAATGACACCGACTCGATATAGTTCGAGGACGGATCGAAAACAAAATAGCCTGTGACATCCACCCCGGCCTTGGCCCCATCCTTGACGGATACGGTGAGCGCTCCCGCCTCCGACAGAGTCAATAACAACTGGGCGTTGGTCGAAAAGCCGGCACCCAGGGACGTGCCCAATGCGCCCACGACGTCCTCAGTGGTCAGGCGCTTATGTTGAGCGCGTTGAACCACGACGCCGTCGGTTGTTGACTCCGCGCCGGCGATGGTTGCGGTCAAATCTATATTTAGCGGTTGTGCAAGGTTGGTTTGTTCCAACGTGGTTTCTGAAGCGGTCGCCGTCCAAGCCCATAACGCGGTAAGGATCATGGTCGTTACTGTTTTTTTCATCTTTTCTCCTTCTTAATTTTCGGGACCGGCGAATCCGATGGCGTTCCTTCGCCGGTTCCGCATTGACTCCATTGTTTTGTTGCCATCGACATGAGAAACAAAAACCGGGTTCCACCATTAGTTGTGCGTTTTGGGATGAACACAGGGAAAAACGGGATGAAAACCCCCTTAAGCCCTCGCCTGCATTGTTTTATGCCACCACGTCGAGTGATTGACTCGAATTGCTTTGTGATCCAGCGTCATCTTGGCCTGAATCCGCCGCAGTAGTTTGGGCCGCGCCGTTATGCTCGGAGCTTTTTTGAGTGGTCTTAGACTGCGCCTGCTGAATTTCGATTTGAATCATCTGAATCTCCAAGTCCAGTTGCTGGATGACCTGCTGCTTGGTTTTAGCGCTGTCTTTGCTTTGGTTTTCCTTTTGAATTTGCTGCTGGATGCTCTGCACTTGCTTTTCGAGTTGCGTTACAGAGGTGCCACTCGAAGTGGACGCAGTGGAGAATCCCTGGCTGGAGACTGATGAAACATTCATAGCGTGCCTTTCACGACATTTTTAACCTATCAGGAAGGAATTTAAATCAAGGCGCTTAGGGCGCTGGCGGTGGACGAAGAGGTGGATGTGAGTGTGCCGTCCGACGAATACATGCCTGAATTGGATGTTTGGTAAGACATATTCTTCTTGAGGTAATCCTTTAGATCGGACAGAATGCTTGTCGCGCTCGTAGTATCGCCGGATGAAAGCGCACTCTGGAGCGATTTGAGATAGCTGGTAATTTGGTCGCCAGTGCTTGAGCTGCTGCCGGCGGTTGAACTGCTGCTGTTGGAAGAGGAATTTGGCGCATTGGAAAGAATGTCCGATATCAGGCTTGAGGCGTCCGAAGTGTCACCCGACTGCAAATCGCTTCCCACTGTGTCGAGAGCTTGCTCCAACGGGTTTTCGGAACTGGACGAGCCGTTCGCCTGAGTGGGACTTTGAGGCGGTGGATTCGCTGCGAGATAAGTATTCAAAGTTGATAGGACGCTCTGCGCCTTCGACGTATCCCCAGAAGAGACTGCACTCTGGATCGATTGTAGATAGCTGGTGATGGTGTTGCCAACGCTTGAACCACTGCTGTCCGAAGAAGAACTTGGCGCATTGGAAAGAATGTTTGATAGGAGGCTTGTGGCATCGGACGTGTCGCCAGATGTCAAGTCGTTTTCCAACGAAGTGAGAGCATTGCTCAGTGGGTTGGATTTGCCGGACTTGTTGGTTTGGGTCGAACTTGTGTTGGTTAAATAGTCAAGAGATGAGAGGTTGGATATAGTCATAACAGGATTCCGTTCATTTAGTGTGCGTTTTTGGACGGCGCTTCGCCGTCTTTCAGCCATTTTCGTCTGTGTTGGCGCTCGGCGCCATTTCTGCAATGCGCTGCACACCCAGATCGGGTGATCCAGTTCACTCCCGCCCATATATCGGACAATGGCGCCGAAACTTTAGACGCGATCTGGACACGGAGGAAAAACGAGGGAGGTTCAGCTAAACCGCAAGCGCTTTCCTCACTCAAGGTTAGCATCGTCCGCTCACTTGGGAGTGAACTGTGCAGGCAATGCCTTTCAAGCGGAGCCTGCTTGCGCAACCAAACCTCCCTCGCGTTGACAGTGCAACAGTTCGGGAAGAATCCGGCGAGCGGAATGGGATAAAACGCCGCATAGATGGGACGAATTTGAGCGTGTTCATGCCTTTTACGGGAGAGTACTGACCGGATTCTTTCATGCTTCTTAAGCAAATCTATGGTTGCAGAATAATTGATCCGGCGTTGGTTTTTCCCAAGAAGAACCCGGCGGCGTTTGTCACATTCTGAAGCACGGCTCCTTTGGCCGCCGTGGTGGCTCGGCCGGTGCCGTTGCCGAAGGTGACAGTCAGCAAGCCCGTTTTGGGGTTAATCGAGCCGGTCAAGGAATTCGTCAGACTTCCCGCCACTTTCACCAAGGCGTCATTATTGCTGACCGAGACGTTGAAAGACAGGTTCGACCGCAGGTTTCCTCCGGAAAAGTCCAGTTGTCCAGAGTAAAGATCAATCGCCGCAGTATGCGGCAATGGATTGGTCCAAGGGGAGCCTTGCATAGAGATCAGATTGGTGAAGCCGTTCGCATAAAGGGCAGTGGAACGCAACGCTGGTTTAATCCACGTCAAGTTTCCGCTCAGTGAGCCGTTTTCCAAACCGATCCAACCCAGCAGCAAGCCCGTGCCGCCGTAGAGATTCCCATACACCGGCAGATCCCCCGCACCCGACAAAGGGACCGTCTGACTGAATGACGTCCCATCCGCCAAGGTGACGCTCAGAGTAAAGGCGCCCTCATGATTGGTAATCAGCATGTAGCCATACCCGGGCGGAGTGCCGTCAGGCAACACCCAGGCTGTGTATTCCGCCGAACTTGACCCTTTCAACGCCAATTCGTTCGTCAGATTTGCCATCCAAGCGCCATTGGAGCCGGAAACTGTGCCGCTTATATTTGGCGGCGAATCGTTCCAATGGAGCGTCATTTCCAGCGTCAGCGGGCCGCCCTGTTCGGCAGTACGTGCGATATAATTGCTGGCCTGACCGAAGACATTGAATCCGCCGTTTATGGCATGAGTGCTGCCGTCGATCAAAAGCTTTCCGGTATAGATTCCTGAGGCCGTGACATCGAGGCCGCTGAGCATCCCCGCCGTTTCTTCGGTGGCATCCGCCTGCATAAAAAGACCATTGTAAATTCCTTGAGCACTAAAGCTGTAGGTTCCTTTGGCTTTCGCAACCGATTTGGCTTTGATCGCGACGGTCTGATTAGCGGGAGACGTCCAGCCGCTGATCGTTTTGAAGCCAAGCGTATGGATACCCACCGACAGATTGCCAACCATCGCCCCGCTGTTCTGCCAAGTTCCGCCATCCACCTGCCATTCTGCCCCAGCGGTGATCGCTGCCGCCGGGCCGAGCGTCAATTGCAACGACACGGCGTAGGCTGGAAGACCGGCAAAAGTGTTGTTCCAGCCGGCGGTGCCAGGCAAATAATAGACCGTCGCATTGTTGTCTGCGGAAAACACCGTCGAATCAGCGGTCAGAGAACTGCCCTCGAAATAGACGCTGGTCAGGCTGGTGCAGTAAGCGAACGCCCACTCCCCCACGCTGCGAACGCTGGCCGGAATCGTGATGCTAGTCAGGCTCGAGCAGCCATAGAAGGCATACTCCCCGATGCTGTGAACGCCGTTCGAGATCGTGAAATTAGAGAGGCTAGTGCAGTAGGCGAAAGCATCATCGCCGATGCTGCGGACGCTGCTCGGAACGGTCACTCTGGCCAGGTTCGAGCAAGAATAGAACGCAGACACCCCGATGTTAGTCACGCTGGCCGGAATCGTGATACTGGCCAGGCTCGAGCAGGCATAGAACGCATCCTCCCCGATGCCGTGGACGCCGTTCGAGATCGTGACGCCGGCCAGGCTTGTGCAGTAGGCGAACGCGTCATCCCCAATGCTGCGGACGTTGCGCGGAATGGTGACGCTGGCCAGGCTCGAACAGCCATAAAACGCAAACGCCCCGATATTGGTGATGCTGACTGGAATCGTGGCGCTGGTTAGGCTGCTACAGTAACCGAACGCGTCCTCGTCGATGCTGTGGACATCGTTTGAGATCGTCACGTTGGTCAGGCTGGTGCAATATTCAAACGTATCCCCCCCGATGGTGCGGACGCTGCCCGGAATAGTGACGCTGGCCAAGCTCGAGCAGGCATAGAACGCAGACACCCCTATATTGGTGATCCCGTTCGAGATCGTGACGCTGGCCAGATTGCTGCAGTATCCAAACGCATCGCTCCCGATGTTGCGGACTTTGTACGGAATCGTGACGCTGGTCAGGCTGCCGCATTCGTAGAACGCGTACTCGTCGATATTGGTGACGCTGACCGGAATCGTGACGCTGGCCAGATTGCTGCAATATCCGAACGCGTCGATCCCGACGTTGGTGACACCATACGCGAGGGTGGCGCCGCGCAGGCTGGTGCAATAGGCGAACGCCGACTCCCCGATGATGCGAACGCTGGACGGAATGGTGACGTTGGTCAGGCCGCTACAGTAGGCGAACGCCTCGGTCCCGATGTTGGTGACGCTGGACGGAATGGTGACACCGGTCAGGTTGCCGCAGTATTCGAACGCATCGTTTCCAATATTGGTGACACTGGCCGGAATCGTAACACTGGCCAGGCTTGTGCAGTAGGCGAACGCACTAGCCGGGATGATGATGACGCTGTCCGGAATGGTGACGTTGGTCAGGCCGCTGTCAAAGAATACATCTTCACCAAGTTCGGTCACGCTGTCCGGAATGGTGACATTGGTCAGACCCGTGCAATAGGCGAATGCAGAATCCCCAATCCTGGTCACGCTGAACGGAATCGTGACGCTGGCCACACTAGCGAGGTTGGTGAAGGCACTATCCCCGATACTCGTGACTGGCAGACCATTGATCGTGCTGGGGATAATCACCACATCAGGACCGCTGTATCCTGTAATGGTGATCTCGCCGGCGTTTGTGGTGCAACTGAATTGCGCCTCGCCGCCGTTCTCCAGCACCGCCGGACGACCGGCAAAAGTGCTGCTCCAGCCGGTGGTTCCATACGAATAATAAACTGTCGCAATGTTGTCTCCGGAAAACACTGTGGAATCAGCGGTGGGAGCGTTGCCCTCGAAATAGACACTGATCAGGTCGCCGCAATATTCGAACGCGTCCTCCCCGAGGCTGGTGACGCTGTCCGGAATCGTGACGCTGGTCAGGCTGGTAAGGTTGATGAACGCACTATTCCCGATACTGGTGACCGGCAGACCATTGATCCTGACGGGAATGGCCAAAGCCCCGCCAACCCCGGAGTAACCGTTGATGGTGATCGTGCCACCGTTCGTTGTGTAGCTGAATTGGGCTTGCACCGCTGGCACCGCAAGGAGCAGCAAAATCGCCAAGGGGTATCCCAGGAGGGATATGATTGTTTTCGGATTCATGTCTTTCTTTTTTCTTGGCGACCGGGCCGCCCAAAACGAACAGCGAGCGAACTCAACGCACCTCCCCTCCCGCAACAGTCCAACATGTCGGGAAGGAATCGAACATCCAAATGGGATGAAACGCTGGATAAATGGGATGAAATGGATGGCAAAAACAGAAAGCCTTTGTACACTTGTGCATGTCTTAAGAAGGCAGGCCGGCCAACGGATGAAACATACGATACCAGCCACCGCCATGAGCAAACCGGTCAGCGGTCTGTCGGCGCAAAAAACACCCTATTGGGTGATGATCTCCGCCTTTTGGGTGATGATCACGCTGGCCACAGCACTGCATGATTGGCTCACATGGCACGGAGATTTCATGCCGGCACTGCGGTTTGCTGCATCGATGTGGCTGCCTTGGGCTTTTCTAACGCCGGGCATTGTCTGGTTTTCGACGACATTTCCGATGGAACGAGATTGTTGGCGGTGGCGCTTGGTGGGACATTTGGGCGTTTTTGCACTTATAACCGTTCTTTTCGGCCTCATAAGTTATTGGGCAGGTCCGCCGCCGTTTCATCCGCCGTTCGGGATCTCGCGTGTGAGACCACCACAGTCCCGCCTGCCTGACGGTCCGCCACCGGAACCACCTGTGGGCGATATAATCCTTCGGCGCGCAATATTTCAATTTCCAATTTATTGGGCCATCATGGGAATGGCCCACGCGTTTGTGTTTTATGAACGCGCCCGGGATCGGGAGCGCCACGCGGTCATGCTTGAGGCGGGACTGACCAAGGCTCGGCTGCAAACTTTGCAGATGCAACTTCAGCCGCATTTTCTCTTTAACACCCTTAATTCGATTGCCTCACTCATTCACGAGAACCCGCGCGTTGCAGACGAAATGATCGGCTCTATGAGTGATTTCCTCCGGCTGACACTTAGTACTTCCAATCGGCCCGAGGTCTCATTGAGTGAAGAACTGGTTTACTTAGATCACTATCTTGCCATCGAGAAAATTCGTTTCGGCGAACGGCTGCGAGTGGAAAAACAGATTGAGCCTGCGGCCCTCGACTCACTGGTGCCGGTGCTCATTCTCCAGCCGCTGCTTGAGAACGCGGTCAAACACGGGGTTGAGAAGCAGTTGGCTCCGGTTCTGGTGCGAATTTCAGCGAGGCGCGCCGGCAATAATTTCCTGCGATTACAAGTCATCGACAATGGTCATGGCCTGAACGGTGCGAAGGAGAAATTGGTCGAAGGCGTGGGACTGTCTAACACACGCTCGCGACTACAGGAGGTCGCCGGCAAAGCCTCGTCGCTGGATTTCAGCTTGGCGCCGCAGGGTGGGTTGGTGGTTCAGATTCAAATTCCGTGGCGAACCGCCACTGAGGCATTGAATTCACAGGCTCGACCGGCTTCATGAACATTCGCGCGTTAATTGTCGATGATGAACTGCTGGCGCGCGCGCGAGTCAGAAAGATGCTGGCGGATGAACCCGACGTGACGGTGGTGGGTGAGTGCGCCAACGGACCGGAGGCCGTTTTTTCCATCCAGAAACATCGGCCGGACTTGGTGTTCCTTGACGTGCAGATGCCGGAAGTAAGCGGCTTTGATGTATTGCGCAGCTTGCCTCCGGACGACTGGCCGCCCGCCGTCATTTTTGTGACCGCTCACGATCAACATGCGCTCGAAGCGTTCGAGGTTCACGCCTTGGACTATTTGTTGAAACCGTTCAAGGAAACGCGGTTCCGCCAAACATTGCTGCGAGCCCGCCGACACCTCATGCGGCACGAGTCCCAAGGAATGAATCCATGTTTCCAGGAATGGCTTGCATCACGGGAGCGGAACCCGGCCTACCCCAATCGCCTGACTTTGAAATCCGGAGAACACACTGCTTTTATCGAGGTGAACGATGTCGATTACATCGAAGCTGCCGCCAACTATGCTATCCTGCACGTCGGCGCGACCAATCATATTTTGCGCGAAACGCTCACGAACCTCGAAGCCAAGCTCTCCCCCAAACGATTCTTGCGTGTCAACCGTTCGGCTATCGTGAATTTGGATCGCATCAGGGCCGTACAGCCGGCGACACGCGGCGAACACGTCGTTGTGCTCAAGAATGGCAAAGAGATCTCGCTGACACGCGGCGTGCGTGAAATCCAGCAGCGGGTGGGGGATCTGTAGGCCGGCATTCACGCCATTCACTGACGCAACCTTCCCCTCAACCGGGAATCGCTCTCGGTTTCAGTGTCGCGCCGGCCAGTTTCCACGAGCGAAACCATCCAGGCGACGGCAACCCAATTTTGTTTCCATTGAGTCCGACTTAGATTTCGACTCCAGCGCAATGCCCCGTGTCGCTTCGGAAGAAGCGGCAGCTTCGGTGGCGGCGAAAGGAGTGTGAGTGTTGGTGGTTCGTCATTCACCATCGGTCCATGGTGACGGCGATCACGGCTTCGTTCCAATGATAATCGCCATGGCACGGGAAAAGGGCGTTTCGGCCTATATCGGCCAAGGAAAGAATCGGTGGGGCGAAGCTGCACAAGCGTCAGCGCGGAAGCGAGCAGCCTTGGACGATTTGCGCCACCGGCTACAACCGTCACGGTCAGCGCCCAAACAGGCCGACCAAGGGGAAAACCTGACGATTTGAGCGGAAGCTGATGATTGATGCCGCCCGATTCAGGCGCAGGAAACCCGCAAAAGCCTCTGCCAGAGCCGAAGGCGGGGAAGCGGAGGGGCAAGGAGCGCTTCGGCATTACACGCTTGCATGGTCGGTTCTAATGAGGTTTTGGGACCGACGGCTGCGAATCGACTCCGTGCATCTGAACGTCGATGTTTTCAATGAAGGGCGCTTTGTCGTCCTTCGGTTTCGGCCAGCGGTCAGGGTCAAATTCCTGAATGTAAACTGCCATGTGGTTCTGAATCGCAAACACGACTTCCTGTAAATTACGTCCCCGCACGAGCACACTCATTATCGTATAGGTCAGGAGGAAATTGGTGCCTAATGCCCCATCGTGCGCGACGTTGAGGAGCAAATTATTGCGCGGCGAGTGATGCGGTGGCATGGCCAGCCGGATGTCGAGATACTGCGCTCTGTCCTTTCCGGCGAACGCGACATATTCCTCCGGCGCGGCGGGTGGCTTGCCCGCCGATGTCGCGCTGGTTCGCCGGAATTGCACCAACAGGTCATCGGCCATCATCGTCTCTCCCAAAAGCGTCTTTGGTTGCTTCGTTGTGGACGGCGTTGATGCTGCTTCCCCACAGATACATGAGCGTGATCTTTTCCGAAGCGAGGCGGCCCTCGCGCGTAGGCGTCGGCAGCGGCCCGTCAATCTGATTGACGGACACGAGCCGGACATGCCTCAGCGGTTCGATATCCGAAACCGCATCCACCGCGCGTTGCTTTACGCGCTCGGAAATGCCCCCATCCTGCGGATGAAAGAGCGGCTCCGTTGCCTCATCGCTGTTGTGCTTGCGAATCCAGTCCGTCGTTTCTTTGCCGGCGACGGCATCCGCTGCCAGGTTTTTTACATGCTGTGGAAGCGCCATATAGCTACCGCTCCAAATCACGGCCGGATTGCGTTGGGGGCGCGTCCCCGTAGCTGCGCGGTGGAGTTGCCAACATCGCCCGCCAGGTATCCACGACGGACTCACGCGCCACCTCGCGGGCATTTGACATGAAAATGAGCGACCTTTCCCACCATGTCTTGCCCATGCCGGTCTGTTGCAGTTCCCCGAATTTCTGAATCGCCCGCGCGAGCGGCTTCATGGCATTCAGGGTCCTGATATAACGCAGCAGCTTGAATCGTTCAGGGTCGAGTCCCTTGCGCATCATCGCCGTGGCTGCCACACCCAACTTTGGCTCAGGTTCCCGGTCGATGCCCCGGTCCTTGAGCGAGCGGTGGTCCACCCGCTCAGGCCGCCCGGCCTGCTCCAAAGCGCTATTGGCATGTGCGCCCCAAGATGCGCGCCAGGAGGCAAGGTCAGACTTGCCGCTTTTGCCGACCACGCCGCGACCGTTGAATTTGCCCGCCGTGCTGGGCTTTTTCCCGAAGCCTTCGCCCTCGACAGGGCGGGTGGTAATCAGGATATGCGTATGGGGATTCTTCCCGGTCTTCGATTTGTGGAGGGCAAAATCCACCACAAATCCTTTGCTGACGAATTCTGCGTCACACCACCCCCTGACCAGTTTGATTTGCTGCTCGCGGGACAGTTCCCTCGGTAACGCCGCAATGAATTCGCGGGCCAGTTGCGAGTCCTTGCGCTTTTCGACTTTCTCAATCGTGTTCCACAGGCGCTCGCGCATCTCGCGCTGCAAGGCCAGGTCATTCGCACTCTCCGGCGGAGTTTGAAGCCACTGCGGCCCGTTCTCAGGGGCCAAAATTTCGGTATGGACGACTTCCTGGGCGCGGGCCTGATAGTTGAAGGTCAGTTTGGCCAGGGCATCTTCGAGTATGTTCCCTGACCGGTAGGCTGCCTTATGGAGGACGCTTCCCGACCGATACGCGGCGGAGGGAATAACGGAGCGCCCCCGGTTTCGACGGTTGATGATTTTGGTCTCCAAACGATAGATCGCCATATTCCCTGATCCAGTCGTTTCCTCCATTGATTTACGAACATCCTATCACAATTCACGGTTGCTGTCGTTTGCAAAATGGCTGTCAGAGCCGTTTTCCGGCGTTCGTCCGTTACCGTCCGATTCGGCAAATGGATTGCATTTGAGACAAATGTTTCCGAAGCCCCAGGCGGTGGGAGCAAGGCAAGCCAGCCGAAGCAAGAAAGCAAACAAGGCCAGACAAAGGCGCGGTTATATGTTGCTGCGCAACATCCGCGCCAAAGGGGGCTTCCAAGCCG
>Ga0302324_100021421_pt1 | contig 12604 bp, 9 predicted proteins | sample Palsa_T0_1_FD_201949 | JGI IMG/M metagenome (GOLD analysis project Ga0302324, IMG submission 201949) | Peat permafrost microbial communities from Stordalen Mire near Abisko, Sweden - Palsa_T0_1 | ecosystem: Environmental > Terrestrial > Soil > Palsa > Peat permafrost | place: Sweden: Abisko...
CATGCGCAGATGATCTTCCTCAAACCGCTGCTCCGGCCGTCCAATCGCCCGAACCACCCCAGCCCGCAGATCGTCCAGCCCGCCAACGAAATCCAAAACAGGAGGTCTTGTGAAAGGGCACGACTTCAGTCGTGCCGCAACATCCGAAACGAGAATCGGGGCTTTAGCCCCCGAGGCAAGTTCGTCCGCGCCAAAACCCTCCAGCTGATCCAAATCCAAAAGCAACCCATTGATCGTAAAATCCCGCCGCGCCACATCCTCTTCCGCGCTCAGCGTATACCGCACCGCATCCGGATGCCGCCCATCCGAATACGCCCCATCGTACCGAAAAGTCGCAACTTCGGTCAGCGTAGCCAACCCGTCAGTCTCCGCCGAAACCAGCACCACCCCAAAATGCGCTCCCACAGCAAAAGTCCGCGGAAACAAATCCAGCACAATATCCGGCGTAGCCGAAGTCGCCACGTCAAAATCCTTCGGCACGCGGCCCAGCAGCAAATCGCGCACGCACCCGCCGGCGAGAAAAGCCTGGTGGCCCTCCTCGCGCAACCGGCGCAACACGGCCCGCGCAGCAGCAAAATTAGCTTCGGATTGGGCGCTCGCGGGCAGCATCGTTCTTCCATTGTCGCCCAATGCAGCCAATGCCAGCCGGGTCGGCAGAGCTGAAAAGCCTGCCTTCTACTTTGCCGGAGGTCCTCCCAACTGGAATACGACATTGATCGTCGTTCTTACCTGAGCAGGGCTTCCATTCAATTGATAGGGTCTGTAGACCCACTGCTGGACTGCGTCAAGCGCGGCCTGTTGGAGCAGGGGCGGACCGCTCGCTACCTTCAGATCGGTAACCTGGCCATCCTTCCCGATGATCGCTTGCAGAACCACTGTTCCGCTCACCCGAGCTGCCCTGGCGACAGGTGGATACTCGGGCGGAACGCTTTTGACCAGCAGCCCTTGCGCGACACCAGGCGAAATCGTAATGCCCAATGGCCCCTGGATTCCAGGTCGCGTGTTTGGGCCGAGCATGGTCACGCTCCCGGGGATCTGTGTTCCCCACTTGGCCAGAGGGGCACCGGGAGGCGGAGCAAAGTCGACTTCGCTATCTGGGGGAACCGCCTCAATCGTTTCCAGGTGGCCTCGAGCCGTCAGCTTGCCCTCGAGTGCCAATCGCAGGTCTCCGGGGACAAATCGCCCCTGGAAGGCTTGCGCGTTGTCGAAATCGTCTTCCTGTTGCCTTCCGGCGGCGAGTGTCCTCTTCCGCATCGCCATGGTCTGTGGGTCGACGCAGTATCGGTCGTAGCCAAGTTCGGTGCCCGGCGTAGCTAGGCCCCACGTCACGCGGAACTCGAAGCACCGTAACTTAGCGCCATCGGTCTCTATCTCCCGCGAAACTACCGTCGCCAGCTGCGCCTGTCTCTCATCCGGCAGCGGAAGCACGAAGTCGTGCCGTAGCAGGAGGATTCCGGCGGGTGTCGGACCTTGGGCACCCGCGATCGCAATGCCTTCTTCCGTTCCAACCTCTGTCTGGGAGAAATTCGCGCTCGCATAGATTCGCTTGTACTTCTTCACACCAGCCCAGAACTCTTCGAGCGTTCCCCGATCTTTCACGTTTCCCTGATCGTCGAAGAGCTGGAAACTGAATTTCAAATGCCACGGCGGAGCGCCGGCCCTGTTCAGTCCGTTTCGATGGATCGCGTCAATCAGACTTGCTTGGGCTTCGGTTAGCTCGATCGGCGGCGTCCCCGTCCCTTTAAGCGGTGCGACGGTCTGACCCGATGCTGACGCAGGCCAGAGCAATGCCGCAGCAGCCAGAACAGCGGCTTGGGCTAGATCGACCAGGGCAAAGGACGAGCCGGGATTTCGCATATCGGCAAGATACCACGCTCTACGCGCCGTTCCGCTTTCCGTGTTACGATAAACGTTAAGCATGATCCGCTTCTTGGCAGATGCCGAGACGCAAGCGGTCTTTCTCGCCGGAGGAGATGCTCTTGAAGTCGAGAACGACGATTGTCACTGAAGAGGGAACGATGAGTCTTCCGCGCAACCCAACTGATCACGACGTGCCGATCCACCCTGGCGAACTTCTCCGCAACGACTTTCTCGCTCCCATGGGCCTCTCGTCCAATGCCTTGGCCATCGCGCTACGTGTGCCGGTAACAAGAATTACCGAAATCGTGCGTGAACGTCGCGGCATTACCGCCGATACAGCACTCAGGCTGGCGCGCTACTTTGGCACCACACCGGATTTCTGGATGAAAATGCAGCTATCCTACGATCTGGCGCTGGCGAGTTCGCAGGTTGCCGTCCGCATCCAGGCGGAAGTGATTCCCGCCGCGCTGGAGTTGAAACAGGGATCGAACGAAAATCCATCGCAGCGCAAGCGCCTCAGAGAGACCGCCTAGCCCCATGCCCACCACCCAGAACAAAGACTATTACGGCACTCTCGGCGTCAAGAAAACGGCCACGTCGGACGAGATCCGCAAGGCCTTTCGCAAACTCGCGCGCAAATATCACCCGGACGTCAATCCCAACGACAAGAAGTCCGAAGAGAAGTTCAAAGAAATCTCCGAAGCCAACGACATCCTCTCCGACGAGAAGAAGCGTAAGGTCTACGACCAGGTCGGCTTCTACTCCGACCAGATCGACCCGGCCACAGCCGAAGCCTACGCCCGTCAGCAGTCCGGCCAGCGCCAGGCGCCTCCGGTCGACTTCGGCGGATTCGACTTCTCCGGCTTCCAGGGCGGTCAGCCCGGCCCAACACAGGGCGCGGGTTCGTCCTCCTGGGGCAGCTTCCGCGACATCTTCTCCGGCATCTTCACCGGCAATGAAGCGAACGCCCGGCGCAGCCACGGACCGGAACCGGGTACCGATCTCGAATACCAGGCCCCAGTCGAGTTCTGGACCGCCATTCGCGGTGGCAACGCCCGCATTGAGATTCACCGCCAGGAAGTTTGCCCCACCTGCCACGGCCAGGCCTCGTCCGGCGCGCCAACCACCTGCCCGGAGTGCAACGGCTCCGGCCAGGTAGTGCAGATGGGCGGCCGCATGAAGTTCAACATCCCCTGCCCGCGCTGCGGCGGCTCGGGGCGCATCTCGAACGCCTGCCCCACCTGCCAGGGCGAAGGCCTCGTCCATCGCACGGAATCGATCGAGTTCCGCATCAAGGCCGGCACCCGCGACGGTCAGCGCATCCGCCTCCAGGGCAAAGGCAACGCCGGCACCAACGGCGGCGCACCCGGCGACCTCTACGTCATCGTCCGCACCGGCACGCACCCTGTCTTTACCCGCGTCGGCGACGACATCCAGCTCACCGTACCCATCACCGTGGCCGAGGCTTCACTTGGCGCCAAGGTGGACGTGCCCACCATCGATGGCCGCGCCCAGTTGCGCATTCCGCCCGGCACGCAAAACGGCCAGAAGCTGCGCCTGCGCGAACGCGGCGTGGAGAGCGCATCGGCGCCCGGCCAGCGCGGCGACCAGATCGTCACCGTAGAAGTAGTCGTACCCCAACTCAACGACGAACGCAGCCGCGAAATCATGCGCGAGTTCGCCAAACTCAACAACCAGGACCCGCGAGTCACACTCTTCGATAAACTTTGACAAACTAGGAACCCCGCACCAGCGCAGCCAGAGGAATCTCATTGATTCCTGCGCCGCGCCTCACTAAGCTCTAAGCGAAGATCCAAGTTGCAACCATGACAACGAAACGCAAATCCAAAGGCGCGTACATGATCTCGGCCGTAGCCGAGATGTACGACATTCATCCCCAGACCCTGCGCCTCTACGAGCGCGAAGGTCTGCTGAAGCCGTCGCGCACCGAGGGCAACACCCGCCTCTACACCGACGAAGACATCGAGCGCCTCGAGTTCATTCTCAATCTGGCCCGCGACCTCGGCGTGAACATCGCCGGGATCGGCATCATCCTCCAAATGCGCGAGCGCATGGAAGAGATGAACCGCCAGATGCACAGCTTCGTCGAGTACGTCCGCACGGAAATGCTGGCCCACGTCACGCAGGCCTCCGGCGCCGCGTCCAAATCCGCCATGGTTCCGCTACGCAAGCCCATCATCGTTCCCCGCGCAGTCGCAAAAGCCGCGCCGAAGTCAACATCCGCCGAACGCAAACAATAACTTCCGAAACAGCTCCGCATGCGCGAGCAGCTCCCGAAACAGGCGAAAGGCCTCAAAACAGCGCCAAAGGCGCGGCGTTATCCCAGCCCCGGCCATCGGCCGGGGTTTCAGGTTCCAAATCGAAATTCCGAGGGCTGTAAGCCCGGTCTACCCGTGCCTCAGCTTGCATATCCAGGTGACGTTCAGCACGGCTGGCGGCGTAAAGCCGGAACCACCGCCGGTCGAGCCGGAGGGCCAAACTGGTTATGAACTTCCGGTTGAGGCCGTGGCCGATGTCGATTCGCAAGCCCCCGCAGGTGCGCAGCACGATCTGGCTCTGGCCTGCTGGAACGGAATTAGCGCAGCGCAGGTTAACCCACGCGCCGCAGCCGGCCTTCCGGCAGCAACTCATATAGCTCGCCGCGATAGCCCACGCGATTGCCCGCCGTATAGCTGCGCACCCAGAAGCAGAACCCCATGAAATCCCGCAGCAGATAGAGCCAGGGCCGCTTCATCGCCGCTTCGTCGCGCACGATCCATCCGGCTACCAGCAGGCCGAGCAGCAGCCGGTCCAGCACTGTGACCCCCAGCAGCGCCAAGCCCAGCAGCGGATGGCCAATCCAACTGAACGCCGCGAGGCTCAGCAACCCAAATGGGATCGCATACGTCAGCACCTCGCCGAAATGCCCCGCCCGCCGGGAAAATCGCGTGCTGGTCGACCACCCCTGCTGGTGCTTCATGCTGCTCGCCAAGGAGGCATTCAAAATATGGTGCTCCACGATGTAGGGCGACAACACCACCGTCTCGCCCGCCTTCGCCGTCCAGTTCCCCAGCACAAAATCGTCGGCATAATACTGCGCCACCGGCTCAAAGCCGCCAATCTTCGCAATCGTCCGCTGGCGCATCACCATGCTCGGCCCCAGCGCAAACTGCATCCCTTCCAGCATCGCCGCCACCAGCACGCCTGCCGTCATCTCGATCGACATGCCGACGGCCTCCAGTTGCGCCCACAAACCATGCCGCGTCACGCCTTTATAGACGCAGGTCACCATCCCGATCTGCTCGTCGCGCATCGGCGCAACCACCGTAGCCAGATAGTCGCGGCTCACCCGCACATCGCTGTCGGCCGCCACCAGAATTTCATTCCGCGCCTCGCGCCGCATCACTTCCAGCGACCACGTCCGCGCATTCGGCCAAGGCGGCTCGCCGCAGGTCAAAATCTTGCTGGGAACACTCGGATACCGCGCCGCCACGCGCCGCGCCGCTTCCAGACCCTTGTCATCCGCATGACGCGCGCAAAAGAGAATCTCGTACTCCGGATAATCCTGCTCAAAGAAGCTCGCCAGATTGCGCTCCAGATCCGGCTCATCCCCATGCAGCGCCTTCAACACGCTCACCGGCGGCGTAAACCGCTCGTCCGGAGCCTTGCCTGCCATGCGCCGGAAACGCCGCGCCCCAGCCGCCACCAGCAGGCTATAGATCGTCGATGTGGTCACTCCAAAGGCCGCAAGCGCGCTCAAACCGATTCCCAGAATGTGGCCCAAATTCATCGACTCTGTCTTTCCTCTAAGGCCCTAAAAACCGCAAGCCAGCATCCATCATAAACACGCAATGCCGCGCAATTCGCCACGATGGTCTCAAATGCTCAGCAACCCGAATTCCGGCCCGCTATGCTTCCCGTTGCGCCACTGCGCCGAGGAGATTGCATGTCTTTCGGAATTTATGCCTTCGGCTACGCCATTCTGATCGCCGGCCTCGCCTATGCCGCGCACCTGATGCACATGCCGCCGCGCTGGATCTTCGCCGGCGCCATTGTCTTCGCCGGCATCGGCATCCTCTCCGCCGTCAAAGCTACCCGCCAAAAAGACCCGGTGAACTGAAGCAGACCCGGTTACAAAGGCCGGTCTGTCCAAAGCGTCTTATCCGCAATCGTCTGCACTGGAATCAGCCGCGAGCCAAGCAACGCTTCCACCTTGGCGCGGTTGATGTCCTGCGCAAATATCCAGTGCCGCGGCCCCGTGCCCCACTCCGCCGCAAGTTGCTGCTTGCTGAAGAAGATCTTCGGCGCATCTGGGTAACATGATCCCCACAGCAGCGAAGATCCCTCGCTGTGCTGCGAGCAGCGCTCCATGATCAGATCCGCAGGCCGGCCAAAGAAGCGGTGCGTGTAGAAGACCACCGAAGACGCATCCGACTGATCGCCGTAGATCACAAATTCGTCAGCAGGCGAAGCCTTGGCCAGCAGCGTGTCTGCCAACTGCTTGGAACTCAGCATCGGCTCAAAACGCGCAAAGGCGATATGCGCGGCCATCAAAAATACCGCCGAAGTCAGCCCCACTGTCACCGTCGCCGCCATATTCTTCCGCGCCAGCCGCAGAATCAGCGCCAGCACCGGCCCTACCAGCAACGCCGCCGAAGCCAGCCCAGCCGGCAAACGCAGCGCCGCAAACGAAGGCCCGGTCAGGTCGAAGATATGCGACATCGAAAGCGTGTAATCCGCCACGCCGCGATGCGCCAGCAGCGTGCCAATATCGTCTGCAAATGGCAGAGAGCGCGATTGCCACAATCCCCAGCCCAGCGCTGCCGCCACAGCCACGCCCACCAAGGCGTAAACCACCTGCGCTCCCACCGTCCAGCCGCGCGAAACGCCCCACGGCTGCCCGCCTTCCTGCGCCTGCTCCATGCTGGCCAGCACCCCGGCCGTCAGCATGATCATCGGAATCCACGCCGGCCAGGTGTAGTACTCCTGGTTGGTCGAAATTGAAAAGAAGAGCAGTATAAACGCCGTAAATATGCTCAGCAGCCAGATCGACCGCGAACGGAACTTCAACTGCAACACGTACCCGGCCACATCTTCCTGCGTCCAGTCCCGCTTCGCCGCCGTGTCCAGGTAAAAGTCGACCGTAAGCCCAGCTTCCTTGCGCACGTGGCTCAGCCAGGAGTGGCGCGTCTTCCATGCCACCAGTAGCGCCGCCGGCAAAAATAGGCTCCAGGGGAAGATCCAGACCAGCATCAGCAGCCAGTAGGCCACGGGATTCTGCCGGTTGTAGTCAACCGGATAGCGCATCCCCAGGAACCGGAAAACATGCTCATTCAAAAAGTAGAAGTACCAGAAGCCATGCACATTTCCGATGGATGGGATATTGCCGACCGGATTTCCCTGATCGGGATTGCGCAGCCCGGCCAGAATATGCCACGGCGCCGCAATCAAAAGGTAGAGCAGAAATCCCGAAACCGGCTTCAGACTGCGCCATCGCCGCCACTGCCCGCTCAAGAGAAGCAGCGGAAGCACGGCGGCAAAGAAAAATACCGGCGCAATCAGCCCCTTGGCAAGCGTAGCCAGTGCCAGCAGCGCCCAAGCCAGATAAAATCGCCCGGAACTCTGCGTCTCCAGGCCCACCATCACGCTGTACATGGCCGCCAGCAGCAAAAAGGTCAGCAGCGCCTCTGGAATATAAAACCGGGTATAGAGAAACGGTCCGCAAGCCGTCAGCACGCCCAGCGCCGCATAGAGCGCCGCGCGGTCGCCCCAGGCCCGCCGGCACCATAGCCACGCCAGCCACGCGCAGCCCAGCACCGCCAGCGCGCCCGGCAAATGGGTCGCAAAGGCATTCTCGCCCAGCACCTTGTAAAGCCCAGCCACAATCCAGTACGGCAGCGGAGGCTTCTCCAGATACCGCACTCCGTTCACCTGCAAGGTGACCCAGTCGCCGGTCTCCGCCATATGCGCCGCAGCCTGCGCATGGCTGGCGTCGGCATCGTCCAGCAGAGGAGGAGTACGCAGCGCCGCCAGATAAATCGCGCCAAACACCACCAAAAGCAGCACCCAAACCAGGCGCGCAGAAGGAAAAGCAACCAAACGGGGAGCAGGATGTGTAGTTTCTGTCATGGTTTTTCTTCGAACACTCCAGAATACCAGCCACCCCAGCCGGCGGGTGGCGCAGGCCTGAATTACTGACAACCGAGGGTGGCGGGTGGCCCAGATCTGAATAACTAACAACCGAGGGTGCCCCACATCTCGATTCGATTTTGAGATGTGGGAGACCACAACTGCCAGCTCTGTCGTTGCCGTTGCCTTTGCCCTCCTTCAAAATCGGCTTCAAGCCCAGTTACTAAATAATTAACCCTCCAAAAGCGCATACTAAAGAAGTGATCCCCCAATCCCAATCCGTGCCCAGACGCAGCCTCCATCGGCATCTCCCGGCCGCGCCCACGCCCCAGGGAAATTCCCACGCAGAATGCGTCAAAAAAGCGCACAAAAACGCGATAAAAGCGCCCTTATCGCACCCTAAGAATGCGCCTAACCTCAACAAAGTGTTGCAGATAGGAGCACAAAACGACACCCACCCACCCTTTTTAGGTCAATTCGCGCAATTCCCGTGCCAAACTCGGGTTGAAAATCGCCCTCCGCGCCCCATCACGATATTCTGAAAGCCAATGCTTTCTCTTCAAAATGCCGGCAAGCGCTTCGGCCCGCGCATCCTCTTCGAGGGCGCCAACTGGCTCATCACCGCCCAGGAAAAAACCGCATTAGTCGGTGCTAACGGCACCGGCAAATCCACCCTGATGAAAGTCCTCGCCGGACTCGAACAGTTGGATTACGGCCACATGCAGCTCACCCGCGGCATGTCCATCGGCTACCTCCCGCAGGAGGGCCTGAAACTCAGCGGCCGCTCCGTCTTCGACGAATGCCTCAGCGTCTTCGACGAACTCCGCGAAATGGAAACCGAAATCGAACGCCTCGCCGGCCAGCTAAGCACACTCGACCACGCCAGCCAGGAATACACCGCCGCCGCCGAGCGCTACTCCAGCCTGCAAGGCCGCTTCCACGCCCTCGACGGCTACGCCCTCGACGCGCAGGTAGGAGCAGTCCTGACCGGCCTGGGGTTTAGCAAAACAGACTGGGCCCGCCGCACGGAAGAGTTCTCCGGCGGCTGGCAAATGCGCATCGCCCTGGCCAAGCTGCTCCTCGCTAAACCCAACCTGCTCCTGCTCGACGAGCCCACCAACCACCTCGACCTCGAAACCCGCAACTGGCTCGAAAACTACCTCCGCACCTACCCCTTCGGCTACATCCTCATCTCCCACGACCGCTATTTTCTCGACGTCACAGTCGACCGCACCGTCGAAATCTGGAACAAACGCCTGCAAATCTACGCAGGCAACTACACCAAGTATCTGAAACAAAAAGAGGACCGCCGCGCCCAGCTCATCGCTGCCTACAAGAACCAGCGCGAACAGATCGAGCACCTCGAAGCCTTCATCACCCGCTTCCGCGCCCAGGCCACCAAAGCCAAACAAGTCCAATCCCGCATCAAAGAACTCGAAAAAATCGAGCGCATCGAGATCCCCGAAGAAGAGCCAGTCATCCACTTCACCTTCCCGCAGCCTCCGCCCAGCGGCAAGACGGTCGTGACCGTCCAGAACCTGAGCAAGACCTACGGCCCCAAAGAGGTGCTCCAGAACGTCAACTTCACCATCGACCGCGGCGACCGCGTCGCGCTCGTTGGCCAAAACGGCGCAGGCAAATCCACGCTCATCCGCCTGCTCACCGGCGTCGAGCAGCCCACTTCCGGCACAGTCCAGCTAGGCCACAACGTCCTCGCCGAATACTTCGCCCAGGACCAGTACAAAGTCCTAGACCCCGAGGCGCGCATGTTGGACGACATCAGCCGCGCCGCTATCAAAGTCCCGGAACTGGCCCTCCGCTCGCTGCTCGGCTGCTTCCTCTTCTCCGGCGACGACGTCTTTAAACCGCTCGGCGTCCTCTCCGGCGGCGAACGCAACCGCTTCGCCCTGGCCCGCATTCTGGTCTCGCCGTCCAACTTCCTGCTCCTCGACGAGCCGACAAATCACCTCGACATGCGCGCCAAAGACGTTCTGCTCGAAGCCATTGAATCCTTCAGCGGCACGGTCATCTTCGTCTCCCACGACCGTTACTTCCTCGACCGCCTGGCCACCAAAGTCCTCGAAGTCAAGGACGGCAACGTCGAAATCTACCCAGGAACCTTCGCCGAATTCGTCCGCGACCGCGAAGAAGCAGCACTAAGTCCGCGTCCGACGTTATTAAGTGCAGATCGCGCGCCACTTAGTCCTGATCCCGCAACAATTAGTCCCAGACCCGCGAGTCCCACGCCCGAAATAGCCGACGGTCCCGCGAAAGTCAAGCGCCTCAACCCTATCAAGCTCAAGCAAATCGAAGACCGCTGCAACTTTCTCGAAGAAGAAATCCCCCGCATCGAAGCGTCGATCGCCCACACCGAAGGCGCTTTGGGCAACTACGTCTCCGCCACAGAAACCGAGCGCCAATCACGCCTGCTCGAAGAACTGCGCCAGCAACTCGCCGACTCCACCGCCGAGTGGGAAGACCTGATGATGCAGGTGGAAGAGCAATCCGCTTTGTCGTGATTTTCGCGGGAATCTAGCCAGAACCCGGCCTCATGTTGCCTAATAGCAGCATCATGAACGCGCCCAATCTCAATCGCCGGGATTTTCTCAGCCTCACCTCCGCTGCCGTCGCAGCCAGCGTGGCCAATCCGTCGGCGGCCTTCGCCACGCCCGCAGTTCCGCCGCTCAAGCCATTCGCGCTGGGCCTGCTGATCGTCCCCAGTGGCGCGGCTGAAGACAAGTTCCGCGTGCTGCGCGAGCTGGGACTGAACAACTGCTTCCTCCAACTCGATGCCTACATCAACGGCTATACTCCAGCCGTTGTGAGCCAGTTTCGCGACCTCATCGCGAAATACGAAATCACCGTCACCACCGTTGAAGTCGTCCGCCCGGAGCCCCTCAAGTGGAACTTCCTCGAAGGCCCATCGACCATCGGCATCATCCCGCCCAAGTACCGTGCCGCGCGCATGGACGCGCTGCGCCAGGTCTCCGACTTCGCCAAGCAGCTTGGCATTGGCCAGGTCCAGACCCACTGCGGCTTCATGCCTGAAGACCCGGCCGATCCTCTTTATCCACAGGCCGTCGAAGCCATCCGCACCGTCGCGCAGCACTGCCAGAGCAACGGCCAATATTTCCTCATGGAGACCGGGCAGGAGACGCCCACCACCATGTCGCGGATGATCCGCGACGTGAATATCCCCAACCTCGCCGTCGGCCTTGACACCGCCAACCTCATCCTCTACGGCAAAGCCAATCCCGTCGACGCGGTCGATATTCTGGGGCCGCATGTGCGCAGCATCCACGCCAAAGACGGCCGCTGGCCCACGGACCCCAGCAATCTCGGCGAAGAAGTGCTCATCGGCAAAGGGCTGGTCAACTTTCGCGAAGTCTTCACGAAATTGCACAAAATCGGCTATACCGGCGCCGTCACCATCGAACGCGAAACCTCCGGACCGCAGCAGATCGAAGACGTCCGCGCCGAGAAGGTCTATCTCCAGCGCATCCTCGATGAAGTGCTTGCCTCTTAGTTCTCCCATCTGCTTCCACATCTCAAAGTCGAGATGTGGGGCACTCAGATTGCCTCTATCAAGAAATGAGGGTCCATGAACCGCCGCAATTTTCTGCATTCCGCCGCCGCAGCTACCGGCATACTCATCGTCAAGCCCAGCACTGCCTTCGGCTACCAGGCCAACTCCGCCGTGCGCCACGGGCTGCTCGGCTGCGGCTCGCGCGGCACTTCCGTCGCAACTTCCTTTGCGCAAAACACCACAGCGCAGATCGTAGCCCTGGCCGATCTCTTCGCCGACAATCTGGCCAAGGGAGAGGCGCATTTCAACGAGGTCAACGCCAAGCTCGGTCATAGCGCTATCGATAGCAAGTTGCTCTTTCGAGGCCCACACGCTTTTGAAATGCTCGCCAACTCGAAAGATGTGGACCTGATCCAGATCTCCACGCCGCCGATCTTCCATGTGGAGCATCTTGGCGCAGTCGTCGCTGCAGGCAAGCATGTTTACTGCGAAAAGCCCGTCGGTATCGATGTAAAACAAGCGCGCCAGGCGCTCGAAATCGGCAAAAAAGTCGCGCCGACGCAGAGCGTGGATGTAGGCTTCCAGTGCCGCAACGCGCCGCCGCTTGCAGCCGTGGCCGAGCGCATCCGAGCGGGCGCGCTCGGCAAAATGGCCAACGTCATCGCCAACTACAACGCGCCCGCCTCGCTTGAAAAGCTCCGCGCCGGCGAATCGCCCGATGAATACCGCCTGAGGAACTGGCTCTGGTTCACCGCGCTCTCCGGCGACATCCTGGTCGAGCAGAACATCCACATCATCGACCTCTGCAACTGGATCCTCGGCGCGCACCCTCTGAAAGCCATAGCCACCGGCGGCCGCAGCGTGCTCACCCACGCCGGCGACTGCTGGGACAACTACCAGGTTGACTACCTCTATCCCAACGGCGTGCGATTCTCCTTCGCCTCTACGCAATACGGCGCTTACGGCGGCTTCGACGCGGGGCTCAAGTTCTATGGTTCAGATGGCATGGCCACAGCGCCTTACTCGGGTCCAGTGCACATCCTCGGTGCACAGGCCTGGGAGTGGAAGGACGCCGCAGCCGCAACCGCT
>Ga0302324_100021424_pt1 | contig 12603 bp, 12 predicted proteins | sample Palsa_T0_1_FD_201949 | JGI IMG/M metagenome (GOLD analysis project Ga0302324, IMG submission 201949) | Peat permafrost microbial communities from Stordalen Mire near Abisko, Sweden - Palsa_T0_1 | ecosystem: Environmental > Terrestrial > Soil > Palsa > Peat permafrost | place: Sweden: Abisko...
CCGATAACCGCGCTTGCTGATCAGCCGGTCAAATTGCTTCAGCAGATCTTCTTCGAGGGAAACACCAGTGCGGCTCAACTGTGACATCGGGCGATTTCTCCGACCCAATTGTAATCGCCGTTCTCATCTTACTTAGAGTCGCTTCAAGTGCTGCCAAACCTATGCAGATTTTTCTGCGAGTGATTTCACATTCGTGAGCAAGTCGATCGTGCCCTTGATGTGTTCGGTGCCAGCAACGCCAAAGTCGATCCATCCGGAGTTGAAGCTGTCGAGCATTTCAATGTATGCGCCCGACTTATCTGCGGGGATGCCGTGCTGCGCCATCGTCTCCACCCAGTTTGCGCGCGGGACCGCGACACCTGCGACCGGCCGCTGAAGAACTCTTGCGAGCGCAGCCGCGACATCGTTTGAGGAGTAATAAGCAGGGCCAGAGAGTTCGATGACGCGGTTGCCCTGCCATGTTTGAAGCAGAGTCTCGCCTCCGATGCGGCCAATGTCATCTGTTGCGATGAGAGGGAAGGCTTTTTCAAGCGGCTGATAAAACGCGAAATACATGCCAGTGTCGCGGGCCGCCGGAATACTGTGAAGGATGTTTTCCATAAACGATCCTGCGCGCAAGAAGGCGCTGGGCACACCGGTGTTCTCGAGTTCCTGTTCGAGGATGTGAGTGGTGGTAATCAGTCCCAGGGCGGAGTCTTTTTCGCTGCCGATGGAAGAGAGAAAGACGGCGCGCGGAGGCCTGGCCGCGAGAAGTGCCTTCTTGATCGCGGCGACTCGAAGAACGCTATCCGGAAATCCGGGGTCAGGGCTGAAATTCGGCGGAATCATGCCGAAGATGCCTTCGGCGCCGGAGAAGGCCGCGATGAGTTTGTCGTCATAATCGGCCGTCACAAGTTCGACGCCCTGATCTTTCCAGGCCTGCGCTTTGGATTCGTCGCGGACAATGCCGCGCACCTTTTTCCCGTGCTGAAGAAGAGTTCTTGCGATTGCGCCGCCGACGTTTCCGGTGATCCCCATAACTGCGAACATCTGAACTTCCTTCCAGTGGACGAGTCATTGGATCAACTTGGCGGCGAAGAGACTCCACCGAGCGGGGAGATTCTTTTCGAACGGCTTCGCTCTCGTCGCTTTTCCGAGCGGAACGAAAGCCAGCATTTGCTGGCTTTGGGATGTTGCGAGAGGTTATAGGACTTCGAAGTGGTGGAGGCGGCGGGAGTCGAACCCGCGTCCGAGAAAGCGTACCGTAAAGAAACTCCATGCTCAGTCTCTTCCGTTGGTCTCACTCGCTGCGCTCAGAAGAGACAAGATGCGCAACTAGCCAGTCTGATGATCTCGCTCTCCAGTTGCAGACGGAAACCGGGAAGCCAGCCCACTGTTCGACGTTCGCTCGCGGCCCATGGGCAAAGCCGCGGAAAACGGCAACTTAATTAATTAAGCTGCGTATGCAAGTGTGTTGTTGGCACTTGTTTGTTTTGTGAGCGATTACGGGTGTCCACACCCCGGCATGCCTCTTTACAATCAACCATCCCGTCGAAACCGTGACGCCCCCTTGCTCTTAGTATAGTCGGTTGCGCAAGCCCTCGGTTGATTCCGCACTCCCGGTCGGATAGGGTTACCGCAACATATTCCGGCCTCCTGATTGGAATTCGATGGTTCGCAAAATCGCACTCACACTTGCAGTTATAGCCGTGGCCTCACTTAGCCTGGCCGCGCAAACCGGCAATCATGTCCAGACACCCAGCGTGTGGCAAGTCGATCTAGCTTCATCCGATTTCGGCGGCAGCCCTCCTCCGAAATCAGACACTCTGTACATGGAGAAGGACACCGACGAGTGGCTTTCCTGGAGAGACGTCACCGTCGATGACAGCGGCCAGACCGCAACAATTTCCTGGAGCGGCGTGCCCGATGGAACCTTGAAGCCGGTTACCGGTAGCCATGACACAGCTGGCTACCAGAATAACGGTGATGCCCATTGGCAACTGGCAGCTGGCGGTACGGTCGACTGTAAGTTCGCGCTGTCGGACGACAAGATGAAGGCGACCATGACTTGCACCTACCTGGGCAAATCCGGCAACGAAGCTCACTACAAAACCGTCTACGTCCGGACGGACAAAAAGTCAGATATGTAGCGGCCGCGACCAGCGCTCTCAGGAAGTAATCGAGTTCAAATCAATCGACGCGTACGCCTTATTCGCAATCCCCGCGCGGATCTCCTTCACCGTCTTGCCCTGCATCGTCATGCGGTACGCGTAGACGCCTTCCATCGCACAGGTGCTGCACTCCGCGCCATGCAGCCCTTCAAAACAGCTGCGTAAACTTTCGTGACCGAGGCCACGGTCGCAGCGGCAATTGCACGGCAGCTGGTACAAAACCCGGCCGTCCCTGGCCGCCATTTTGTAGACAGCGCTCTGCCAGGGACGAGTAAAGCTCGGCCCGCTCAACTGCGCTCCACTCAAAATCGGCGGCAGCGTGGCTCCCGACGCCGGCGGAGCTGCGTGATAGGCCGGAACATCGTCGGCCGGCGGCGTCCACTGCGCATACGCGGCCGCTGTCCCCACCGCCAAAACCACCATCGTGCTGACTCGCTTCCAGTGCTTCATCCACCCACTCCTTGGCCCAGTCTTGCCGGAGCCCGCGATCCACTCGTTGATAGTTTAGTGCCAGCGCGGCTCCCTTTTTTTACGCAACCGAGGCGCCACGTCGCCAAATTTTGGCCCCACACAAAAAAAGGCGGCCCGGACAGTAAACTGTCCGGGCCGGGAGGCCAGTGACGCAACTTAATGTCTGTCTGCAACTGAAAGGACGAGGATCCTGCTCAATCGTCCATCTTCAGGCTCTACAGTTTTCAGTAGAGGTGACACATGAAATATACCATGCGCCATAGACATATAGATAGACGCGAATTTCTGAAAAGAGTTTCCTGATCTGGGAAAAAATTCAAAATGAGCGCATCCAACTTGTGTCGGTGTAAACTAAGAGTCATCAAATGAGCAAGTTACGAAAAGACGAAAATCCGGCCTCCTTCAGTATGGAAGACCCGCAGGCCCGCAAAAGCGAGTTCTGGTCCAAAGTGGGACTGACCGCGGTCTCCGCACTCCTCGGTGGCGTCGCGGTCGCACTTTTCAATCGCAAGACGCTGCAAAGCATCCAGCAAAAGCTCAAGCACACGCCGCCGCCACCCTCGAACGACGACATCTATTAGCCGGCTCCCGCGGCTAGCCCGGAAATTTCTCGCCGATCTGGGCCGCCATCTTCGCGTCATTCTCCGTCAATCCGCCGGCATCATGCGTCGTCAGCCCGAGCGTCACTTTGTTGTAGCGAATATCAATGTCGGGATGGTGCCCCGCCGCCTCGGCCAACTCCGCCAGCTGGTTAACGAAGGCCATCGCCCCCAAAAAATCCTTGAACTGATACACCCGCTGTATCGCCGCGCCTTCTAACTTCCAGCCGGGCAGCCTCGCCAGCCGCTCCTGCACTTCCGCATCCGTCAATCGCTTCATGCAAAAATTCTATCCCTCGCGCCCCTTTTATGCGTCCAACCCAAAACAGTCCATGGACGCCTTATGTGCGATGCTGAACGCACATCCAAGTTGACGCCAATCTGACTTCAAGCCATCATCTATCTTCAGTACGACAGGTGAGTACTCTTGCGCGGATTTGAACCCCACGATGCACGGCTGGTCCTGAACTTCGCTGAGATTTCCGCCGCGCAAAAGCGCCGGGATTCCTACGAAAGCCATCGCCATCGTGTCTTCGCCGTCGCCTTTTATATGACCGGCGGGGAGCTCGAGGCCGAAGACATTCTCGCCAATACCTTCGTCCGCGCCTTCCAGCAGACGGATGAACCCTCCGCCCAGCAAGTCGATGTATCGCTGGTCTCCGAATTGAAGCAGCACGTGGAATTCGAGCCGCCCCCGGCGACTGCGCCAGTCACCACCGGTGCCGGACTTGGCGAGCAGCGCAACGTCAAGCGCCCCGATCTCGAAGCCGCTCTCATCCACCTGCCCGCCACCGAGCGCCTGGTTTTTTTGTTGCGAGATGTCGAAGGCTACCCGGTTGACCGCGTCGCTGCGACGCTGGAACTCACGCCGCAAGCCGTCAACATCGCGTTGCTCCGCGCCCGTCTCAAGCTCAGGGAAGTGCTCGCCCAGGCTCCCAGCCGCACCGAGCAATTCGACGCCGCCGAAGATAACCCGCAGCAAAGAGCCGTTTAGACAGGGAAAACCTGGCCGGCGCTTAGGACTTTTTCTTCGCGCCGCGTTTGGCCGCCCAGCCCTCTTTGTTGACCTGCCGCGCTCGCCCGATCCCCAGCGCGTCTGCGGGCACGTCTTCCGTGATGACCGACCCAGCCGCGACATACGCGCCCTCGCCAATCGTCACCGGCGCCACCAGTGCGGAGTTACTGCCGACAAATACGCCCGCGCCAATCACCGTCTTGTGTTTCTCCACGCCGTCGTAGTTGGAGGTGATCGTGCCAGCGCCAATGTTCGCGCCTGCGCCGATCTCCGCGTCGCCGAGATAGCTCAAGTGATTCGCCTTCGCACCTGCCGCCATCGTCATCGCCTTGGTCTCGACGAACGCGCCCACCCGGGCATCCGCGCCGATGTGGCTGTCGGGACGCAAGTGCGCGAACGGCCCAATCTGCGCGCCGGTTTCAACGGTCGCGCCATCCAGCACGCAGCTGTTGCGAATCAAGACGCCGTCCGCCAGCTTCGAGTTTTGCACCACGCTGTAGGAGCGGATCGTGCACCCGCTGCCGACAACTGTCTTGCCGCGCAGCTGCACAAACGGCTCCAGGATCGTGTCCGCACCGACCTCAACCTCGGCGTCGATGACGCAGCTCTCCGGTGCAAAAATCGTCACCCCCGCCGCCATCAATGCCTTCGCCTTGTCCGCGCGCAGCGTCGCGTCCAGCTGCACCATCTCGGCAATCGTGTTCGCTCCCAGGACTTCCTCCGTCCGCGGCGCCGCCAGCGCCACCACCCGCTCTCCGGCCCTGACCAGGAGAGCGGCCATGTCGGTTAGATAATATTCCCCCGACGCGTTCGCAGCCGTCACTTCATCCAGATGAGCAAACAGCGGCTGCGTCTGAAATGCATAAATCCCGGAATTGATCTCCCGCAGTTGCACCTGATCGGGCGCCAGCGACTTCTGCTCGACGATCGCCGCAACCTCCGGTGACCCCGGCTTGACCCGCAAAATCCGTCCATAGCCAGCAGGATCCTCCGGCAGCGCGGTAAGAATCGTCATCGCGGCCCTCTCGCGCAGATGAAAATCCCGCAGCTCCTTCAATGTGGACAGCGCCAGCAGTGGCACATCCCCCGACAGCACCAGCAGATCACTATATTGTTGCCCCGAACTCTGCCACGCATCGCGCAGTACCTGGATCGCGTGCCCCGTCCCGCCCTGCTCCGCCTGCAGAACAAAGCCGACGCCAGTCTCGCCCACCGCCGCCTCCACCGCTGCAGCCTGGTGGCCAACGATCACGTAGATGTCGTCCGCCAGAGCCACCTGTAGCGCCGTGTCGATGACATGCCGCAACAGCGCCTTGCCCCCGATCTGGTGCAGAACCTTGGCCCGCGCACTCTTCAGCCGCGTCCCCTTGCCAGCCGCTAAAATTGCAATCGCAAATCGCTCGCTCATCCGCCCACTATCGTCTCATGCTTAAGAAGATCGGGAGCCCCTCCCATCTCCGCCAGTGCAAGGCCCTCGGCCTCTCTCCAAAATAATTCCTCATAAGAGCAACCGCAAGGTTGCATTTAGCAGGAAAGTAATCTAGAGTTGCGACATGCAACCTGGAGGTTGCATTTATGGAAGCTCGCATCGAGAAACAAATCGAGATCGCCGCCCCCGTCTCCCGCGTCTGGCAGGCACTGACGGATTCCAGCCAATTCAGCCAATGGTTCACCGTCACCATGGAAGGTCCATTCCTCGCCGGCCAACCCGTCACCGGCAAGTGCACCGGCCGCGGCTATGAGCACGTGCGGCTGCAAATCGTCGTCCAGGAAATCAAGCCTGAGACGTATTTCTCTTACAAGTGGCACCCCTACGCCCTCGACACGACCAAAGACTACTCGCAGGAAACACCCACCCTCGTCGAGTTCCACCTCAGCGAAATTCCCAGCGGCACTCTCCTCGCCGTCACTGAATCCGGCTTCGACAAGCTCCCGCAGGAGCGCTACGCCGACGCCCTCCGCATGAACACCCGCGGCTGGGAGCAGCAGATGAATAACATCAATAGCTATGTCAGCAAAACGTCGTAGCAGCGTCGCGGCCAAGGCCATCCTCTTCGCCGCGCTGGGCGACGAAACCCGGCTGCTACTGCTCGCCAAGCTGGCGCGCGGCCAGCACTATTCCATCGCCCAGCTGACCGACGGCACAAAACTCACCCGGCAAGCCGTGACCAAACATCTGCGCGTCCTCGAACGCGTCCGCGTCGTCCACACCCGCCGCTCCGGCAGGGAACGCCTCTTCGAAATTGATCCCCAGCCCCTCGAAGACCTCGCCGCCTACCTCGACAGCGTCTCCAAACAGTGGGACGCAGCCCTGCTCCGCCTCAAAGCCTTCGCCGAGACCGGACCTCGGTGAATTGTTCTCAAACCCGTTTTGAATCCGGCTCTCAGAAAATGATGGAGGTTATTTGACAGACTGAATGGCCATTCAGTACTCTGTAAGGCGGCCTAGAAACAGGGAGATCTCCGTATGTCCGCAGCAGCACCCGTTCTCGAATCAACCGCCGCCAGCTCCGCCTGGAAGACCGCCAAGCCCAAACAGCTCATCCGCAAAGTTGGCGTCCTCGGCGCCGGAACCATGGGCGCGCGCATCGCCGCTCACCTCGCCAACGCCGGCATCCCCGCTGTCCTCTTAGATATAGTCCCGGCCGACGCCCCCGCCGACAACAAGCCCGCGCGCAACAAAATTGTCGCCGGCGCGCTCGACGCCCTGAAGAAATCCAAGCCCGCCGCATTCTTCGAACCTGGCCTCGCCCGCTTCATCACCATCGGCAATTTTGAGGATGACCTCAAGCTCCTCGCCGACTGCGACTGGGTCATCGAGGTCGTCGCCGAAAATCTCGACATCAAGCGCGCGCTGCTCAAGAAAATCCAGCCGCATCTCCGCAAGGATGCCATCGTCACCACCAACACCAGCGGCCTTCCCGTCGGCCACATCGCCGCCGACATGCCGGACGACTTCCGCAAGCGCTGGTTCGGCACGCACTTCTTCAATCCGCCGCGCTACATGCGCCTGCTGGAAATCATCCCCACGGCGGAAGCCGATCCCGCGCTCATAGCCACCATTGCCAACTTCGGCGACCATCGCCTCGGCAAAACCATCGTCGCCGCCAAGGACACGCCCAACTTCATCGGCAACCGCATCGGCACCTTCGCCATGATGTCCACCATCCAGGCCATGCAGCAGATGGATCTCTCCATCGAGCAGGTCGACGCGCTCACCGGCTCCGCCATGGGCTGGCCCAAGACCGGCACCTTCCGCCTCGGCGACCTGGTCGGCGTCGACGTCCTCGCCCACGTCGCCAAAAATTTCTTCGCCACCGTAAAAGATGAGCGCAGCGATGTCGCCCTGCCGGAGTTCATCGCCATCATGCTGGAACGCAAATGGATTGGCGACAAGGTCAAGCAGGGCTTCTACAAGAAAGAAAAAGACGCCGAAGGGAAAGAAGTGCGCCTCGGCCTCGACTGGAAGACCGTGGAGTATCGCCCCAGCGAGCGCGCAAAATTCCCAGCACTAGAGCAGGCCAAGAACATTGACTCCACCGCCGATCGCATCCGCACCCTTCTGCAGGGCGATCCGAAGAAGGACAAGGCCGCCGAATTTTACTGGCGCACCCTGCCCGGCCTGTGGAACTACTCCGCTAACCGCGTCCCCGAAATCTCCGACGACATCGTCGAGATCGATCGCGCCATGAAGACCGGCTACAACTGGGAGCTCGGTCCTTTTGAAATGTGGGACGCCGCCGGCGTGCCCGAGACCGTAGCCAAAATGAAGGAAGCCGGCATCGAGCCCGCCGCCAACGTCGTCAACCTGCTGGCCTCCGGCAACACCACCTGGTACAAGGACGACGCTTCAGTTCCGAGCGGCCGCCTGCAGTTCGATGTGCTCTCCGGCAGTTACAAACCCGTCGACGCGCCCGCCGGCACAACTTCCGTCGAGGTCCTCAAGAAGGCCCACGGCGTCGTCAAGAAAAATCCCGGCGCCTCCCTCATCGACCTCGGCGACGGCATCGCCTGCATCGAGTTTCACACCAAGATGAATGCCCTCGGCGGCGACATCGTCAGCTTCATCACGCAAAACCTCAAGTCGGGCTCCGACGCCGTCTCCAACTTCGACGGCTTCGTCATCTCCGGCGACGCGACGAACTTCTCCGTCGGCGCCAACATCATGCAGCTGCTGCTCGGCATCCAGGAGCAGGAGTGGGACGACATCGACCTCGAAATCCGCGCCTTCCAGAACATGACGCAAGCCATCAAGTTCTGCCCGCGCCCAGTCGTCGTCGGTCCCTACGGACTCTGCCTCGGCGGCGGCACGGAAATCAGCCTGCACGGCGCCGCCCGCCAGGCCAACGCGGAACTATATATGGGGCTCGTCGAAACCGGCGTCGGCCTCGTCCCCGGCGGCGGCGGCTGCAAGGAGATGACGCTGCGCGCAGTCGATGCCGCAGCGCGCGTCCGCGAAAGTGGCCGCGGCGAAACCGTCGAAGTCATGGAAGCCCTGCGCCGAAACTTCGAGACCATCGCCATGGCGAAAGTTTCCACCTCCGCGCTCGAGGCTCACGGTTACGGTTTCCTCTCGCCGAGTGACGGCATCAGCATGAATCGCGATCGCCTCGTCACCGACGCGAAGAGCGTGGTCCGCGCCCTGGCCGACTCCGGCTTCGTCCCGCCCTCGCCCCGCACCGACATCCCCGCGCCCGGTGAAAACGCCCTCGCGACGCTCAAGCTGGGCGTCTACATGATGCGCGAAGGCGAGTTCATCAGCGACCACGACCAGAAAGTCGCCAACTGGGTCGCCAACATTCTCTGCGGCGGCGCCGTCACCCCAGGTTCGCCGGTCAGCGAACAATATCTGCTCGACCTCGAACGCGAAGCCTTCCTGTCCCTCTGCGGCGAAAAGAAGACGCAGGAGCGCATCGCCTTCACTCTGAAATCCGGCAAGCCGCTACGCAACTAGCCAATACGTAACAGTATTTAAATAATATGCGGGGCCCAGGCCCCTGAGGTAACAAAATGAGAGAAGCAGTCATCGTCAGCGCCGTCCGCACCGCCGTCGGCAAGGCCCCGCGCGGCACCCTTCGCACCACCCGGCCGGACGACCTCGCCGCAATCGCCATTAAGGGCGCGCTGGATCGCGTCCCCTCCCTCGACCCAAAAGAAGTTGAGGACGTCATCCTCGGCTGCGCGTTTCCCGAGGCCGAGCAGGGCATGAACTTCGCCCGCCTCGCGAGCCTCCGCGCCGGCGTCCCCATCACCGCCGGCGGCATGACCGTCAACCGTTACTGCGCCTCCGGCCTGCAGACCATTGCCCTCGCAGCCGAGCGCATCCGCGGCGGCGGCGCCGATTGCATCATCGCCGGTGGCGCCGAGTCCATGTCGTTCGTCCCCTTCGGCGGCAACAAGGTAAGCGTCAACCCGTGGCTGCAACAGAACTGGCCCGGCTCCTACCTCTCCATGGGGCTCACCGCCGAGCGCGTCGCCAAGCATTATGGCATCAGCCGCGAAGAATCCGATCAGTTCTCCTACGAGAGCCACCAGAAGGCACTCGCCGCGATTCAAGGCGGCAAGTTCGAGGACGAAATTGTGCCGGTCCCAGTTACATTTACATCGCCCAACGGCAAGGGCACCAAGCCGCAGAAGACCGAGCTCACCTTCAAGGTGGACGAGGGCCCGCGCGCCGACACCTCTGTGGACGCCCTCGCCAAACTCAAGGCCGTCTTCCACGCCAAGGGAGTCGTCACCGCCGGCAACTCCTCGCAAACGTCCGATGGAGCCGCCGCCGCCGTCCTCATGTCAGCCGAACGCGCCCAGGCCCTCGGACTCAAGCCGCTGGCCCGCTTCGTCGCCTTTTCCTATGCGGGCTGCGAGCCGGAAGAGATGGGCATCGGCCCCATCCACGCCATCCCAAAGGCCCTCAAGCTCGCCGGCCTCAAGCTCGAAGACATCGATCTCTTCGAGCTCAACGAAGCGTTCGCCGCGCAATCGCTTGCGGTCCTCAAAACTCTGGGCATCGACCGCAGCAAGGTCAACGTCAACGGCGGCGCCATCGCCCTCGGCCATCCTCTCGGTTGCACCGGCGCAAAACTTACCGCCACCCTGGTCCGCGAAATGCAACGCCGCGGCTCCAAATACGGCATGGTCACGATGTGCGTCGGCGGCGGCATGGGCGCAGCCGGCATTTTCGAAAGCTTGAATTAACCAGTTTCTGAATCAACGGAGAAATCAAATGGCAACCACACCCGCAAACTTCATCGCCAAACGCATCGCCGGCGGCAGCTTCCTGCTCGAAGACCTCAAGCCCGAAGACATCTTCACGCCGGAAGATTTCTCCGACGAACAGCGCCAGATCGCGCAAACCGCCAACGAGTTTGCCCTCAAGGAAATCGTGCCTGCGAGTGAACAAATTGAGGCGAAGAATTATCAGCTCACCCGCGAGCTGCTGAAGAAAGCCGGCGACCTCGGCCTGCTCGCCATCGACGTCCCCGAAGCCTACGGCGGCCTCGAACTCGACAAAGTCAGCTCCGCCATCGCCTGCGAGCAGCTCTCCAAGCAGTCCAGCTTCATCGTCGGCCTCAGCGCCCACACCTGCATCGGCACCCTGCCACTCGTCTGGTATGGCACCGAAGACCAGAAGCAAAAGTACCTCCCCAAGCTCGCCTCCGGTGAGTGGGTCGCCGCCTACGCGCTCTCGGAATCCTCCTCCGGCTCGGACGCGATGAACGTCCGCACCAAGGCCGTCCTGTCGCCCGACGGCAAGCACTACATCCTGAACGGCGAAAAAATGTGGATCACCAACGCCGGCTTTGCCGACCTCTACACTGTCTTCGCGAAAATTGATGGCGAGAAATTCACCGCCTTCGTCATCGAGCGCAACACCCCCGGCTTCTCCGTCGGCGCGGAAGAGCACAAGCTCGGCATCCGTGGCTCCTCCACCTGTCCGCTCATCCTGAACGACTGCATGGTGCCGGTCGAAAATCTTCTCGGTGAAGCCGGCAAGGGCCATCACATCGCCTTCAACTGCCTCAACTACGGCCGCTTCAAGCTGGCCAGCGCCTGCATCGGCGCCGCGCGCTACTCCATGACCGCCACCATCGCCTACGCAAAAGAGCGCAAGGCCTTCGGCAAATCCATCTCCGACTTCGGCCTTATCCAGGAAAAGCTGGCCAACGGCGCCATGCTGCTTTACTCCGCCGAGAGCATGTCCTACCGCACCGTCGGCATGATCGACGCCGCCCTGGCCGAGCTCGACAAGCACGCGCCCAACGCGCAGCGCGAAGTCCAGAAGCGCATCGAGGAGTATGCCGTCGAGTGTTCCATCCTCAAGGTCGCAGGTTCGGAAATGATCGACCGGATCGTCGACGACATGGTGCAAATCTACGCCGGCTACGGCTACGTCGAGGAGTATCCGGCCGAGCGCGCCTATCGCGATGCCCGCATCAACCGCATCTTCGAGGGCACCAACGAAATCAATCGCATGATCATCACCGGCTTCCTGATGAAGCGCGCCGTCAGCGGCCAGCTGCCCTTGCTCGGTGCCATCAAGCAGCTCATGGACGAAGTCATGAGCGGCCCCAGCCCCTCCGAAGACCTCGAAGGCCCGCTAGCTGCCGAGCGCAAGCTCCTCGCCCAGGCGAAAAAGCTAGCCCTCTTCGCCGCCGGCTCCGCCTCGCAGAAATACATGCAAGCCCTGGTTGACCAGCAGGAAGTCATGGCTGCCATCGCCGACTGCATCATCCAGGTCTTCGCCTTGGACTCCGCAATCCTGCGCACGGAAAAAATGGTCAGCAACCGCAGCGAAGCATCGGCCGCGCAAGCCGTCGCGCTGACCAGCCTGCAAGCCGCCCACACCATGGAAATTGTCGAGAACTCCGTCCGCAAAGTCATCGCCGCGGTCGCGGAAGGCGACATGCTCCGCACCCAGATGGCCATCGTCCGTCGCCTCGCCAAGGCCGACCCGATCAACACCATCCACCTGCGCCGCGAAGTTGCGACCCGCATGGTCGAGGCCGGAAAGTTCGTCCTCTAAGTTTCCTGTACTCAATCAGGCGCGGCCAACCGGTCGCGCCTTTTTTTGCCGCGTACCCGCAAGCGCGCATACCCATCGCCAATGCCTTGACTGTAAATGTATCTAAACTAGTTACATATGTGTCCCGATTGCGGATCGTAATTTCATCGGGCAGCAGGAATTGCCGAGAATCCCGCCGCAGGACTGCTAACATCTCGGCCATCCATGCCCCCCGCAATCGCAATTTCAACCACGCAACGCATCCGTAGAACCATCTCCGCAGCCGCCTTCACCCTGGCTTTCTGTTTTCTGATTGAAGGCTGCGGCAACAGCATCAGCGGCACCACCAGTACCACGACTACCACC
>Ga0302324_100021425_pt1 | contig 12602 bp, 9 predicted proteins | sample Palsa_T0_1_FD_201949 | JGI IMG/M metagenome (GOLD analysis project Ga0302324, IMG submission 201949) | Peat permafrost microbial communities from Stordalen Mire near Abisko, Sweden - Palsa_T0_1 | ecosystem: Environmental > Terrestrial > Soil > Palsa > Peat permafrost | place: Sweden: Abisko...
CGAGGGTGATCCGCTGGGGCTGGTCGCGAAAGGAAGCACGTGGTATCTGATCGCGAGGGTGGCCGGGGAAACCAAGACCTATCGCGTGTCGCGGATTTCCAGCGTCGTGATTCTGGACCAGCCCAGCAAGCGGCCAGCCGAGTTCGATCCAGCCGAATATTGGGAACGGTCCACCAGTGAATTCCGCGAGAAGCTGCCGCGATATTACGCTACGTATCTGGCAAGTCCGGCGGTTATGCGCTGGGTGCGGCCCCGCGGTTGGCGGCTGGAAGGGGAAACACCGGAAGGAAACCACGTGCGCGTGCGGCTACGATTCGATGCCGAAGAGGAGGCAATACAGTTTGCGCTCAGCTTCGGCGGGGACGTTGAAGCCGTGGAACCGCACGAGTTACGGGCTAAAGTGCTGGCCGGCGCGCTGGCCGCCGTTCAGCGCCATCAGGGCTAGCGATTCCTCTCACTTTTTGGGTATATCCGAAGGGCATCGGGAGTTTCCTTAGAACCGGTATGACCAGCGGTGGTACTGTCATTACTTTAAACTCAGGCATAACCCTCGCATAATGAATTCGTCGGCACAAGACGTTCGTTGCGGGAAAGTATGCGATCAATTCACACCTGGGGTGACGATGTGCAGGAAATAGAAAGCATCGGCGGTGAACGCCGCCGTGACAAGCGCTACGGAATGCAACTGCAGTTACGCTGGAAACTGGTCCGGCGCCGGCGGACAATCGACACTGGAACGGGATGCACTGTCAACATGTCAAGCGGAGGCATCCGGTTTGAGGCCGGGCGCGAGATGCCAGCCGGTTTGAACGTGGAACTGGCGATCTCGTGGCCGATATTGCTGCTTAACGTGGCGCCCATGCAATTGTTCATTACGGGACGGATCTTGCGCTCCAGCGAGGGATGGGCGGCCATCCGGACAGTGACCCACGAGTTCCGAACCTTCTCATCCGCCGGAGTGGCGGCCAACGGGCTGAGAACGCCCGGGCTGCTGATTCAGATGAAGGGCGCGACGGCGGTCAACGGCGCTCCGTAAAGGCGGCCGCAAAACCGCTTGCTAAACGCGCGCGCCCCCGATGAGAGCCACGACCGTTAGGGAGTGTGGTTTCAGCGCAAACTGGCGTTATCGGCTCTTCAGCTGCTCGGGCAACACCGCATAGCCTTCCGGCGGCGGGAACAGCGACATCAGAAGCTCCAAACGGCGGCGCAGGTAACGGCTGGGCATCTGTCGGGGCCCGGTCTCCACGTCGATATCGCAGCAGGCTCCGTGGAGGTAAAGCGTCAGGGTATCCACAAACGCCTGGCGCGCGTAGTCGCGGAACAGCTTGGTTTCCTTGCGAACATTGGTCTGGCGGCGAAGCAGCGCCTGCTTCAGGTGCCAGCTCTTCTCATCCACTTCGCCGTGGATTTCAGCGCTCAGCTCTTCGCGTATCACCCGGTAGAAGCGCTCTTGCGCCTCATGCGGCCAGTGGTCCGCCATCAACGCGGAGAGCGCCGCGTAGAGCTGGTAATGATAGTCGGCCACTTCGATCTCTTTGGCGCCCAGGGCCAGCACGGTGAGCCCTTCCAGGTCGCAGCGGGAGAACAGAATTTGGCGTCCGTCAGCGGGGCGCTCGAACACCACGCTGTCTTTCTCTTTGCCGGCGCCTTTTTCCAGATACGGCGCCAGCAGGAAGCCCACGTGCGGCAAAATCGCGGCGGCGGCGGGCGAGATGGCGGCGACGGGCTCGTGAAGGTATTGCCGCAAATCCTCTTCCGCCATAGGCAGAGTGGAAAAGTAGCAGAACTTGTCATTGAGCGGAATCATCTCGCCGCGGACGCGCGCGGCGAGTTCCTCCACGGCCGTCTTTGACCGATCATCGTCTTGGGGCATTGCGGACCGTCGATTGTAGCAGAGCGTAGGGGCTAAGATGAGGCTCCTTCGACCAAGCGCTACCAGGCCCCCCGCGGGCTCGTATGATTAAAAGGAATGATCTACACCTGTTACGAAATGGCCCGCGATTGCCGTGCGGATAAACCCGAGGGATGGTCGCACTTTATTACCAATTACGTTCCACTGGTTCGCAAATTCCTGGCCCACTATGGCGGCGGAGAAATTGAGCCGGTTCTGAAAGCGCTGTGCGATCCCGGTTCCAGCATGTTTCAGTCCCTGGAGCCCGCGCCCGAACGATGGTTTCTGGCCGAGTTGCGCCAGAAAGTGCTGGTGGAGATTCCATTTCCGGCCGCGGAGATCGCCATCGATCTGGAGATGGTGGCGGAGGCGTTGGCGCCGTTGACCGTTGTGGAGAAGCTGGCGGCGTGGCTCGAAACCATGGGCTACGATCCGAAGGAGAGCGGCGCGATTCTCCGCATGTCGCCCGAGACGGTGGCGAAGATCCGCGATAAAGCCGAAGAATTGATTCGCGGGAAGGTGGAGGCGTGGCGCCGTAATTTGCTCGCCGAAAACGGCCGCGCGCTGGGCGTTGAGGCCATGTCCGCGAAGACCGGGGAGTGTCTCCCGGTGAAGGCGTTTCTCGATGTGCTCGACGGACGCGCCACGTGGCGCGGGCGCGAAGAGATGGAGCGGCACGTCACACGCTGCTGGCAATGCATCGACCACTTCTGCCGTATGGCGGAGGTGATTCAGGCGCTGCGCGGCGTGCAGCCTATAACCGAGGAAGAGTCGGAGCGGTTTCGAAGGCTGTTGGGAGTCCGCGTGCAAAGAGCGGCCTGGAAGCGATTGGTCGGGTTGGGCGGATAAGGTGGAGTGGGCCCATGGCCCGCCGGAGCCGCTCCGAGCGCCAGGCTGAATCGGGGCAAGCGGAAACACCAGAGGCGTCCGGAGCTTTGACGCCGGGGAACCTGCGATCAAGCCCGCAACGCCAAGAGCCGCGGCGGCGCCGATGATCACTCGCACCGACCGTCCGAATCAGTCAAATTAAGCGCGCTCGGAGCCGCGACCGTGAGGGAGTGGCCTTCTCAAGATACGAAACCATATTTTTGAAACCACGTACTTAGCCGCGACTTGAACTCGATATCCGCAGCCTGAGCGGCGTTCCTACCTCTCCGAACATCCGAAGCGAGCGCTCAACGTCTGTGAGAAACCCTTTCAGGGGTTCCGTATTAGAGCACCCTGCACGCCTCTTCGAATTCCAGTCGCGGGTTGCGAGGGGGAAGCTTCGAAGCGTCGCCATGTCCGAGATTGCACAGGAAATTCGATTTTACCGATTCGCCGGCGAAGAACTCCGCATCCACTTTTGCGTTGTCGAAACCCGACATCGGTCCGCAATCGAGCCCCAATGCGCGCGCGGCCATGATGAAATAGCCGCCTTGCAGCGTGCCGTTGCGCGTGGCGGTGATTTGGGCAAGGTCGGGATTGTTCGCGAAAATCTCGCGGGCTCCGGGGTAGTGCGGAAAGAGTTGCGGCAGGCGCTCGTAAAACTTCGTGTCGTAAGCAACAATGGCGGTCACCGGCGCCGCCACGGTCTTGTCGACGTTGGCCTGCATCAGGAACGGACGCAGGCGCTCCTTGGCTTCCCGCGTACGCAAAAAAAGCACGCGCGCTGGAGTGCAGTTCATGCTGGTCGGTCCGAACTTCATCAGGTTGTAAAGGTCGCGCAGCGTTTCGTCGGTTACTGGCTGGTCCAGCCAAGTGGAATGAGTCCGTGCTTGGCGGAACAGCAGGTCGAGCGCTTCTTGGTTTAGTGGTTGGCTCATGCCTTACCAGTTTGGCAAATCCGCCGCGGTTGGGCGAGCGTGCGTGGGGCTAGCGTCGTCGAAGCGCCGCCACGCCCAGGAAGGTCCCGTCACAGCCAATACCGCGGGCCCAAAGCTGGCCAACAGTTTCGCAACCGCATCATCGAACTAATCGCTCAGAATTCGAATCTCAAGGTAGTTGCCATCTGCCTGGGCGAATAAGTAGCCGTATACTGCCCCGTCTGCGTATTGGTGTTGACCGCCCCGGAGAAAGTATACGTCGTGCCGATGGTCGAGAACTCGGTGTGATTGAAGACGTTGAAAGCCTCGATCCGGGCCGAAACCCTATACCTTCCGTCCCTCCCGATCCGGGCAACCTTCTGCAATGCCACGTTAAAATTAGCCCAAGAAGGTTGCCGCAAGGTGTTCTCGCCAATATTACCGAAAGTTCCAGCCGGCGCCATGCCGAATGCGGAGGTATTGAAGTTGGCATAGAAGCTCTGCTGGAAAGTATTCGGATTGGCAATCTCCTGGCAGCGCGCACCGCCGCCGGACAGGGATGGATCCGAGTTAGCGGGTCCCGCGGAAACCGAGGTGCAGCTTGGAGTAACTGGCGCCCCGCTCGAATAAACCGTCACGCCGGAAAGCACCCAGTTGTCGAGTACGTGTTTCAACATGCCTGGGTGTCCCGGGCCAGGTAGATTGTAAGAGTAGTTAATCGCCAGAACGTTGGTCCGGTCATTGGACAGCGGGCCGTAGAACCACGCGCGTTGACTATGATAATTATCCCAACTTTGGGTTCCGAGCGTCTTGGAGAAGGTGTAAGATGCGCCAAACTGGAGCCCATGGCGCAACCTGTGCTGCGCCTGCATTTGTAGCGAGTTGTAATTCAAGCTGGAGAGGCTATCGCTGGTTTCGGTGATGCTGCCCATTCCCGGATATCCAGTTCGCAGCAGATTCGCATTGATCTCCGTGTTGTTGAAAACGTTCGCCGGGTTCGCATACGCGAACTCCGGAATTGGGTTGATTTGCAGGCTCTGCCGCGCATCGCGGGCATTGTTATATACGTACGCGACATCGACTACAGTATTGAATCCGATATCCCTCTGGATGGTGAAATTGGCCTCATCGGAATGGGCTGGCTTTTGGTTGCCCTGGTTAACAGAAGCTGTCGTCGGCGATATTGCTTCGGCAGCCGAAGCCTGGGGGATTTGACTGATAGTGCCGTAATATACGACGGGAGTAAACACCACCGGCGCCGCGCCGCTTTCGCCAGCCTGTCCTCCCAGATTTAGAAGATTTTGGAAAACTCCGAACGAGGCGCGAATCGCCATCTTACCGTCCCCGAAGACGTCCCAAGCGAAACCAATGCGCGGTTCGGGATAAATATATGGCGTCAATTCAAAGAAACGGCCATTGCCGGTGAGTCCGTCGACATGCATACCGTCCACGGGATTTCCAATGCCGGGGACCAGCGTACCCACTAGTGATGAGTAAGTCGTGGCGCCGGTCTGGGGATTGATCGCAACGGACTTGCCACCGACAATCGCCGGCGCGTAAATCACGGGCGCCTGAGCCGGATTCCACAACTGGGGGAAGAAATCCGCGAAAGCCCCGTAATCTTCGTGCATGGTCCCCTGGTGGTCCAAACGGACTCCCACGTCAAGAGTGAACCGCCGGCTTACCCGCCAGTTATCCTGAATATACCCCGCATTTAGCCAGTAAAAGACGTTCGGAGACTTGATATTCGTCGCCTCGGTGTAAGTCTGATACACGCCCAGGAGAGCATTCGCGTACCCATCGCCGGAATCCAGTGGATTGTTTACGGAGCTGCCGAAATTGAAAGAGCCCGCATAGTTGTATCCGGCGTTGGGCTCAACCTTCGACTGATACTCTATGTACGCGCCCGCTTTGATATTGTGGTTGCCGATTACTTTATTGAAATTATCCTGGATATTGTAATTGTCGTTGAAGTTCTTATAGGGAATCTCGTCGTTGCCTGTAGTGCTGGGATTAAAGGACTCCGGGCCGACTTGGTTGCCGCCGGCAAATGTAGCAGTCGGCAGGTAATCTATGTAGGTGTCGAAACAGCTCTGATTTCCGTTAAGTGTGCAATAGTTCAGCGGCGACGATCTCAACGTCGGCGGGTTAAAGCTGCTTGAGCGGAGAAAGGGAGGCACATTCTGATAAAAGCCGTAATTGACGTGCCCCAGCCCAAAGACTAGCTCATTCACCGTCGTTGGGGTCAGGGTGTGAACAAGATGGGCCGTGAAGGCATAACCCGGAACATACTGGACCTGCCCGCCGGCGAGACCGACCCCGATTGTTTCGGGAGTCAGACCGTTATCATAATCGTCGGACACCCGAAGGAACAGGTTCATATTGCTTCTTATCAGGTAGTCGAGGCGGACGGTTTCATCCCGACGCTTATGGTACCCGCTACTGTCGTTATCAATTAAGTTCGCGCTGTAGAGCTGGCCGGGCGCCGGATTCACGTATCCGTTGGGCAGGGGAAATATGTTTAAGAACTGTAAGCCGGTCGGGTCGATCCGATTCGTGGGTATGATATTTCCAGGGAAAGGCGAACCAGTTAGAGGATCGGTAATGGTAATGCGGGTTCCGACCGAATTCACGGTCGCGGAAAAGTTACCGGCCCGTTCGAGCGCCGTTGGCACATTGGCGGTCCCAGTGGTGGTAGGAACCTTGACCTGGGTGTATTCCTGAGAAGCGAAGAAGAAGAACCTCTCCCGTTGTTTGTTGAATACCTTGGGAATAGTGACCGGGCCGCCAATGCTGAAGCCGCCTACGAAGTACCGGTAGAGGGGCCGCGCTATATCTTGCCGGTTGTTGAAAAAGGTATTAGCGTTCATGTCCTCATGCCGCCGGTTCCAATAAGCCGAACCGTGAAATGTCTTCTGGCCGCCCTTAGAGATAATGTTGATGGCGCCGCCTGCCTGCCTGCCAAACTCGGCCTGGTAGGCGCTGGTGCTCACCCTGACCTCGCCGATTGAGTCGAGATTGGGCGCAACGTACGTATCGTTCTGTCCACCGGCATCAAGGATCGTGATCCCGTCCAGCGTTACGTTCTTGTTGCCGGTCGACTGCCCGTTAATTCCGATGCCCTGTACCGCAAAGGCGCTGGAGAGATCCCTGCTTGCAGTGGTATCGACAACGCCGGGGATGAGATCCATGTACCCAAACAGGTCGCGCCCTTTCAAGGCGACTTCGCCCAGTTGGAGAGAGTCGATGGTCGCGCTTCTCTCGCTGCTCGCCGTCTGTACCGGGGTTGCCTGAGCGGTTACCGATACCTGCTCGGTCACGGCGCCTATTTGAAGAACCACGGTTCCCAAGTCGCGGGTTTCCGAGGCGGCGATGGCAATGTCGCGAAGCTCATAGGCCTTGAAGCCCCCAGCATTGACCCGAAGGGAATATACGCCGGGCTCCAGATCGACGAAGCGGAACAACCCTCTCTCATTCGACTGGCCGGTACGAGCCTCTCCGGTGGTCTTTTCGGTCAGTGTGAGTTGGGCGTTGGGAACGAGGGCGTTGCCGGGATCGGCCAACGTACCGAGGATGTTGCTGCTAATCGTCTGGCCAAAAACTGCCGTTGCGCCAAACGCCAAATAGACAAGAGCGCGCTTCAGGCTCCTTTTCGACATGGAAAACTCCTTTATCCTTGGGAGAATGCCCGCGCGCGATGGAACCAACGCCGCGGCCAAGATTTAGTTGTTATGGTGAACTATACGCCAGTTTTACATCTGCGTCAATAGCATCCTGTGAGGAGTTTTTTTTTGAACTGACTGACGGCATTGGCGCGATCACGGCGAATCGACGATGCCCGCTTGTTCCGAGAATGGGCCGCGGAGCCGGAATCAAGTCCCGCTAGTCACTCATCTTTCCGCCAAGAACGTTAGACAGGGTATCGCACGGCACGCCGGCGCTTGCTGTCCATCTCTCAGAGCGTGTCCCGCGCTGCCCAGTCCCGCGCCGGAGGCGGTCGACACGCAAATAGCGGCTCCAACCCGGTCAAGGGCGTCAAGCATATCCCGCCGTCGATCTGCCCCGTCCAATTGAAGGATTAGAACGGCGGTCCACACAGCGACGAGTTTCGACGGCTGGGACAAGGGATGAGGGAGACCTTGACACCTGCGCGCCAAGTTTATATAGTTCGTCTGTTGAACAAAGTCTAGCTTTTGGGCAGCGTGACGCGGCTTCTGAACAGGGTGTCGTTCTGACGGGGCCAACTGAGATGAGACCGGGGAGGAATTTGTGCCCGAGATCGGATCGATACAGTGGCCAATCGGTTCCGGTTTGGCCGGCGGAGTGAGCGGCGGCTGCAGGGAGTAGGACATGGCAAAGAAAGCAACGGTAGCTATCGCCCACATTGATGCGGACCTTGGCAAACCGGCCGAATACACCAGAGGGCAACTGGATCGTGTCAAGGGGATGATCCGGCAGATCGCCAGCCAGACGATGGGCGGGATGCGAAACATAGTCAAGTCCGGCGACAAGGTGATGATCAAGATCAATACCGTAATCCCGGTTCCGCCCAGCGCGGGCTTCACTACCGATCCACGCATGTTGGAGGCGCTCATCGAGCTTGTCAAGGAGCAGATGCCGGCGCGCATTCAAATCGGCGAACGCTGCGCTATGGGCGCCGACACTATGAAGACGATGGAAATCTGCGGGATCGTGGAGGTGGCGGAGCGGACCGGCGTGGAGTTATGCCCGTTCGAGCACGTACCCTTCGACATGTATAAGATCGATCGGCCGGTCAGCTTCAACGAGTTTCCGTGCCGCGGCCGGTCCGCGAGGCTGACGTCTACATCGGGCTGCCACGATGAAGGTTCACGTTCACACCACCTTCACCGGCTGCATGAAGTTACAGTTCGGCAATCTGCCGGACTATGACTGGATGGTAAGATGCCACCGCGACGATATCTACCAGAAGATCTGCAATCTCACTCGCGCGGCTAACCCGAAGTGGTTCGTGATGGACTCGTTGTACGGGTGCCAGGGCAACGGCTCTTTCAGCCCCTACAGCGACGATCTTATCAACGACTTCAACACCATCTGCGGCGGGCTCGACCCCGTAGCGGTGGATACCGTTTGCGAGGCACTGATGGACTGGGACTATCCCGGCACTAACGTCGCCTCCACGGTGTTAGGCGCGGCCGTAGGCCTTGGCACGAACCGGATGGATGAGATCGATTTGGCGGGCGCGGCGGTGGACCAGGTCAAGCGGCGGTTTCGCCGGCAGAGCAACATCCTCCAGGGGCAATACCCGAACGTCAACGTGGTGATGGGATCTACCTGCGAAGCCGGATGCAAGGCAATCGTGCGCATCCAGTTGGACCAGTTGCAGGCGGATGGCACGCTAGGCGGGCTGAAGCGTCCGCTCTACGTGTTCACCGGCTTGCAGTTCGAGCAGAGCACCCAGCCCGTGGATGGCGACGTGATCGTGGTGGGCGATTGCGCCAAACCGGTGCTCGACCGCTTCCCCGGCGCCAAGTACTGGGGCGAGTGCGAGGAATACAAAAACTGCACGCCGATCTGGGCGAACCGCCCGGACATGGGCATCGCGAACTACGTCCGGAGCCTCGCCGCGGTTCAGGAAGCTAATAAGGGATGACCGCGACGCGTGAAGCCATCGAGATTCGCGTGGCGTACTTTAGAAGAGTATGAGGTCTGTTTTGTTACTGTGTCTCACGGTTGCCGCCGCGGCTCAAGCATTGCCGGACGGTCCCGGTAAAGCTGTGGTTGAAAGAATGTGTACACCCTGCCATGGTCTTGAGAACGTCGTCAGAGCCAGGATGACTAAGGAGCGTTGGGGTAGCCTCGTCGATGACATGGTGTCCCGGGGCGCGGCCGGCGCCGACGACGAGATCGACCAGGTCATCGCCTATCTCGCCGCGAATTTCCCGAAGAAGGTGAACATCAACAAGGCAAGCGCGGCGGAACTTACGGCGGCATTGGAAATCCCGGCAGCGGATGCTGCGGCCATCGTCAGCTACCGTACCGATAAGGGCAGCTTCAAGGAACTGAAGGATGTCACGAAAGTCCCCGGCATCGATACCAAAAAGATTGAAGCGGCAAAGGACCGCCTGGAATTCTGAAGTGTGGGTAATTCTCTCCCGAAAGGAGGCTCTTTCCCATGAGGCTTACAAAAGCGGCGCTTCGAAAAGCCTTTCTCGCCGCGGCGGGCGCGCCCTGATCCTGTTACCAGCTTTTTCGGTCGGCCCCACTTTCATACCTGACTCCACATTCAAAGGCTCCACACTCGCCGCATGGCATCCGCTGGGCGATGCCGAGTGGCGCGCCGGGAACGGGGAGACTATCCGCACTCCGAAATCGACGAGCGGCGGCTGGCTCTTGATGGACAAGCCGCTGCAGGACTCTGGATTCTACGTACGGATCTGAACGGGACGGCGCGCTCGATATCGCGACTTCGAGTAACCGCGGGACATTCATCTTCTGGGGTACGCAGGGCAAGCGGAAATAAGACTTAGGTTGAGCGCAGTAGGTAAGGCGAAAAGCAGCAATGCGATGGCGGGCTAAAGCATACCCCACCTATGGCAGAGCGTATACGTAAAGACGGCCCGTGCCGGGCGGCGCGCCTGTAACTAACGGACCACCGCCGCCCGCCGCCATCACCGCCACGTATTGTTTGCCATTCTTTCCCAGATAGGTGATGGGCACGGAGCGCGCCACATCGTTTAGCTTTGTCGTCCAAAGTTCTTTCCCGGTGCGCGAGTCGAAGGCGTGAAAACGCGCGTCCGACGATGCACCGATGAAGACGAGTCCGCCGGCAGTCGAGATGGAGCCGCCCACGTTTGGCGTGCCGGTCTTGGGAACGCCCTTGGCGTCGAGCTCATCGAAAGACCCCAGAGGCACGCTCCACGCAATATCCCCGCTATTGACGTTGACGGCGACCAACTCGCCCCAGGGGGGCTGCTGGCACGGCCAACTGTTCTTCGTGTCGATGAAGAGGCTGGAATCGGCGTCGAGGCTTTTGTCATCGGGCGAGACGCGTACGTAGTACTGGCCGGTCGAGTTCTTGATCATCTTGTTGAGGTTGCCGAGGTCCTGCATGTTGACGAACACATATCCGAGGCGAGGGTCGAACGACGTTCCACCCCAGTTACCGCCGCCGATCCAGCTCGGGAAAATGACGCGTAGCTTCGGACCATATTGCGCATAAGGTCCGCCGCCCGCTACGCCGCCTTCCGTCTCCAGCAAGGCGCGGCAGAACTTCTCGTGCTCGGGCGTTACAGTCGCCACCTCGCGCGGATCGAAGGTGGTGCGCGTCAGAGGCGGAGGCTTTACAGGAAACGGCTGGGTGGGCCATGGCTCGTCGCCGGGCACGGTGTTATCGGAAAGAACGGGCCGTTCTTCCACGCCATAGATCGCTTTGCCGGTTGTCCGGTCCAGCAGGAAGAGCAGTCCCTGCTTGGTGCTCTGCGCCAGAGCGGGGATCTTCTTGCCCTTATGGACCACGTCGATCAATGCGGGCGGGGCGGTCGGATCGTAATCCCAGTTGTCGTGGTGGGTAGTCTGGAAATACCATTTGAGCTTGCCGGTTTCGGCGTCCAGAGCTACGATGCAGTTGCCATAGAGGTCCAGGCCTTTGCGGTCCCCACCGTCGAAATCGCGCGTGACTGAGCCGACGCCCGCGAAAAGCACGCCGCGCTCCAGGTCAACCGTGATGGAGCCCCAGGCATTGGCGCCGGAACGGTCCTGCCACTGGTCCTCCTGCCAGGTTTCGTGATTCGGTTCACCGGGCTGAGGAATGGTGTGGAATGTCCAGACCAGCTTTCCGGTGTTGGCGTCCCAGGCGCGAATATCGCCGGGAGGCCCGACCGAAGGGCTTTCCTGAACATGCGAGCCGGTAATCACCAGGTTTTTATAAATCGCCGGGGCCGAAGACATGCCGTACTGATTGCGATGATACTTTTCGGGGAGGCCCTGGCGGAGGTTAACCAGGCCTTCATTGCCGAAGCCGGGCGAGAGTTTACCGGTCTTGGCGTTGAGCGCGATCAGCCAGCCGTCGCCAGTGCCGAAAACGAGGCGCGGCGGCGTCTGGGCGTCGCCCGGCCAATACGCGATACCGCGCAATGCGGGCGTGTGCTGGCTTTCGTACTCCCAGATCTTCTTACCAGTCTCGGGCTCGAGAGCGAGCACGCGGTTATACGCGGTAGAGAGGTACATCACGCCGTTGATTACCAGCGGCGTGCTTTCTGAACGGCGTGAGCGAACTCCGCGGCCGCCCGGTCCGCGGCCAGCCGCAAGATTAGCGGCCGGCGGTTGGGTGATTGGCGGCAGTGTGATTGGCGCCTGGGTTATTGGAGCCTGGGTATCGTAGCTCCATGCCAGCTCCAGTTTCGCGACGTTCTTCGGCGTGATCTGTTTTAGCGAAGAGTAACGGGTCCCTCCAGGGTCGTGGCCATACACCGGCCAGTCGGTCTGCGGGTGCAGTGCGAGCGCAGTCATGAACAGTGTTACGAGAGATCTAATCCCCACTCTCGTTACTTCATGGCTTCGTCGGTGAGCTCGCATTGCACGCCTCCTTCCGGCACTTCGACATGGGCCGCCCACAGGATTCCGTTGACCAGCAGGCGGCGGTTGCTCTCGATCAGCAGGTTCTTGTGGAAGTCGACGCCCGCCATTACGAAACCGCGGCCGCCGCCCTGCCGCTGCACGGCCCAGGAGAGGACCGAAGTCACGCCCTCCTTCGATTTGCCGTTGAGCAGAATCGTGCGGCGGGGATCGTCGGGAAGCACTTCGTTGGTGAAAATCTCCTCGTCGTACGTGATAGGTTGAACACCGCGCAGGATCGGGTGTTCGGGGGCGGCGAGCGACGTCGTCCACGTGCCTATGACGACTTTCGAGACGCCGGTCTTGTAGTATCCGCCCAGCCAATCGAGGAA
>Ga0302324_100021427_pt1 | contig 12602 bp, 9 predicted proteins | sample Palsa_T0_1_FD_201949 | JGI IMG/M metagenome (GOLD analysis project Ga0302324, IMG submission 201949) | Peat permafrost microbial communities from Stordalen Mire near Abisko, Sweden - Palsa_T0_1 | ecosystem: Environmental > Terrestrial > Soil > Palsa > Peat permafrost | place: Sweden: Abisko...
GAAGGCAAAACGCTTCGCCTGACCAATCGCGGGGTCCTTCTCTCCAACGAAGTCTTCGCCGAATTCATCACCACCGGATCGACCTCCGCATGATCGATCTAAGCATGATCGACCTCCGCAGCGACACCGTCACTCGGCCCACCCCCGCCATGCGCCGCGCCATGGCGGAAGCCGAAGTGGGTGACGATGTGTACGGCGAAGATCCCACCGTCAATCGCCTGGAACGCCGCGGCGCGGAAATTCTCGGCAAGCAAGCTGGCCTCTTCGTGCCCACCGGCACCATGGGCAATGTCATCGCCATCAAGATCCACACCGAGCACGGCCAGGAAGTGGTGTGCGAATCGCGCGCGCACATTCTGGATTGGGAACTCGCCATGGCGGCCTGGTTCGCCGGTTGTTTAATCCGGCCGGTGTATGCCGAAGACGGCATCCTGACCTGGAGCAAACTCCAAGACTCAATCCGATTGGCGAGCCCGAACTGCGCGCCCACCGGTCTCATCGAAATCGAGAACACGCACAACATGGCGGGCGGCACCGTTTATCCCATGGACGTGCTGCAGGAGATTTGCGCGAATGCGCACGCTGCAGGCATCCCCGTTCACATGGATGGCGCGCGGATTTTCAACGCTGCTTGCTATCTTAACCGGCCGGTGCGCGAACTCGCAGCGCCCGCCGATACGGTAATGTTCTGTCTCTCGAAGGGGTTGGGCGCTCCGGTGGGTTCCATGCTGGTCGGCTCTGAGGAAGCCATCCGGCGGGGCCGGCTTTATCGGAAACGGTTGGGCGGCGCCATGCGCCAAGTGGGGGTGCTGGCTGCGGCGGGATTGATCGCCCTGGAAGAAATGCCTCATCGGCTAGGCCAAGATCACGCCAACGCGCGTTTCCTGGCCGGCGAACTGGCCAAACTAAACGGCTTGAAACTTCACTTGGAGCGCGTCCAAACCAATATCGTAGTTTTCGATGTCAGCGCCACTGGCCTGAATGCGGTCGAATTCAACGCCCGGCTCAAGACTCACGGTGTTTTGATGAACGACGCTTCTACGCCGCGCGAAGTCCGCGCCGTAACCCATTACGATGTCACTCGCGAAGATTGTGCGCGAGCCGCCGAAGCGGTCGCCCAGCTACTCAAGCAAGTTGGGCAGGCGCTTCCGCCTGCCAACTCTTAAGCAAATTTCGGCACCACAAAAGGCTTCCGGTAATCGCGCGTGAACATGGCGTTCGCTTCCGCGTCGCCCGTACAGGTGTAGGAATCCGCGTCGAAATTCAAAGTCCGCCCCAACCGATAGGAAATGTTAGCCAAGTGGATCAGAGTGGTTGAAATGGCGCCCACTTCGATTTCAGCATTTAAATCCGCTCGCTTCCGGCTGCGCACCGCGTTGATGAAATTATCGAAGTGATGCTCGTCGGAAGTACGTGTTGGCCCCGGCTCCTGTTCCTTGCCGAGCCAAGTCCGATAGGTGCCATAGCCATCGATCGCCATGTAGCCTTTGGAGCCGTAGAACAGATTGCCGATGGTGTTTGGATCGAACTTCCCGCCCTTCGATCGCGCCTCGCCGATACTGCCCTCGTGATTGCTGATCCAATGGCGGACTTCGAATTCCATCATCTTTTTCTTGCCGCCATCGTTGAACTCGTAGACAGCCGTGAGGGTGTTGGGCGTTTCCTGATCGTCGTCGAACATGAAATGGCCGCCCATCGCGGTTATCTTGGTGGGATACGTCACGCCCAGTCCCCAGCGTGCGATGTCCAGCTCATGGATGCCCTGGTTCCCCAAATCACCGTTGCCGTAGTCCCACATCCAATGCCAGTTATAGTGAAACCGGTTCTTGCTGAACGCGTGCTGCGGCGCCGGACCCAGCCACAAATCATAATCCACGCCCGGGGGCACCGGCTCAACCGGAGTGCGGCCAATGGTGTTGCGCCATTTGAAGCACAAGCCGCGCGCCATGTAGACGTCTCCCAGCAAGCCGTCGCGCATGCTCTGCACCGCTTCCTGCAAAGCCGGCGATGAACGGCTTTGGCTGCCCTGCTGCACCAGTCGATCATACTTGCGCGCAGCCACCACAATCTGCCTGGCCTCAAACATATTGTGCGAGCATGGTTTCTCCACGTAAACGTCTTTGCCCGCCTGGCAACTCCAAATAGTCTGCAGCGTGTGCCAGTGATTCGGCGTGGCGATGGAAATCGCATCGATGGATTTGTCTTCCAGAAGCTTGCGCAGGTCCGTAAAGGTGGCCGGGCGCTTCGGCATCTGGCCGGCGGCTTTGTTCAACACCGATTCGTCGACATCGCACAGCGCGGCCACTTCCACATTCGCGATCCTGGCGTACTCGTGCAAATGATCTTTGCCCCGCCCGTGCAATCCAACCACGGCTATGCGAACGGTATCGTTAGGGCTGGGCGTGGCGCGCCGCGCGGCGGCCAGTACACCGGCCGAACTCATCAGGAAATGTCTGCGATTCATATGGCTTACGTCCTGATCGACAGTATAGCGCCAAGAATCGGGGAATGAGTATCCAGTCACCGGTTTTTGTGCATACTGGTGGGCGATGCCGAAGTGTCCCGTATGTGCGGCCGAGATTTCCGAGAGCAGCAGTTTTTGCTTGACCTGCGGTTCGGCTACCCGAACATCCGCATCCAGCGTGGTCAGTGCCGAGTTCGATGAGGGCCGTTTCATTCCAGGCACGTTGCTGGCGGAGCGATACCGCATCCTGGGGCGTCTTGGCAAGGGCGGAATGGGCGAGGTCTACCGGGCCAACGATCTTCGTCTGGGTCAAACGGTGGCACTCAAGTTTCTTCCCGAAACCACCGCGAAGGATCCCGGCATGCTCGCCCGCTTCTACAACGAAGTCCGGATCGCGCGCCAAGTTACTCACCCGAACGTGTGCCGGGTCTTCGACATCGGCGATGTGGAGGGCCAGCCGTTTATCTCCATGCAGTTCGTGGATGGCGAGAATCTGGCGTCGCTACTTTTGCGCATCGGGAGGCTCCCGGCGGACAAAGCCGTCGAAATCTCGCGGCGTCTCTGTGCGGGACTCGCGGCCGCACATTCGCAAGGTGTCCTGCATCGCGATCTCAAGCCGGCCAACATTATGATCGATGGACGCGGCCAGGTGTTGATCACCGATTTCGGCCTGGCCGGCCTGGAGGAAGAAATCCGCGGCGCGGATATTCACAGCGGCACTCCAGCCTACATGGCGCCCGAGCAACTGGCCGGCAAAGAAGTCACCAGCAAGAGTGACATTTACGCGCTAGGCCTGGTGATGTATGAGATATTCACCGGCAAGCGCGCCTTTGAAGCCGACTCGCTAGCGGACCTGATTCGCATGCGGGGAGAAAGCCGGCCCAGCGAAATGTCGAGCAGCGTGCGCGACGTGGATCCGGCGGTGGAGCGGATCATTCTTAAGTGCCTGGATCCCGATCCCGCCAAGCGGCCGTCCGGCGCGCTTGCGGTATCGGCCGCGCTGCCTGGAGGCGATCCACTAGCCGCCGCGCTCGCTGCAGGTGAAACGCCGTCGCCTGAAATGGTGGCTGCAGCCGGCGCGCAGGAAGGGCTGAAGCCGGCCATCGCGATCGCGTGCCTCGCAGCGATTCTGATGGCACTCGCCGCTGTGGTTTATTTCGACTGCAGGCAGGAACTCGCCGGGATGGTGAACTTCGAGCTGCCTCCCGAAGCGCTGGCCGTCGAAGCTCGTAAGATTATTAAGCAGTTCGGCTACACCGGACCCGTTGCGGATCGCGCCTTCACGTTCGACTATTCCGGCGCCTATCTCTACTACCTCAAGCAGCACTCCAAACAACCGCTGGACTGGCCCAAGGTCGCCTTAAGCCAGCCTCCCGTCATCTTTTTTTCCTATCGCGAAAGTCCGCTGCCGCTCGAGCCGCACAACTTCGACATCCTGGGCCGGGTGTCGGCGGACGATCCGCCGCCGGCGATATCCGGAATGGCGCGCATCAACCTCGATCTCACTGGACAACTGCGCAGTTTCTACGCTGTTCCTCCTCAGGTGGACACTTCGCCGCCGCTCCCACAGCAGCCGGATCCAACGCCGCTGTTCACAGCCGCCGGCCTGGATCTCAAATCGTTTCAGCCGACCGATCCGCATTGGACTCCGCTTGCTCCAGTGGACGCTCGCGCCGCCTGGACCGGTACTTATCCCAATCTTCCCGCCCAACCCATCCGCGTGGAAGCTGCCTGGTGGCGCGGCAAGCCGGTGTACTTCCAAATTGTCGGACCATGGACGCCGCAGGACCGCATGCCGTCGTCGCCGCGCCGGAATGACTATACCTGGATCGCACTGGAGGGCAGCGGAAGCATCCTGGCAGCATTCATGGCATGGCGCAATCTCCGCCTCGGCCGCGGCGATAAACAAGGCGCGATCCGTCTGGCGAGATTCGTCTTCAGCATCGTGCTTGCCGAGATTCTGCTACGGGCGCATTTCGCGGCAGCCGCATCGAGTTTTCGCTTGATGCTTGAGGCCGTTTCTCAAGCCCTCTGGACCGGCGCCCTGTTGTGGTTGGCCTATATCGCGTTGGAGCCCGCGGTACGGCGTCTGTGGCCGCGCAGCCTGATCACTTGGACCCGGCTTCTTTCCGGCCGCTGGCAGGACGCCTTGGTGGGCCGCGACCTGTTGATCGGCCTCCTGGTAGGCATGGGTTACGACCTCATATTCGCCGTCGACAACGAGTACACAATCCGTATGGGGGGCATACCCAGCACTGGGCCGAAGCTAGATGCGCTACTTGGGATTCCCCGCGCGCTGAGCGTGGTTCTGGACCGCGTGCAGGATGGCGTACTCGGTTCTTTCCTCTTTTTCCTGCTGTTCTTCGTGCTCCGTGCGATTCTGCGCAAGGAATGGTTGGCTGGCGGCGCCTTCGTTCTATTGTTCATTGGGCTGCGCTTGTTCAGCTCCAACAATAATTATCCGGCGGTGGACATCCCTGCCATGATCATCGTCTACAGCGTGATCGTTGTGATGCTCTTGCGCTGCGGCCTGCTCGCGCTGGTTGTTGCGATCTTCGTCACCGATCTGGTGGCTGAAATGGTGTTTACTACCAATTTCTCGGCTTGGTACGGCAACGGATCGCTGCTCTTGATTCTTCTGGTGAGCGGACTGGCGATCTTCGCGTTCCGCAAATCGCTCGGCGGCCATCGCATCTCCGCCGCATTACTCGATCCGTAGGGATCGCATCGGATCTACCCGTACCGCCCGCCGCGCTGGAATGTAGCTGGCGGCCAGCGCAACGGCGACCAACAATGTGGAGACAGCCGAGAATGTAATTGGATCGGTGGGGCTTATTCCGAAGATCAGGCTCTCCATCCAACGGGTCAGCCCGAATGCCGCCCCTCCGCCAATTATCACGCCAACCACCGCCAGCAGCAGTCCCTGCCGCAATACCAATCCCGCGACGTTCCGCGCCGATGCGCCCAGGGCGATTCGAATACCAATCTCACGCATTCGTTGCGTGACGGTATAAGCCAGAACGCCATAGATCCCCACGCTGGCCAGCAGCAAGGCCAGCCCGGCGAAAATACCGAACAGCAGCATGTTGAAGCGGCGCTGCGCCAGCCCTTCGCCCATGCGCTGATCCATGCTGAGGATGTCCGCTACCGGCTGATTTGAATCGATGGCCCAAACCTGGCTTTGGACCGCATTCGAAAGACGCAGCGGATCGTCCGCGGTCCGCACCACCATTGCAATCGAGTGAAATGTTCGGGAGGGAAGAAACAGTTCGGGACGCACTTCGGTATCCAAGCCCATCTGGTGCGTGTCTGCTTTCACGCCCACCACGGTTGCCCGTTGCGAATTGTCGCCTCCGCCCAGCAACAATACCTTGCCCACTGCATCGCCGCGAGGCGAGATCCGCCGTGCCAGCGCCTCATTCACCACCACAACAGAAACCTTGGATTGCTCCGCATCCTGGCGCGTAAAGGATCGTCCGCGTAGGATAGGCATTCCCAGCGTCTCGAAATATCCTTCGCCCACCGGCGTGTTATCGGCCAGCGATCCGGTTCCATTCGCCGGCGCCGGCTCCCCTTCTACCCGGAAAGAAGTGGCCGAAATCCGATCTAGCATGGGAAATCCCGATCCGATCGCAACGGACTGGACGCCTGGGACGCGCGCAACCCGTTCCTGCAATTCATCACCGAACGCCTTCACTCGCTTCGCATCGTCATATTTCGGCGCTGTTAGGTTCACGTGCATGGTCAGCAGATGATCCGTTCGGAATCCGGGCGAGATGGAGAGCAGGGAAGTCATGCTGCGGATCATCAGCCCGGCCCCGGCGAGCAGCACCAGCGCCAACGCAACTTCGGAAACCACCAGGATATTGCGTAGACGCCCCGACACGGCGCCGCTGCCTGCACGGCCGCCCTTCACCAGCGATTCGTTCACGTTTTGACGCGCGGTCTGAATGGCCGGAGCCAAGCCGAAAATCAGCCCGGTGAGCAAAGCCGCCCCGAGCGTGAATGCGAGCACCTTGGCATCCAGCGATAACTGATGCAAATGATAATTCTCTTCCGGTGCAAACTTTCGGATGGCCTGGATTCCGGCGAAGGCCAGCCCGACGCCTGCAGCGCCGGCGAAGACGCTGAGAAGCAAACTTTCGGCCAGCATCTGGCGCGCCAGCCGCCAGCGTCCGGCGCCCAGCGCGATGCGAATCGCTATCTCTTTTTCGCGTCCCGCCGCCCGAGCCAGCAGAAGATTCGCTACATTGGCGCATGCAATCAGCAGAACGAACGCCACCGCGAACTGCAGCACGACGATGGTGCGGCGCATCACCGCGCCCACATCTTCCACGAACAGCGGAAATACGTTGACACCGAACGTGGTGTTCAGCTTGGGATAAAGCTGGATCAGACGCTGGTCGATGGAAGCCATCTCGGCGCGGAACTGTTCCAGCGTGACATTGTTCTTCAATCGCCCAAACACAAAATTCTGCCGGGCGTCCAGCTCGCCTTCGCTCATTCCAGCCGCGCTCATGCTGAGCCAGACTTCGGGCTTCTTTTGATCAAAGCCTTCCCACATGGCCGGAAGATGAAACTCAGCCGGCAGCACGCCGACGATGGTGTAAGGAGCCTCATCCACATGGATGGTCTTGCCGATGGTGCTGGGATCCTTTGCGAATTTCCGCTCGAACAGCGCATAACTTATGATGGCCACCGATCCACGCTTTCCGGGCGAATCGGAAGAAACGAAGCCACGGCCAAGCGCGGTCTGAACACCAAGCAGGCTTAAAAAATTGGTGGACGCCGTCACGCTTTCCACCTGTTCCGGCTTATCTAAACCGGTGAGATTGACGTTCGCCTCCTGCAGGTAGCCCAGATCGTCCAGCTGACGGCTTTGCCGCTTCCATTCCAGCGCGTCTTTGAGCGCAGCCGGCAAGCGCTGGGCAAGGAATCCGCCGACCATGGGGTTCGATTCCCAAATCATTACCAGCTGTGACGGATCGCGATAGGGGAGCTGCCGCAGAAGGACCGCATCCAGCGCGCTGAACATGGCGGTATTTGCGCCAATTCCGAGCGCCAGCGCTAGGACGGCTACCACCACAAATCCCGGAGTTTTCAGATAAGAACGATACGCGAAGCGAAGGTCATGAAGCATGTACCAGTGTACGCACGAGCCTGGTGTTTGGTTCCCAGCCCTAGCCCCGCCGCAGCAGCGCAGCGCCGACGCCAGGCAGCGAGAATTCCGCCGCGCGCGCGTCGTCGTAGAACATCCGGACTGTCTCAAGAGAATAGTCGTCCAAATCGCGCCCCAGCAGCGGGAGCTTCTTCAGCAGCTCGTGCGTCACGGTGATGATGTGGCACCGGATATTGTCGGCCTGGACAATGTTCAACAGCTCGCGCGGGCTAGCCCAGATCAGCTCGATTTGGGGATGGTTGCGCAGGCGCATCAGCGCGCCGCAGAGCATGGGAAGCGGATCGATTCCAGCGTCGGCCACGCGCCCGGCGAAGATCGAAATACAGGCCGGCGCACCATGCCGCAGGCTTGGGATCACCGCATCCACTTGATCCAGCGTCATGATCGCGGTCACGTTCACCTTCACGCCCTGGCGCGATAGCCGGTCGATCAATGGCGCCGAACTCACCCGCCGCGTGTTGGTGATGGGGATCTTGACGTACACATTTTCGCCCCAGTCCGCAATCTGCAGGGCTTGTTGTTCCATTTCGTCGAAATCATCCGACAAAACCTCGAAAGAGAATGGACGATCCGGAATCGCGTGCGTCAACTCGCGGCCAAAGGACTGATAATCCTTCACGCCGGCTTTCCGCATGAGCGTGGGATTGGTGGTGAAGCCCGCGATCAGCGGGTTTTTCGCCAGTTCGAGAATAGAGGGCAAATCGGCGCCGTCGGCGAATATCTTTACGTGAAGCGATGCAGCCCGTGTCTCGGAAACACTTTGGGCCAAGCTCAGCAGAGAATCAGGCATGGCGTCGGCACTCCCCATAAGCCGCTCTGGTAATCCAGTTCGCCGCTTCGCGCAGAGAACGCACTTTTAGATAGGGACCGTCCGGCCGCCGCTCGCGATACCCATGGTCGACAAAGACCGCCTGGCAGCCCGCGCGGTGTCCCGCTTCCACATCGCGCCAGCGATCGCCGACGATGTAGCTGGTTCCCAGGTCGATGTCCCACTGGCGCGCGGCGTCCAGCAACAGCCCTGGCCGCGGTTTGCGGCAGGCACAGCGCGCGGCATCGTCATGCGGACAAACCCGCATATCGTCCAATTCCAGATAGCGCTGCAGCCGGGCGTTGATTTCCGCTACTTGCCCGGCGGTGATGGAGCCGCGGGCGATGTCCGGCTGGTTCGTGATCAGGATCAGCGCAAAGCCGGCTTCGTGGAGCTTGCGGCACGCATCCCGCACACCGGCCAGCACCCGCAACTCGGCCAGCGTTGCCGGCGGATGCGGTTTTCCTTCCCGAAGGACGGCCCGGTTCAACACTCCGTCGCGATCCAGGAATACCGCCCGCCGCATTGCCTCACATCCTCCCGTCGCGGACGTCTTCGAGCATCGAGTGCATGGAAATGCACAGTGCCTGCTCCGAGGTTCTGCCGCAATTCCAGCCCAGGCTGCGAATGCGATCCGTGTTTAATCGCACCACCGGTACATCGCCCTTCCAGCCCCGGTCTCCGCCGGTGTATTCCAGCCGGACTTCTTCGTCGGAGAGTCCCGATACGGACATCGCCAGCCGGGCGATTTGGGTTACGGTGATGTAATCGCCGGTGGCGACGTTGAATACTTCAAAGTTCTTGGTGGTCTTCTCATGCGCCAGCAGAACTGCTTCGACGACATCCTCCACGTAAATATAAGATTTGCTTTGCCGGCCGTCGCCCAATACCTGCAGCCGGTCAGGCTGCTGCTGCAGACGCCGCACAAAATCGAAGCCGACTCCGTGGGTTTGACGCCGTCCCACCACATTGCCGAATCGAAAAACACAAGCCGTGATACCGAACATCGCACAGTAGGATGCAATCAGCCCTTCTCCGGCCAGCTTACTGGCCCCGTAAGTGGAGACGGGCACCAACGGTCCGAAATCCTCGCTGGCTTCACGCTCGCCCAGGTCGCCGTATACGCCGCTGCCGGAGGCATACAGCAGACGCGGGGTTCCGCTGCGCCGCATGGCTTCCAGGATTTGTTGCGTCAGATAGGTGCCCTCGCGAAAGTCGATATCCGGTTCCGTCACCGCGCGCGCGATGTCCGGGTTCGACGCCAGATGGATCACCACGTCGTGACCGGCCATGTTGCGTTCGAGCGCCGCCAGGTCCTTCACATCGCCGTGGATCACGCGCAGCCTGGCATCTCCCTGGTGGTGACCATAGTGCCATTCCCTGCCGGACGAGAAATTGTCGAACAGGGTGACCATTTCTACGTCGTGGCCGGCCAGCAGCCGGTCCGTAAAATGGCTGCCGATAAAGCCCGCCCCACCCGCCAGAAAGAAACGGCGACCCATCATAGAATCGACTCCCATTTGGTCCCTTTGCGCTGGAGCTGCGGGTGGCTGACCAGCAGGTGCCAGAGCACCGCGCAAAGCCCTTCGGTGTGCGGCGTGACGCGATCGGAGGATACCGTCGGGATCACCACGCAACTTTCCGAGACCTGATGCGTGAATCCTCCGTCCCGCCCCACGATTCCAAACACGTGGGCGCCGGCCGAGACGGCAGTTTCGAGCGCCTTCACAATGTTTACCGAGACATTCTTCTCAACACTCCCGCCACCTACCGAAAACACCAGCACGGCGTCTTTCGAGTTGATCCGCGAACCTTCCAGCCAGCCCGAAAAGCAACTCTCCCAACCGTCGTCGTTCGCCCGGGCTGTCAGTTCGGACACGTTGTCGGTGGGAGCATACGCCTCGAAGCCGCAGAGCTTGCGAAAGTCGTTCACCGCATGTCCGGCGTGTCCGGCCGAACCCCCTACGCCCAGAATGAACAGGCGTCCGCCGCTTTGGCGCACCTGAGCCAGCCCCCACGCCATGTGCTCAATTTCGCGGGTATCCACCTGTCCGAGGATGGCGATGGTTTCGGCCAAAAACATGGCCGAGAAACTGCTTACCGCAACCTCCGCGGGCGCCGGGACAGACTCCGCGCTAACGCCCTGCAAAAGGTCATTCAGACTTGTCACGCAGCACTCCTGGTAACTATTCGGACAACCTCAGCGTTTTCAATAGGCGGCTAAGGCAAAGAACGTGGAATAGAGACCGAACCGCGATCGCATGGGAGCGCTACCACGAAACCTGTCGGAACGCTCACAGTATTAGTGGTGTGCCGTTTGGAAAAATGCCAGGCGGAAGATCCGCCGGAAAGTCCAGATCGTGGAATCCCAGCGCCGCAACGTAGTCTCGCCCACCCGCTGGCCGTAAGGAATGAAAATTTCCTGGATACGAAAGCCCATTAAGGCCGGTTTCAGCAGCAGGTCCACGGGTAATGCCGGGCCATTGGGGTCTACTTTGACGCGCGCAATCACCTGGCGGCTGTAGGCGCGCATCCCCGAGTGCAGGTCGGTGGATTTAACACCAACCAGCAAACGGCCGGTGACCGCGAACAACCAGTTGGCCAGATAGTTGGGCCAAGGCATGGCGGCCGGCCGGGTTTTCAATCTGGATGCGTTCACCAGATCGCAATCTCCGGAAAGCACCATGTCAGCCAGCCTGGGAATCTCCCCCGCCGGATACGTGCCGTCGCAGTCCAATGTAACCGTCACTTCGCCCCGGCACTCCCTTAGCACGCGCGCCATGGCGTTTCCGTAACCCCGCGGCGGAAACTGCCGGATCACCCTGGCGCCCAATTGCCCGGCGATCTGCGCAGTGGCATCCTGGCTGCTGTCCACAATCACGATCTCATGCTCGCGATTGTGCAGCGCGGCGCGAATGTCGGCGATTACGCTGCCCACGGCTTTTTCTTCGTTCATGGTGATCATCGCGACAGAGATCATAAGCTCCCCAAAATTACCGCCTCTTTTAAATAAGTTCGGCCTTGAACGATCGGTTCAATAGCGTTAGGCGCAATTCGTTGATTTCTAAAGGTTGTGCATTGAGTGGTCGATAGGTTTAATGTTGTCAATGCTTTGCAGGTCGCTATTGATCTTCGCTTCGATCTTGGTAGTCACTCTGGCGTTCTTCGGACTGTTTGGGTCCTTCACACCCTCGGATGACGAAGGATATAGCATCAGCGTAATTCGCAGCGTTGCGGACGGAGCTCCGCTCTATACCCAACAGTTCGACTTTCATGGTCCGTTGCCATTCCTGGCCAAGGCTTTCATCTTTCGTACCCTGGGCGCGCCCATCACCCCGCAATCGGTGCGCATTTGGGTAATGGGAGTGTGGCTCCTGAGTTGTTTGTGCCTGTCGGCTGCCATTTGGGAGCTCACGCGCAACGCTTTGATATCGATTAGCGCGATCATCGTCACCGGCGCTCACTTGTTTGCGCTGCGCGTGAATCCGGGGCATCCGGAAGATTTTGTTGTCTTGTTTCTCTCTCTGGCGATTCTAATCGCATCGGCGCAAACAAGATGGTTGCCGGATAGTCTCCGGGTGGCGGTGTTGGGAAGCATCGGCGGGGTACTTACTGGTACGAAGATCAACGTTGGAGTATTTTATCTGGCGGGGCTCACACTTTGGTTGCTGGCGTCAATCCCAAAACGGACGCCCTGGAAAGTGGCAGCGGTCCTGTTTACGATTGGTGCAACCTCCATTCCCACAGTGCTGATGCGATCCTTTCTCTGGGCCTCCTGGCAGCTTCTTCTGATTTCCACGTTCAGCATTCTGATCACCTGTGCCGCCTTTTTCCGATTGCCGGGTGCGCGCCGCCTTAGTTGGAAGCACATACCGATTGCCGCCGGTGCGGCTATCTCGACGGTGGCGGCTATTCTAATGTTCGCTTGGCTATACGGCTCACGCCCCGGGGACGTGTTAGAGCAGGCAGTGCTGGGCGCCGCCACGCACTCCAACATGATTGTGATGCCCGTCTTCACGTGGATTTGCGTTCCGGCAATCCCCGTATTTCTGCTCATTTGTTTTATCTGCTTTCGCCAATGGATCGGAACCTCGCCCGTCTCCATCTTCGGGCGGTATGTGCCTCCGCCACTGTTAAAAGTACCTCCGGCA
>Ga0302324_100021431_pt1 | contig 12600 bp, 10 predicted proteins | sample Palsa_T0_1_FD_201949 | JGI IMG/M metagenome (GOLD analysis project Ga0302324, IMG submission 201949) | Peat permafrost microbial communities from Stordalen Mire near Abisko, Sweden - Palsa_T0_1 | ecosystem: Environmental > Terrestrial > Soil > Palsa > Peat permafrost | place: Sweden: Abisko...
GGCGCCTGATAGCACGGTATTCAAACCTTGAGGCTTGCGTGCGGGCACGGCCAGCGCGACCGTGAGGCGGTCACGCGTAGGCGGAAACAACCCGGCCACAGGCCGCGGCGGTGGGAGAGCGTCGCAATCGGGCATGAGAAACGGCATGCCATCCGGAAAAACGCCGCGCGCATGCACCAGGGCGAGTGTTCCGTTCCGGAGGGCTTCCTCGTCGAGGCCGCATCCCAGCAATCCGTAGGGCTCAGGGCGGAGAGACGAAATGGCGAATTGGATGGAGTCTTCGAAATAGCGGCTCTGGGCCTGAAAATGATGCGGACCCAGGTACATGCCCTCCGACCAGACCACTCTGGAAAGAAACTTCATAAGCTGGCCACTAGCCCCGAATACTGTATCATAAGCGCGATTCGATTCCAGCGGTATTGAATTGTCCGGGCACGGGTGACATTATGGTTTTGGCGCCAACCACGCGCTGCCAGGCAAGGGAATGGATATGATTTTCCACGACAGATACGAACTGCTGGCCCTGCGCGGCGGCGACCGGGAAATCGCCCTGCCGGGCAGGGAAATCTCTTCGGGACGCGACGTGCTCGTGCATCTGCTTTCGGATGGCTATACTCCGGAGAACCGGGAATTGCTGGCAAACATCGACAAGCTCCCCGCTGAATACCAGCGGCGCGTGTTGGACATAGGCGATCACGAAGGCATTCCCTACGTGGTCACGGATGTTTTGCCGCCGAACCTGAAGCTGCGGGAGTGGCTGGCGGCGGCAAAGTCCGCAGTACCTTCGCCCGTCGCTTCTCCCAAGACCAGCGAAAGGCCTTCGCGGAGTGGGGAATGGAAAATCCCGGCCATAATCGAAGCACCCTCGAAGAGCGCCGCAGAGCCAGGCGCCGCGTCGCAGGACCCCGGCGAGTTCACGCGGCTCTTCCCGCCGGTGCCCGCGGAGCAACCCCAGCGTGCGCCGCAGTCGCAGGACGACTTCCCCAAGGCCTCGATGGTGGCGCCCAAACCGGACCGGAAAGCGCCGCCAGCGCCTGCCGCACAGGAGCCTGGGGAGTTCACGCGCATGCTGCACTTGGCGGCGGCCCAGCCGGCCACGGCGACGCCGGAGGCTCAAGCGCCAGCACCCGTCGAGCCGGAGCCAGGAGAGTTCACCCGTATTTTGCACGCAGCTGCGCGACCGCCAGCCTCCATGCCAACGGCTGCCACACCGCCGCCCCAGCCCGCTGAGATCGGCGCGGCCCCTGCCCGGCAGGAGCTTGGCGAGTTCACGCGCTTGTTTCAGGCCCCAGCACCATCTGCGCCGGTTGCTCCGCCGCCACCCGCACCCGCGCGTCCGCAGTCGCCTGCGGCACCCGGCGATTTTACGCGGATGATGCAATCGCCTCTGGCCGCTGCGCCGGCAGGCCCGCCACCCTCTGTTGCCGCTAGAGCGGCCGCTCCGCCCGCTCAGAGCGCCAGTGAGTTTACCCGGATCATGCAGGCGGGCCGGCAAACGGAAGCGCCGCCTGGCCAAGTCCCGCTGCCAGGTCCCGCGGCGGCCCCGTCTCCGCCTGTCCGGTCATTCCAAGCGGAAGGCGAATTCACCCGGATATTCGCAACGGAGCCGGCGTCTTCAGAAAACCTTGTGGCACCCGCGGCGCCACAGGGGCCCTTGCCGCAAGGCGGCGTGGCCACGGGTGCCTTTTCCAGGCGCTCGGCGCCCACGCAGCCGCAGGCCGGTGCGGGGCCCAGTGAATTCACTCAGATGTTCGCCGCGCCCACACCCGCGCCCGCCGCCAAGGCACCTGCGCCAAAGCCCGCGCCGCCGGCCCAGAAGGCGGATAAGTCGTATCTGCCGCTGGTCCTGATTCTGGCTGGCCTGTTTGTGCTGGTGGTGATCGTTATCCTGGTCTTCGCACTGACGCGCTGATCCAAAACTTAGCCCGCCTGCGGGAGTACAATAATCAACTCCATTTGCGGGTTCGGGAAGTCGCCCGGCACATAGGCCGCCAGATTGCGTGCACGCACCACCGCTTCCCAGGAGCCGCCGCTGCGGCCCAAGCTGAAGTATTGATAGTTCAGCTTGATGGGAACGGCGGCCGGGGGAGTCAGCACATGCGTCAGGGGGACTCCGGGCAGCGCCCTTTGCAGCAGGTGTTCGACGGCATCGAGCGAGCAAACCTTGATCAACTGGGGCGCTTTGCCGATCAGGTCGGCATGGCTCATATCCGCGCCGACCGCCAAATACAGGCGCGTCTGCTGCAGGTACTTCTCGTCGTCGATGGACGTTGCGTAGATAGAAGGCTGCACGCGCTTCAGCGGCAGGGACACACAGTTGCTCGGTACGACTGTCTCCAGCAATAGTCTGAGCTTCTCATCCAGATCGGTGAAACAGGCGCCCAGACTGTCGTGATCGTAAGGCGGCAGATCGCGCGGATGGATCTTCACTGAAAAAGTGCTCAGGGATCCCGCCAGCGACAGCATAGCCGAATATAAAGGCTCCGGATGTCCCTTGCGTGTTTCGAAGAGGTGCCGGAACACGGGCAAGGCGGCGTTGACCGTGTACAAGAGCCAGAAACGCGGGATATCGGCGGATGTAAAATCGGCCAGGCTCTGGTTCTTCTGGCGGCGGGCGCCCGCCAGTTCGCTGCTTTTGGCTGAGAGGATTTCAACTAGGCGCCGGGCGATGGAGACCAGGTAATCGCTGGCCTCGAAATCGAGCAGCGGCGCTACGAAGCGGGGGTCCAATTGAAACAGGCCCGCGGCGGTTTTGCGAACGCGCGCCACGCGCAAGGTGGAACTGCCTTCGCGGTCCTCCGCCTCGACGGCCAACCGCAGGTTCTTGCGCGCCACCAACACCGGTTTTTCCGACTGTCCGGTATTTTCGTCGCGGATCATCTCGACCTCGGCCCGATAGCGTGTTTCGGCGTCCCGCCGCGCGCTGGCGACGTTGAAGCCGCGCTCCCGGTAATTCGGAATGGCGAGGTACACGTCCAGACTCTCCACTTCGGCGTCGAAGTGGTCGGCGAGCGGCTTGGCGGGCGGCGCTGGATCGGAGTCCGGGATATCGAATAGCAACCCATCGGGGAAGATGCCCGCGGCTTCCGAGACGACCAGGGTGCCTGCGGCCAGCGCCGCCTGGTCGATGCGCAGATGCCGGAAACCCCAGGGGCGGAACTCGAGCGCCTGCAAATCGAACTGCAGGGTTTCCTCGAGAAACCGGTCCTGGCTCTGCAGGTGTTGGGGGTTCAGGAAGGTCCCCTTGGTCCAGATAACGGGCTCCAGCCGGTGCATCGGAATCCAAGGTAGCAGAAAAGTAGCAGAATCGGTATCACGGATGCCACCCTCGAAACAGGCTTCGCGGGAACTGCGCGCGGCATGGCACACTAGCTGCATGAAGCCTCTCACCGCGGCGGACGCGCAGCGTTTGCGCGAGTTTTTCCGGGAAGCCAGGTACACGCACGAAGAATTCGAGAGCCGGCGGCTGCTGCTCGAGCTTCCATCGCGCGCCTCCGGGAATCTCCCTTGGCTGCTGGATCGCGCGCGGGAGCCTTCCTTCGCGAACTTACTTCTGCGCTGGTTTTTTCTGGGCGTCCCGGCCGCAAGTGAGTCTGTGGCCGGCCTGGTGCCGCCAGACGTCCTGGCGCTCCTGCTGGAATGCGGGATGTTGATCCGCGACGGCGGAGAACTATCGCCTACAGTGATGTTGACGCCCTGCGACCAATACTTTTTTGCCGCCGATACCATCGCGCGTCTGGAATCGCATCCCGCCGATCTGGTGATCTGGCCGAACCCCACCACCCGCCTGCTGCACCGATTCACGATCCGCCATCCTTCCCGCGCCACTTTGGACCTGGGCGCGGGTTGCGGCATCCAGGCCGTTTTCACCGCCGATCACAGCGCGCAAGTGACCGCCACCGACTTGAACCCGCGGGCCGCTGGGTTCACCCGCTTCAATGCGTGGCTGAACGGGGCGTCGAATATCGAGTGTCTTACCGGCGACACGTTCGCGCCGGTACGGAATCGCACGTTCGACCTGATCGTGGCGAACCCGCCGTTCTTCGTCACTCCCTCCGGGGACCAACTTTACTGCGAGAACGGGATGGAGCTGGACGACTACTGCCGCCGGATCGTGCGCGAGGCGCCGGCGCATCTGAATGAAGGCGGCTACCTGCAAATGGTTTGCGAATGGGTTCAAATACGCGGGCAGTCCTGGCGAGACCGTGTCGTCGAATGGCTGGAGGGGACCGGCTGCGACTGCTGGATTGCCCGCAGTTACGCTCGTGAGGCGGGGGCATACGCGCAGGAACGCATCCGGCAAATCGCGCCGGCGTGTGCCGCGCCGGAGACCTCTGCGCGCTGGATGGATTATTATCGCGAGCGCGGCGTCGAGGAGATCCACGGTGGCATTCTGGCGATGCGGCGTCGGACCGGGCACAACTGGGTGCGCATTGAAGACATGCCCGTGGACCCCAATCAGCCATTCGGAGAGGCCGTTTCGCAAGCGTTTGTCTGTATCGATTTCCTGGAACGGCACTGCTCGGATGAGGAGCTGCTGAAAGCGCGCCTCAGGCTTTCACCGGAGGCGCAGCTCGATCGACAATCACGGCAGTCGGACGGCCGATGGCACACCGTGGGCATGAGCCTGCGCTTTAACGGCGGCATCCCCGCTTCCATGCGTCTGGACCCGGCGGTCGCGGAATTCCTGGCTGGGCTAGACGGGAGCCGAACCCTGGGCGAGTTGGTCGAGGACCTGGCGCAACGGGTACAGGTAGATTCCGGGGTGGTTCAACCGGAGTGCCTCGCGGTGGTGCGCAAGCTGATCGAGCGCCGTTTCGTGCTGCCTTAGGCGGTGGCGCCGACAGTTATGAGACGCCCACTTGACGAAAGCGCAATAGAGCAATATATTGATTTAGCAAGAATTTTTCGCATGGAGGGCGCATGGCAAGAGAAAGCACGCAACATAAGCTGGACCGGGTGCGGTCACCCCGGGTACAAATTACGTACGACGTCGAAGTGGGCGGCGCGATTGAGCTGAAGGAGCTCCCTTTCGTCGTGGGTGTTCTGGGCGACCTCACGGGACAGCCTGAGCAGCCTCTTGCGAAGCTGAAAGAACGCAAATTCGTGGAAGTCAATCCGGACAATTTCGACAGCGTACTGGAAGGAATGAAGCCGCATTTGTCCTATTCCGTGGAGAATAAGCTCAGCGAAGAAACGGACGCGCCGAACTTAAAAATCGATCTGCATTTCAAGAGCATGGACGATTTCGAGCCGGAAAACGTGGCGAAGCAGGTGAAGCCGCTCAAGGAATTGCTGGACTTGCGCACGCGGCTGGCGGACCTGCGCGGCAGTTTACAGGGCAATGACAAGCTGGAGGAGTTGCTGCTGGAAGCGGTCGGCAACACCGAAAAGCTGGCGAAGATAAAGGGTGAGATGGGTAAGGGGGAGGCATCCAATGGCTGAGCCGCAGAGCGCGCCGGCATCGCTGGCCACAACCGAGCAGATCCAGGAAAAAGGCCTGCTGGACCAGATCGTAGAAGAAGGGCGCTTTGGCGCCGAACCGGCCGCCAAAGAGCGCGGCAAGAATCTGATCAAGGAATTCGTGGCGCAGGTGGTGGACGGGTCCATGACCATCGCCCGCGACGCGGAGATGATGATCAACGCGCGCATCGCGCAAATCGATCACCTGATCTCGCTGCAGTTGAATGAGGTGATGCACCATCCCACGTTCCAGAAGCTCGAGGGCACCTGGCGCGGTGTGAAGTATCTGATGGACCAGAGCGAAACCGGGGTGATGCTGAAGATCAAGGTCCTGAACGTCAGCAAGAAAGAACTGCTGAAGGATCTGCAGCGCGCTCCCGAGTTCGACCAGAGCGCGCTGTTCAAGAAAGTCTATGAGGAGGAATATGGCGTCTTCGGCGGATCGCCGTTTGGCGCCCTGGTTGGCGACTACGAGTTCGGCAAGCATCCCGAAGATATCGAGCTGCTGGAGAAAATATCCAACGTCGCCGCGTCCGCGCATGCGCCGTTCGTGGCTGGAGCTTCCTACGATCTGTTCAACCTGACCAGCTACACCCAATTGGACGCGCCGCGCGATCTGGCCAAGATCTTCGACACGACGGAGTACGCCAAGTGGAAGAGCTTCCGCCAGAGTGAAGATTCCCGGTACGTAGCGCTGACCTTGCCGCGCACGCTGGCCCGGCTGCCCTACGGCAAGGACACCAAGCCGGTGGAAGCTTTCAACTATGAAGAGCATGTGGACGGCAGCGACCACTCCAAATACCTGTGGATGAATGCGGCTTTTGCGCTGGCCAGCCGGATGACCAATTCGTTTTCGCAATACGGTATGTGCGTGGCGATGCGCGGCGTGGAAGGCGGCGGCCTGGTGACCGGCCTTCCGGTGCACAACTTCTACACCGACGAAGGCGACGTGGCCATGAAGTGCCCGACCGAAGTGCCCATCACGGACCGTCGCGAGAAGGAGTTGGCGGACCTGGGTTTCGCGCCCCTGGTGCACTGCAAGGGAACCGACTACGCCGCGTTTTTCAGCGTGCAAACCGCCCAGAAACCGAAGCTCTACGACACCGATTCGGCCAACGCCAATGCGCGGCTTTCGGCCCAACTGCCCTACCTCATGGCCGTGTCCCGTTTCGCGCATTATCTGAAGGCCATGATGCGCGACAAGATCGGCAGCTTCATGTCGCGCGCGGACGCGGAGATATTTCTCAACCGCTGGATCACCAAGTACGTCGTACCCGACGACACGGCTTCACCGTCCATGAAGGCGCGGTGCCCGCTACGCGAGGCGCGCATCGACGTCTCGGAAGTGCCCGGAAAGCCGGGTGTCTACCGCGCCGTCGCGTTCCTGCGTCCGCACTTCCAACTCGATGAGTTGAGCGTTTCGCTGCGGCTGGTAGCCGAGTTGCCCGCGCCGGCGAAGTAAGCGGCGGCTGGTACCGGACGGCTGGTACCGGACGGATGTAACAGTTTCAGTTTCAACGTCACCTAGAGTGAAAGGAGTAACACGTGGCTGTAAATGCGTATCTGTATATCGACGGAATAGAGGGGCCTAGCACCAGCAAGGCGAAGCACATCGACGTGCTGTCGTTTAGCTGGGGTGTCAGCCAGACCGCGGTCTATGGCACCGGGGCGTCCGGCAAGGAATCCAAGGCGGGGCGGGCGGATTTTTCCAACCTGACGATCATGAAGGTTCTGGACAAGACCTCGCCACTGCTGTGCGATCACTGCGCAACCGGCAATATCCTGGCGAAAGTGTACCTGGTTTACGACAAACCGGTGGGCGACAAGCAGGAGGACTATTTCCGCATCTGGGTAAAGGACGCGCTCATCACGTCCGTACAGTTGTCGGGCAGCAACGAGAACCCCACGGAGTCGGTGAGCTTCGCGTTCCAGGGCGTGGAGGTCGCTTACAAGCCGGAAAAGGATGACGGCACGCTGGATGCGGCCATCCCCAAGGGTTATGATCTCACGCTGTTGACCGCGGATTTCGCCGCGGATTCGGGACTCTAGCGTGCCGTCGCTCGACGGGACTCTAGCAGATCGCCTGGCATGACGGCGAAACAACTTTTCGACGCCGGGAAGGTGCGCGACGCGGAGGGCGCCTTGGCCGCGCGCCTCCGCGAGCATCCGACCGATATCGAAAGCCGCACTTTTCTATTCGAGCTGCTTTGCTTCTCCGGACAGTATGACCGGGCGGAGAAGCAGTTGAGCATTTTGTCGCAAGGCGGCAAGGAGGCGGCAATGGGCGCCGTACTCTATTATTCGGCCCTGCACGCGGAAAAGACGCGGCACGAGATTTTCCGTAAGGAAGAATTTCCCAGCTTGCCGGCGGCTGCGTCGCCGCCCGGAAAGCTGAACGGGAAGCCCTTCCAGTCTTTCCAGGACGCCGACCCGTCCATCGGGGCGAGGCTGGAGGTATTTGCCGCCGGGGCGTATCTCTGGATTCCTTTCCAGCACATCGCCTCCTTGCAGATGCAGCCGCCGCGGCGCCTGCGGGACACGCTTTGGTCGCCGGCATTCGTTCTGACCGGGCCGTCCTTTCAAGGCACGGATATTGGCGAAGTGCTGATTCCCGCCGTATATCCCTTCTCGTGGAAATCTGAGGACGAGCCGGTGTGGCTGGGGCGAACGACCGAATGGGTTGCCGACGACGGGGGCCGCGAGTATCCCGTGGGCCAGAAGATGTTCCTGGTGGACGACGAAGAAGTGCCGCTGCTCGAGATCCGGTCGCTGGAGTTCGCTTCCGATGCCTCTTCGTGAAGACATCCTGAATCCGATCGCCGGCGACAGTCCCAGCGGCTTGGATCTGCGCTATTCTCCGCTCTACGACAGACTCAAGGAGGCGCGCCGCGAGGACGACGAGTTGGCCCAGGGCGCCTGGCAGCATGAGCGCAAAGTGGCCGACCACAACGGGGTCATCAAGCTCGCCCAGGAGGCGGTGGCCACCCAGACCAAAGACCTGCAACTGGCCGCCTGGCTCACCGAGTCTCTGCTGAAGACCGACGGCTTCGCCGGTTTGCTCGACGGCTTGGGGCTGTGCCGCGGGCTGGTCGAGAACTTCTGGGACACGCTTTATCCGCAGATCGACGACGGCGATGTCGAGGTGCGGGCGGCGCCGCTGGACTGGATCGGCTCTCGGTTGGATGTGCCGTTGAAGCGTGTCAGCCTGTGCCGCGACGGGTACAATTTCTTCCAGCACAAGGATTCCCGGGGGATTATTTACGAAGATCAGGCCAAGACCAAGGAGCAGAAGGCCGCTCGAGATGGCGCGCTGAAGGAAGGCAAACTGGCGCCCGAGATCTTCGACAGGTCATTCACCGAGACGCCCAAGGCCTTTTACGCGGAATCGGAGAAAACCCTGGATGCCTGCTTGCAGACGCTGCGCGGCCTCGATGAATTGTGTGGCCAGAAGTTCGGCGACACGGCGCCCTCTTTCGGAAGGCTGAAGACCTCGCTCGAAGAAGTCCGTCACGTGGTGCACGGTTTCTTGCAGAAAAAGCGCGAGACCGAGCCTGACCCGGTGGAAGAGGTCCCGCCTCCTGCTGCGGAACCGGAAGCCGCGCCGGACGAGACGTCCGCGGGAGCGCTGCCGACGATTTCCGCTATGCGCCTGAACTACACGATGCAGGCCGCGGCGGAACCCGCCGAGCGTGGTGCGGCGATTGCCGGGGTGGCCGCGGCGGCCCGTTTCCTGCGCAAGGGAGAGCCTTTCAGCCCGGCGCCGTATCTGATGTTGCGCGGCCTGCGCTGGGGCGAATTGCGCGCATCATCCGACCCCGGCGTGCTGGAGGCGCCGCCCACCGAGATCCGCCGCCAGATCAAGGCCCTGGCGCTGCACAACAAGTGGGCGGAGCTGCTGGAAACGGCGGAGACCGTCATGGCCCTCCCGTGCGGCCGGGCATGGCTGGACTTGCAGCGATTTGTGGTGGAAGCCTGCGTGGCCCTGGGCAGCGACTACCATGCCATTGCCCTCTCGATCCGGTCGGAGCTGCGCGCCTTGCTGCGCGACCTGCCCGAACTGCTGGATGCCACGCTGACCGACGAAACGCCCACGGCCAACCCGGAAACCCAAACCTGGCTGCAGGAACTGCTGGCCGAGCCGCCGGATGCTACGCCGCGCGCTAATTTGCCGCGCCTGCCGGTGATCGACGGCATGCGGGATGGCGGCTGGCAGAAGAAGTTCGTGGATGCGCACACCCTGGCTACCGATGCGATGCGCCGGGGCCAACCTCAAAAAGCCTTCGAGATTCTCAACAAAGAGGTCGAACGCCAGCGCAGCGGCCGCGGCCGATTCCAGCGCAAGCTGCAGCTTGCTCAGATTTGCATCGGCGCCGGAAAGGACGCTATCGCACAGCCGCTGCTCGACGACATCGCGGCCGCCATCGAAAATCACAAGCTGGAGGATTGGGAAGACCGCGAGATGGTGGCCGGAGTACTGGCCTTCCTGCTGCAAGCCAGCAAGAAGATTCAGGGTGACGCGAAGGCCAAGCAAGCCATGTTTGAGCGCATCTGCCGGTTAGACCCAGTGCAGGCATTTTCGGTGTAGCTTATGGCCCGCCCCTCCGCCGAGTTCGCCACGGCCGTCACGCTGTCCACGCTGGACCGGCTTATCGACGAAGATCCCACCATTTCAGTGGAGGTGATGCCGACCCGCTCGCATTCCGTGCGGCTGTTGAAGGAAGGTGTGCGCCGCGATCTGGAGTGGCTTCTGAATACTCGCCGTATCGCGCAGCCCCCGGACGAGTCGCTTAAAGAGCTCAACGGCTCGGTATACGTCTACGGCCTGCCGGACTTCTCGGCCTACAGCCTCAACTCGCCCAAGGACCGGGCCAAGCTGGTGCGATCCCTTTACGCCACGGTGAAGACATTCGAGCCGCGGCTGGCCAATATCCGCGTTGTTCCGCTGGATGAGGCCGCTCCGGGCACGCGCACGCTGCGCTTCCGCATTGAAGGGTTGCTGTTGATGGATCCGGCCCCCGAGCACGTTTCTTTCGATACGGTGCTCGAATTGACCAGCGGCCAATACGAGGTGCGGAATGCGGGATGATCTGCTGCTGTACTACGAGCGCGAGCTGACGTACATGCGCCAGATGGGGGCGCAGTTCGCCGAGAAATATCCCAAGATTGCCTCGCGGCTGGTGCTCGAGCCTTCCAAATGCGACGATCCGCACGTAGAGCGGCTGCTGGAGGCGTTCGCCTTCCTGGCGGCGCGCGTGCATCTCAAGATCGACGACGAGTTCCCCGAAATCACCGAAGCGCTGCTGAGCATCGTTTATCCGCATTTTATCCGGCCGCTTCCGTCCATGTCGATCGTGCAGTTCCAACTCGACCCGGAGAAGGGAAAGCTCACCACCGGATTGCCCATCGAGCGCAACGCTTTGATCTATTCCCGCCCGGTAGACGGGGTTCCGTGCAAGTTCCGCACCTGCTACGACACCACGCTCTGGCCCCTCTCGGTAACCGCGGCGAGCTGGACTACGCCTGACCGGCTCAGGCCGCCGCTGAAGGGCGCGGATGCCGCCGGGGCTCTGCGCGTTGAAGTAGCCGCTGGCGCCGCCGACGTCGATCTGGGCAAGCTGGAGCTCGACCGCCTGCGGTTCTTCCTGGACGGCGAAGGCGCGCTCACCCACACGATCTACGAATTGCTCTGCTGCAACCTGCTGCAGATTGTGGTGCGCGATACCACGCCCGGCTCGCGCGCGCCGGCGTTCACGCTGCCGGCCACCTCCCTGCGCCCGGTTGGCTTCGACGAAGACGAGGGCATGCTGCCCTACCCGCGGCGGTCGTTCATCGGCTACCGGCTGCTGCAGGAGTACTTCACGTTTCCCGAGAAGTTCTTCTTCGTGGACGTCAACGGTCTGCGCCAGGCTGGCGCGAATGGGTTCAAGCGCGGCGCCGAGCTGATTTTTCTGATCTCGCGCTTTGAAGGAGACGAACGCCGCCAGCGGCTGGAGACGGGCATCTCGGCGAGCACTTTCCGCCTGGGGTGCGCGCCGGTTGTAAACCTGTTCCCGCAGACCGCCGAGCCCATCCTGCTCGACCAGCAGAAGTACGAATACACGGTGGTGCCGGACGCACGCCGGGCCGCCGCCATGGAGGTCTTCTCGGTGGATCAGGTTTGCAGCCTGAAACCCCAGCAACAGGAGATCGTGGAATACCAGCCGTTCTATTCTTTCCGGCACTCGGTGCAGCGCGAGCGGCAGCAGACATTCTGGATCGCCAACCGGCGCGCCTCGGTGCGGCCCAACGACGAAGGCACCGAGATCGAACTGGCGCTGGTGGATTTGTCGTTCCAGCCCACTCGCCCGGCCACTGACGCGCTTACGGTGCGCACCACCTGCACCAATCGCGATCTCCCGTCGCGGCTGCCTTTCGGGAACGAGGCAGGCGATTTCGAGCTGGAAAAGGGAGCGCCCATCAAACGCATTGTGGCGCTGCGGAAACCCACATCGCCGATCCGTCCGCCGCTGGGCAAGGCGATGCAGTGGCGCTTGATTTCGCACCTGTCGCTGAACCATCTCTCGCTGGTCTCGGAAGGCCGGCAGGCGCTGCAGGAGATCCTGAAGCTCTACGATTTTACCGGCTCCGCCTTTGCCAGCAAGACGGTGGAGGGTATCGTGGACCTGAAGAGCGAGCGCCGGTTCGCGCGCGTGGTTTCCGAGGAGGGCATCGCTTTCGCGCGCGGAAACCGGGTGGATCTCGAATTGGACGAAGAGCAGTTTGTGGGCGGCGGCGTCTACCTGTTTGCCAGTGTCATCGAGAATTTCCTAGCGTTGTATGCCTCGTTGAACAGCTTCAGCCAGCTCACCGCGACAGTCCGCCAGAGAAAGGAGGTCTTACGGGAATGGCCACCGCGCGCCGGCCGCAGGATCTTGATGTGAGCCGCTCCTTTCTCGGGCAGGAAATGCGCGAGCATCCCGGGAGGTTCGAGTTCTTTCAAGCGGTCCGTTTGATGCACCGGATGTTGCCGCGCCGCGGGCCGGTGGGCCGCTTTGTGCCGCCGGGGCGCGAGGTGGTCCGCTTTTCCAGCAACAATCTGCTGGCCTTTCCGACCAGCCAGATTCAATCGCTGGACTGGTCCGAAGACGGGCCCGCGCG
>Ga0302324_100021432_pt1 | contig 12600 bp, 11 predicted proteins | sample Palsa_T0_1_FD_201949 | JGI IMG/M metagenome (GOLD analysis project Ga0302324, IMG submission 201949) | Peat permafrost microbial communities from Stordalen Mire near Abisko, Sweden - Palsa_T0_1 | ecosystem: Environmental > Terrestrial > Soil > Palsa > Peat permafrost | place: Sweden: Abisko...
GTGGTCACCTGCTGCGCCGTCCCCAGCGTCGTCGCACCCGACGCGATTTGGTTGCGCCATACCTGGACCTCGTGGTTGTATTTGTCGCCCTGCGCGCTCACATAAGACAGATTCACCACACCCGTTGAAGTATCGGTCGAGATTGCTGGAAAGAAATGATGTCCGCTGGCTGTATCCACCGATGCGGGAGTTGTCCACGTAGTTCCGTTATCGGCCGACGTTGCCATTACCACTTCCGCATCCAGACATGACGCGCCCGGGAAAGGACTCCTACAATCCTCATAAGTGAGGAACGTTGTGAAACTGCCTCCGGTATTGGTCCGGTTGGCATGTTTCGGAAAAGTATACTCCAGGATGTTGATGTTTAACATGGGCACGGAGACGGTAATGGAGGGTGACAACGGATTAGCCACGTGGGTAACCGTTATGGGACTGCCGCAAACTGGCGCGCTGGGGGCCGTGGCCGGTGTGCACGTGGTGAACAGAATGTCCGCGCTTCCGTCTGCATTCACGTTGCTGAACGAAACCGTGATCAGTCCGTCGGACCGCACCTGCACATCGGCAAATCCGGCGCCTGTATTGGATCCGCTGACGAGCACAGGTGCGGCGCATACCAGCGTGGTCGAACAAGACGCCAGCATCACCGTATTAGTCTGGGCGTCGAAGTTGAACTCGACGATCACCACATAGACATTCCCCGAACCGGCGCCGGCGGAGGTGGGCCGTTGGTCCACCGCGATGCGCGGTAGATCGGCTACCGCGTCGAAGTTCGGTTGAGCGAAAATCACCACCGGCGCGGTGGCCATCCAGCAGGATCTCGCCTGCGCTAGAGTGTGCGTGCCGGAGGGACACGCGGTGGCGTTGAGCAGACGGGACGCGGCTACCCGGAAAAGTCCGACGCCGCCCATACTGGGGGAACCCAATCGCTGATCGGCCATGAAGAACGCGTCGCGTGCGGGATCGGCGGCAACCACGGGATCTCCGGTTCCCGTTAAGGTGTTTCCTTGCGCCGAGAATGTCGGCAGCCCGCCTTCGAACTGCACGCTGCAATCGGCGGCTGCGGCGCGATGCACGTAGTATCCGCCGGCGCTCCCATCCCATTGCTTGTCCGATGTTAGAAAGCCGCGCCAGTCGTTCGCGGCTTGCACGATGAGATCCTCGTTGGAGCCCACCCGGTTCAGTAGAAAGTCCGCTGAAGCCTGATTCTGTGGAACGGCGTTGGCGCGTGGTTCCAGATTAAACCGGGCACCCTGAGGGCCGCCGCAGGGGACGGCCGCGGGCGCGGGAGACTCTGCTTCGGTAGTGAAATCCGCGAACCAGCCAGGTGGCGCCACGGTGGTCTTCAAAGGTTCGCCGAACACGCGTATGGCCGGCGCCGCCAGCGGATTTCCGGTGGCCTTTAGAAAGGCGCGGCCCTCTTCGGAGGCCAGGAACCGCAGCGGAGCGGAAGGCGGGACGCGGAAATTCCGGAATGCCTCGGGAACTGCAGGCTGCTGCGCGCCGAACGCCGAAGAGATGAGAAAGCTTGCAAGAGTATAAGAAAGTCGTTTCATATTTCGGTTCCCCTAGTACTGCAGATTAGTCAGATGGTTGTTGACATCCGCGCTGTCAACGCCGGCATAAACTCCAAACACGCTATCCCAGGTAAAGCCCACATAGGCCCGGCTCTGCCCGGACACACCCGTACCATTCGCCGCGATACCGAGCCGGTCGCCGAACCCCACCGGTTGATCCAGAATCACGATTGGCGGGCTTGCCTGCACGTCCCCAAAACCCGAGGTCAACAGGTGCGGCGCTTCCACCGTTGTAGTGCCTGGTGCTATCTGGGCTAAAAATACCTGCGGCCGCAATTGAAAACGGTCGTTTTCGGTCGAATAATAACCCATGTTGACGGTGTTCGTAGACGTATCCAAGGCCACTGTGCCGAAAAACTGTTGTCCGGCGCTCGTGCTCACTTTCGTTATTGGGCTCCAAGACGCTCCGGCGTCGGTGGAGCTTGTTACCACGACATCAGTCTTAGGGCAGAAGGTGAGCATTGCACCCACTTGCAGAACCAACGGCACGTCACAGCGATCGTAGACCAGGAAAGTGGTGAACGTTGTTCCGTCGCTTTCCAGCCGGTTCACGTGGCGGGGGTAAATCTGGTCGTCCATCGATAAGTCGCCGATCCGGCCGCCGACGGGATTACTCTCGGCCGTCACCAGCTGCGGTGAACCGCATGTCGGAACAGCGGGCGCCCCATTCGGCGTGCATGTGACGAACATAATGTCTTCCGGACCTGCGGAGGTGAGATTGCGGTACGAGATGGTGATCAGGCCGTCCGAGCGAACCTGCACGAAACCGAAGCCCGCATCGAGGGCGCCGGTGCTAACGACGATCGGGACACTGCATTTGAGGTTAGGGTTGGTACACGCATTGAGGACGATGCTTGTGTCGGAACCCATTGCCTCTGTCACCACCGTGTACAGATCGCCCGCCCCGGTTGCGGAACCGGTTTTACGGGGATCGACAGCAATGTGCGGCGACGATAGGAATTGGTCCACGCCCACAACGTTGACTACTGTGCCGGTGGGCCAGCAAGACGTACTGTCGCTGCTGCTCTGGGTTCCGCTGGGGCAGGCCGTCGAACTCAGAAGATTCGCGGACGTCGTCCTTAGAATGCCCACGGCGTTTTGATCCGGGGCGGTACGGGATCTCAGATCCACGATGAAGAACGCGTCGCGCGCGGGATCGGCGATCGCCGTAGGAGTGCCGTTCGGATTATATAGGTTGTCGATGGCCGGAAGTCCGCCTTCCAAGTCGGGCTGGCAGTTGTCGCCGGACCTCTGCACGTAAAAGCCATCGAGGCTAAAACCGAGATCACGGCCATCATAAGCGGTGGCGACGACCAGATCCTCATCCGGACCGACACGGTTGGGGAGCATGGCAACGGATAGCGCGACCTGTACTACTGCCTTAGGCCTCGGCTCCAGGTTGAATCGATTGCCGTCAGGGCCGGTGCATCCGGATTGCGCGCCCGCGGCCGGCAATAGGACCACCGCCATGGTAAGGAAAAGACTCTTCGGCGAAAGTAAGTTCATAAGTTGCGTTCTCTATCCATCTCTATGGAGTAAGCGAATATTTATTTCCCCGGAATTGTAAACGTACGGTAAATCATCGTGTCGCACCAAGACGCTCCGGCGTCGGTGGAGTCATTTCATCCGATCGCTCGCTCAGCTTGCACGAGGTTTTCGCGGACCATCGAGCCAAAGCCTGCTGCCTGTACCGCGTATTCGAGTTGTCAAGCGTGAAGAACGGAGGGTGGGGCGTCCTGAGGAGGAGCGAACGCCCCGCGCCACCTACTGAGCGGCGATTGTGAGGAACGCGTTGGACTGCGTTTCAAAATTGCCTGACAGCCCGACCACTAGGACGTCCTGGCCGAGCGTGACGTTTGAAGGGACCACGACGTTGAACTGAAATAGTCCCGGTCCCACTAGGCCCGCGAAGGTGACGTCTGCATCGATTCCATCGATCACGATTGCCGGCACCTGTGCGAGCGCTTGGCCCGAAGCGAGCGGCGCTCCGAAACCGGTGGCAAACAACACAATGGTCTCGCCTGGTTCGGCCGGCGTAGCGGTCTGGATGGTCGCCGCCGGGCCAATCAGGGTCCCGTTGGCGTGCTCGGCGGTCACATAATTATTGCCGTTGGTCGCGCTGGTCCCGAGCGTAAAGAACGCCGGCGCCAACGGGTCCACGTTCACTGTCACGGCCGCGCTAGTGAGCCCGTTGTTGGTGGTTCGAATCTGCGCCGCGCCGGTCGAAACCGTGGACGGAACCAGAAAGTTCACCTGCGTATTGCTTACGAAGCTTACAGGAACCGCCGTGCCGTTGATGGTGACGCCCACATCGTTGACTGCCGTTGGCAGTGCGCTGCCCGTAACCTGCCAGGTGCCCGTGGTCGCGGACAATCCAGATCCTTTTATCGAGACCCAGGTATTCGGAGCCATCGCTCCAGCCACGAAGCTCGCGCCGTTAATGACGCCCGTCGTCTGGAAGGAGGGCGCGGCCTGGATGCTGGCGAACAGCCCGTGTGACTCCAACGGGTCGTTATTCGGTCCGCCGCCAATTCCCGCCGTGATGTACAGCGTGCCCGGATCTTCACTTTCAGCGCCGCCTCCGAAATCCAAGGACCACAGTCCGGGAATCGCGATTGGATTGCCGGCGGTATCGTCAAGGGTGCCGAGCAATGCGCCCGTCGTCGCGTTGAATGCGTTGATCGTGCCGTCCGTGAAATTCCCGACCAGAAGCGCGCCCGCGAACGCTCCGAAATTGGCCGGCGCGATTGCCATTCCCCAGGGCGAATTGAGCGGTCCCTGGCTGATCAGATTCGCGATGAGGCTGCCGTTCAGGTTGAACATCGCGACATAACCATTTCCCGGGCCGCCAACATTGGTGTGCTTCTGGGCGTCCTGTTTTGCATAAGTCACAAACAGGGTGCCGTTGATGTTTTGAACATTGAATGGAGCAAATCCAGCGGGGATCGCAGGATTCGAAAAGGGCGACGAAGTAGAGTACGGTTGCGGGAGACTGCTGTCGTTGTAGGGCGGCGGATTCACGTTGAGGTTGCCGTCGTAGACGTCGACTGTTCCAGCATTGAAGTTGGCCACGAAAAGATATGCCGCCGCGGCGGTTCCCCCTAGCGCGCATCCAGTGTAAACCGCTCCGGACTTGGAGTTGTCAAAGAGGATGGACGCCTTGGATCCGCTTACGGCCTCATTCCATCCCGAGATGACACCATCTTCAGAGCAAAACATGAACAGTGCAGGTTTGCCCGGTTGCACATCGAACGCGTTCGCATTTGAGGCGAAGGTATTAAAAATAACTCCGGTCACCGGGCCAGCCGTGCCCGCATTTCCCGCCTGGGGAATCGTGACCACCAGTGGAATTCCCGCGCCGGTGCCGCCATATAGCGTTGCTGTGCCGGTGCCGTTATTTCCAGCCCAGAACGGAGTGGGGCCAAATCCCACGCCCCAGGGATTCACCAGATTCGGATCCTGGTGGTCGGCAGTATTGGCGAGATCGGAAACCAGGTTGTGAACCAGATAGTTGTTCAGTGGAGCGCTGGTTGTCTGAGCAGATAGACAGCCCACTGCGGTTCCCAGCAGCATTCCCGCGCAGATCCAGTTTAGCCGGATATGTTTCGGCTGTTGTAAGTTCGGATGCATTTGTTCGGTCAAGCATTTCTCCCTATGGACTTGGTGGTGAGTTACGAATAAAGTGCGCTTCAAACTGGGAAGACTTGAAATCGGCCGAGAATATTCCCGCGCTTGTCTCAGGAACGCGGGAATAAAGGTGCAACCGCTAAAGTCCGGGAGGGCTTCTGCAACCCAGGAAGGACAGTACGATTTGAGATCGCCTCGGATCGCAGCCATCGGCCTAGCCAACCCGCCAGGCGCTTCAGCCAGGAAGAGGCTTTCCAAATGGCTGGCTATACTAGCCCGCGCATTCTTGAAATAGTTCGCAATTGCGATATCGATTTCAGGCACTTCTACGTAGCGCCCGGTCAGGGCCCGAACGAATCACCAGATCAAATGAACAGTCGCTACCTGAGAGGCGCCCCCGGCACTGGCTCGCGCAAATGGGATTTCGTCCTGACGTGCAGCGAGCCACACTACGCAGGTTCGTCCGAGTTCGGCTTGATCGCGTTCTTGAATCCCCGAATTCCTTCGGCCAAGCCCTTTCCGAGCTCAGGCAGCTTCTTCGGGCCGAACAGAAACAATGCGACTGCCAGAATCACCAATAGGTGCCGTGGTTGGAGTATGCCTTCGATCATATATTTTCCCCTCATTGGAGAAGACAGAGCGTAGTGCGAGAATATTCCCGCGACTGTGCAGACCCCCTCGATTGGAATTAAATGCGGACATGTTTGCCCGATCAGGAATATTTCGCCACAGCGCGCGGTCTAGGCAGTAGAAATCAAGCTTAGCCAAAACCCACCACGCCCTAAGGAGATTAAACGGATTGAAACACAGACAAATCGCCATCTTTTCCATTATTGGAGCCGCCGCAATCGTCCTGGTCGGACAGCAATCCCAGACGGAAGCGCCAGCTGGCTTTGCCACTCCCACGCTGGGACAAACCATAAGCCCAACAGGGGAACTAAGCGCGAATTCCGGCACGCAGAGCGTCAGTAATGGGATAGAAGAGCCGCCTGGCGACACCTTCGCCCTCGATCAGGCACAGTTCGAACGAAGACATGATCCAAGTACTGGACTAGGTCCGGTTTTCAACGGTACGGCTTGCGTCGAGTGCCATAACAACGGCGTGGCTGGCGCGGCCAGTCAATTTACCGAACAGCGCGTCGGTCACAACGACGCAAATGGCAACTTTGTGAATCCCACGGTCGCGATCAACGAGGGAGCCGCTACTATAACCGGTCGTTCCATTGTCAACGACCGATCCATATGTCCGCAGGCCCAGGAACATGTGCCAGACACGGAAAATGTTCGAACCCTGCGTGGCGTGCTCAACACGCTGGGAGATGGCTTTGTAGAGTCTGTCGATGACAAGACATTTCTCGCGATTGCCGCCAATCAAGCTGCAACGACCAATGGAGTAATTCACGGTGAGGCGATTCAGGTTCCTATCTTCGAGGCGCCGGGCAAGACGGGAGTAGGCAAGTTTGGCTGGAAGGATCAGGATCCGACCATCCTCTCTTTTTCGGGCGATGCCTATCTGAATGAGATGGGGGTTACAAATCGCCTGAAGCCCAAAGATGTCACCTCAGTCTGCAAAGTAACCACCGACCTGGAAGACAAGCCGGATGCCCTCGGCATGGCGGATATCGACCATTTCGCTCAATTCATTCGCGGGACCCAAGTGCCACCGCGTGACACGGCGTTAGCGGCGACTCCAGATGCCACTACCGGACAGAGCCTGTTCAATTCGATTGGTTGCGTCACGTGTCATGTAGCTAGTCTTACCACCGATCCTCCGGGAACAGTAATAAACGGCGGCACCTACACCGTTCCGGCGGCTTTGGGGAACAAGGTCTTTCACCCCTTTGGTGATTTCTTATTGCACGATGTTGGCACCGGCGACGGTATCGTCCAAGCCGGCCCCGCAGACACTGCAAACAAGCTGCGTACCGCCCCACTGTGGGGGCTGCATATAAAATCCCGTTTTATGCACGATAACGCCTCAGCAACTTTGAGCGACGCCATCCAGCGCCATGGAGGCGAGGCACAGGGCGTCATCGAAAGCTTCAAGTTCTTGAGCGCTTCCCAGCAGCAGCAGTTGATTACATTCCTCAAATCACTTTAGAAAGACATGGCGCTTGCCGGGTCGGGCTCTGCAACGGGCCCGGCTCGGCACCGGGGGCTCCCGAGTCGGGAATATTATGACCGCGAAAGAAGTCTCTATAGATGGGTTGCGCTGATGACGCCACAGGAAAAACTACGCCGCTTCGAGGAACAGATTTCGCCTCATCTGAAATCGGCTTACAACCTTGCCAAATGGTTGACCCGGAGCCATGAGGATGCGGAAGATGTTGTTCAAGATACCTATCTGCGGGCATTCTCAGCCTTCGAGAGCTTGGGATTTTCGCGATCGACAACAAATTCAAGTGGAAGGTGGAAGCAACGCGCCGCAACGCCCAGGATCGATAAAAACCGGAGCCTACCGGAAGAGCATCGCCAAGACTCTCGGATTCGCTTTGGTGCTATGGATCGGGGGTGAATCGCATCTTGTTGCTCAATCCGAGATTCGGGGCGGGCCTCGCTCCGGCTCAGGTTATTTCTCACTGCGCGCCAACAAGGACCTCGTCTTGGTGCCAGTAAGCGTTATCGACCAAAGAGACCATCCGGTAATCGGTCTCGAACAAAAGAACTTTCGGATATTTGATGGGCGGAAAGAGCAAAGAGTCGAAAGTCTCTCGATGGTGGACGAGCCGCTGGCTGTGGGCCTCGTCTTCGATACCAGCCGTAGCATCGGTCCCAAATTACGGTCCTCGCGCGTGGCCGCTAAAGCCTTCCTCGATTCGGCCAATCCTGAAGATGAGTTCCTGCTGGTGGAATTCAATGATCGGCCTACACTGTCGGTCCCTCTGACCAACGACCCAAGCCTTATACAGACTAGACTGGCTGCCACCGAATCGAAGGGGCGTACAGCTTTGCTCGATGCGATTTATCTCGGCTTAAGCGAGATCAAGAAATCGAAAAAGAGCCGCAAGGTGCTCCTCGTGATTTCCGATGGGGGCGATAACCACAGCCGGCATAGATAGAAGCAGATCGAAAGGTTCGTCGGCGAAAGTGATGTATTGATTTACGCGATCGGAATATACAATGGCGATGCAACCGGTGTGGACCTGCTCAGTTGGATTGCCGAAGAGACCGGCGGCCGGGCATACCCCGGGCGCGAAAGAGAACTCTTGGACATTACCAAAAATTAGCGTCCAATTGCGCAACCAGTACGTCTTGGAGTTCTCGGCCCAAAGCCAGCTCCACGACGGGCGATACCATGCATTGCAGATCCACTTGGTTCGCACTCATGGCTTGCCACCGCTGCTCGTGTCATGGCGGCTCGGATATTACGCAACGTCTGAGCAGTTCTGGCGCGCAAGCCGCAGTAGGCTTCGGCGGCGTTGCTCAGGCCTAGTCGGCCCCGGCCCTTTCGCCCGCCACCTTGCGTCACCTTCACGTCGTCACCTGGCCGACCGTGCTTCCGACAATTGGCGCACGCTTTTGCAGCAGAGAACCGCTCCGAAGGAAATTACGACACGGGGCGACTAATGCCGCCACCCCACCCAGACGGTGCAGGATAAGTGCTTTCGTTTCAAATAGGTCCGCCGAAGGGCGCGGTGAAATAGGTTCGTGGGGAATAAAGTGACGACGACAACGGTCTGTGTGAATGGGTAGCGCTGATTGACGCCACAGGAGAAACTTCGCCGCTTCGAGGAACAGATTTCGCCTCATCTCAAATCGGCTTACAACCTTGCCAAATGGTTGACCCGAAACCATGAGGATGCGGAAGATGTTGTTCAGGACGCCTTTCTGAGGGCATTCTCAGCTTTTGAGAGTTACCGTGGCGACGATGCCCAGCCTCAAAATGGCAAGGCTTGGTTGCTTACTATTGTGCGGAACACGTCCCTGACCTGGCTAAAACGAAATCGGAACGCCGGAGCCACGCTCGCCTTCGAGGAAGCGCTGGACGATCCAAGGGAGCGTTCGCCCGATCCCGAGGAGATCCTGTTGATTTCTTGCGATCGCGAAGAGGTAAGGCAAGCTGTGGAACAACTGCCTTGGGAATTTCGTGAAGTTATCGTCTTGCGAGAGATGGAAGACCTCTCTTATAGGGAAATCTCCGCAACGATCGGGGTTCCCCTCGGCACGGTTATGTCGCGGCTGTCGCGCGGCCGCGATTGGTTGAGGCGGATCCTCTCGACCCCGAAGCGTCTCAATCCCAAAGAAGGAGCCGGCCTAAGATGACCTGCGATGATTCCCGTACCTACCTGTCTGCTTACCTTGACGAAGAATTAGACGTCGCGGAGAGCCTTCGTGTCCAGAGGCATCTGGCTGGGTGTCAGGACTGCCAACAGGCTCAGGACGAGCAACTCGTCTTGCGGTCGGCTTTGCGCGACCCTGATCTGCGCGCCTATCCATCGGCCGATTTCGTAAAACGTATTGAAGCGGCAGTGCATCGCGCCGCCAGAGAAGAAGCACGGGCTCGGCGTTCTGGGCGATTCGAGTTCTTGCGATTTGAATCTTTCCGCTGGATGCCTGCCGCGGCCCTTCTTCTGTTGATGACGGCCGTCGGCGCCTTCCTCGCAACGAATAGTTTGCGATCGTCGCATCAGCAGCTGGTCGCAAGCGCCGTGCTCGCCGGCCATATCCGTTCGCTGCAGCCCAATCATTTGATCGATGTGCCTTCGTCGGACCGCCACACCGTGAAGCCCTGGTTTCAAGGCAGGCTTGATTTCTCGCCGCCTGTGCCGGACCTATCGGAGCTCGGCTGGACGCTAGTGGGCGGTAGGCTTGACTATGTGGACGGGCGGCCTGTTGCCGTGATCGTCTACCAGCGTCGAATGCACAACATCAACGTCTTCCTATGGCCGAATCACGGCTCTACTGACGACGCCATCCGGCAAGAGGAAGCGCAAGGCTATCAGATTCTCCACTGGAATGGCGCGGAGATGACGTACTGGGTGGTGTCCGATCTGAATAACGCAGAACTGCTTGAGTTGGCGCGAGCCTTGCGCGGACACTAAGTCCGGGAATACATGTGCAGCCTTGCGGGTCTACCAAGGCATGAAGCAGACAGTCATAGACTCCAGCCACGCTGCGCTGTCCCCCTCGAGGCGTCGGGCGATCGCAGGACTTGCCGTTTCCAGTTTACTGGTATGGATTCTCGCCTCTGTATTCGTGCATCCCCTACCGCATGAAGTATCGGACCGAGCCAGCGCGCCGCTGTTGCCGGGTGCGGACATTCCCCCGTGGGTAGCCGGCGTGCTTGCCAAAGCTTGCGTCAACTGCCACTCGGAGAAAACCCAATGGCCGTTGTACAGCCGTGTGGCCCCTGTTTCCTGGCTAGTCGAGAACGACGTGAAGCACGCCCGCGAGCACCTTAACCTTTCGCGTTGGGATGATCTCCAGCAAGTAGATCAGCGAATGCTTCTCACCGCCATAGCGACGGTCATCGAAAACCACGAAATGCCGCCGCATCGATATGTCGTGATCCATCCGGAAGCGAGGTTATCGGCTGACGATTCCGTTCGGGTTATCGAGTGGACTCGAGCGGAACGCCGCCGCCTTAGAGCTACAGCGGCCCGGGTTTCGGCGAAATAGAAACTGCCGGGAATATTTTAGCGAACACGGAAGTATTGACTGTGAAAGCAGACCACAAGAAAGAGGAAAATCTTGAAAAAACTCATTGATCGCAATCTTCTCGAAGATGGCGTCGACCGCAGAGGCTTTCTTCAATGCATGGCTTGGGCCGGGACCGGTGTCATCTGGTCGGTGGCCGGGGGCGTGCCCATCTCGAAATTGCTTGGAGCCGACGCGAAACCATCGAAAGATGACTTCACGTTTGTCCAGATCAGCGACAGCCACATCGGATTCAACAAGCCGGCAAATCCGGACGTCATCGGCACGATGCAAGCCGCGATCGACAAAATCAACGCGCTTCCAATGCAGCCTGAGTTCCTCATTCACACCGGCGACCTCACGCATCAGTCGAAACCCGGAGAGTTCGACGGTATGGATCAAGTCCTGAAATCGGCTCGGGCCAAAGACGTGTTTTATGTTCCCGGTGAGCACGACACTTCCGTCGACGACGGGAAGGCCTATCTGGAACGGTACGGCAAAGACACCAAGGGCAAAGGCTGGTACAGCTTTGATCATAAGGGCGTGCATTTTGTCGGCTTGGTCAACGTCATGATGCTGGAAGGCATGGGCAAGCTGGGAGCGGACCAGATCCAATGGCTCGAGGACGATTTGAAGGGAAAATCGGCCAGCACGCCAGTAGTGCTATTCGCGCACATTCCGTTGTGGACGGTGTATCCGGAGTGGGGCTGGGGCACCCAGGACAGCGCCCAGGCGCTTTCCTATCTCAAGCGCTTCGGATCCGTCACCGTGCTCAACGGGCACATCCACCAGGTGATGCAAAAGGTCGAAGGAAATGTCACGTTCCACACCGCCATGTCCACTGCTTTCCCTCAACCGGCACCCGGAGCAGCGCCGGCGCCCGGCCCCATGAAAGTTCCCGATGACAAACTGCGCAGCGTTCTCGGAATCTCGGACGTTCAGTTTGTTCGTCGGAATCACAGTCTCGCGGTTGTGAACTCATCGCTGGCAGGTGAAACGGTTACCGCCGGATAATGCGAGAAGAAAAGAAAAAGGAGGAAGGAAATGACAAAGAGTGATTTGAACAAATACAGAAACGTGTTGGATGCCAAGCAGAAGGACCTGGTGCGCATGTTACGTAATCGCGACGGCATCGCTATCGAAAAGTGTCCCGACTCCCTCGATGAGGTGCAGTACGCCACCGAGCGCGAGCTGGCAATCCGCAGTCTGGACCGCGACTCGAATCTATTGCGCAACGTCCGGGCCGCGCTCGATCGGATCGAAGAGGGCAGTTTCGGTGTGTGCCTGCATTGTGACGAGGACATCAGTCCCAAACGCCTGGCGGCCGTGCCATCGACGGCATTCTGCATCGTGTGCCAGGAAATCGCCGACCGTAGCCAGTACGCTGGCGCCGAGGCCCTCGACGAGTTGCTGATCACCGCCGCTTAATGGAGCATCTAAGGTTATGATCCAGAAAAGGCGATGCATCAACCAAGCGCGCAGCGCTTCGATTGTGGCTTTGGGCGTCCTGGCCGTCGTGGCGCTTTGGACAGTTCAGCCTTCCCAAGCCGCGGGGCAGAGCGGGCAAGACGGGAAGTCTCTGTTCGAGAAGCGTTGCTCCGGATGCCACGCCCTCGACGCAGATCATGAAGGGCCCCGCCTTCGCGGCGTTTTCGGCCGGCCGGCTGCTAAGGTGAAGACCTTTAAGTATTCGGAAGCACTGCAAAAGGCAAAGATTACATGGGACGAAGTGGAATTGGATAAGTGGTTGACCGATACGGAG
>Ga0302324_100021435_pt1 | contig 12599 bp, 9 predicted proteins | sample Palsa_T0_1_FD_201949 | JGI IMG/M metagenome (GOLD analysis project Ga0302324, IMG submission 201949) | Peat permafrost microbial communities from Stordalen Mire near Abisko, Sweden - Palsa_T0_1 | ecosystem: Environmental > Terrestrial > Soil > Palsa > Peat permafrost | place: Sweden: Abisko...
TAGTGAGAATTCCGGCCGTAGCCATCTGTACATACTGGGAGCCGAGCAGAATCTTGCGGCGTTCCACGCGATCAGCCACCACGCCGCCGATCAGCGAGAAGAGAAAGATGGGAATGCCGCCGAGAAACTGATCCAGCGCCAGCAAGAATGCGGAATGGCTGAGCCGGTAGATCAGCCAGCCCTGCGCCACGATCTGCATCCACGTGCCGATGCTGGAGGTGCAGGCGCCAAACCACATCAGGCGGAAATCGCGATATCGAAATGCCTTAAAGACCCGGCCAATCACTCTAGCATCTCCATCAGCTCTCGCAGAAGCGTAACATGCGGCTTCACCCGTTCGTGAAGACCGACATTCCTGGCCAGTTTGTCGGCCCAATCGCCGCCCGATGCTTTTCGGTGCAAGCCGATGTATAAGTCTGAGACTGCCGATTCCGTTAAGGGATAGCAATCCCGGACAAGTGAAAATGACGAATTCTTGAGCTATCGTCGGTAGAGTCCTTTGAGTACAATGCTGGTTGATCTTGATATCCCTATGACTGACAAGAACAAGGCGGCTTCGGATGCCGGCCCAACTCAAGTGAGATTGGGTCCGCTGGAGCGCAGAATGCTCGAAGAGGTGTGGTCGCGCGAGAGTCTGACCGTTCGTGAACTGCTGGCGGATGGCAAGATTCGGCTCGCCTACACCACGGTCATGACGACTCTGGATCGGTTGTTCAAGAAAGGTCTTCTGGACCGAACTGAAGAAGGCAGAGCGTTCCGCTACTCGGCCCATTGCGCTCCCGCAGAGCTACCGCGCTTGGTCGCGGTCAGCGGGATGCGGCGATGGATCGAGTCTACCGGGCCTTCTCCGCTACCCTTGTCGTATTTTGTGGAGGCGCTCAGCACCCACGACGCGCGACTGCTGGATGAGTTGCGAATTCTGGTGGAACAGAAGCGTTCAGAACTGAAGAAGCGGGAGGGGAAAAAGTGATGTTCGTCCTCCGCGGCATGATGGTGGCGCTCGGGTTCTTCGGCGTGTTTTATTGCCTGCTTTCGCTGCTGGTCGTGTGCGTATGGCGGTGCGCGAGTCTACTGCGGCAAGACTCGGCTGTCGGCCGGGCCCGCTTGCTTTTTGGGTTACGAATCTTTCCCGTGCTGGGATCCGCGTTCCTTACCCTAGCTTTCGCCTTGCCGGCATTCTTTCTGCTGGAGGGAGGGATGGATGAAGACTTGGGAACCCTGCTATTCAGCGTTGGCACTCTTATGCTGTTGGGGGCAGGCTTGTTCCGCGTGGTAACAGCACAAGTTAGTGCTTCGCGCGTAGTCGCGAAGTGGCTGAAGGGATCTCGCAGTCTGGACGTCGACATAAGCCGGCCTGCGCTGCAGGTGAGACAGGATGTGCCGCCGCTCTTGTTGTATGGCGTTTCAACGCCCAGGGTGCTTGTTTCCGAGACGGCCGTTGCACTTTTGACACGCGACGAGTTGCGGGCCGCGGTCCGGCATGAGATCGGGCATGTGCGGTCGCGCGACAACTTGAAAAAGCTGCTGCTCCATGCGGCCCCTTTTCCAAGCATGACAAGCTTGGAGAGGGCATGGCAGGAAGCGGCAGAATTTGCGGCTGACGAGGCAGCGGTCTCGAACAGTGAGGACGCGATTAACTTGGCAGGCGCTTTGGTAAAGCTTTCCGATTTGGTTCCCTTGCAGGATCCGCCCGCGTTCACGACTGGACTGGTGCACCTCAGAGCGCTGGTCACCACGCGGGTAGAGCGACTGCTCGCATGGGATGAAGCCAGTTCCCGAGGTGCCCAACTACGTTGGTCGCGCTTCCTTCCTCTGATTCTTGTGACTGTTCCGTATACTGTCGCTCACTACGGTCAAGCCTTGTTGTTCACTCACCGAGTTACCGAATGGTTCATCCACTGAAGAGTGTGCGACCGTCAACCTTCCGCCCGAGCCTGAAAGCAGAAGGCATGTCCGCATGCTGCCCAGGACGCTGATAGTAAAAATTCCCAAAAACGCACTTTCGCCACGCCCATCGCAATTGCGACTACGGGTCTGCTGGTAGTAGCGGTGGCGCCCTGCTACTTTTGCTCATCTTTGCTGCGCGCAAAGAAGGGCGGAAGAAGCGTCGATAAGGGGGCAGTGGATGCGGCCAGGGACGAAGTGGAATTTTCGCTGGACCCGGCGGCCTTACCGGAAAAGCGGTCAGTTCGCAGGTTTGGTTGGGACCATGCTGTGCCTTGTGTCGTGGTCGCCGGCACAGGTGGACCGTGCCGCATTGGAGGGTACGGTGACCGATCCCTCGGAGAGGGCTTTGCCGCAGGCGCATGTCACCGCGGTGCAGAACCTGACCGGACTGCGACGGGAAACGACATCCTCTTCCCGGGGAACCTATGACATTCCCGAATTGCCGGTTGGGGTTTACACGGTCACGTTTGACCATGCTGGCTTCAAGGCGCTCACCTTCGTGAATGTAGTGCAGGTTGTCGGGCGGACGCGCACGCTGAACGCAAGCCTGCAGGTATCGGGTGGCCAGGAGCGCGTGGAAGTGTCGGCCAGTTCCGAGCAGATGGACAAGACCTCCGACGCGCTGGGCGCGCGGATCGAGCCGGCACAGGCCAAGGAACTGCCATTGAATGGGCGGAATTGGGCAACGCTGACGGCTCTGGCGCCGGGTGCGGTCGATACCGGAGGCAGCAGCCAACGCGCGGTTCGATTCGCGGGCAGAGGCCGCGACGACGACAATTTTACTTACGATGGCATCGACGCTACCAACATCGTGAACCAGCCGCAGCAGGCTTACGTGCGGTTGGCGATTCCCCTCGACACCATTCAGGAATTTCGTGCCGATTCGATGCTGGCGACGGCGGAGTCCGGAGCCACGGGAGGCCCGCAGTTAGCCGTAACCTCGCCGTCGGGCACGAATCAATTGCATGGCGACGCTTTCGAATTTCTTCGCAACAATGCGTTCGATGCCTCTGAGCCTGTTCCGCTTAATACCGCGCTGCAGCCCTTTCATTTGAATCAGTACGGAGGTTCACTGGGCGGGCCTATCGTGCGGGAAAAGACCTTCTTCTTTCTGGCCTACGAGGGATACCGGCAAATCTGGGGTTTCCCGCTGCTCGGCTTCGTCCCCAGCGATGGGTTCCGTGCCCAGGTGGCGGCGGATTCCCCAGTGCTCGTGCCAATTCTCAATGCTTATCCGGAAGGCCAGCGTTTGACGAGTAATCCCGATGTCGCGCAATTTGCGAGCGAAGGCAGACAGGTGGTGAACGAAAACTCCGCCATGATCCGCCTCGACCATGTTTTCTCGGAGAAAACAACGGCCTACGTCCGGTTCAACATCGATCGATCAGTGAATACCCAACCGCTGGCGAGCTCGGGGAATTATCTTGCCGACCGGCAACAGCTTACCTCGACTCCGGTCAACGGCGGCATCGAACTGCTGCATATTTTTTCTTCCTCCCTAGTGAACGAGGCGAAGTTCGGCTTTAACCGCGGCACGGCCGACACGACCGACATCAATCAAACGGGATCGCCTTACACATTCGCCGTTTCCGGCGCCTTTACCACTCTGAATAACAATAAAGTAAGCACAGGCGTGGGCAATTCATTCTCTGAAATCGAAAACCTGACCTGGGTTAAGGGGCGGCACACGGTGAAGGCCGGAGTAGAGATTCGGCGCATTCAATTGAACCAGGGAAACACGGAGAGCGGAACGGTTGTATTTCCCTCCACAACCGCCTTCGACGCGGATCAGGTGAGCACGGCCAGCCTCAACGGCGCTCTACCCATCAACGGCTTGCGCAAGACGCAGTATTACGGATACATCCAGGATGAATTCAAGTGGTTGCCGAACCTTACGGTGAACCTAGGCGCGCGCTACAGCTTTTTCAATATTTTTCATGAAGTGCAGGGCCGCGCCAATCCCTTCGATTTCGCGACCTGCGGACCGCAAGGTTTTTGTGGAGTGGGCGCCAGCTTCGGCCAGCCCAATTATGGCGATCTTGATCCACGCCTAGCCTTCGCCTGGGCGCCGACCAAGAGCGGGCGTACGGTGATTCGGGCTGGCTTTGGAATCTACCACGAAGACGGCCAACTGGACGATCAGAATCTTCCTATCAGCAACGAGGTGTTCGCCTACTCGTTGTCGAATAAGACAATTCCTACTCTTAGCTATCCGATCACTCCGTTCCTGGCGCTTACGACGGGGATCGTTTCGCCGCGGGACGATGACCGGCGGCGCAAGGATACCTACGTCGAACAATGGGGTCTTTCCGTGCAGCAGGCCTTGCTGGCCGACTTCGTGGGAACCGTTTCCTACGTGGGGAGCAAGGGCGTCCATCTGCTCACTCTTTCCGAAGTGAACGTCGTCAATCCGCTTACCGACACGCGTCCTTACCCGGCTTTTGGGCAAGTGAGTTGGCGGGGCAACAGAGACAACAGTAACTACAATGGGCTCTCCGCAGCGGTGAAGCGTTCGTTCTCGCACGGCTTCCTGCTGTCGGCGAACTATATGTGGTCGCACGAAATCGACGACGGCTCCGACGGCAGCGGCGACGGCGACTCGCTGGTGGCTGAAAATGTCGCCTGCCAGCCCCGCGAGCGCGCCGACGGTATTTGGGACGTGCGCCATGTATTCAACGCGAACGCCGTGTATCAACTTCCCTTCGGGCCGGGCAAACGGTTTTTGAACCAGCCGGGAATCTGGCGCAATCTTGCAGGCTCCTGGGAAGTGACTTCCATGGTCGTGGCACGCACGGGTTTCCCGGTGAACGTTACGATTGACCGCTCGTCTTCTGCGGTACCCGACGGCAACACCACCGATCAGCGTCCCGATCTCGTGCCCGGAGTTTCGCTCACGCCGCCGGGTGGCTCCACGATCGCGGAATGGGTCAATCCGGCGGCGTTCGCCGCACCTGCCCCAGAGACATTCGGCGATGCGCCACGCGATGTGGCTCGCGGGCCGGGCGCGTGGCAGATGGATCTTGGAATTGGGAAACACATTCCCTTGACCGAGCGCGTACGGCTTGAGTTTCGTGCGGAATTATTCAATATCTTCAACCATCCGCAGTACGGGCTGCCGCAATCGGATATCTCCCCTTATCTGGCTGGTGAACAGGGAGTCTTCGGCAGTATCATCCAGACTGTAAACACGACTACTCCGGTTAGCCCGGTGGGAACGGGAACCCCACGCGAGATTCAGTTCGTGTTAAGGGTAGCCTTCTAGGGGCTTCCCGAGGCGAACGTCCCGGCAACCGAGGCTCGTCCATTAATCTCGACATGAACTACGATGCCATTCTGGTGGTTTCTTTCGGTGGGCCGGAATCTAAGGAAGAGGTGATTCCCTTCCTCGAAAACGTGTTGCGCGGACGGAATATTCCGCGTGAACGCATGCTGACTGTAGCCGAGCACTATTACCACTTCGAGGGCAGGAGCCCGATCAACCAGCAAACGCGCGAACTGATCGCCGCGCTGGAGGTGGAGTTGGAGCGGAACGGGCCTAGGCTCCCAATCTACTGGGGAAACCGCAACTGGCGCCCACTCCTGCCCGAGACACTGCGAAAGATGGAGCAGGATGGCATTCGGCGGGCTTTGTGCTTCGTCACTTCGGCTTACAGTTCGTACTCAGGATGCCGGCAATATCGCGAAGACATCGCGCGGGCGCGGAGTGAAGTTGGGCCGGGCGCGCCGGAGGTGGAGAAACTGCGGCCGTTCTTCAACCATCCTGCATACATCGAGGCCACGGTGGAGCGAGTGCGTGATGCACTGCAGGCCGTTCCAGCGGACACGCAGGGCAATGTGCAGATCGTCTACACCGCGCACAGTATTCCGCTTCCCATGGCTAACACTTCTGATTATGTGCGGCAACTGGAAGAGGTGCGGCGGCTGATTTCGGGAGCGCTCGGGCACAAGAACGATGCGCTGGTCTACCAGAGCCGCAGCGGCGCGCCGGGACAGCCTTGGTTGGAGCCGGACATTCTTGATTACTTGCGCCAAGTGAAGGCTGGGAATCTGGCGTCGGCTGTGGTGCTGGCGCCGATCGGCTTCATCTCCGACCACATGGAAGTGTTGTATGACTTGGACGTGGAAGCGCGGCAGCTTTGCGATTCGCTGGCGTTGCCCATGACTCGGGCGAAAACCGTGGGCGTGCATCCGAAGTTCGTTGGCATGATTCGCGAACTGATTCTGGAGCGGATGAATCCGGGGTTGGAGCGGCGGGCGTTGGGATTGCTGGGACCTCGGGGGGATGTTTGTGCGGAGGATTGCTGCCCGGCGCCGGGGCGACCGCATGCGACCTAGATGGAACTGGGCACTTTGGGGCGTTCGTAGTCTGTCGCCTTCGGACTGCCCTCGACTAGATGCATGGTGTTGAGAATTGTCTGGATGACCGCTTCATTCCCCACGGCCGTGTTGATCATCACATGGTAGAGGGAACGCGTGGGCCAGTCGGCGTCGAAGTAGTGTTTTACGAAGGCGATGCGCTCACGGTCAACGGTATCGACTAGATCCTCGGCTTCGGATTTCGTGCATTCGTCCTGCAGCAGGCGTTGCAGCTTTTCGGCACGAGGGGCATAGAGAAAAACGTGGAAGGCGTCGGGCTGCTCGCGCAGGAAGTAAGGCGCGCCGCGGCCGACTACAACGGCATTGCCTTCCTGGGCAATTCTTGGAGCGATCTGCTCCATCAGCGAAACCATGCGGTCGGCATCGAAGGCCTGATTGCCGAGAGGAGAATGGCGCTCGTAACTGCCGCGCCAAAAAGTCTTTGCGAGTCGGTAGAAACTGCTGTCCATGCGCTCTTCGCAGCGGGAGACCGCGGACAGTTCGACATTGGCGAGGCGGGCAATCTCTTCGGTGAGAAGGCGGTCCCAGAGCTTCCAACCCAAGCGGTGGGCCAGTTCAGCGGCGATGGCGCCGCCGCCGCAGCCGTACTCGCGCTCAATGGTGATGAGACGAAACATGGCTACCCCTAGTTTACCGCGAATTAGTGTACCGCGATTCCGCCGCCGGGCCTGCCTTTTTTCATCAGGAACACAAAGGGAACCATCACCAGGATGCATGTGCCGAGAAGCCGGAAGTCATCGACATAGGCGAGCATGGTGGCCTGGCGCAGCACCGTGCTTTCGATCAAAGCATAGGCCTGCTGGGTGGCGAACGCGGCGCTCGCTCCGTGTGCCCGCATAGCCTGTGTAGCGCCCTGGAGCATCTGCTGGAAGGCGGGGTTGGAGGCGCTTAGATTGTGGGACAAATCGTTGAGGTGAACCTGGGTGCGGCGATCGAGCATGGTGGTGACCAGGGAAATCCCGACACTTCCGCCAATGTTGCGGGCCAGGTTCATCAATCCAGACGCGGCGTTGTTCTTGTCCCGGGGCAGAAAGGCGTAGGCAGCCGTGTTGATGGGAACGAACAGGAACGCCATGCCCGCGGCCTGAAAGACGCGAGCCGTGGCCGCGGTGCGGAAGTCCATGTCCAGGTCAAAACCGGCCATGTGGAACAGGGACGCGGAAAGCACGACTAAACCGAAAAGCAGCAGCCAGCGCGGGCTGTAGCGCGAGAGCAGGAACCCCACCAGGGGCAGCAAGAGCATGATGGTGAATCCGCCGGGCATGAGCGCCAGGCCCGAACGCTCGGCGGTGTAACCCAGCAGGGTCTGCATGAATAGCGGAAGCAGCAGCGTGCTGCCGAGCAGGGCAAATCCCAGCATGAACATCAAGGAATTGGAGACGGCGAAGGTGCGATCGCGGAAAAGATGCAGATCGATGATGGGGTCTTTGTGCCTCCACTCCCAGAAAATCACGAAGATCAATGAGGCGGCGGCGATCAAGGAAAGGATCACGATGAAGTGCGATTCGAACCAATCATCGCGCTGGCCCTTGTCGAGGACAATCTGCAAAGTTCCCAGGCCCAACGCAACTAAACCGAGGCCGATGTAATCGATTTTGGTTTCGCTGAGCTTGCGGCGCTTGAGATAGGGAGGATCTTGAATGAGCCGCGAGGTCAGCAGGAGGGAAAGGATGCCGACCGGAATATTGATGAAAAAAATCCAGCGCCAGGTGAAATTGTCGGTGATCCAACCGCCGAGGGTTGGACCGATAGCGGGAGCGCTAACCACGGCGATGCCATAAACGGCAAAGGCCATGCCCCGCTTGGCGGGCTCAAAGGTATCGGCGAGGATTGCTTGTTCGCTGGGCTGGAGACCGCCTCCACCGGCGCCTTGCAGCACGCGGCAAATGATGAGAACAGTCAGGTTGGGCGCAAGTCCGCACAGAAAAGAACTGATGGTGAACAGCGCCACGCAGCCCATGTAGAAGTTCTTGCGTCCGACGATGGAAGAGAGCCAGCCGCTGAGCGGCAGCACAATGGCGTTGGAGACAAGATAGGAAGTCAGAACCCAGGTGCTCTCATCCTGCCCGGCAGAGAGGCTGCCCGCAATGTGAGGCAGAGCGACGTTGGCAATGGAAGTATCGAGCACTTCCATGAATGTCGCCAGCGTGACCGTGATGGCGATGATCCAGGGATTTACGGCCGGTCGCCAGGCATCGGCGCTGGCGTTATTCAGGGTGGTGGCGCCAGCGCTCATCGCCGAATCCAGACCTTGGGATCGACCGACATTCCGGGCCGAAGGGACTGATCCTTGTTTTCTCCCGGATCGAGCACGATCTTAACCGGAATACGCTGCACCACCTTCACGTAGTTGCCGGTGGCGTTCTCGGGAGGCAGCAAGCTGAAACGGGCGCCGCTGGCCCCGGCGATGCTATCGACCTTGCCCTTGTAGCTTCTTCCGTTGGCATCGACTTCCACGGTGACCCGCTGGCCAACCTTCATCTCACGAAGTTGGGTCTCTTTGAAATCGGCGGTGATCCAGACATCGTTGAGAGGAATGATTTTCATCAGTTCCTGGCCAGGGGCGACGTTCTCGCCGACTTCGACCGTGCGGTCGCTTACTACGCCTGCAACGGGTGCGACGATTTTCGTGTACTGCAGATTCAGTTGGGCTTGATCGAGGTCGGCTTTCTTTTGCTGCGCTTGCGCCTGCGCAGACGCGGCCTTGGAGCGAGTAGCCTGCAATTGCTGGGGCCCGGTTTGGGCGTTGCGCCAGTTGGCTTGCGCCTGCAACAGCTTGTCCTGGGCTTGAGTCACTTGCGACTGGGCGGAATCGGCCATGGCGCGAGCGGCTTCGACGGCGGCTGCTTCGGCTTTAGCCGCAGCTACAGCCTGATCGTATTGTTGGAGCGAGATCTCCTGCTTATCCACGAGTTGCTTGTAGCGGACCAGGTCGTTCTGCGCTTTTACGTTGTTCGCTTCGGCCTGGTCGCGCTGGGCCCTGGCTGCCTCGAACTGTTGTTTGGCGGCGGCGATTCCGGCACGGGCGCTGGCCACATCGGCCTCGGTCGACGACACCTGGCTGGTGGTGCTGACCGAAGTGATGGGAACATTGACGCCCGCTGCGGCGGCGGTGGCCTGCGCATCTTCGAAATCGGCTTTGGCGCGCTCGTAAGCAACCTGGTAGTCCGCCGGGTCGATTTCCACCAACACCGTACCCACTTCCACGTATTGGTTGTCCAGGACGTTCAGCTTCACGACGTGGCCCGAAATTCTGGTGCTGATGGAATTGATGTGGCCATCCACCTGGGCATCATCGGTGGATTCGTAACTGGTGACATAGCGGTAGACGAAAATCCCCACCACCAGCAGAACTACCACGGCGACGACGACGGCGATGCGGAAGCCGGGGCTGGCGGTGCGCGAAGGACGAGTGCGGAAGTCCCGTTCCGTGGAGGGCAATGGCTTGGTGCGGCTTTCGGACTGAGCGCTCTCGGGTTGAGCGTTCCCGGGTTGAGCGTTCCCGGGCTGAGCGTTAGCGGGCGGAGCGGCGGGCGGGCTTTGCGTCGTCGGTTCCATAAATTTGAGTTAGTGTTCTTCGCCTTTCAAATATCGTTTGACTCCCTGTTCGGCATCGCCGATGGCGCGCGCCAGTTCGATCTTAGACAGGTTATGCGCGTAGAGACTCTGAATGTAAGACTCATGCGCGCTGGCGACGGACTCCTGCGCCTGAACCACTTCCAGGTTGTCGGCCACGCCAGCCGTGAAGCGATCTTCCGACTGGGTAAGGGTTTGTTCGGCCAATTCGACGGAACTGCGTGCAACTTCCACCTGCTCGGCGGCGGAACTCAAGTCCAGCAATGAGGCGCGAACTTCATAGTCGATGCGCCCGCGCAGATCGGCCAACTGAGAGCGCGCCTGCTTCAACTGGGCATCGGCTTCGAGAACGTCACTATGAACTTTTCCTCCCGCAAAGATGGGAATGTTCAGGCCCCCATTCACTTGCCAGGTTCCGTTGGATTGGGCCGGTGTCACTCCGATATCGCCGTAGTTTGCGTTGAGGTCCAAGCTGGGATAGTACCCAGCGGTCGCCGCACGGCGCGAAAGTTCCGCCGCCCGGACTTGCGCCTGAGCAGCCTGATAGTCGGAGCGCGCGGCATAGGCGCGTTGCAGGTAAGTCTCAAGCGGCAAAGGGGTCAGCGCCTGGTACGGGGCTTTCTCGGTCAGGAGAAACTCTTGACCCGGCGGCAGTCCGATTACACGAGCCAGGGACAGTTTCTGCTTGGCAAAATCGTTGCGTGCGGCGATGAGCTGTTGCTGGCGGGTCTGCAATTCAACTTGAGAGCGCAGAGTATCGATAGCCGGATTCAGCCCGGCCTTTTGCTGGTCGACGGCTTTGTTGTAGAGAGCCTGGGAGTTCTTAACCTGGGCGTCCGTGGTTTCGATGCGAGCGGCGGTGGCAATGGCCATTAAGTAGGCATTGCCTACGGCAAGCACAACTAGCTCGCGCGCGTCCTTGTAGCTGTAGCCCGCCGACTTCAAGCTTTCGGAGGCGGCGCGTTCCTTCTCGAGATCTTTGAAGTTGAAAAGAGACTGACTCACCGAGGCGCGCGCGTCGAAGTAGTTGAAGGGACCGATCACGCGGGGAACCGGAAATGGAAAAACATTGCTCTTAAACCCAAGGGCAGTGAGGCTCTGGGTCTGGACGTCTTCCTGCACTCGGGCCGAGAGGTTGGGCAGGAGGTTGCTAAGTTCTTTCCATCTCTCGCCCCGCGCCATGATGGTCTGATCGCCAGAGAGCAGCAGGCCGAGGTTATTGCGGAGTCCGCGGTCGATAGCCTCTTGTAAATTCAGCGGCAAGACTTCTGACGTCGCTTTGCCCTCCGGCTCGCTGCCGGTGAAGGGACTCTGGGATCCGGGCAGAGAAATGGAAGGCGCGGAATTCTGAGCCACAACTCCTGTGACAGAGAACAGAAGTGTCAGCGCGAAGGCAAGAAAGCAGCGGTTTGGATGAGACAAGAAACGGGGCATTTCCTATCGTGAAAAAGTCCCATTATAACGAGTTTTCGGGACGACCTTTCTCATTCACGGCATAACGTCTTGTTACTGATTCGCTTAAAGCGCCTTGCGATGCAAAAACCCCCCGGAGCCTGCACTTTTGCAGTTGGACGCGATTGAGAGGCAATGGGGCAATTACTTTGGACACTTCCACTCCGAAGGGCATGCCGATAGAGTATAGGGAGATCACCCCAAAAAACCACCGAGGTCGTTCAACTTACATTCGAGCTCGTGGAAAAGCAATCGTAAGTGCTACGAACATTCCGAAACATCCACTCCTCATGTCCGCCTCGACTCCAAAGTCTGCAACGAAACGGATTCACCGCCGCCGGAGACGGTATCGGAGATACCGCGCCGACTTCCGAGTCACAGTAAATTTTCTTCTGGGGAACCAGTACCAGAAGCTTGAGGGGCATTGCAGGGATCTGTCCGAAGCCGGAATCGGCATACTCCTGGCGACCGAAATGAACGCTGGCGAGGTGGCCGGCTTGACTTTCTCGCTTCCGGGATCGGCCGTTCCGTGGCAGGTACGAGCGGTGGTCCGTTACCGCCGTGGATACCAGTACGGCTTTGAGTTCCTGTCCCTCACGGGGGAGCAGCAAGCATCGCTGAATCGTTACTTCAACGGCCTGGAACCCATCGACTGAAGACTTTGCCTTCGGCGTGCGGAGCCGCCGAGGCTTCCGAGACGGGTACTCTGGAGATGACTTCGGTCATCTTGTGGACAAGCGACCTAGGGTTCAACCTGAAACCGGGGACTCGTTCGCACGAGCGAGAGGAAGCGCCATTTTCAATGAGTAACTCCAAGCCTAACGCGGCGGTGGGAATGGACTGGACGGAGCTACTGGCCGATCCAGAACTGGCACGGAACCTTGGAAAACTGCTACAGGCCTATCGCGATGCCCCGTCCGAGGGCAGAGAAGAAGCACTGCTGGCGGCCATGCGAGAGGTCAAGAAAGAAGCTTCCGGCGGGCCCTCAACCCCGGCAAGCTCGACCAAGGTAGCGGCGGAGCCTCCAACGCAATCCCTGCCTAAGCCGGTCTCGGCGCCTCCTCCGTTTGAGCCCGATATCTTCAGCCCCAACTGGGGACAAGATCGACGCCGGCATCCTAGAATCAGGTGTTTTGTGGCAGTGGAGCTGCGGGTCAATGACGCGGACGCTCCCATCTGGGGCAATCTTTCCAATACCAGCATGGGTGGATGCCAAGTCGAGACTGCGATTCACATTAGCGGCGGCG
>Ga0302324_100021436_pt1 | contig 12599 bp, 9 predicted proteins | sample Palsa_T0_1_FD_201949 | JGI IMG/M metagenome (GOLD analysis project Ga0302324, IMG submission 201949) | Peat permafrost microbial communities from Stordalen Mire near Abisko, Sweden - Palsa_T0_1 | ecosystem: Environmental > Terrestrial > Soil > Palsa > Peat permafrost | place: Sweden: Abisko...
CCTGAATTGGAGCCAGTAGAGCAAGCGCCAGCTTCAATACTGACCGGACCACCAAAACCACCGCCAGAAGATCCCTGTTGCCCTAATATACTAAGTGTTGCCCCGCTTACTCCAGAAGCGGGAGAGCCAAATTGAATATTAGTGGGCGCCCCAGCTGTTGCTGTAAAATTAACATTACTTGGTAATATAGATATTGCTGTATCACTAATTAACACTCGTTGTAATCCGGCGGTTTCTAGACTTATAGTGCCATCTGCCCCTCCACCAGATCCAGAACCACTTCCAATACTGATATTGCCACCGATGTTAGTTCCGCTACCACCGGATTGGGCCTGAATGTTTATACCTCCGCCAGAAGTTACTCCGTCTGTAGTGCTAAATTTTATATTGGCAGTGGCACCACTTGTGGAACCAAACAAAAAGTTATTTGGAGTTAATGTCAACGATGCGGCTGTTAAATTAGCTTCCGTAACTCCGCCAACTTGGAACAAAATCTGTGTTGAGCCACCTAAGTAAGTCGCTGGGCCAGTATCAGTTTGCAGCACAGAGTTGCCATTAACTCCAATGATAACAGAATTTGTTGGGGCTCGTACAAATCCAACGGTGCCTGGTATAGCGCCAAATCTAATAAAATCAGTTGTCGTTGCTTTTAATTGAACCAGTGTAGTTGCCGCCTGTTGCAATGTAACGGCGTTAGTTACCCAGTTAAGTAATGTATTAGTGCCATTAACAGCAACGCTTCCGCCGGCAGAAGATGCAGAATAACTAATCGAAGAAACGTATTGATTTGTAGTTGTAGAAGTGCCATTACCGAGAAGATCGCTTCCCGGAGTAAATGTTCCTCCCCCAACAGTTGCCCATGTATAAGCGCCTGAATTATATTGGAGAACTGTATTGGTTCCAGAAGGTGCTGGAACGGTAATTCCCCTGAGCCCCACATTAGTTAATTGCCCAGGAACCGACACACTTGCAGTGGCGTCTCCAGATATAGTCACGAACGCTGCATCTGGAGTAGTATTGGCAACAACGAATTGTCCGGCAGTTCCTATTAAAGCGGCTGCTTGAAGATTGCCGCCGATATTATGCCATAGTCCAGTTCCAGTGATAGTGGTGGTAGTCTCAGCGGCCCAAGTATATGCTCCGGCATTATACTGAAGAACTCTGTTGGTTCCGCTTGGAGAGGGTACCGAAATTCCCCTAATACCTATAACAGTTACACTTCCAGGTATAGAAGTTGAACTGGATACATCTCCTGCCAATGTTGTCCATGCACTTCCGGTAGCGCCGGCATTTTCAATCAAATATTGTCCCGCTGTAGAGGCAGTGGCAGATACTGGATTGCCTCGTATTCTCACTACAGAGGCTGCCTGTGAACCAGATCCTGGTCCTGCTAATACATCGCCTGTTAATGTTGTTATACCTCCAGCGCCACCGCCAGCATTAGGCAATGCTTGCCAATTAGAAGTAGAATTATTCCATGTTAATATATATTGATCTTGTCCAGCACCAAGCGTTTGCGCTTTAATAGCGTTCCCTTGCAATCCAATAACTTTTTGCAAAACATCTGTGCCAGATAAATCTCCGGCTGCCGTAAATACTCCAGTACTAGCCTCGGGTGTCCATCCCGTCGAAACATTCCACGTTAACACATAACCAGAGGTTGGTGCCAAGGCACTTACTGGGTTTCCTTGTAAACCTATCACGGTTTGAGACGTATCTGTTCCTGATAAATCTCCACCTGCCGTAAATACGCCTACATTAGGTTCGGGAGTCCAACCCGTTGAAACATTCCAAGTCAATACATTGCCAGAACTTGGCGTTAGAGTGCTAACTGGTTTGCCTTGCAAGCCAATAACGGTTTGCAAAGTAGACGTTCCAGACAGGTCTCCTCCAGCAGTAAAAACGCCAGAAAATGGGGTGGGCGTCCAACCAGTTGACGAACTCCATATTAAAACGTTTCCATTTGACGGAGGTAACGTGGAAATGGCACGACCTTGAATAGCGGTTACGCGTGGTATAAGTGCCGTTCCACCAAAATCACCACCTAATGTGACAATTCCCAAGTTAGCTGTAGTTGTGCCGATTGTAGCCAAAGTAAAAGGCGATGGTCCGATAATCCCTAATAATGCTTCAAGAGCTTCTTGGACGGTTGTGCAAAAATCCGCACCGATCGTTAAATCGGGCTTCAAATCGATCATCGTGGCATCATGTCTGAAGGCAACGCCCTCGTAATGAAGAGCAAAGTCAAACCTATCAGTAACCAATCTGCCGGGATTACTATTTCGATCAAAATCTGGAGTTAGTGGATTTGCCATTATACAATTATATTATTTTATTAGCAGAACAATACAATATCGAATTTATGGAAGTAAAATTTTGTGAGAATGTTGTAATACTTCCATAATTTTTCCGTTGATCACAGGGTGTGAGTGACCTTGAGAAATGCCAGTTGTTTGATTAATTTGAGATACTGATAGAATTTTTTCAGACCGCCGAACAGTGTGCGAATGTGGAGGTAAGCCTGGAGCAAATCCAAGACTCGTATTGAGAGTTTGTGGAAAATCTGAAGTGTTTTTAAACGTTCTAATTTGATATGCCGGGTCTGTCTTTCTAATTCTGAAAGTAGCAAGATGCTGTCCGCCGTCTAGCCCTAAAATTATATTATTACGAGTAACTGCTGCTACTTCGTATCTGAAACTCTCATTATCATCTTGGTCGAATAGAATTAGGACATCTCTTGTTTTAATGGTTGGAACGGTTAATGTCCACATACCAAGTGGGAACTCTGACTCCAGTCCAGCTTCGTACATTTTTAGATTTTCGGCAGTTGGATCGAGTCTAACTTTAATGCGCCCATCACTGCTACGAGGATTAAAATATTGTTCGTAGCCGAACACAAATTTTGTCCCGTAACAATTATGGGTTACAACTCCTTGAACTACATAAGTATGGTCACCTTCAACTTCTAAATTGTATACTTTTCCAATATATTTTGTCTGTTCAGATTTTCTTACAGTTGACAACAGATGTCCATTATAATCCCATCTTCCTTTACGATTATGATTTGTTAATGTATCTTCACCCCAATTTACATAATAACATCTTTTTCTTTTATTGCCTTTTTCAGTTAATTTTGGGCTGTCTGAACCTATTAAAAGTGGCCGTTCTCCAACCCTATGTAATAATTCTACTAATTGTAAAGCCAATATTTCGGAAGTTTGCCCAATCCCATGTTCTCTTTTAGTCCCATCACCATCATAAATACCATTAATTATGGCCCAAGATTTATTATTTGGTAATGTCATTAATTCTTCTGGTATATGTTTATTGTTGCATAATTTGCCAAGCCATTTTGGAAACCATTTAGCTAATGTTGTGCTGTGTACCTCAACTACCATTCCATTAGTTTTGGCACTTTTATAAACGGCAGGATGATATCCTTGTTTATTAAAATATGCGACTAAACGATCACTAAAATTAGTTTCTTTTACATGTAATGAAAAACTAATTGAACGCTTATTATTACTGCCTTCTGCTAAATACATTCCAACAACCCATAAAAACTCTTCATCCACTATAAATTGATTTGGTCCTAATCTTTTCTCTCCTAATTTAGTATTTTTTCTAAATTCAACGGGAATTTCAATCATATCAATATCTGATATTTCATCAGACCACTTGGCTACTAGCCAATCACCTTTAGATATATTTTTAGCATCATCCCAATCTAACATATGGCCCGGAATTACACCATCTTTTTTATATTGATAAATGGCTTGTTCGGCTTCTTTCTCAGTAATAAATGATCCTAAGCTTATTCTTGGCTGACCCTTTAATTGTGCCCTGGCCCACCACTTGCCACTTGGTAAACGACTTGGTGTTGATTTTCCCACTCCATCACCTCGTGCTATAAACGCTTTACAGCCACTATTGGGTCCACAAGACATTTCCATATTATGACTACCACGCATAGCCATAAACGGATGTTCAAGTGTAGCTAAAATAGGATTAGCGCCAATCGATGATGTGATAGATTGCAACATACCATCATATTGTCTTTCAAATACACGCAATACATTGTGATAAAATCCATCTGATGATAATACTTTTTCTCCTATCTTAATATCTTCAATAGGTTTATATCCATTTTCTGTTCTTACTAATGTTCCGCCTACAAAACAAAATGGGCATCTGTCATCTTGATATTCACTACTTGTTAAATAGCAACTACAAGTGATACCTGTTTGTTGTCTCTTGATCAAAACTGCTGGTTGCCCCGTTACAGATAATAATACGTCTTGTCTTTGCGTATTCTGCATCTCTAAATTCAATCCTCTATATCTATTATTATTCCCTAATTGATCTATGCAGCCATTGTCTCCTCCTATATAAGACCCCACACAAGTTCCATTCAACAACAGCACTGGATCGGTTCTATGCCAACCAGAATAATCGTATTCCGGGAAAGTTACATTCGCCGCATCAGCAGCGGTATAGTCAGTTGATAAATAATCTTGAGGAACTTGATGATATCCTTCAAGAACGGTAAATGGAAAATGAGGATATTCAAAACGAGATTGACAAGCATAAATTTGATCCCATCCGGCATCTTCCTCAATTGCAAACTCTCCCACAATGGGACTCCAACAATTATATCCGTCAAACCCTGAAACGGTGTGAAGTGTAATTGGGGTATCATTAAAACCACGCCCTCCTACGCCACCAGGAAGAGCACCAACGGTTTGCATTGTAAAATAATCGCCTTGCTTAAACAAAATAGTTTCTGTAATTGCAAAACTTAATACTCCATTAGATACGATCACTCCATTAGATTGCCAAATAGGAAAATTGCCATATTGATCGACAATGTTCCCTGATACCGAACCTATAGTTTCAAATCTAGCTGGCATCTGATTTCCAAAATCATCTATCGGATTTGCGATGCATCTTATAGTCCAAATTTCATTTTGAGCACTAGCACTTACTAAAGTTAGAGAGGTAATAGTGCCTTGACCCGTATTAGTTGTGCCCGGTATATAATATTGTGAATTTGATTGTAAAAGTAAGTGCGCCCCTGTAATAGATCCTGCCGGTGAGACCATTAAAGTATTATTGATTGAATCAATGGCAAAGTATGAAATTAATTCTACACCAATTTTGATAATGCCCGACTGTGTAAATTCTTCTACTGATAATAAAGGAATTAATAAATCTGTTGGTCCAATATTTTCTCTAAGAATATTAGTTGGGTAAAATCTTATGTTGTGATATGCGATTGGAAGATCTGGTAAGAAAGTAATGATGGTTGGATCATATTCGACAGGACGTACTGAAAACCAGTAGTCCTGACCCGGCGTAAGATCAATAATGTCGGCGCTTAATGATCCATCGATTATGATATACTTTACGCCCTCGTGAAATACCGTAGACTCTGCCGTAGAGTAATAAATATGATAGGCAATTTTGTTGGAAATATATTCGGGATACGCTTGGAACCAATGCATGCTTATCGAATAGCCATCACCATGGCTATCGACACGATCGAGTCCTGACATTGAAGGGTTGGCGAAAAAGACCATAATATAATGTAATTTAATTAGTCGAGGCTGGCAAAAAGCGTGAGACGGTGATATATAGTTTGTTGTATACTAAGGAGAATATTATGAGCTTACAAATAGACGAAGTTATCAAAAAATATCAAGAATTAAAAACATTAAAAGAAGTAGCTAAATTTTTTAATGTTAGTAAGGAAGGTATTAGAAAATTTTTTATTAAAAATAATTTACCATATACTAAATCAATTAGTTATAACCATAATGAAAATTTCTTTGCTACTGATACCGAAGATAGTTTTTATTGGGCGGGGTTTATTGCGGCAGATGGCAATATTACCGCTAAAAAAGATTTTACTTTATCTTTGAAACAAGGAGATTATGCACATATATTAAAATTCAAAACAATAATTAATTCTAATGCGCCAATAACAATTTCACCACCAAAAGATTTAATAATTTGCGGTATTGAAATACGAACTTCTGGATCTGCCATTATTAGATTTAGAGCAAAACAATGGTCAGAAGATTTTATACGATTTAATATAGTTCCTAATAAAACTAAAATATATTCTATACCGTCAAATATATTAAATCACAAATTAGTTAATCATTTTATTAGAGGTTATTTTGATGGAGATGGATGGTTTAGTCATGTTAAGAAATTAAATAGATATTTGTGGGGTATATGTGGCAACCTTGATGTTGTCGAAAATATAAAAGAATTATTAAATGACAAATGCAATATATCTGGTAAAACAACTATTGTGAGACAAAACAATATTTTTAAATTAACTTACTCAAAACAACATGACGTATCAAATATTGTAGATTATTTATATGGGAATGCTAATGTATATTTAGATAGAAAATATCAATTATCTAAATCGGCAAAGTTAGCAGATGAAGCAACTATCATATTAAACTTAGATAAATCTAAATTAGAAGAGTCTTATCAACGATTGAAATCTTTGGCTTTGGTTTCAAAAGAGTTTAATTGTTGCAAATCCAGCATTGCCAACTATTTAAAAAAATACAATATTAAACTTGTTTCATAAAAATATTTTCTAATTTTTTCTTTTCTTTCTTATCATCTACCTCATGGTGTTCTAATAAGTCATCGACGTATTCTTCTGCTTCATCTTCACCATGCTGTTTAGCTATATATTCGACCTGGTTAGTGAAGCCCTCTTGCTCAAATTTATTATGAAGATAGGAACCATCATCAGATGACTGTGTAGCTTTCTTTCCATAACATTGCTGGAACCAATGAGTATATTCATGTATTAAATAAGATATGTCATGATTAAAATCTCCATCACATAATAATTTGTAATTCAATGTTACAATACCCTTGTTTGTTTTTGCGGAAACGTCAAGGTTACCGAAGATTGTTGGAATGTAATCAATAATATCTACATCTTCATCATATTCTTTACATATGTCTTGCCATACCTTATCTGTTTTAAGATGAGCCTTTGCCTTATTAATAAGCCTATTCAATGTCTTATATGGCAATTTTCTTACCACAGATAATGGAATTTTTTCTTTCTCTTCTTCGTCATTCATGTAAATATGGGATATTATAGATATATGTATATCAGGAGTAACACATGGCATTTTTAGGGATCAAAGTATCGGATAATGTTGGACAATTATTATCACAAGTAAATGTCCCTGGCGAAAAAACCAGCCCTTCTGAAATGCATATTACCTTATTTTACTTTGAAAATTTTTCTATAGACGATGTGATTAAATCATTGGAAGTAATATTTGAATTAACAACTAACACAAAACCTTTTAATGTCAAAACTAATATGGTCAGTCATTTTCCAGGTTGGGGCGATAAAGACGATAAAAAATGCGCCGTCATTGCCAAAATAACATCAGATGATTTGCATAAGTTTAGAGATAAGTTGGCAGATGATTTAGATGATGCAAATGTCGAATTTTCCAAGACGTATAAAGACTACAAACCTCATATTACATTATCTTACTCACAAGAAGAACCAGAAGATTTTGATTTGCCCGATCCTGTTGAATTTACGGTGTCAGAGATAACCTTATGGGGCGGAGAAGAAATGAATGACAAGTTGATTGTTGATTTTCCATTGTCTTATGATAAAACAGAGAAGAATAGTTTCTTAATTAAAAGAATAGAGATGATGGAAAAGATTGCGGATAATTTGTTGATTTAATAGGTTTTTCGCCGGGCAAGTACAAGCCGGTTAAACTTTAAATGCTGTATTTGCTAAACAGATGTTATATAGGTTAATATGAAAACTCCAAATGACAAAGAAGTAATGCAAAAAATAACAGAAATTGCAGACGCCCTAGACAAAAATCCAAAAGAATTAACTCCTGAAATGTCTAATGTTATTTCAATACTTACCGCCAAATCAGCGGCTGATGACAATTGGGATGATATGTCAGATATGCTAGCAGATATTAGAGACCACTCCAAAAATAATGGCAGTGCCATAATTAATGAAGATAGGCCAATGCAATTAAGACTTGGATGGCGATGCACCAATACTAATAAAACTTGGTCAATTAGAATTTCTAATGTTAAAAAATCTTTAGAAAAAATGGAACCACATAAAAAAGATTTAATTTTACGAGCAATTCAATCACAAGAAGGTAGGGAAGCTCTTACCGCTTCTTTGAATTCCAAATAATTTAATCCTTATTTAATGGCTTAATAGTGATGATGCAACCTTCTGGTGGCAACGTAATAGTTGTCGGTTGTTGAGATTTTTCGACTTCCTTACCCAAGACAGCTCTTATGCGTTTGTTGGAGAATTTCCACATTTGAACGAGAGCCAAAATTACGACAATTATTTTATGCCAATCGGTTTTGATGATTGTTAGGAAGTCCATGAATAATATAATTAAATATGGCGAGACTTGACAAGAAACTGTTCAATGATTAAAATAAATAGACTATGAAAAAATGTATAACTTGTAAAATTGAAAAAGAATATATTTGCGCCAACGGGCATTGTCAGGCGTGCAATAAAAAACGAAGAGATGATGATTTTGAAGGAAAAATAGTTTCTGTTATTAAAACGCACATATCAAATTATTTAATTGCCAATGATCCACACACTATTGATCAAAAATGGTTATGGAATAATTTACCGTTTACGACCCAACAATTAATCGATCATTTGAAAAATGGATTTGATCCATGGATGACTGAAAAAAATTATGGAACTTATTACCCCAAGTTTTGGGATGACAACGATAATTCAACTTGGAAATGGCAGGTAGGACATAATTTTACTTATAAACAATTGCCGTTCAATTCGATTGGCGATGATAATTTTAGTAAATATGTGTCCTTTGATAATTGGAAACCTATATCGGCAAAACAAAATTTCTATAATATGATTGAACAAATGCGTCATACAAAAAGAAAACGAGATTTTATCACCGATTATACGAAGGAACATATTGCAAATACATACGCAAAATATGAAACTCTTTATGAGGCGGCCAAGGAACTAAATGTAGCATATGAAGAATTAAAAAGTTTTATGATTGAAAATAATTTACCATATATTACACGTCAAAAATATACATGCGATCACGATTTCTTTTCCAGAGATGATGAAAAATGTTTCTATTGGGCAGGATTTATTGCAGCTGATGGGAATGTAAGTAAAAATAGACTTATGATCGAATTGGCAGTTAAAGATATTGGACATCTTGAAAAATGGAAGGCGGCAATTCAAAGCACTGCCCCAATAACAACTTATGAAAAAACTGATGATCGTCCTGAATTCAAAAGAGAATCATACACATCGTGTCGTATAAGATTTAATTCGGTAAAAATTGTTAAAGATTTGAAGCGATTTAATATTGTTCCAAATAAAAGCCTTACTTATAACATTCCTGATTGGTTAATAATTCATCCGCTATTTAATCACTTTTTAAGAGGATTGATCGATGGAGATGGACATTGTGCAGGCGAGAAGAACTCTTCTAATATGAATATTGCCGGGTCTATAGCCGCTACTGCAAAATTGGCAAAAATTTGCGAATTATATTTGGGACATTTTAGATATCATATAAGAGATGAAAAATTAGGAATAATTGGTTGTTCTAATATTAAAGATAATAGTAAGATAATTAACTTCTTATTAAAAGATGCTACTATATGGCTTGATAGAAAGCACGAAACCCAACTACAGATATTGCGAATGATTCCTAGAAAAATAAAGATCAGTAAAAAAGTGCTAGAAGCAATGATAAAAGAAACTCCTATTGTAATTGGATCGGCAGTCAAAACTTATACTGAAATTGGTAGAAAACTTGGGGTTAGTCCATCAGTAATTGTAAGAAGACTTGTTGAGTTTGATTTATACCACCCTACTGTAATAACGGATAGAGTGAGAACGGTTAATCAGTATTGTTAAATAATTTACCGTGCGAGGTAAAGTATATTAAGAATTCACTTAATATATTCTGCGAGCACGTAAATGCCTTTGATTACGTATAGCTGGATTTAAACCTGATGTCATTCCAAACACGCCGAGGCCTAACGGGTGCGGTCTAAGTGAATTCTTAATATACTTTAACTTCTCCCAGTAATTACTTAACAAAGTTGAGTATTGTGTTTGCAGCAATTCAGAAACAGTGGGAGGGTTAAAGTTAATTCCATTATCGGTTAAACTATATTCTCTACCTCTTTCCAATAAACTAATACTAGCCAAACTATACAGCGTAGCTCCCTCAACCAACACCTCACCAAACCGATCCACAAACCCTTCTTCTTCAAAAGTAAAGAAAGTAAAATACGGCACTTGGTTAAAGTCCCAAAGAGCAGTCGCAATAAAAGTAGTTAATGTGTCTACCGAAAAAATGTCGCAGTCTTGGTATACTGTGTTCCCGTAAGCATCAGTAGATTTTGCTTTGCCTGCACTATTGAGTCTTGCCTTCAATGACTTCATAAGCTTATTTATATTCTTAATAGCACATTGTGAATAATGGAAGCCGGGGTCGTCCCCAATATGGATCTGTGAATCTGAGTTAATAGCTGGTACCTGAGTGTGCAATACTACAAAACTAAAACTAGTTTGTACCAAGTATCCATTAATATAAGCAGTCCATATATCGTTAAAAATACCGTATGGCCCATCATATGGAACTGTAAAGATAAAAGAATACTTACCGAACCCAATATGTGTCACACCGACCGAGGTCGGAGAAATGGCAACCAAGCCGCTTGGTTGAACTATAGAAATTGTTGGAAAAAAGTCCGTATCAACCGGGTTACCACTGGCATCTTTAAATTGTATAGTTAGATTAACCTGATCTGTAACGTCAAGTACTTCACCTCGTTCTTTTATCAAGAATGCCATAAGTTATCTGCCCCCACGAAATGGTCTACTAAATTGAAATGGCGGATACGGTCCGTGTGGAAAGGGAGGTGTACCCGGCGGAACCTTATCTTGTGGGAACGGACCTGGTATTGGTCTAGGAGGGCAACCAGGAACACACGGATCATATTCAGGATGTTCATGAATTGGAAACGGCGGAAAATTACCTGAAGGAATTGGCGGACCATAACCGCCTAACCCGCCCGGACCGCCTGGAGTAAGCCCAAAATTACCAAATGCGGCAATGCACACTATCTGCCTATTATCATTTGCTATCAATCCATTGATTGGATCAAGGTACGCTATATCAACAAAGTAAGTACCAACAGACCCTGCTCCAGTTGGTAATTGAAACTGGAAATAATATAGACCTACATCCAGCCTCGTCATATTTTGTGGATATCCAGCAGCCAAAGTAAAGCCAGGTACAATAATTCTTGTTACAACTGGAATATAGCCGTCATCTGTTCGTTGATGATAGCCATCTGCTATTACAAAGTAAAGCGTAACGAGGGATCCTGGTGTATACGTGAAACAATCGTTCATATAGTTATATTATATTATTCAATGGTTCGAATATATGGAATTGATAAATATTGCAATATTTGATAATTTGTAACTATAAGCGGTTTAAAAGCTACACCAACCGCCCATTCTTGACTTCCAGCTCCTGTTGATGAAATAGCACTATAACTGCCAGGAGAAGTTGTAATCAAGTCCTTAAGTGCATCTTGAGAGAATGAACCAGTATCACGTAAAGTAAAACCATCTGAGCTGTTTCCAACGCCCTGGTTATTATCAAAGAAAAGTCCAACTAATAAATCACCGCTTGCAGTTGTTGTTAATGATCCGCTATTGATTGGATTAGGCCCAGACAGTGATCCGAAAGCTGCAATACCATCTAACGGACTGGCTGATGACATTATTCCGCTATACTCAACAACAAATCCGCCTCCAAATGCATCGGTGTTTGACCCAAAACTAAAAGTAACTGTACAGGCCCCACCAACAATATTATATGCGTAGTAAACCGACACAGGTTGAGAAGCCAATGTAAACGAACCAGCTAAATTATAACTATTACTTAAGGTATCAGAACAACTTACCACTGGAGCACTACCGCCTGAATGCCAATAAGCGACAATAAGATTTCCGGCAGTAACATTAGACGTAAATGTTATAGTTTCAGTGGTACTTCCGGTGCTACCGGCGCCCAAAAATTTATCTTGAACATAAGTTGGTGTTGGCATAAATATATACCTGAATATCGCTGCATTATAATATGAAAACTTATACTAAATATCCCGAATTTTGGGTAACCAATGCGTCCCCAATGAACGTGACTTTGGCAGATCTTGCCATAAATATAAGATCATTTAGTACGGTTAATTTATTAGATAAGAAACATTATAGCTTAACTTTAGACCAATTAATTAAATCAAAAAACTCAGGATCTATATTTCATAAGCGAGACAAAATACTTGTTAGACACTTACCTCCACCTGCTGTGGAAAAAGAGAGAGTGCCATTTCTAAAAGATGCCGTTATGCCTTCTAAGGAAAAATCTATTTTTGTTATCAATGCAGTAGAATATGATGAACTCAAAATTACTGAAGAAAAAGAAAATCAAAATAAAACAGATGAAGAATATGCAAAAGAAGCG
>Ga0302324_100021440_pt1 | contig 12598 bp, 10 predicted proteins | sample Palsa_T0_1_FD_201949 | JGI IMG/M metagenome (GOLD analysis project Ga0302324, IMG submission 201949) | Peat permafrost microbial communities from Stordalen Mire near Abisko, Sweden - Palsa_T0_1 | ecosystem: Environmental > Terrestrial > Soil > Palsa > Peat permafrost | place: Sweden: Abisko...
GCCCGCACGATCCTGGACGAGGACCACTACGATCTCGAGAAGATCAAGGACCGCATCGTCGAGTACCTGGCCGTCGGCAAGCTCAAGAAGAAGCTGACCGGCCCGATCCTGTGCTTCGTCGGACCGCCGGGCGTCGGCAAGACGTCGCTGGGGCAGTCGATCGCCAAGGCGATGGGCCGCAAGTTCGTGCGCCTGTCGGTCGGCGGCGTCCGTGACGAGGCCGAGATCCGGGGCCACCGGCGCACCTACATCGGCGCGATGCCGGGGACGATCGTGCGCGCCTTGCGCGACGCCGGGACCAACAACCCGGTGATGATGATCGACGAGATCGACAAGGTCGGCGGCGATTATCGCGGCGACCCGCAGTCGGCCTTGCTCGAAGTCCTCGATCCGGAGCAGAACAACAGCTTCCGCGACCACTACCTCGATCTGCCGTTCGACCTCTCGCGCGTGCTGTTCATCTGCACGGCGAACACGCTCGACTCGATCAGCGGGCCGCTGCGCGACCGCATGGAGATCATCACGCTCTCGGGCTACACCGAGTTCGAGAAGCTGCAGATCGCCAAGCGCTATCTGGTGCATAAGCAGAAGAAGGTCAACGGCCTGCGTGAGACGCAGGTCCGGATCTCCGACGCCGCGCTGCGCCAGATCATCGTCGACTACACCCGCGAGGCCGGGGTGCGTAACCTCGAGCGCGACATCGGTACGATCTTCCGCAAGGTCGCGCGCAAAGTCGCCGAAGATTCGAAGTACACGGCGCGGGTGAAGCCGGAGAATCTGGTCGACTACCTCTCGAAGGCACGCTTCTACAACGAGGTCAAGCGGCGCACCGCGTCGGTCGGCGTCGCGACCGGGATGGCGTACACGCCGGTCGGCGGCGACATTCTGTTCATCGAGACGACGGCGATGCCGGGCAGCGGGAAGTTCACCCTGACCGGACAGCTCGGCGACGTGATGAAGGAGTCGGCGACCGCCGCGGTCTCGTTCTTGCGCTCGCGCTCGAGCCAACTGGAGCTGCCCGACGACTGGTTCGCCAAGCACGACCTGCACATCCACGTCCCGGCCGGCGCGGTCCCCAAGGACGGCCCGTCGGCCGGTATCGCGATGGCGACCTCGATCGCCTCGATGCTGACCGGCATCAAGGTCGACCCCGAGGTCTCGATGACCGGTGAGATCACGCTGACCGGTCAGGTGCTGCCGATCGGTGGCGTCAAGGAGAAGGTACTCGGGGCCAAGCGTGCCGGGATCAAGAAAGTGATCCTGCCGCGCCGCAACGAGATCGACCTCGACGACGTCCCCAAGGAAGTCCGCGACACGATGCAGTTCGTGTTCGTCGACGAGCTGAGCGAGGTCTTCGCGCAGGCGCTCGGCAAGCGCGTGATCACGCCGGTGCTGCTCGGTGCGGTCGAACCCAAGCGGGCCAGCAACGTCGTCGCGCTGCGGCCGACGAAGCGCCCCGCCGCGCGCAGCGCACGCGCCGCGCGCGCCGCGCGCAACGCCGCCCCCAAGCGCCGCTAACGCCCACCGGTCGCGCGCCGAGCCGTCGGCTCAGCGCGCGATCGGCGAGTCGACCTTATAGGTCGTGCCGGAGTGGTCGTGGCGGATCGCTTCGTGCAGCGTCTGCGCGGCGTGCCGTTCCGACCCCAGGATGACGCGCCGCTCCTCGAGGTTGTCGTAGCGCGGATCGGGCCAATTGGCGAGCCGCTCTTCGACGAGCGGGTCCGCGACCGCGTGGTCGATCTCGTGGCCGAGGCCGAGCGCCGGCGACTGGCGGCCGCCCAGCGTCGTGAGCAACGCGCTGTGCGGGTCCCAGTGGATCGTGCGCGTGTTCGGATCGTAGGAGTCGTCGTCGTGGCGGTCGAGCGCGAGGCGGTAGTGGGTCGGCCCGGTGACGAGCTTGTCGATCAACGCGCGTTCGACGCTGTCGCGCGACAGGTAGGCGAAGGCGGCGTCGACGGCAGGCTTCGCAGCCGCGGCGAAGCTGAGCGAGCCGTAGCGAACGGCCGATGCACGGCGCTCGGCCGGTGGCAAGAAGAGCGGTGTCATGGTGCCGCTCCGTCACGCGGCACGCCGCCGCCGACAAGAGGCGCGCTGCAACCGCAGCGTCTCGTCCGGCGTCGTCGCTGAGGTGACGCCCGTGAACGAGATGCAGACGGTCGAGGCGGGAGCGCTGGGGATCGGGGTTGCGCCGGAGGATATCCGCAGCCGCTCGCGACTCGATCTGCGGCTGATCGTCGCGCTGGTGACCGTCTGGCTCGTGTGGGGCTCGACCTTCGCCGGGATGCGAGCGGCGGTGGCGACGATCCCGCCCTTCGCGATGGCGTCGGCTCGCTTTCTGCTCGCCGGCGCGCTGCTCTACGGCGTGTGCGTGCTGCGTGGGAAGGCCCGCGTCGGCCTCGACGACCTGCTGCGGGCGACGATCACCGGCGGGACGCTGCTGTTTCTGTGCAACGGCATGACGGCCTGGACGGTGCAGTTCATGCCGACCAGCGTCAACTCGCTCTTGCTCTCGCTCGCACCGGTCTGGATGGTCGCGTTTGCGTTCGTGTGGGGTGGCGAGCGGCCGCGCGCGAGCACGGTCGTCGGGATGCTGATCGGTCTGCTCGGCTTGGCGTGGCTGCTCGCGCCGCAAGCCGGCGGGCGGATCCCGCTCTGGCCGGCGACGGTCTCCGTCCTCGCGTCGGTGTCGTGGGGGCTCGGCTCGGTCGCGCAGCGCCGGCTCGGCAAGCCCGAGAGCTTCGTGCTGGCGACGTCGCTGCAGATGCTGATCGGCGGCGCGCTGATCGCGCTCGAAGCGGCGGGCCTGGGCGAGTGGCGCGCGCTCGACGTCCACGCCATCACGGCAACCTCGTGGCTCGGCTTCGGCTGGCTGGTCCTGTTCGGCAGCATCGCCGGCTACAGCGCCTACCTCTACACGATGCAGTACGCCAGCACCGCGCTCGCCTCGACCTACGCCTACATCAACCCGATCGTCGCCGTGGCGCTGGGGATGCTGCTCTTCCACGAGCGCTTCACGCCGCCCGAAGCGGTGGCCGGCGCGATCATCGTCGCCGGCGTCGCGCTGATGATGCTGCCGGGCGCGGGTCGCGCGCGGGCGTAAACTCCGAGGTGGGTGGACACCCGTCCCGACGGGTGTGTTCAGGAGCAGCGTGTCGCCGGGACGGGCTCCGCGGATTGTAACGATACGGTCAGGGCGAATGGTTCCGCTGAGCGCCGACCCGTACGTCCGTTCGGTCCCGCGGTCCGGGTGAGTCGCGCTCGGCGTCGAAGAACACGTGGACGTACCCTCGCTCCCGGAGGCCCCGTGTCGAAGAACCTGCTCTTCATCCCCGGTCCGGTGACCGTCGCCGAGTCGGTGTTGAGCGCCCTGGCCCAGCCGCTGATCGACCATCGCGGGCCGGAGTTCAAAGCGCTGCTGGGCTCGATCGCGGCGCGGATGAAGCCGATCTTCGGGACCGAGTTGGCCGAGGTCGTGCTGCTCACCGCCTCGGGGACGGGCGGGCTCGAGGCCGCCGTGGCCAGCCTCTTCGGCCCGGGCGACCGGGTCTTGGCGTGCCCGATCGGCGTGTTCGGAAAGCGGCTGATCGCGATCGCGCAGACCTTCGGCTGCGAGGTCGAGGTGCTCGAGACCGAGTGGGGATCGGCGCTCGACCCGCAGGCGTTGCGCGCGCGGCTGGCCGCCGACACCGAGCGGCGCATCGCCGGCGTGTTGCTGACGCACAACGAGACCTCGACCGGGACGCAGAACGACATGGCCGCGCTCGCCGCGGCGATCCGCGGCCACGGCGCCTTCACCGTCGTCGACTCGGTCAGCGGACTCGCCGCCGGCGACTTCCGGATGGACGAGTGGGGCTACGACATCGTCGTCACCGCCTCGCAGAAGGCCCTCGCCGCGCCGCCCGGACTCGCGATGGTCGCCGTCGCACCGCGCGCCTGGGAGCGGATGGATGCGAACCGCGGCGCGCAACGCTTCTACTTCGACCTGCGCAAGGCACGCGAGTTCGCGAAGCTCGGCCAGACGCCGTGGACGCCGCCGGTCTCGATCGCCTTCGCGCTCGACGCGGCCCTCGACGACTTCGGGCGGGTCGGCGCGCGCGCGACCTGGGAGCGTCACACGCGCTACGCGCGAGCGATTCGCGCCGGCGTCACCGCGCTCGGCTTGCGCATCTACTCGCGCGAAGGCGCGCACTCGGTGACCGTCGTCGCGATCGAGGTCCCCGAAGGACTCGACGGCGACGGCATCCGCAAGACGCTGCGCGAGCAGCGCGGCGTCGTCATCGGCGGTGGCCAAGGTCCGCTCAAGGGCAAGCTCTTCCGCATCGGCACGATGGGCGACCTCAGCCAGACCGACGTGCTGGGCGCGCTCGGCGCGCTCGAGATCGCCCTGCTCGAAGCCGGCTACTCGCTCAAACTCGGCAGCGGCGTCCAAGCCGCCCTGCGCATCTTCCTCGAAGCCGACCAAGCCGCTCCCGCGGCGGTCTGACCGTGGCCGTCCGAGCGGTTCAGCCGCACCTGGTCTTCAACGGCGACTGCGAGGCGGCGTTTCGTCTCTACGAGCGCGCCTTCGGCGGCACCGACTTGCGGCTGGTGCGCTACGGCGAGACGCCGATGTCCAAGGCCGCGCCGGCCGACGGTGCGGAGAAGATCCTCCATGCAGCGCTGCGCGTCGGCGACGGGCTGCTCTTGGGCGTCGACTTCTTCGGCGAAGACTACAAACCGCCTCAGGGCTTCTACGTCGTGCTGAGCGTCGACGACCCGGCGACAGCGAACCGCACCTTCGCCGCGCTCTCCGACGGCGGCACCGTCGTGATGGAGCTGCAAGAGACGTTCTGGTCGCCCTGCTTCGGAATCGTCGTCGACCGCTACGGCATCTCGTGGGAGATCAACGCCGAGTCTGCTTAGACCGGGGCGACGAACCGTTCGCGGAGCGTGCGTTTGGAGATCTTGCCGGTGGCGGTGTGGGGCATCTCGTCGATGAAGACGACTTCGTCGGGGAGCCACCAGGTCGCGACCTTGCCGTCGAGCCAGGCCAGCACGTCCTTGCTGCCGATCGCGCTGCCGGGCATGCGCACGACGACGAGCATGGGGCGCTCCGACCACTTTGCGTGCGGGATCGCGATCGCGGCGGCTTCCTCGATCTCGGGGTGACCGACGGCGGCGTTCTCGAGGTCGATCGAGCTGATCCACTCGCCGCCGGACTTGATGAGGTCCTTGCTGCGGTCGCGGATCGTCAGGTAGCCGTCGGCGTCGAGCGTCGCGATGTCGCCGGTGCGGAACCAGCCGTCGTCGGTGATCGCGGCGGCGCTTGCCGCGGCGTTGTGGTAGTAGCCGGCGGCGACCCAGGCGCCGCGCACCTGCAGCTCGCCCTCGGACTCGCCGTCGTCGGGCTGCACCCGGCCGGCGTCGTCGACGATGCGCATCTCGACGCCGTAGACGCAGCGGCCGGCGCGGCGCTGGTACTTTAGCCGGTCGGGTGAGAGACGGTGTTTGCGCTTGATCGAGCCGGTCGTGCAGATCGGGCTCGTCTCGGTCATCCCCCAGCCGTGGATCACCTCGATCCCACGCGCTTCGTAGGCGTCGATCATCGCGGCGGGTGCGGCCGAACCGCCGACGCGCAGCGCGCGCAGCGCGGTCAACTGCTTGTCGTGCTCTTGCAGATAGTCGAGCAGTCGCAGCCAGATGACCGGGACACCGGCGGCCGTCTCGACGCCTTCGCTCTCCATCAACTCGTACAAACTGGCGGCGTCGTGCGCGGGGCCGACCAACACCAACTTGCCGCCGATCATCGGCGCCGAGTACGGATAGCCCCAGGCGTTGACGTGGAACATCGGGACGATCGGCATGAAGCAGCGGCTCGCGACGTTGACCCGGCTGGCCTCGGCCATCCCACCGGCCATCGCGTGCAGCACCGCCGAGCGGTGCGAGTAGAGCACGCCCTTGGGGTCGCCGGTCGTCCCCGAGGTATAGCATAACGCGGCGGCGGTGTTCTCTTCGAAGATCGGCCAGTCGATGTGCGTCGGTTGGGCGCGCAGCAACGTCTCGTAGCAGAGGGCGTTCGGGAGCGTGGTCGCCGGCATCGTCGCCTCGCCGGTCAGGATGACGTATCCGCGGACGCGCGGCAGCTCGGGCGCGAGCGCTTCGAGGACCGGGACGAAGGTCAGGTCGACGAACAGGTAGCCGTCCTCGGCGTGGTTGATGATGTAGGCGATCTGCGCCGGGAAGAGCCGCGGGTTGATCGTGTGGCAGACCGCGCCGATCCCGGAGATGCCGTAGTACAGCTCCAGGTGCCGATAGGTGTTCCAGGCCAGCGTCCCGACGCGGTCGCCGGGCCGCACGCCGAGCGCCCGCAGCGCGTGCGCGAGCTGCGCCACCCGCGCACCGACCTCGCCGTAGGTCGTGCGGTGAAGCGGTCCCTCGACGCTGCGCGAGACGACCTCGGTGTCGCCGTGGAAGCGGGACGCGTACGTGATGATCGAGCTGATCATCAGCGGGGCGTCCATCATCAAGCCGCGCATCGCCCGGGCTACTTCGTGTCGCGCAGGTCGGTGTCGAGCCGGTCGATCTGCAGGGTGCGCATCCAGAACATGGTGAGTGTGTCGGCCATCTTCTCGACGCTGGGCTTGCGTACCGCCAGCACCCACTCGGCCAGGATCGCGACCGCCGCGCTGGCCAAGCCGACCGCGACCAGCCGGCTGTCGACGTTCTTGAGCAGGCCGGTCGGTTCGAGCCACTCCTGCGCCCGGGTGAGCTGGCGCACCGCGCGTTCGCGCGCCGTTCGGCGGTGCTGTTCGAGCTCGGGGCTGACGCCGAGCGACTCGAGCGCGTAGATGCGCGCGCGGCGCGCGTCGGCGGTCAGGTACGTGTAGTAGGCGGTGTTCGAGCGCAGCACGCGCTCGTGCACCGGCAGGTCGGTCGCGCGCAGTGCCTCGCGCACGACGTCGTAGGCGGTGTCGGCGATCTCGTCGTAGAGGGCGCGCAGCAACGCCTCGCGCGAGGGGAACTCCTCGTAGAAGTGACGGGCGGTGACACCCGAGGTGCTGCAGATCATCGGGATCGTCGTCTTCTGAAAGCCGACCGTCCCGAACAACTCGAAGCCGGCCAGCAGCAGTCGTGCGTGGCGGCCGGCGCGCCGTTCGGCGGCCGAGAGGCCGCCGTAGAGCCGGCCCGAATCGGCCGCACTCGCGTCGGGCGCGGAGCGTCGGGCGGTCTTGCCCGTCGCGCGGGTGGCCGCCATCAGTTGAAGCTCGTCACGACGTCGAGCCCGCTGGTCGCGTAGGTGTCGAACGCGTGGAAGACGTCGGTGATCTCGCCGAGCCCGATGTGGCGCGTGATCAGCGCGCCGGGATCGAGCCGGCCTTGCGCGATCAGCGCGAAGATCTCGGCGTAGCCGGCGTGCGGGCTCGAGCCCGAGCCGACGATCTCCAACTCGGCGTTGACCAGAATGTCGGCGGGGAACGGGATCTGGCCCTGGTCTTCTTGCGAGGTCAGGCCGACCTGGACGTGGCGCCCGCCGCGGCAGAGCGCGCCGATCGCCTGTTGCGTCGTCTTCGCGGTCGCGATCGCGTCGACGGTGAACGGTGCGCCGCCGCCGGTGATCTCGCGGATGCGTTTGGACGGATTGCCGTCGCTGGCCAGCAGCGTTTCGACCGCACCCATGCGCTTCGCGAAGGCGAGCTTGGCGGGATCGAGGTCGATCGCGATCGGGCGCGCACCGAGCGCGGCCGCGACCTGGATCGCGGAGAGCCCGACGCCGCCGGCGCCGAAGATCGCGATCCAGTCACCGGCGGCGGGCCGCGCGCGGTGCGCGATCGCGTGATAGCCGGTCGTGAACCGGCAGCCTAGCGCCGCCGCGACTTCGTCGCTGACCGCGTCGGGCAAGGGGATGCAGTTGAGGTCGGCGACGCGGACGATCAGATATTCGGCGAAGCCCCCGTCGCGCGAGAAACCGGAGAACTCGGGCCGCAGGCACAGGTTGTCGCGGCCGCTGGTGCAGTTGGCGCAGGCGCCGCACGACTGTTGGAACGGGACGGTGACCCGCTGGCCGGGCCGCAAGGCATGCACCGCCGGGCCGACCGCCTCGATCACGCCGCCGATCTCGTGGCCGGGGGTGATCGGGAGCCGGGGCTGCGCGCCGATCCAGCCCCAGTCGCCGTTCCATTGGTGCCAGTCGCTGCGGCACACGCCGACCGCCGTGACGCGGACCAGCGCCTCGTCGCCCGTTGGGGTCGGGACGGGGAGATCCTCGATCTGCAGCGGCGCCCGGAACGCGACCAGTCGAGCGGCCTTCATCGGCGCAGACGTTATCCGGCCCAAGGCGACTGCCCTCGTCTCGGGAACACCGGATTGTCGCTTCTGGGGGATGCAACCGCCGGTCGACAAAGAAGATTGTTGCTTGTGGGGTCGGCGGCGAAGCCGGCCTGCCTGTCTAAGGAGGCCCCGTGCCGATTGCCCTCCAGGACGGCGTCGCCGTCGTCACGATCGACAACCCGCCCGTCAACGCCCTCGGCGCCGCTTCGATCGCGCCGGTGCTGGCGTCGCTTGCGGAGGCCGTCGCCGACCCCGCGGTCGGCGCGATCGTCCTGATCGGCGCCGGCGGGACGTTCAGCGGCGGGGCCGACATGAAGGGCTTCGGGGTGATCCCCCGGCCGACGCCGACGACCCGCGACCTGATCGCCTGGATGGAATCGTCGCCCAAGCCGATCGTCGCCGCGATCGCCGGCAACGCCTTGGGCGGCGGGCTCGAGGCCGCGCTCGGCGCCGACTACCGGATCGCGACGCCGAGCGCCCAGCTCGGGTTCCCCGAGATCAAGCGCGGACTGCTCCCCGGCGCCGGCGGGACGCAACGCGCGCCGCGGTTGATGGGCGCGCAGCCGGCCTTGGCCCTGATCCTCAGCGGCGATCCGATCGACGGGACGCGCGCCGCCGAGCTGGGCCTAGTCGACCGCATCGCGGCGGGCGACCTGCTCACCGACGCGATGGCCTTCGCGCGCTCGCTGATCGGAAAGGGTCGACGCCGGGCCAGCGAGCTCGCACCGACCGGCGACGCCGCCGCGGCGATCGCCGCCGCGCGCGCCAAGGCGACGCCGCCGGAGCGCGGCGGCCTCGCCGAGCAGCGCGCGATCGACTGCGTTGCGGACGCCTTCGGGTTGCCGTTCGCGCAAGGCGAGGCGCGCGAACTCGAGCGCTTCATCGAACTGCTCGGCTCGGAGCAGGCGAAGGCGCGCATCTATCAGTTCTTCGCGGAGCGCGAAGCCGGGAAACTGCCCGACGGCGGCGTCCCGGCGGCGTTCTCGCCGCAGACGGCCGTGGTGATCGGCAGCGGCACGATGGGCACCGGCATCGCGATGACCTTGGCCAACGTCGGCATCACGGTCACGCTGGTCGACGTCACCGACGAGCAGCTCACCCGCGCGCGTGGCATCATGACCGCCAACTACGCTTCGACGGTGAAGAAAGGCCGCCTCACGCAGGCCGAGATGGATGCGCGTCTGGGGCGCATCGCCTACTCGACCTCGCTCGAAGCGGCCGCCGCCAACGTCGATCTCGTCATCGAGGCGGTGTTCGAGGAGATGGACGTCAAGCAGGACGTCTTCCGCCGGCTCGACCGCATCGCGCGGCCGGGGACGATGCTCGCCACCAACACGTCGACGCTCGACGTCGACGCGATCGCGGCGGTGACCTCGCGCCCGCAGGACGTCATCGGCCTGCACTTCTTCAGTCCCGCCAACGTGATGCGGCTGCTCGAGATCGTGCGCGGCGCGAAGACCTCGCCCCAGACGCTCTCGAATGCATTGGGTCTGGCGAAGAAGCTCAAGAAGGTCGGCGTCGTCTCGGGGAACTGCGACGGCTTCATCGGCAACCGGATGCTCTACCCGTACCGGCGCGAGACGGAGTTCCTGATCGAGGAGGGCGCCTCGCCGCAGCAGGTCGACGGCGTGCTGCGCACGTTCGGCCTGGCGATGGGCCCCTTCGCGATGTCCGACCTGGCCGGCCTCGACGTCGGCTGGCGGATTCGCAAACGCAAGTACGGCGCCCAGCGGCCGCCCGGACGGTATTCGACGATCGCCGACACGCTGTGCGAGCTGGGCTGCTTCGGGCAGAAGACGAACGCGGGCTACTATCGCTACGAGCCCGGCGATCGCACCCCGATCCCCGATCCGGTCGTCGACGAGGTGATCGAGCGCAGCGCGCGCGAGTCCGGCATCGTGCGGCGCGCGATCGGCGACGACGAGATCGTCAAGCGCGCGATGTATCCGCTGGTCAACGAGGCGGCCTTGATCCTGGCCGAGGGGATCGCGACGCGCCCGAGCGACATCGACGTCGTCTACGTCAACGGATACGGCTTCCCGGCTTGGCGCGGCGGACCGCTGCGCTGGGCCGACTCGCTCGGCTTGCGCACGGTCGTCGACGACATGCTCGCCTTCGAGCGCGTGCACGGCGAAGTCTGGAAACCGGCTCCGCTGCTGCGCGAGCTGGCCGACCGCGGCGAGTCGTTCGGCGCCTGGAAGGGCCGCGGGGCCGCCGTCCATGCGTGAAGCGGCGATCGTCTCCACCGCGCGCACGCCGATCGGCAAGGCCTTCCGCGGCGCGTTCAACGACACGCACGGCGCCGAGCTGGGCGGGCACGTCATCCGCCACGCGGTCGCGCGCGCCGGACTCGATCCGGCCGAGATCGAGGACTGCATCCTAGGTTGCGCGACCCCCGAGGGCGCGACCGGGCACAACATCGCGCGCATCGCCGCCGTGCGCGGCGGGCTACCGGTGACCGTCGCGGGGACGACGATCAACCGCTTCTGCAGCTCCGGGCTGCAGGCGATCTCGCTCGCCGCGCAACGCGTGGTGATGGACGGCGTCCCGGCGATCGTCGCCGGTGGGCTCGAGTCGATCAGCCTCACCCAGAACAACCGCAACACGTTCCACCTCAAAGACGAGTGGATCGACGAGCACAAGCCCGAGCTCTACTGGGGGATGATCGACACGGCCGAAGTCGTCGCGGAGCGCTACGGCGTCTCGCGCGAGCGGCAGGACGAGTACTCGCTGCTCAGCCAGCAGCGTACGGCGGCCGGTCAGGCCACCGGGCGCTTCGACGCCGAGATCGTCCCGCTGCCGAGCCGCAAGGCCGTCACCGACAAGGCGACGGGTGCGGTCTCGTACGAAGACGTCCTGCTCGCGCAGGACGAGGGCAACCGGGCCGACACGACGCTGCCGGGTCTGGCGAAGCTCGAGCCCGTGCGCGGCCCCGGCAAGACGATCACCGCCGGTAACGCGAGCCAGCTCTCCGACGGTGCTTCGGCCTGCGTCGTGATGGACGCGGCGCTCGCCTCGAAGCGCGGGATCCAACCGCTGGGCTTCTACCGCGGGATGGTCGTCGTCGGGCTCGAGCCCGACGAGATGGGGATCGGGCCGATCTACGCGATCCCCAAACTGCTCGAGCGCCACGGCTTGAGCGTCGACGACATCGACCTCTGGGAGCTCAACGAGGCGTTCGCGGTGCAGGCACTCTACTGTCAGGAGAAGCTCGGCATCCCGCTCGAACGGTTCAACGTCGACGGCGGCGCGATCGCGATCGGCCACCCCTACGGGATGAGCGGCGCGCGCATGACCGGTCACGCGCTGATCGAAGGCAAGCGCCGCGGTGCGAAGCACGTCGTCGTGACGATGTGCGTCGGCGGCGGCCAAGGCGCCGCCGCCCTCTTCGAGGTCGCCTAGTGTTCGCTACCGCCGATGGTCATGCCGCCGTCGATCACCAGCACCTGGCCGGTCATGAACGCGCCGGCTTTCGAGGCCAGGAAGATCGCCGCGCCGGCGATCTCGTCGGGCTCACCGATGCGGCGCAGCGGGTAGTTCTTGATGGCCGCGGCATAGATGTCGGGATCTTCCCACAGCCGGCGCGCGAAGTCGGTGCGGATGATCGCCGGCGCGATCGCGTTGACCCGCACGTTGCTCGGGCCGTACTCGACCGCCAGGTTGCGCACCAGTTGGAAGTCGGCCGCCTTCGAGATGCCGTAGGCGCCGAGCATCGCGTTCCCCTTGATCCCCGCGATGCTCGAGATGACGATCACGCTGCCCTCACCGCGTTCGACCATCTGCGGGACGACCATCTGGCAGAGCCAGATGTTACTGCGCACGTTGCTGGCCATGATCTTGTCGAAGGCGTCGTCGGTGATGTTCAGCAGCGGCCCGAAGTAGGGGTTGACCGCCGCGTTGCAGACCAGCACGTCGATACGGCCCCACTCCTCGAGCGTCCGGTCGACCAGCCCTTGCAGCGCGGCACGGTCCGAGATGCTCGCCGCATACGCGATCGCCTTCCCACCCTTGGCGACGATCGCGTCGGCCACCGCGATGCAGGCGTCGGCTTTGCGGCTCGAGATCACGACCTTCGCGCCCGCCTCTGCCATCCGCTCCGCGATCGCACGGCCGATCCCCCGCGAGGATCCGGTGATCAGCGCGACTTTTCCCGAGACGTCGAACAGCATCCCTCTCTCCGTTCTCTGACGAGGCACCCCCGATGGATCTAGCCTTCAGCCCCGAACAGCGTGCGTTTCGCGACGAAATCCGCGAGTTCATCACGACGCACCTGCCGGAGGACATACGGCGC
>Ga0302324_100021441_pt1 | contig 12597 bp, 11 predicted proteins | sample Palsa_T0_1_FD_201949 | JGI IMG/M metagenome (GOLD analysis project Ga0302324, IMG submission 201949) | Peat permafrost microbial communities from Stordalen Mire near Abisko, Sweden - Palsa_T0_1 | ecosystem: Environmental > Terrestrial > Soil > Palsa > Peat permafrost | place: Sweden: Abisko...
GTGTCGTCGAACAGATGGTTTTCCTGCAGGACGAACCCGATCTGGCGGCGAAGCTGTCTGTAGTCGAGGGTCCGGAGGTCCATCCCGTCGTAGTTGATTGCCCCGCTGGTGGGCTCGAGCAGTCCGGCGAGGCATTTGATCAGCGTGGTCTTACCCGAGCCGCTGCGCCCCACGATCGCCACCGACGTCCCCGGCTCGACGCTGAGCGTGATCTCCTCGAGGATTGGCGTCGGCATCGGGCCGGGGAAGGCGAACCCGACCCCGTGCAGCGCGATCCGTCCCTCGAGGGTCGGCACTGGCCGCAGCTGACTGTGGTCTTCCCCCTGCTCCGGATCCTGCTCGAGGATGTCGTTCAAGCGATCGAGCAGGACACCCGAGATCTGGAGCTGGTCCCAGAGCACGAGCATCGTCACGATCGGTGCATTGGCCAGTAGCACCAGCGCGTTGAACCCCACCAGCTTGCCGAGTGTCAGCTCGTGGTGGAGCACCAGCAGCGCGCCGGCCCATAGAAAGAGCACGAGCGACAGAAGCGTGATCAGCTGGATCCCGCCCTCGTAGGCCATGATCGTGAAGTCGGCACGGAACAGACGCTGGGCGAGGTCCTGAAACTGGGCGAGCATCAGTGAACGCAGAGACTCCTCTGCGCCCATCGCCTTGACCGTCTCGATGCCCTTGATCGAGTCGATCTGTCGCGCCTCGTACTTGCCGAAGGAATCCTCGAGGCTGTCGTAAACCGGCCTCAGGCGCTTGGCTGAGAAGCGCATCAGGAGCACGTACAGCGGTGTCGTGGCGAGGTACACGAGCGCCAGCAGTGGGCTGAAGATGAACATCACGATCACCGCGACGATCACCTGCGTGGCTGCCGTCAGGCCCTGCACGCCGTTCTGGACGAGGAACTGGCGCACCTGGCGCATGCCGCTCAACCGGCGTTCGATGTCACCTATCCGCCGGGAATTGAAGTACTCCATCGGCAGCGCCAACAGCTTCCCGGTGAGGAAGTCGAGCGACTCCGTGTCGATTCGGACGGTGGCAAAGCTCAGCAGATATCGCTGCACGAGCGTCGCCACCAGGGTCAGGACGACCGCCCCCAGCATGCCGATCACGATCAGGGGCAGCAGGGTTGAATCACGGCGGTCGATGACCCGGTCGACGATCACGGCGCTGAAGGCCGGGACGGTCATGGTCAGGCCGGCGGCGATCAGCGCAAGCATGAAGGCAACGATCAGCGTCCGGACGTGAGGGCTGAAGAACGGGCGAAACCAGCGCCCGCGGAGGGCGCTCTCGGGCTGCTCATCGAGCGCATCGGTCCGTGTCATCAGCGCCGCGTACCCCGACCATTGCGCGAGGAAGTCCTCGCGCGGCATCCGGCGCAGTCCGCGCTCCGGATCGGCGACCCGCACGCGCCGAGGGCTGCAGTCGTAGAGCACGATCCAGTGGTTCTTCCGTGCGTGGACGACCGCGGGCAGCGGCAATTCGTCAAGACGGCTCTTGGATGCCTTCACCGTCCGGGTCGCGAGCCCGAGTTCCTCGCCGCCGCGGGCGATCCCGAGCAGGCTCGTTCCATCGGTGCCGGTGTGCACGGCCGTCCGCACCCGTGCCAGGTTCACCTCCCGGCCGAAATACCGACACATCATCGCGACGCACGCCGCGCCGCAGTCGGCCTCGTCGATCTGCCACACGAACGGGAAGCGCCGGATCCGCTTCGCCCGGGCGACATCACTCGGCGTCGGCTCGACCGGCTCGTCCCCCTCGGGGGTCGTGACGCTCCGATCTAGCCCCGCATCGATCTGCTCCAGCACGACGCTCTCGCGCCGGGCTGCGTCAGCTTCGGCGGGCAGCCGCTCCTGCTCGAAGTCCAGCGGAACCCGCGCGCGCCGCGAGTAGTCGTAGCGCTCGACCTGTTCGTGGACCAGCTCGCGAAGGTCCTCGTACTCGCTGAGGAGCGTGTCGACAGCCTCCGAGCGGAGCTCGAGGATCAGGCCGGGGGTCACCGCCTCGACGATCAGCAGCGCGGGGGGATCCTCGATCAGCGAGGCGTCGACGAACAGATCCCCGGCGCGCAGGAACGCCACATCGACGAGCTCACCGTCGCGTTCGGCTCGCATCCGCAGCAGGCCTTCACGCACGATGTACAAGCCGCCGCAATCGTCGCGCGAATCTACGACCGCATCGTCGGCCGTAACGCCCCGTTCTCGGACCTCCACGACCAGGGCCTCGAGCGTGCGAGGCGGCAGCCGCCCGAGCGTCGAGCTGATCCGGAGGAACTCGCGGAGGTGGTGGCGGCGCACCTGCAGCTCGAGCTCGGCGCGGATCTCGGGATAGGTGCGTTCCAGTGCGTCGAACACGGCTCGATCGAGCCGCAGCGCCCGGACCTCGCCGCTGGCCCGCACCGTCGCGGTCCGCGTCGTACGCTCGAGCAGGGCGATCTCGCCGAAGCCGTCGCCGGGGCCCAGCTTGTTCAAAGGGATCTCGCCACCATCGTCACCTGCCTTGACCACCCGCGCGGTCCCCTCTTGGAGCACGTAGAAGGCATCGGCCGGCTCGCCCTCGCGGACGATCACCGCCCCGAATGGATACGACACCGCAACGAAGCTCGCCTCGACCAGGCGACGTGCCTCGGGGCTCAGGTGCCCCAGCAGCCGCGCGCTCGCGACGGCCGCCCGTACGCCAGGGATCGGCTCCACGCTAGATCCGCTCATGCCAGGTAACGCGACCAGCCACCTCGGCCTGGACGGCGCGGACCACGAGCTCCCGTTTGGCGCGCTCGCGCAGGTCCTCGTTCTCAATGGTCGGTTCCCGGCGCATCACGACCTCCACCAGCCAGTACTCATCCCCGACCGGTAGCGGGCCCACGACCGCCCCAGGCCGAGCGGTCAGGAGCTCCAAGCGAAGCGCCTGCTCGATGTCTTCCATCAGCGCCTCGCCGTGTCTCACCTCGAGCCCCGCCGCGGCCGCGACCTCCTCGAACGCCAGCCCGTCTTGCGATACACAGAGCGCCGCCTCGTGGACGACGTCGCGCTCGGTGGCCGCCTGGTAGCGCCACTTCACGAGCAGCCAATCCAGGCGACGTCGTTCGAGCTCGCGCGCCACCGCGTCGGCCGGCGCCACGCCAGCGGAGAATCGATCGAGCTCCTGTTCCATCCAATCGAGCTCTGCGCCGGTCAGTACCACGGACGGATCACCGGCTTCCGAAGCACACGCCACGACCGCGGCGCGTGCTGCAAGCTGGTAGGCGACCTGGTCCAAGGCGCCAGAGCACATCGCCTCGACCCAAGCCGCCGCCGCCAGCTCGGGGTCCGCTCCCGGGGAGCGGGCCGCCGCCGGCTCGGGGTCCGCCCCCGGAGAGCTCGGAGGCTCGCCGGCGCGAGCCGTCTCGCGCAGGAGCACGACAGCCTGGATGTGCCTGGCCCACTGCCTCCGGTCGACGCCCCGGCTCTCTAGCCACGCCTCGAGCTCCTCGGCGGCGAGCAGACGCCGCGACCGGCGGAAGCTGATCGCCTCGCGCTCGAACTCGCCGCCGGTGAGCCGCCTGCCGGCGCTGCGCGCCTCACGGATGCACTCGAGGCTCTCGCGGGCGCGCTGCTCGATCATTGCCCAATTGCCCCACGCTCTCGCCGCAGTGACTACTTCCTCCCAGCGGAAGACGCGATCCCCCACCGAGAACACGTGCCGTGCGAGCATCCGCTCCGCAGTTCCGACCTCGGTGTCCATGTGCCTGTGCGCAGATTATCCGCCCCGCGCGGCAGTGGTTAGGCGCGCCACCGCCGCTGGCGTGGTCGGATAGCACAACGGATCTAGGGGTCAGCGATCGGCTCCGTCGTCAGCACGGAGATCGTGAAACCTCGGCGGATCCGAAACCCGAGGTCTTCGTACAGGCGGATCGCGTTCGTGTTGGTGGTGGTGACGTGTAGGAATGCCCGTTCGGAGCGATGCTGGATGCCGGCAATCAATGAGCCCACGAGTCGTGAGGCGATCCCGTGGCCGCGATAGGGCGGTGCCGTGCATACGGCGCTGATTTCCGTCCAGCCCTCGAAGTGCAAGCGCTCGCCGGCCATGGCGACGAGCCGGCCCTCGCGCCGGATCCCGATGTAATCGCCCATCTCGATGGTTCTCTGCAGGAAGGGTCCTGGCTGGGTCTGACGTACGAGCTCCAGCATCTCCGGGACGTCGGCCTCGTGCAAAGGGATCGCTTCCGGTTCATCAGCGCCGTCGACGTCCTCTCCGAGCATCTGCGCGACGTCAAACTCGTGAATCGCCTTCCAAGGCTCCGCACATGCGCGCGTGTTGCTCGACGGTGAGCGGGATCTTGCCCTCCAGGAACGGCTTCGGCTCCTCCTCGGTGCTCAGGAAGCCGAGATCACGGTTGAAGTCGCTCCCGCCGCTTGAGACCCAGTCGATGCGCCAGCCCATCCGCTCCCTGAAGGCAAGGAGCTTTTCGAGCGGCGCGCGGGAGGCGAGCAGCTATTGGCCGCGTCACTCGGCGCAGGCGGAGACCCAGATCCCAGGTAGTCCGACGCCGCCTCGCCGGCGCGGTGCCACGCATGTCCTCGGTGCCGACGCCCGGGTGCCTCTTTCATCGATCTGGTCCGGCCGCGGGGGTGGGAGCGCGTGATGAGAAACCATTGACCTTCAGGGATAACTCATCACGCGCCCCCTTCCAGGGCCAGTCGCGCCCCCTCGAGGGCCGGTCGCGCCCCCTTCCGGGGGCAGACGAGGGATCCTGGTCGGCGCTTTGGGCGACGTACCGCACCGGGCTGTCGGCGATGAACCTGTCGATGAACGTCCGCGGGATCCGCCAGCGAGGCCTACTTCTTCTGCTTACGTCCCGTCCCGCTTACCTTCGTAGCGGCCGCCTTGCCCGCCTGCTTAGCCGCGTTGCCAGCCAGCCGCACCGCCGATGCTGCGCTGCTGGCCGCGCTGCCCGCAGCGCTCTTTGCCTGGTTCGCCGCCTCGCCGGCCGCGCGACCCTGCCTCGTGCCGGCGGCTTTCTTTCCCGCCGCTTCAGACTGCGCCTTGCTGCGGTTTCGTTCACGGGTGGCCGCGCCCTTCTTCGCCGCTGCCGACCGGTCTGCCTTGGTTTGCGCCATCGCGATTCTCCTGTTTCCGTTTGACCAATAACAGATGGATACCCGGGCCGAGGAATCGACAACCATTGCTCCCGGGTCGGGTCGCTACTGGCGGTTGGCTGCTGGTTGCCCGGCGAGGTGATCGGCGAGCGGTTCGGGACATCCGAGAAAATAGCCTTGACCGAAATCGACACCGAGTCGGGTGAGGACCTCAACGGCTTCCTGGTCGCCGACGAATTCGGCGATAGTGTGCTTGCCCATGCTGCGGGCGATCTGGACGACGGCGGAGATCAGGATCCGGTCGGTTTCGTTGGTGGCGCAGTGGCGGACGTATTCGCCGTCGATCTTGAGGTAGTCGAACGGCAAGTGTTTGAGGTAGTAGAAGGATCCGAACCCGGCACCGAAGTCATCCAGCGCGAAGCGGCATCCGAGTTCCGATAGCCGTGCGGCGAAGGTCGCGGCGCGGGCGATGTTGGCGACGGCGGCGGTCTCGGTGATCTCGAAGATCAGCCGGTCGGGTGGCACGCCGGTCTCCCGGAGGCGTCGCTCGATCAGCTCGAGGAGTTCGGGGTCGCCGATCGTGTGTCCGGAGAGGTTGACCTCGAAGCGGAGGTCGCGTCCGGCGGCGCGCTGCTCGGCGAGGAGGTCGATCGCGTGGGCGACGACCCAGCGATCGATCTCCTGGATCAGGCCGAGGCGCTCGGCGATGTAGAGGAAAGTCCCGGGCGGGATCTGATCGCCGTTGGTATCGCGCATCCGCAGAAGCAGCTCATACTGTGTCGGGCCGTTGCCCCGCAGCGGTTGGATCGGCTGGGCGACGAGCTCGAAGCGGTCCTCGGCGAGCACCTGGGTGATCTCGCTCGCCCATCTCATCTGGCTCTCCATGCGCGGGCGTTCGTGCTCGGCGGTGCGGTAGTGGCCAGTTTGGTTGCGACCGTTTTCCTTGGCGTCATACATCGCCACGTCGGCGTTGACCATGATCTCCTCGCCGGTGATTCCCTCGCCGTCGGTGAAGCACGCGATCCCGATGCTCGCGGTCACGCGCCGGCGCTCCCCGAGTGTCGGGGCGGGTGACTCGTCCCGGATGACCTCCAGTAGCCCTCGGGCGACGACCTCGGCGCTGGCAGGGTCCTCGCGGGCGAGCAGGACGGCGAACTCGTCCCCGCCGAGACGAGCGAGGACATCGGTCTCACGCATTCGGGACTCCAGGGCGTGCCCGATGCGGACGATGAGGTCATCCCCGGCGCTGTGGCCCTGGGTGTCGTTGTAGTACTTGAAATGGTCCAGATCGATCATCAGCACCGCTCCAGTCGCCCCGAAGCGCTTGACCCGGGCGATGTGGTGGTCGAGCTCCCCGTGGAAGCTGCGGCGGTTCAGCAACCCGGTCAGCGGATCGTGGTCGGCCATGTGCTTGAGCTGGTTCTCGTACAGACGGCGCTCGGTGATGTCCTGGGCTTGGGTGATGAAATGGAGCGGGCGACCGTCGGCGTCCCGGATCAGGGTCACATTGATCGAGGTCCACACCGGGTGACCAGCAGCATGGAGAAATCGCTTCTCACAGGTGAACGACCGCGCGTCACCGGCGAGGAGCCTGCGAGTGGATGCCTCGTGTCCGGCCACGTCGTCGGGGTGGGTAACCGATCGGTGCGCGAGGCCGATCAGGGTCGCACGGGGATGCCCGAGGATCGCACAGAACGCCTCGTTGACCTTGAGGTAGCGTCCATCGAGATCGACGATCATCATCCCGATTGGAGCGTCGTCAAACGCACTGCGGAACTGCTCCTCGGCCACCCGCAGCTGCTCCTCGGCGAACCGACGCTCGGTGATGTCGCGGGTGATCTTGCCGTAGCCGCGCAGCGACCCCGTCTCGTCACGGAGCGCCGTGATCACGACGTTTGCCCAGAACCGGCTGCCGTCCTTACGTACCCGCCACCCCTCATCCTCGAGCCGGCCATCAGCGGCCGCGATCAGCAGCTCACGCTCCGGTTTACCCGCGGCGACATCCTCCGGCGGATAGAACGCCGAGAAGTGACGGCCGATGATCTCCTCCGCCTCATATCCCTTGATGCGCTGCGCGCCCGCGTTCCAGGTCGCGACGTTCCCCTCGACGTCGAGCATCAGGATCGCGTAATCCTGCACGTCGGCGATCAACGTCGCGACGACCTCCTCCGGACGGCGCTCGCGCCACATCGTTCCTCGATCCAGTCGACCCAGAGGCAGGACGCTAGGAAACAATAGGCGTCGCCCAGACCTCACCTGTATCGGCGCGAACCACCGTCCTCTTGAACGCAGTCGCCCGACCATTCGTCCGCATCCGGCTCATCCCGGTGAATCGGAGGCGGGTTCGCTCGCTTCGCGTGCCATTCGCTTGACACGCCGGACTTTCTCGGTAATCTCTATCGACATAGTGATGATTGGGCGGCATGGACCTTTCGCGGTTGGCGAGCGCCGGGCTCGCCTGGTGGCAGGCCTCGGCACGCTCCTCAGCACGATGTAGCGCGGGCTGGGGTCTCTCTCGCTGTCGTATCCCTCGACCCCGAGCTATGACCCGTGGGCGTGGTTGCTGTGGGGCCGGGAGATCCTGCATCTGAAGCTCAGCACGGTCGGTGCGAACACGTTCAAGCCGTTGCCGGTTCTGTTCACGCTGCCGTTCGCGCTCTTCGGTGAGGCCCAGCCGGACCTGTGGCTGGCGGTGGCGCGGGCGGGGGCGCTGTTCGCGGTTGTGATGACATTCAAGCTGGCGGCCCGTTTGACCGTTTGGCTCGGCGCCGGTCCGGGTGCGCGCCACGGCGTGTCACGTTTGTTCACCTACGGGCCGGCGGTACTCGCGGGCGGTATCGCGGCGTTCAGCATGCTGATCTCCGGTCAGTACATCCGCGACGCGGCGCTTGGGTACTCGGAGTGTCTCGGGGCGGGGCTGCTGCTGTTGGCGGTCGATCGCCATCTGGACGATAAGCCGCGCCAAGCTTTCGTGATCGGCTTCTTTCCGGCGCTCGATCGTCCGGAGATATGGGCTTTCTGGTCGCTGTACGGGCTGTATCTGTGGCGTCGCGATCCAGGGGCGCGAAAGTGGATCCTTGGATTGTTAGCGCTCGCGCCCGTGCTGTGGCTCCTGCCAGAGCTCTGGGGATCGGGTCATCTCTTCCGTGGCGTTACGCGTGCGCTTCATCCCGCGCGCGGCGCGCCGACGTTCGCGAAGTGCCCGTTCTGCGCAGAGATGAGATCCGCCCCGTACGTCGCGCTCTTGCGCAACACGGCGGTAAGCGCTCTGCTGGCGCTGGGTGCCGTGATCGCGGTCTTCCGGGCGCTGCGCCGGCGGACGACAGGGTTCGGCGAGGCGGTGCGTGAGCAGGCCCACCGACCGGAGGGTGTCCTGCTCGTGCTGGCTGTAATGGCGATCGCCTGGTTCGTCGAGATCTCGGCGATGACGCAGATGGGATTCTCGGGCAACCAGCGCTACCTGATCATCGGTGGGGCGCTGCTCGTGATTCTCGCCGGCGTCGGCTGGGGCCTGGTTGCGTGGCGGCTTGGCGCGCTGCTCGGACGATGGATCCATACCGCGTCCGGCATGGCCGTCGCGCTCGTAGCTGCGTCCGCGGTATTCCTCTACGTGCCCGACTGGGTCGGCGTGCAATTCAACGCCCATCAGCTCGACCAGTCGCTGCGCTATCAGGCGGAGCTGCGCACCGACCTGAACGCGATCATCAAGCGGGCCGGTGGCGCCAGGAAGCTGCTCGCCTGCGGGACGATCGAGACCGACAACTACCAGGTCCAGATGGTCGCCTGGTATCTCGGCATCGACTCGGTCGACGTCTCCGGCGAGCCGTCCCCATCCCTCGCCGGCAAGTCAGCCCGGCAGGATCCGGGTGTGATCCTCCAGACCCGGGACATCGCAACCGCCCCGCTGGGACCGCTCGTGCCCACGGGCATTCACTACACCGAGATCAGGCAGCGAACGTTCCGGCTGTTCGAGCACTGCGCGTAACACGGCGGTTGGCGTGGGTGGCCCGGGGCCAGGGGTCTCGAATAGATTGAGGCTGTGGGGACAGGACACGAGGAGCGAGCCCACGGCCGGCGGCCGATGTCCGGCCGCGATCCGGAGGAGGCGGCGCGCGCCGCCACACCGCTGGAGCTGCTTTACGACCTGACGTTCGCGGTTGCGTTCGGCACGGCCGCCGACCAGTTCGCGCACTACCTCGCGGCTGACCAAGTCCGCACGGCGATCATCGGGTTCACCTTCGCGGCGTTCGCGATCAGCTGGGCGTGGGTCAACTACTCGTGGTTCGCGTCGGCGTATGACACCGATGACTGGGTGTGTCGTGTGCTGACCATGGTGCAGATGATCGGCGTGGTCGTCCTCGCGCTCGGGCTCCAGCAGATGTTCGAGTCGATCGATCTCCGCGGGAGCCTGCACAACGGAGTGATGATCGGCGGATATGTCGTGATGCGCGTCGGCATGATTCTGCTCTGGGCGCGCGCGGCGCGCGACGATCACTCGCGACGGCGGATCGCCAAGACCTACATCTGGACGATCTCTGTCTCGCAGACCGGCTGGGTGCTGCTGTTCCTCGCGCAGCTGCCTGTGACCACGACCCTGGCCGTCGCGGCTCTGCTGCTGCTGGTAGAGCTGGCCGGACCCTGGATCGCCGAGCGCAAGAACGGCCGGAGCGGGACGCCCTGGCACCCGCATCACATCGCGGAGCGATACGGGCTGCTCGTGATCATCACTCTCGGGGAGGGCATAATCGGCACCGTCGCGGCGCTCAACGCCGTCGTTCACGGACCCGAGGGGTGGTCGGTCGACGCTGCGCTTGTCGCGGTAGCCGGGATCGGTCTGACGTTCGGGATGTGGTGGATGTACTTCGCGATCCCGTTCGGTGAACTCCTGCACGCGGACCGCAGGCGGGCGTTCAGCTTCGGCTACGGGCACCTGCTCATCTTCGGTGCCATCGCTGCAACCGGCGGCGGGCTGCTCACCGCCGCCGACTACCTCAACCATCACGCGCTGATCGGGCCCGTGATCACCGTTCTCAGCGTTGCCGCTCCCGTCGCCATCTTCGTCCTCGCGTTGTTCGCGATCTGGACAGCGCTGATCCGCGAGCGAGACCCGTTTCATCTCGCCCTTCTGGCCGTGACCGGCGCGATCCTCCTGCTCAGCGTTCTGCTCGCGTCAGCGGGCGTGACCATGGCGGTCTGCCTCGTCGTGGTCGCGTGCGCCCCGATCGTGACCGTGATCGGCTTCGAGGCCGTCGGCCACCGCCACCTCGACGACGCGATCGAGCGCTCGCGCGCGATCGACGAACAGCGAGACGAATAGCCCCGCGCCGATCAACGTCTGACGCAACGGTCGGGCGAGCGCCTCGATCCGGCCTAGACCGACGCGGAAGCCGACCCGCCTCCGCGCCAGCGTAGTGTGTGCACTCATGTCGATCTACGAAAGCATCTTCCACACGACCCTCCAGGTCCATGCCTTCATCTACGAGCACACCGACGGCCTGATCGGCCACCGCGTCCTCGGCGTCCCGTGCCTGATGCTCCGCACCACCGGTCGCAAGACCGGTCAGACCCGCATCAACTCGCTCGTCTACGCGAAGGACGGCGACCGCTACTTGGTCGTCGCCTCCAAGGGCGGTGACCCCAAAGCCCCGGCCTGGCTGCTCAACCTCCGCGCCAAGCCGGAGGTGCAGGTCCAGATCGGGCGCACGCGTTTCCAGGCGACCGGCACCGAGATCGGGCCCGACGACCCGGACTACGCCCGTCTGTGGAAGCTCGTCAACGACAACAACAGCAACCGGTACGACGCGTACCAGAAGAGGACCACGCGACCGATCCCAGTCGTGGCCCTCCGCCGCACAACCTAAGAGCACCCTGGTCGACCCCAGATAGCGTCCGAAAACGGAAGCCGGCCCTCCCATTTTGGTACCGTTTTGGTATGAGCAAGCAGATCGCCGTTCGCCTCGATGATGATCTCGTCGCGTTCGTCGACGAGATCGTTCAGAGCGGACGCGAGCGCAGTCGTGCCGCCGTGGTCACCCGCGCGCTGGAGCGCGAACGACGCCGGATCGTCGCCGCCCGCGACGCAGAGATCCTCGCCCGCACAGGACCCGATCCTGAGCTCGCCGGTATGGCGGAGCACGCCGTCGGAGTCCCGATCGACAGCTGATGCGAGCGATCCATCTCGCTCGCCTGGACAAGTCGCGCCCTGTGCTCGTGCTCACTCGCGAGGTCGTGCGGCCGCACCTCAACACGGTCACGATCGCGCCGCTCACGACAACGATCCGCGGACTGTCGACCGAGGTGCTCTGCGGGCCGGCCAACGGCCTCGACGATCGCTGCGCCGTGACATGCGATCACATCACGACGATTCCGACCGATCGTCTTGGACGCCAGATCGGCCGACTCCTCGACGATCAAGAAACCGAACTGACTCGCGCCCTCCACGCCGCATTTGATCTCGACGCGATCTGAGGATCGCCTGGATTAGCTTCAGACGGATCGGATGGCCAAGCGCGGCGGGCACGTCGGCCGCGTGATCCCAACAGAACGGCGCTGCCCGCTCCGATTCGCTCCTGCAATCCCGCGAGCGCCCGTCCCCCGAGCGGGAGCCTCGCCCTTGCGCAGCTGCGAGAAAAGTGATATCACTTAGATAACACTTTCCGAGGACATTCCCGAGGGGGAATCATGAACGGTGACTCACTAATGAAGTTTGTAACTCCGCAGTCATACGGGCACCCGCGGCTCGTCGCCCGCGTGCGCATAGGTGTCGGTCTCTGGCTGCTCATCCTCACCGCCATTCTGTATGGCTCCGGCAACGGCGGCTGGTGGGGACTGCTGTTGGTACCGGCGGCAGGACTGCACTTCTACCTCGCCTATCGCGTGCGCCGAGCGGAGGAACGATGAACCAGGACATCCAGCCATACGGCCAGCCCGAGGCAAGTCCGGTCGGGCACTCAGGCACCCGCGTCGAAATCCACGAACGCCCCGCCTGGGCGATCAACGGTTGGGCCGGGGTGCTCGTCGTCGCCGTCTGCATCGCCGCCACCATCCTGCTCGCCGGAAGCTCGGTCCCGGCTCTCGCCGTCGCGCCGGCCTTCGTCGGTGTGATCATCTTGACCTCGCTGGTCATCGTCCAACCTGGCCATACCAAGGTGGTCCGGTTCTTCGGGAGCTACGTCGGCACCGTCCGTCGTACGGGCCTGTCGTGGGTCCTGCCGCTCGCGGACCGGCGGGGCCTGAGCATCAGGGTCAGGAACTTCGAGACCAACCATCTGAAGGTCAACGACGCTGACGGTAATCCGGTCGAGATCGCGGCGATCGTTGTGTGGCAAGTCGCCGATACCTCCCGGGCGTCCTACGCCGTCGATGACTACGTCAACTTCATTCGGGTCCAGGCCGAGTCGGCGTTGCGTCACGTAGCGACCACGCATCCGTACGACGACCCCGCGGGCGAGGGCCTCTCGTTGCGCGGCAACGTCGACGTGGTCGCCGACGAGCTCGCCCAGGAGGTAGCGCAGCGGGTCGCGATCGCGGG
>Ga0302324_100021445_pt1 | contig 12596 bp, 8 predicted proteins | sample Palsa_T0_1_FD_201949 | JGI IMG/M metagenome (GOLD analysis project Ga0302324, IMG submission 201949) | Peat permafrost microbial communities from Stordalen Mire near Abisko, Sweden - Palsa_T0_1 | ecosystem: Environmental > Terrestrial > Soil > Palsa > Peat permafrost | place: Sweden: Abisko...
TCGGGGAGGTAATCGTCGATCAGGCAGATGCTGCCGTTGACCGTGATCGTGAAGCTCCCCGGAGTCCAGACGACCGCGTAGTCGTTGTACTGACCCGGCGTGATCTGGCAGTTGTAGGCCGTGACCGCGTTGGTGTGGGTCGTCGCGTTGACCGTGGACTCGCTGTAGTCGTAATGGATGTAGGGGATGTCGAGGTTCGAGTACTGGCTGTAGAACTCGGAGAAGTCGACCTCCCCGGAAGTCGGCCAGGAGCCGTACAGGGTGTCGTTGACTGGCCACAGCCACAGCGTCTCCTGGAGCCCCGATGCCGTCGTCGGAGGCAGCTCGGCGCGGACCTCGAAGCGACCGTAGGTCTGATTGAAGATCCCGTAGGTGCTGACCATCCCGGCGGTGTACTGGGTAAGGAGCGCTCCACACAGGAACGGTGCCGGCTCCTGGCGAACGGTCAGGTGCAGGGCGCCGCCCGAGACCGAAATGTTGTTCGGCGAGTTCTCGTAGCACGCCTCGGAACCGAGCGGTCCGGTCGCGTACCCGCTGGTCGCGGTCACCTGCGGCACCCACCACGAGGTGTCGAGCGCGTTGGCGTCGCCGGTGCTCGCGTCGAATTCGTCGTCGAACGTGCACGTCCAACTACCGCCGCCCGGCTTAGATGGCGGCACCTCGCCGCCGCAGATCGGCGTACTGGCTGGGTGGCTCGGGGTGCTCGCGCCGCCCGGGAGTCCGACCGTCAGCCGCTGCACGCCGGAGCGGACATACGTCCGGCGACCGGAAACGAGCGCCAGTCGCACCGCGAACGTGGTGGTCTCAGCCGGCGCTGTCCATCTCAGCGCGAACGTGCCGCGGCGCCCGAGCGCGCCGCGGCGCCGCACGACCCAGCGGCCACCGGCACCGCCGGCGAGGCGCTGCTCGAGCAGCACGCGATCGCTGCCGAGAAAGGGCTCACCGTGGACGATGCCACGCACCGTCAGACGCGCGCCGCTGAGATGGAAGCTGGCGGCGATCGTTGGGCGTCGCGGCGCTATTGCGATGGCTGCCGGGACGATCCCCAGCGCCGCCAGCAACGGCGCGACTGCCGTGGCGAGGCGACCCGCGCCGCTGCGTAAGCCCTGATCCCGAAACCCGCGCCGCACTCCCGAAGCATCCCACACGACTCTTGGACCCAAGAGCCGATATCAAGCTACGAGCGACACGGACGTGCGTGAATTCCCCGCTGCTGAAGCCCGCTGGCTCCGGCGTCCGGCACGTACCGGACGAGTGCACGGTGACTTCGGGATCGCGCCCATCGGCGCGGGCGCGCGAGAAGGGCTAACACCCGACCGTGTCGCCGACATCGCCTTCGCGATCGCATCACCGGACACCCTGCGAGCTCTGACCGACCGCTGCGGCTGGCCCCTGTCTGAAGCACAAGAGCTCATCGTCCGCGCCCTCGAGAGCGAACTGCATCACAACCGCCGGCGACCCGTGCGCTGACCGCATCGCTCGGCTGGCGCTTTCGAGCCGACCGGCACCGCGCCAGCGTAATGTCTGCACTCATGTCGATCTACGAAAGCGTCTTTCACACGACCCTCCAGGTCCACGCCTTTATCTACGAGCACACCGACGGCCTGATCGGCCACCGCATGCTCGGCGTCCCGTGCCTGATCCTCCGCACCACCGGTCGCAAGACCGGTCAGACCCGCACCAACTCGCTCGTCTACGCCAAGGATGGCGACCGCTACTTGGTCGTCGCCTCCAAGGGGGGTGCCCCCACAGCCCCGGCCTGGCTGCTCAACCTCCGCGCCAAGCCGGAGGTGCAGGTCCAGATCGCGCGCACGCGATTCCAGGCGACCGGCACCGAGATCGGGCCCGACGACCCGGACTACGCCCGTCTGTGGAAGCTCGTCAACAAGAACAACGGCAACCGGTACGACGCATACCAGAAGAAGACCACGCGGCCGATCCCAGTCGTCGCCCTGAGCCGCTCAACCTGAGAGACCAGTCGCTCGCAGAAGAGAGAGCGCAAGCCCCGAGACTGCTGTGCGGCTGCCCCGCCAGGAGTATCGTGCGGGGCAGCCGGCATCAACCGATCAGACTTCGCCGTTCAGGGGCGTCAAGGTGCAAGCACGAGCGTGACCGGGAACTCGTTCGGGATCGTCGGGGAGGCCTCCGGTGTGAGCTGGTCATGAGCTCCCACTGAGTACACCGAGATCGCCGAGCCGCCGCTTCCGTTCATCACGTAGACGGTCGTCCCATCGCTGCTGACCGTTATCGAGTCGGGGCCGGTTCCGGTAGTCGGAAGGACGAACTTCGTCGGGGTCACAGTCCCGTCCGCCGCGACTACGAGGCGGGTTATCGTGTTATTGACGGGATCCGTAGCCCAAAGAATTCGCCCGTCGGAGCTCATCGCGATCCCTTCGTGGGTCCCGCCACCGCTCGTAAACGTGACGTAGCCCGGGCCGGCGGGAGACAGCGTCCCCTTCCCCGAGACCGTCATTTCTTGGATCGTGTTGAAGGCGGGAACATAAGCGCTCCTTCCGTTAGGGCTGAGCACGACCGAGCCAGTCAAGCCGTCGAAGTAGACGCCGGCCGTAGAGCCCGCGGGGTTATACGAGAGCTGTCCGTTGCGTGCGATCTTCATTTGGACGATCTCGCCTGGGTTGTTGGAGTAGAGGTACTTTCCGTTCGCGCTTATCGTCAGGCCGATCGTGTCGTCGATCCCAGTGGTGAAGTTGTCCGTGCCACTCAGCGGCGACAGTGAGCCGTCAGCGCCCACGCTGTACTCGCTGATGTCGCCGGGACCGTCGTCGTTGCCTACATAGACGTACTTGCCGTTGGGGCTCACCGCGACCGCTTGAGCTACGGCAGTGCCTTCGCTGGTACAGCCACAGTCGAGGAGCGTCCCTGACGGGATCCACGGTGTGCTCTTGGGCGTGAGCGTCCCGTCCGACCCGATCGTGTACTGCTCAATCCCCGTAAAGTCCGGCATGTAAAGAGATCCGCCATCAGCGCTGATCGCGGCGCCATTCTGATACCCAGTCACGTAGCTCACCGTCGGGAGGCTAGGCGGGGAAAGGGGCGTCAACACGCCACCGGATCCCACCTGAAACTGCGAGATCGTGCTGTTGTTCTCGTTGGGAGCGTACGCAAAGACGTCCGAGCTCGCCGAGGCTGACAACGGAAACACCGCCAATAATGCGAAAGCGCCGGCTGCACCGATGAGTGCGCCTAGGTGGCGTGGGCGCCGGCTCGCCGGCCCGCATCGTAGCGCCGGACGCAAAGCAGACAAATCAAACATTCGACCCTCCCCGGGTTCGTACTCCTGTGTTCCAATTCGCACCCAGAGCCATCGCTGCCTAGCTGTCCAGGCGCGGCAGGGGCGACCTGCTCAAAGACCAAGCAGGCCGCGGCAAGCTATCAGAAAAGAGACCAGATGAATACCAAAATTCTTAGGTAACACCTAGGCAGTCAGGTCTAGCGGAGAGGCGACGCGGCGAATCCGGCACGGGCTCGACTCGCTCGTCGACCCTCCCGACGCGGTTGTCGCGTTTGCCAATCTCGCGCGTCCGGCTGCCGGGTCCGCACGATCGCTTTCGTCCTCCCGCCGCCCCTCCCGCGATCCTGAAGCCCGGGCCGCGGGAGGTGTTATGGATCAGCTGCAGAGCTTGCCGGCGAGCTTCTTGCCCGCCGTTCCGCCCTGAGTCTTGCCGGCCTCCAGCCGGCCGCTGGCGAGCTTCCCGCGGACGCCGTCGTAGCGGATGCCCGCGACCCCCGCGGTGACGCTCTCGGTGTTGGCGATGCCGGTCAGCTTCACCGCTCGGCAGGCCGGGCCGACGAAGAACGACTCCGTGCGACCCTCGCTGATCATCGCGCTTACGCCGTACTTGGAGGTGCTGATCGCACCGCTCCAGACGATCGTGACCGTCGTGCCGCTGCGTCGCAGCTGCAGCTTCGCTGGCTTGCTCGGCGGCGTCTGCGCGGGCGCGCCGTATTTAGCGACCTGCTTGACCGCGGACGGAATGCCGTGTGCGGCGATGACCGCGTAGATCTTCCGCGTTCCACCCGGGCCATGGGTGGGCGTGAACGTCTTCGTGAAGCACAGCGCGCTGCCGCCGGTGACGTGCGCGGATGCGCCGGGGCAGGCCTTGCCGCGGACCCTCGCGGCGATCGTGTGCTCAGCCTGCTTGCCGAGCTCAACGAGCGTCAGCTTCGAACCCGTCGGCAGCACGTATCTGAGGCGCAGCGTGCGCCGTCCGTGGGATGCGGTCGTGACCCTGCCGTGACCGCTGAACGGCGCGAGCACGGGGGCGGTCTGCAGCCCCGTGATCGGATTGGACGGGTCGAGCGCCGTGATCGTGTAGGTGCCTGCTCGCGGTGCGGCGATGCCGACGTTCGTCGTGTTGTTCTGGCCACTCTCCAGCAGCAGGTAGTTGCGACCCTTGACCAGCCCGCCCTTCGCCGGCGAGGTGATCTGCGTCTCGCCCGGTCCGGTGACCTTGATGCTCGGAGGAGCGGTCTTCCCGAACACGCGGAAAGCGATCCCACGGGTGCCGGGCGCGACCGTCAGGGTCCTCGATCCGGCTGCGGCATCGGACGCCGCCATCGTCGCCCGCCAGGGTCCGACGTCGCACGTGCCCGCCAACGGCGTGACGACCTTGTCAGACCAGGTGTAGCCCGCGCCGAAGCCGAGGGACGTACCGAACACATTGAAGTCGATGCATCCTGCCGCGCCGGTCGAGGACACGACGCCGTCCGCGCCCGCGCAGCCACTGGCACCGAAGACCGCCACGCACACATTCACGTTGCCTTCGAGGTCGAACAAGCTGTCCTGGGGTTCGACCCAGCCGTTGACGCCGCCTTGCAGGCTCAGATTGGCGTCAGATGGGCCCACCACCAGATTCAGGTTCGCGGCGAAGGTGAAAGTTCCGTCTCCGTAGACCTCGACGTTCCCCGTGGCGATCTGGCCGACCTGGTCGATATCGATGGCGCCTCCGACCTGGAGCGTCCACGGAGTCGAGTTCGTATAGATGACCGTCCCATCGATCGTGACGAGGTTGTTGCCGTCGACGGGGAACAACCCGACCCCGAGGTCGCCGCGGATCGTCAGCGGCTGGGCGGCGGTTGGGAAGCAGATGCCCGCGGCCAAGGTGTTGATGTCGACCCCTTCGGCGATTGGGATGTCGAGGTTCGTCCCGATCGCGCCGAGGTCTGTGAAGTCGGTGCCGGCGCCGGCGCCGAACACGGCGAGCGAAGCCTTCGTGGGCGTCGGCAGCGTGATCTCGGCCGTGGCGGCCCAGTGGTCACCGGGAGCCGGACTGGATTGGCAGGACAGGTAGTTGCTGGAGCCGGTGAAGCTGCCGGGCAGGCTTGGCGGCTGGCACTGGTCGACATCGGTGGTACCGCCGGGGATGAGCGAGAAGCACACCTCGGGGATATCTAGGGGGCCGATGCTCAGATTGCTGGCCGAGATGTTCACGCCGTTGTACTCGACCGTCCCGTTGTCGTCGACCCTGACCGATCCCGTGCCGGTCACGCCCCCGGCACCGTCTGCGGTCTTCAGCACGTTCGGCAGGTCCACCGTCAGGGTGAAGGACGAGTAGTAATTGCCGTCGCCGTCGCGGCCGAGATTCAGCGTGAAGGCCCCACCGAGCTGGAACCCGAACAGCGATACGTTCGACGACGGGGCGAGGGTCACTACGGAACCTTCGTCTCCCTCGCCTCCGGCGGGAAGATCAGCGTTGATCGCACCCTGGTAGATCGTCAAGGTGCCGAGCGCGATGCTCACGTCGTCGACGCCGATCTCGCCGCCGGGATGCACGCCGGTGCCGTTGCCGGGCGTGATCACGATCGAGTGCCCAGCGATCGGGGTCAGTGGGACGCCGTTGACGTGAATCTCCGAGGTCGCCGTGTATGTGCCATCGCTCTGCGGGGTCAGGCAGCCCGTGACGTGGGTCAATTCGAATGCGAGCTCGCCGACGCAGCCCGTCACCGTGTAGCTGTCATCGGCCGTCACGCTGTGCCCATCGCTGTCGGTCGCCGTCACCGTGAACGTGTGGGTCCCAACCGTAGAGGTGTCCAGCGGCTGTCCGTCGGCGACCGTGCCCGAGCACGAGGTGATCGTCGCCAAGGCGGCACACGAGTAGTCGGCGTCGACGCTCTGGTCAAGGTTATAGGTGGCCCCGCTGGCAGGCGTGGTGATCGTCGGGTAGGGGCCGGCGGAATACATTGCCACGTAGCCGCCACCACCAACGGCATAGACGCCCCCCTGCGCGCTGTTCTGCGGGCTCCAGGCAATCACGTTTGGCTCGGGCAGCGAAACGGTGTATCCGACGGTCGCGAGGTTCCCCGACGACGACACCGACATCACCGACGTCGTGGCGAGGGAGGGGAACGCCGAGGGGCCGGGGTTGGCGGCCGCGAGGAGCTGTCCGCCGGGGCTGAACTGAGCGTCGGTGGGGGGCAGGGTGTAGTCGACGCCCCCGGTGTAGGGGGGCGTGATGGGATCGACGACGAACGTATTGACATAAGTCAGGTTGCCGGCACCGTCGACTTGAAAGACCGCCACCCCGCCGTCGCCGTTCGGCCCGCCGCCTGCCACTGAGGCTGCGAGCAGCGTTCCGGCGGGGTTGAAGCTCAAGCTCACGGGCCCCGGCGGGGCGGTGAACGGCGAGTCGGGAAGCTCGGACACGGACGGAGTGGCACCTTCCGTGACCGAGAACATCGAGATCGAATTCGTCGCCTGGCTCGCGACGGCGAGGAAGTCCCCGTTGGGGCTGAAGCGCAGGGCGTCGGGCGTGCTGGTCGCCGAGGTCGGCGAGGCGACCTTGAACGGTGAGTCCGGCAGCGGCACGAGAGCCGGACCGGTGCCGCCCAGGGCACCCGCTACGGGCAGGTGCACGCTGAACACCGAGATCGTCCCATCGCCCTTGTTCGCGGTTGCGAGCAGCGATCCGTCGGGGCTGACAGCCACCGCCGCCGGATGGCTACCTGTCGTGAACGGCGAATCCGGGGCCTGGGCGAAGTTTCCGGGCTGGGAAAGCCCGCTTTGCGGCTGGGCGGAGAAGTACACCGCGAGGTTGTCGTCGTCATAGTTGGGCACCGCCAGTACCCGAGCTTCTCCGGTCACCGACGGGTCGGAGGGCACGAACGCGACCCCCACGGGCGAATCCCCGGCCGTGAGCGGACTCCCGAATGCCGGGCTCGGGGCAGCGGCGTACGACAGCGGGTTCGTCGGTGCTGAGTACACGTCCACCTGATTGTTGAGCTGGTCCGCCGCCGCCAGCAGCGACCCGTCTGAACTGAACGCGAGCCCGAGGGCGTTGCCGATGTGGAGGGGTGTGCCGATCAGCGTCGGGCCACACGTTTCCCCGCAGTCAGCGGCGGCGGTGCCGGCCAGCGGCGCGGCAGAGAGTCCCAGCGCACCGACGCAGCCCGCGACGATAAGCAGCGCTACCCGCGTCAGGTCGCGCGCCGCACGATGTCCACTCATCTTCCGGCTCCTGGTTGCTCCGTTGAAGCCGCTGACGTTCCTGCGCCCGAGAATTCCCATCCCAACCCCATTTCCGGCCAAGTCCGAGTTGAATGGCAGAGATTGCCGCGGCGTGCCGACCGCCGAGGCCGCGACTGCATGACGCCCGGCAACCTACGCGCCTACCGCTGGCTCCGCCAAGCACAGAGCCCGAATTGCCGTAGTGACTACTTAGCCGTGCCGCCCACCATCGCCTCGATCCGACGGGCTCGTCAGGAACGTCGCTCCTACAAGTTCCCACCGATCGCTCGACTCGTCTGCGCCGGCGATCAGGTAGCCGCCGTCGTCGCTGTTCGCGAATCCGCACACTTGCCGGCGAATCTCGCCCCTCTCAGCCTTGATGCCCTTAGCCTCTCATAGCAGCGGCTCGAGATGATGCGGACCATAGCTCCGGCTTCACCGCGCGGTCAAGCCTCGTTGCTAGCCTCCCGGCATGATCGCAGCGGCTCCCGGTGGCAGATCGGTGGCAAGTAGAATCCCGCGGCCCCGGCCGCTGGTCGACCAAAAACCCTGCTTTTGCAGGTAAATAAGTACCCCGCCGGAGTAGCTCAGTCGGTTAGAGCAGCGGAATCATAATCCGCGTGTCGGGGGTTCGAGTCCCTCCTCCGGCATCCCGTTGTTCCAGCAAAAGCCCCGTATTTACAGGGATCTTTACAGAGCTGCGGTCGGTTCGAGCAACCGCAGCGAACCGCTCCAAACCGCTCGCTGGCTGACAAAACAGTCCAACGAACCGTCCAACGAGCGCGGTGGCGGCGTCCCGTCGTGTCGGGAGTAGGGCAGAGCCGGCCGGCCGTTGAGGTAGCTCGCCGGCGGCGGGCGGCATTTGATCGCCCGCCTTCGTCCCGGCGGGACGAGCTGCGTGGTCGCCACGGTCTGGACGACGCGGCCGGCAGCGTGCCTACCTTCGGGCGATGAGCAGCCCGGGTGTCAGCCGCGACTCACGTCGCTCAGACAGCGCCGATGCAGCGAGGCGAGGCGGCCCGACATGGGTGGCCGCTTCGCGCGACGAGGAGCCACGCGACGCGTGAGGGTGCGTGGCCGGTGGTGTCCGAAGAGGGCCACGCCGTGGCTACAGTTCTCGTGGCCGCATTCCGCGCCGAGCAGCGACCTCTCGGCGGCGTCACACGTCGCCGCTGTAGCGGCCAAGCAGCCATGAGCGGCCGACGATGTCATGTGGAGGGTTTGTACGACGCCGTTGATGGTGCTCCTGGGCCGGGGTATGGCAGTGGTTGCGCGTTGCGGTTGTTGAGCCAAGCGAGAATGGTGCGCCCGTCGGGGGCTGTCAGAGCGCTGGCGAAGATGCTGCAGCTCTGCGCGTAGCGCGTTTGACGCGCCCCGGAGAACTCTGCTCCGCGCGATAGTTGTGTGATCGCGAATCTCACGGGCAGCCCGATCGGCTTGTAGAGCGCTTCTATCTGCTTCTCTAGCGCGCGTGTCGTGAAGCACTTGCTGCCTGTCTCGGTCATAAGCGGCGTCGTGAGTTCTATGTCGCGGAACACGCTGCGGGATGGTCCGTTGTAGATCTCGACGACGTGCCGGCGTCCGTTCAGGGCGGCCGTGGCGTCGGATTGGCTGTTGCCAAGGGCGGGGAATGTCCCGCACGGTCCTGTCGAGTTCTGACCGTGCGCCACAAGAAGCTCGGTGCCCCACCCTACGAAGCCGGATCGGTTTAGAAGCTCCTGGCTCTCTGACGCAAGTTTGGTGGGTGAGATGCAGTCCTGACTGGCGTAGAGTCGATTGAGTGCCAGCTGCAACCGGTAGACACGGTCTGTTGCCGCCGCATACCCCACCGGCAGCGGGCGCATCTTCACGTCCGCGCACTGGTTCTTCGCGCCGGTTGATTCGTAGACGACAACACCGAACCGGGCGTTGTAACAAGCGACGAGCCGACTGGGGGCCAGCTTGAGGACTTCTGCACAAGCTGCTGTCGGCGTGCTGCCGTCCTGTTCCACGCCGCCGGCGTACGTCGATGCGTGGGTGTTGTTGGTGCCTTGCACACACTCGAGCCCGTCGGACACCAGCACAGTCGGGGTCGGCTGGCTGAGGACGGTCGCTGCGACCGCCGCCGTAACGAAGACAAGGATGAGCACCGGGACCAGCTTCCAAGCTCGGAACGAACGTCGCCGCGGTGCAGGACGCGTTCGTGTGTGGAGAATCGCGGCGCGACGAAGCTCTGCCCGCAAGTCGCTGAGGAATGGGAGCTCGTGCTCGGTCATGGGGTGGCCTCCATCAGTTTCGTGAGCCTTGCCAGGCCGCGGTGTACACGGACCCGGGCGGCGACAACGCTGCAGTTCAAGCGCGAGGCGATCTCCCGGTACTCAAGCTCTTCAATCACCCGAAGCTGATCCCGAGTCGCTCTACTGCTCGTAGCTCGACCTTCTGGCGGCGGTAGTAACGGGAGATTTGACCGGTCGCCAGCTTGTACCACGCCGACCCGGGATGGCCCGTATCGCGGAACTTTGCGCGCTTCTCAAACACCATCGCGAACGTTTCCGCCAGCAGGTCAGCGGCGACCTCCGGGTTGCCCACCCGTCGATAGATGTAAGCCAGCAGCGGACTCGCCCACCGGTCGTAAAGGGCACAGAATGCGTCCGGGTCAACGACCGAGACGACAATCAACTGCGCATCCGACAAACGATCAAGATCAGGTTGGGTATCTGCTCGTATAAGCCGCTACGCCTCAGAAGCGTTACATGACCTCACAACGGACCAGGTAGACGCAAGCTGTCGTCCACGAAAACGGCCGCCTCAGGTGCGCTCCGGGAATGCAGCCACGAGACGCGCGCCGGCCGCGCCACCCCTTCAGGCGTGAGTCAGCCGTCCGACCGGCGGCGACAGGATGGCTGCTGCCGGCGACAAGCGGTCACGCGCGACCGGCGGAATCGCGTCGCAGAGAGCGACACCACGGTTGGTGACGGGCCCGCAGCGCAGGCGCTGCTCGGATACATGAAGTGGTTCAGCGAGGAGCGCTGGTGTGCTGGCTGGCTGATCGGCCTGCACGTCGAGATGGCGCGACTCGATGATCCTGCGTTCAAGTGGCTTGTCGAGCAGGCCGGCGGTTGGTGGTGGTGGCCGGAGGGCGCCAGCGATGTCTCGTTTCAAGCGGGATCGCTGTCGGATCTCGCCGGTTTCGGCGCTCGCTGACGAGCTCCGGTTGCTGTCCCTTGTCCCGGGACAAGGGACACGTGCTATTCTTCGCCGATGCTGCGAGGTGAGGACATCCTGTTGCTGCTGAAGCTCGTCGACACGCCGGCTGATTGGACGGTGCGGTCGCTCGAGTCCGAGACGACGATTCCGCGGAGCGTCGTGCAGCGGGCGATCAAGCGGCTGGCGCAGGCGGGCCTCTACGACGAGCGCGGCCGGCGTGTGCTGATCAGCCAGTCCGAGGAGTTCTTGCTCCATGGGCTCCGGTACGTCTTTCCGGGGCGCCTAGGCGGGCCGACGCTCGGCGTTCCGGCAGCGTGGGCGGCAGAACCGCTGGTGCGCGAGCTCGCTCCGACCGACGAGCTGCCGCCTGTCTGGCCCGCCGCCAAGGGCACCCACCGCGGATTGGAGTTCGCGCCGATTCACCCGGCTGCCCTCGAGGCATCAGCGCGCGACCCGGCGCTGGGCGAGCGTCTGGCGCTGGTCGACGCCCTGCGGGCCGGCGGTCCGCGCGTCAAGGGCCTGGCGGCCGAACTGCTGATCCCGCGCCTGTCGCCGTCGCACAGTGAACATCGAGCTGCTTGAAAGTGCCGCCGTCGCGCTCGGCGAGCTGGTCGAGGACGTCATGTTCGTCGGCGGCGCCACGATCGAGCTGTGGCTGACCGACCTGGGCGCGGTGGATATCCGTCCGACGCTCGACGTCGATGTGGTCGTCGAGGTCACGTCGCGGCTGGCGTTCCACAACTTCGAGGCGGAGCTCCGCCGCCGCGGGTTCGCTGAGGACCAGGCCAGCGGCGTGATCTGCCGGTGGCGGCACAGTGGTCACGATCTGACGCTCGACGCGATGCCGGCGCGTGCGGAGATCCTCGGCTTCGAGAACCGCTGGCAGGCGGCCGCATTGCCGCACGCGGTCAGGCGCGACCTCCCGGCGGGCGCCACGATCCGGGCTGCGTCGCCGCCATACCTCCTGGCGATGAAGCTCGAGGCCTTCCGGGGCCGCGGGAAGGGTGACTTCATCGCCAGCCGCGACTTCGAGGACATCGTCACGCTGCTCGATCGCCGGCCCGAGCTGATCGCGGAGGTCCAGTCCGCCGACTCGAAGCTGCGCGGATTCGTCGCGGACGAGGTCCGGAGGCTGCTCGGTGAGCGGGGTTACCCGGACGGCGTCGCCGCCGCGCTACCGCCAGACGCCGCCAGTCAGGGCCGTGCGACTGAGGTCATTCGGCCGGCGTTCGAGGCCCTCGCTGACCTGGCGCCGGACGGCTGATCCGTACATCTCCCCTGACAAAACAGTCCAATTTGCCGTCCAAAACCGGCCGAATCGCCCGTAAATACTGGGAAAATGGGCGGAATCATAATCCGCGTGTCGGCGGTTCGAGTCCCTCCTCCGGCATCAGGGTGTGAGCGGACGCGAACCGGGAAACACTAAGAGCATGACTTCTTCAACGAGCAGAATTCCCAACGTAGCTCTAAACGACGGCGAGAAGATCCCTCAGCTCGGCTTTGGCGTCTTCCAGATCCCGCCGGAGGACACGGCGGAGGTTGTGACGAACGCCCTCCAAGCCGGCTATCGACACATCGACACGGCCGCCGCCTACGGCAACGAAGCGGGCGTGGGCCAAGCGGTCCGCGCGGCCGGACTCGACCGCAACGATGTCTTCATCACCACGAAGTGCGCCAACGACGACCAGGGCTACGAGCAGGCCAAGCGGGCGCTCAGGGCCAGCCTCGATCACCTCGAAATGGCCCACGTCGACCTCTATCTGATCCACTGGCCGGTTCCGGCGCACGACAAGTACGTCGAGACCTGGAAGGCCTTCGGCGAGCTGCGGGCCGAGGGGCTCGTCCGTTCCATCGGCGTGTCCAACTTCCAGCCCGCTCACCTCGAGCGCGTGATCGATGAGACGGGGGTCACCCCGGCCGTCAACCAGATCGAGCTCCATCCTCG
>Ga0302324_100021447_pt1 | contig 12595 bp, 8 predicted proteins | sample Palsa_T0_1_FD_201949 | JGI IMG/M metagenome (GOLD analysis project Ga0302324, IMG submission 201949) | Peat permafrost microbial communities from Stordalen Mire near Abisko, Sweden - Palsa_T0_1 | ecosystem: Environmental > Terrestrial > Soil > Palsa > Peat permafrost | place: Sweden: Abisko...
AAATTCCACGCGCAGGATCCATTCTTTCCGGAAGCGGCGCGCGTGCAGTTGAACCAAGCGGGCATCCGGCTGCGTATGTCGGCGGATTTCGAAGCCGAAGAGCGCTTCCTATTCGATTCGGCCGTCACGCGCGCCACGGAATTGCTCACCCTCAGTTACCCGGAGTGCGACTCGCGTGGGCAACGGAATCTGCCATCGCTATACCTCGAAAGCGTGCCAGCGGCGCCGAGTCCGTGGAAATCCGTCCTGCCACAGCCGGGAAGTCCGGGCGGGGCAATGCGCCCGCCCGCAGTCATCGCCAGTGCGGAGCTTCTGGATGTCTTGGCACTGCGGCACCTGGCGTTCCGGCCGACAGGGCTCGAATCGTATTTGCAGTGCCCGTTCCAGTTCTTTGGCCGCGACTCCTTGCGCCTGCAGGCCGCACCGGCGCGGCCGGAAAAGCGGCTCGACTTCCTAACGCAGGGCACTATCGTGCACGCCGTGCTGGCGGAACTTCACAGAAATCCGCGGCCGCTCGAAGAAACCTTTAGTGGTGTCTTCGCGCGCATCTGCGAAGAGCAGCGCGTGCCGCCGGGTTATCGAACGGAAGCTTGCCGCCAGCGTATGTTGGCCGACCTGCGTGCGTTAGCGGAAGACCCCGGTTGGACGCGCGGCTTGGAAATCCGGGCGGAGCAGAAATTCCGCTTCAAGCTGGGCGCGGAGGTGGAAATCAGCGGGCGTATCGACCGCATCGACGTGACCCCGGATGGCGGCGCGTACGTGATCGACTACAAATACAGCGGCGCACAGAATACCAAGAGCCGTGGGACGGATCGGAATCTACTGCAGCCGCAGCTCTACTTGCTGGCGCTCGAGCGGGCCTTCGATCTGCGTCCCGAGGGCATGACCTACTGGGGTCTGAAGGGCGGCATTCAGCGTAATGGATGGAGCGCGCCGTTCCCGCCGGGATGGTTGCAGCAAGCCGTCGAGACGACCTTGCGCATCGTGGGCGAGGTGCGCGCGGGCCGCGTGGAGCCGCATCCGGCCGATCCCGAGAAATGCCGGCTCTGCGAACTGCGCGACGTCTGCCGGTTTGCCATCGCGGCACCCGCCCTCGCCGAGGGAGCGCCAGCATGGGATTGACGCCCGCGCAATTGGAGGCGGTCGCGGTCGAGGAGACGCCGCGGGACACCTGCGTGGTGGCGGGACCAGGGTCCGGCAAGACGACGGTTCTGGTCGCGCACTTCGAGCGGCTGGTCGAGAGCGGCGTGGACCCGTTGCGCATTCTGGCGATCACCTTCACCGATAAAGCCGCGAACAATATCCGCGACAGGCTGGCGCGCGCGTTTCACGATCGCGCGGAGATCCGCGGCAAGTTGGAGCGCGCTTACGTTTCCACGGTGCACGGCTTCTGCGCTCGCCTGCTGAAGGAGAATGCCGTATTCGCCGGTCTCGATCCGGAGTTCTATGTGATGGACGAGCGCGAGTCGCTGCGCGAACAACGCCGCGCCGTCGACGAGGTGCTGGATGGCATGTTCGAGGAGCTACCCGACCGCATGCGTGCGCTGATGCGCGGCCTCGCCGCCACGGACGCGGGCGGGGAAGTACTGGACGCGTATGAAGCCATCCGCGCGGCGGGGGTCAAGGTTGGCGATCTGCCCGGCTTCGCCGCGCCGCGCGTGGAGGACATCGCCGCGGCGATCGAGGAAGTGCGAAATCTGCGCCCGCGAGATTGGAAGTTCGATCAAGAGGCGCACCTGCAGGAGGCGCAGGATTGGGTGGCGCGTATTGCGACGGCTTTGCCGCACGGTCCCGAAGCAACCTTGCGGGCCATGCGGTCCTTCACCTGCGAATTGCGAAGGTTGAAGCGCGGCAACCGCGCGTACGAGCTACTCAAGTCGCTGAAGGACGACTTGCTTCCCGAACTGGAATACTCACTGATCACCGCGTATTATGCCACGGAGCGCGCCACGATTGTGGAGTTGTTCGCGCGCTTCGATCGCGTGTACCGTGAACGCAAGCGGCAATTAGGCACGCTCGATTACGACGACCTGGAAGAGTGTGCCGTGCGGCTGCTGGAGGATCATCCGGAAGCCCGGCGCCGTCTGCAAAACCAATTCGACCGGGTGCTGATGGACGAGTTCCAGGACACAAACGGTCAACAGGCCAGGCTGCTGGAATTGCTGCGCCCGCCCAGCCGCTTCTACGCGGTCGGCGACATCAACCAATCGATCTACGGTTTCCGCCACGCCGAACCACGGGTGTTCCGCGCATATCGCGATACCATCGCGCAGGATGCCCAGCGGCTGGTGGAACTGGTCGAGAACTTCCGCAGCCGTCCCGATATTCTGCAAGCGGTGGAGGCGGTGGCCGCCGGCGCCGAAGGTATCGAGGCACGGCGGCTGGTGCCGGGCTTGCGGTTCCCGGAGAAGGCAGAGCCGTCGGTCGAAGTGCTGGCCGCGCTGGCGGACGACATCGATGCGGCGCTCACCCTGGAGGCGCAGTGGGTGGCCGCGCGCATTTTGGAACTCGGAGGCCAATTGCAGTTGCGCAATAGGGTCGCCGAGTTCCGCGACTTCGCCGTGCTGGTGCGCAACTCCGAGGTGCTTGGCGAGTTCACGCGCACCTTTGACGATTTCGGAATTCCCTATTTGGTGAGCCGCGGGAAAGGATTCTACGAGACGCGCGAAGTCGTGGACCTGATGCATCTGCTGCGCGTGTTGGCGAATCCACGGGATGAGATTAGCATGGCGGCGGTGCTGCGCTCGCCGTTCGTGCAGGCGTCCGACGAAGCTCTCTTGCACCTGAAGGGTCTGGGGAATATTGGCAGCGCGGTGGAACGTCTCGCGCCCGATAAGCTGGCGAGCTTTGCGCCGGGCGACGCCCAGAAGCTCGCAAACTTTCGCGATCGGTTGGCGCGCTGGCGCGCGACGCGGGACTACACGCCAATCGACCAGTTGCTGCTGCGCGGTATGGACGAGTGCGGCTATGAGTGCCCCACGGGGACGCGCGGCGCGGCAAATATCGAAAAATTCCTGGCGCAGGCGCGGGCGGCAAGCGTGCGGCAAACGCTCGCGGAATTCGTGGAGGAAATCGAGATCCTGAGGGAATCCAAGCCGCGCGAGCCCGACGCTCCGCCGGAAGATTCGGCCAACGCGGTGAAGATCATGACCGTACACGCCGCCAAGGGGCTGGAGTTTCCGGTGGTGTTTCTGGCAGCGCTGCACAAGGGCATCGACTCGAAGCCCGGAGCGATTTCGTTTTCGCCGCGCATCGGTCTGGGCGCGCGCTGGCATCATCCGTTGGGGAGCCCCGATAAAGACAATGCCAAAGACGATGTGTTCCAGCACGCTATCCGGCAGGAGCTCAAGCAGCGCGAAAAGGAAGAGGGCAACCGGTTGCTCTACGTCGCGATGACCCGCGCCGAAGAGCACCTGGTGCTGTCGTTCTCGACGAATGGAAAGAAGCCGCAGAACTGGGCGGCCACAGTGGCGGAGCGCCTGGGAGTGCGCTATGTCAAAGAACCACCCCAACGGCCAGTGCCGCGCGAACGCGATGAGCCGGCTGTCTCCGTGCAGTTGCTGCAGCGGCCGGCCCTGACCGAGCAGCACGACTCGCAAGCTAATGTGACCTCCATCGCCATGTTTGCCGATTGCCCGCGGCGTTACTACCTTTCGCGGTATCTGGGATTCGAGGCCAGGCCGCACGCCACCGAAGCTGCGGACTCCAGCTCCGATCTGAGTGCCAGCGAGTTTGGCAAACAGGTGCATGCGCTGCTGGCGGACGTCGTCGTCCAGTCGCCCGATCCTGAAGCAGTCAAGCTGGCGGATATGTTTCGAAGGAGCCCTTTAGGGCGGCGCGCCGCCGGGGCGGCCACCACCGAGCGCGAATTCGATTTCCTCATGGAGGTGGAGAATCTGGTGCTGCGCGGCCAGGTCGATTTGTGGTTTGAAGACCGCGGCAAAACCGTGCTGGTGGATTACAAGACCGATCGGATCGGCGCGGCGGATGCGCCGGCCCGCGCGGAACAATACACGCTGCAGTTGCGCCTGTACGCGCTGGCGCTGGAGCGGCTCAACGGCCGCGCGCCGGATGAAGCGTACGTCTATTTCCTGCGGCCGAACACCGCCGTGCCCGTGGATCTGCGGCCATCCTTATTCGACGCTCCCGAAGCGGCCGTGCGCGAATTCCGCGAAGCCCAGGAACGGCTGAATTTTCCGCTGCACGAGGGTGAGCACTGCCGGACCTGCCCGCATTTCACTCGCCTATGCCCGGCGCGGCTTGCACTTGCCGCTCCCGCTTCTCCCACCCAGGCTTGAACAGCGGCAGGTAGTTCTCTTGTTGATACGGATGCTTCAGGATCTCTTCGATGTTCAGATCGATACCCAGCCCCGGTCGGTCGGATACCTCGATGTATCCGTTGACCTGATGCACGGGATGCGTCACAATCTCTTGCTCCCACGGTTCGTTGAACTCGTCGAACAATTCATGAATGAAGAAGTTGGGAATGGAGGCGTTGAGCTGCACGCACGCCGCCGAGCAAACCGGCCCCTGCGCGCTGTGCGGCGCGATGACGCCAAAATGCGCGTCCACCATATCCGCGATCTTGCGCGCGGCGAACAGCCCCCCCAGGTTCAGCGGCTCCGGCTGCAGGATATTCACGACCTCGTGCTTGAGCAACTCCGCGAACTGCTGCTTGGTCGACAGGCTCTCGCCGGTCGCGATGGGCACCGGACTGCGGCGCGCCACTTCCACCATGGCTGGAATATTGGTGTGCGGCACCGGCTCTTCGAACCACGTGGGCCGAAATTGATGGATGGCTTCGGCGAACTCCACGGCAGTCGCCACGTTGAAGCGGCAGTGCCCTTCAATCAGCAGGTCCACCGGCGACCCCACGGCATCGCGCACCGCCCGGATGATATCCACCGCCAGATCGAAATCGTACCGCGAAAGATATCGCCAGCTTGAGCCAAACGGATCGAACTTTAGCGCCGTGTAGCCGCGCGCGGCCACCAGTTTTGCCTTGGCGGCAAAGCTGTCCGGCGTGCGCGGGCCGCGATACCAGCCATTGGCGTACGCGCGCAGTTTCTCATGGCACTGCCCGCCCCACAGGTTGTAGATGGGCTGATTGCAGGCCTTGCCGATGATGTCCCAAAGCGCGATCTCGATGGCCGCCACCGCGCACATGTGGATCTGCGCGCCTTCCGTGTACACATCGCGTACCAATCGCTGCGAAATAATCTCCACCTGGAACGGGTCCATCCCGATCACCAGCGGCTTCAACTCGTGGATGGCAGTCTCCACGGTCTTGCCAAAACAGTTCACCGTGCCTTCGCCGACACCGTAAACGCCTTCGTCCGTGGACACCTTGGCGAATACCCAGTTCTTCCAGGGATTGCCGGCGATGTAGGTGTCGATGGCCGTGATTCTCATGAAGGGGATTGTACTATAATGCAGCAAACGAAGGGCCCCGGACCTCTGGAAGTAGGCGGCAAGCATCCGCTGGCGTAGCGGATGACTTCGCCTTGTGGATGTTTCAGCGTCCCATCCGGATACCAAACATATCGGCCGGCGTTTGCGGGCCAGATCTTAGTGGAGTATCCCGGAAGCAGACTCATCCGATTCGAGTATGCAGCGAAAGAATTCCCCGCGAAGTTCCCTCTGTCTTATTGGAAGTGGGAAACTGTTAGGGGCGGCGGCATGAAGATCGGAGATACTCCCTCCTCAGACATCAAATTTCACTAACCGTACGACATCAAAACTGGAAGTACACGAATGGAATCGAAGCGTCGATGACGCCAAAAACTTCGATACAAAAGAACATCAGAGCAAGCGCGGAAGCGTAGGCCAGCATGGGCGCCTTTAGCAGACGCTCGAACCACTCGAACTTCTCCTCCGCCAGCGCCAGCAGCGACGCTATCAGCATCAACTCGATGTGCCAAGGGGCCAGCAGCAGGTGTCCACGCGCATGCCGCGACGTCCGGAACATCTGGTGGAGGACCTGCAGACTCTGTGGAAGATCGGCCGCGCGGAAGAAAACCCAACCGATCATGACCAGCGCGAAAGTGACGAGCGCCTTCAGCGGATAGAGCCAATTCCAATCCTCCCGGATCGGCCGGTTGCCGCGAAAGACGCGCTCCAGGCTGAGCAACGCGCCATGATAGCCTCCCCAGATTACGAAGTTCCAACTCGCGCCGTGCCAGAGCCCGCCGAGCAGCATAGTGAGCATCAAATTCCGGTAGGTCATCCAGCGTCCCCGCCGATTGCCGCCCAATGAGATGTACAGATAGTCGCGCAGCCAGGTGGATAGCGAGATGTGCCAGCGGCGCCAAAAGTCAGTGATGCTGGCGGCCAGATACGGCCGCCGGAAGTTCACGGGGAAGTGGAAGCCCAGCAGCTTCGCCATGCCGATGGCCATGTCCGTGTAGCCCGAAAAATCGAAGTAGATCTGCATGCCGAACGCCACTACTCCGCTCCAGGCGGTCAGCATGCCCGGATTTCCGGACACGTTCTTGAAATATTCGTTGGCCACTTTGGCGAACTGATCGGCAAACGCCATCTTCTTGGTGAGGCCGAGGGCCATGAGCAGGATTCCGCGCGAGACATCCTCGGATGAGGGCGGCTCCCAATGGAGAAGATCGTGAAAGAAATTGCGCGCGCGAACGATGGGCCCCGCCACCAGTTGCGGAAAGAAGCAGATGAACAGCGCATAGTCGATGGGATTGCGCACGGCCTGCTGCTCGCCGCGATACACATCGATAACGTACGACATACTTTGAAAGGTATGGAAGCTGATGCCCAGGGGAAGCACGATATTCAGAAAGAACGCGTTGGCGGGCTTGTCCAGTACCCATGCCAGATTGCTCCCCAGAAAATCGTAGAACTTGAAGAAGCCTAGAAAACCGAGGTTCGCGCACAGGCTCAGGATCAGGACCGCTTTCCTGCGCGGTCCCGGGGAGACCTTCTCCAGCCAGATAGCGGCAGTGTAATCGATTACGGTCAAAGTCAACAACAACGGAATGAATCTGTAGTTCCAGCTTCCGTAAAAAAAATAACTGGCGGCTAGCAGGATATACTTGCCTAGGGCGCGCGGGCTTGTGTAGAACAGCGCCAGCACCACGGCCAGGAACAAAAAGAAATGTGCGGTGTTGAACAGCATGGGTCAAGTCATCTGGCGGCCCGCGCATCCGGTGGGCCCAGTATGCGGGCAACTTCGTCCGCGAGCATCGCTGAAAATCTTTCCACTCCATCCCGGTTCATGTGCATAGCGTCCTTGAAGAATTCGGGATGCTCCAGACTATCGAATAGGTGTTCGTTCGCCAGGATCACATTGGAGCGGGACGCCAACTCCCGGATGGAGCTGCTGCGTTTCTTGACCAAGTAATCCGGACGCGGTATCGGGCCGCGCGGCAATCGGAAGAAGACGATTTTGGTGGGTGTCCCGCGATAGCGATCGGCGGTGCGCCCCAGCCATGTGCCAAGGAACTGGGCCAAGCGTCCGGTCTGCGGATCGACCTCGTGCAACAGAAAGGCACGCACCGTGTCCTTCTGCTCCTTGGTCAGTCCGGCAGGATACATCGCCGTAAGTGTGGACCAATCGATCTGCAGGCCCACCATACTACGAGATGACTCCACAAAGTTGTAGGTCCACTCGGCAAAGCCGCGATGATAGAGCTGAACATCCTCTATCCGCTTCCGCGGATGCGAAAGAAACGCCTGAATGTCGCTCTGGAGCGGGATCCCCTTCAGCACCGTGCTGCGAAATGCTTCCCATTGGACCTCGCGGCTATGAAACGATCGGGCGAACTCGATGGCGTCGCTCAACCGAAGCCGGGCAATGCAATAGTGCAGGGCGCGAATATCGTCGTCCGGGTTGAATAAGTGGTCCTCGTCGTCATAGTCGTCGACCCCGAACACAATCGCGCGATAACGGCGCGCCGTGGGATCCAGGTCGCGCAGCAGGTAATACCAGGTTCGCGGATCGCTACCGGCCACGCCGGCGGTCCGGACGGCATAGCCCGTCTGGCGCGGCCGCAGATCCACTCCTTTTGGCACGTAGCCCATGCGCGAATTGCCGAGAGTCACGACCAGATTATCGCCGGCTTTGTTCTGTGCCTCCTTTTCCCGCCTAAGGATCAATTCGAGAAGTCCAGCGGAAGAATCCGGTTCCAGGATCGACATGTAGAGGCGCGTACGAAACAGGAACGCATCCAGGCCGAACAGGCCCAGACATGCGATCAACAGCGTGAGGGCGATGCGGCGTGGCTTGCGGACAGGCGTGCTTGCGAGAGCAGGCGAAGATGCGATTGCCATAGGCGTCGGAGACGGCCAGCATCGGCGAGCGAGGATTTCCCCGCTTTGCGCATTCTAGCATTCGTTCAATTGCGTGCGAGGGAGCCTGCGAACCGCATCCTGTCGAGTTCCGCTAGCTTGTATTGGCCGCGGGTTTCGAGGACATGGCGCAGCACGAATAAAAAATGGCCAACGGTTCTTAGTGATGAGAAAAGAAGGCCCTATGCGGTCTGTTTTGTCACATACATAGCTTTGTTCCAATTTGTCGTACCCCGCGGCCGGTCGAGATCTAGCTAGCTACTTCCCGGCGCAAAATTCGGCGGCCAATCCCCGTGTTTTCATCGAGTCGAACCGCGCTGTCGTGCGCCGATGAACAAATCCGGTTGACCGTTGACGGGCAGTGACGCGGACGCCCAGCCTGGACACAACATTTTCTTTAAAAAATGTTTGACTCATCAATATCATTGTTGTATCATCAGTAGTGATGACGCGAGCGCAGGCCATTCACAAACGAGACCGTTTGGCGGCCAGCCTCTCCCACGTCAGGGACGTCCTCCGCGGTTCCCTGTTTGAGCGCTCCATCCACCATTCCAATGGCTGCGCCAAATGCGCTCGCGGCGAGGGTCATCCGCTTTGGGTGCTCAACGTCGGCTATCCTGGCGGCAAGACGCGCCAGATCAGCCTGCGCCCCGAACAGGTCCCTCAGGTGCGGGAGGCGCTGGAGCGTTACCGTCAGCTCAAGGAAACCATCGAAGGGATCAGTGAGCTCAATCAGTTGCTGTTACGACTGGAACGCAACGCGTCCAAGCTGAAGGGGCAAAAGTCATGATCGCTACTCACCGCCGGCAGCGCAGCTTTGCCGATGGCCTCATCTCTGAGGCCGTGGGCGACTTGTGGGAACCCTGGATGCGGCATGCCGATCAGGCGCTGGAGGACGAGACGTTGCTGTTGATCATCCAGCAGGAACTCGCCAAGCGCTGCAAGAAGAGCAAGACCCGTGGGCGCCCGGGCACCACCGCCGAGATCATCCTGCGCATGATGCTGCTGAAGCACTTTCGCGACTGGAGCTTCGAGGATCTGACGCGCGAGGTACGCGCCAACCTGGTGTCTCGCGAGTTCACGCGCATTTGGTGGCGGCAAAGTTCCAGATGACAAGACCATGGGGCGGCTGGCTCGTCAACTGGGTTCTGCAGCTGTGGAAAAGGTCCACCAGCGCATCGTGGAGATCGCGCGAAAAGAAAGTGGCTCGTGGCCGCAAGCTGCGAGTGGATACCACGGTAGTCGAAACCAACATCCACTACCCGACCGACAGCAGTTTGCTGGGTGATGGCGTGCGGGTCCTGACGCGCGTCATGAAGAAGGTTGGCGAGTTGGCTGGTCAAGTAGGAACTAAGTTGCGCGACCGGACGCGTTCGGTCAAGCTGCGCGTTCTGGCCATCGCCCGCGCCAGCCGCAACAAAACGGAGAGTGGCAAACAGAAGCTCAAGCAGGCTTACGTCGCCCTGTTGCAGGCCGCGAGCCGGGTCGTAGGGCAGGCCAGGAAGCTCTCTCAAGAGATTGCCGAGGGCGTTAAGAAGGGCAACCGCAAGCTACTGAGAAAAGCCAAGCGCCAACTGGATGCAATGATTCCCCGCGTGCGACAGGTTATGAGCTAGGCCGCCAGCGGGTGCTGCAGGGCAATACCCGGGCCGAGGGCAAACTGCTCAGCGTCTTCGAGCCGGAGACCGAGGTCATCCGCAAAGGCAACGCCAAAAGGCCCAATGAATTCGGCAAACTTGTCAAGGTCCAAGAGGTGGAGAATCGACTCATCACGCACTACGAAGTTCTGGCGAAGCGACCAGCCGACTCGACCTTATTGCTTCCCTCGTTGCAGCAACACGTGCAGCAGTTCGGCTGCGCGCCGAGAGCGATTGCGGCCGATCCCGGATTTTTTTCTGCCGCTAACGAAGCGTCTGCCGAGCGGATGGGGGTGAAGCGCGTCTCTATCCCCGCCAGCGGGACCCCTGGCAAACAGCGCAAAGAGAAACAAAAGCAGCGGTGGTTTAAGAAACTTCAGAGATGGCGTACAGGCTGCGAAGGCCGCATCAGCGTCCTCAAACGCCGACATGGGCTGCAGCGATCCCGCTACAAAGGGCTTTGCGGAATGAAGCGGTGGGTTGGCTTAGGCGTCATTGCGGATAACATAATCCACATCGGCGATCACATGGCCGCAAACCTCCACTCCCCCCAAGACTCCTCATCAGCCACCCGAAACGCCCCTCCGAACCCATCCTCTATTCGGCCAAGCCTGCATTGCTCCTGCGCTCACATGGGGACCCACTTCCTCCAGGTTTGGAATTTTGCGCCGGAAAGTAGCTAAGGGACGGCGTATCGTTCCGGTGATCGGCGCACGAACGCGGACGCAGCTTTCCGAATCGTTGGCGCCATTGCGGGTGAAGCTTGCCGCCAACGAACTGGCGCGCATCGAGGAGAGCATCCCTGCATCGGCTGTCGCGGGGACACGGTATGACGAGCGCCAGATGCGGATGCTGGACAGCGAGCGGCAGTAGGCGAGCAAGCGTGAGCCATGTTCACCGATCCAGGACGATCTTTTCGAAGCTGGTGATCCCGTTCTGTATCTCCACCTCTTTGGAGGAGCGCCTGCCATCTTTCTCAATCGCTATGTTGTATTTGCCTGGCCGCAGTTCCAGCTTCGCTGGGGTGGTTCGGTCCGATGGCGTACCATTTACGAGGATGCGCGCGCCGGCGGGGCTGCTGGTCAGCATCAGGACGCCGCCGGGCACGCGCAAGGCGACGGTGGGGAGTTGCACGGCCGTATTGGCGACGGTGACGGGGCGATGCTCGGTTTGGTAGCCAGGGCGGCTGATGCTGACCATGTGCTGTCCAGAAGTGGCGTCCAGCGCGCAAGGCGTGGTGCAGGCGCTATCGGGACGATCGTCCAGCATGGCCGTGGCGTCGGGAGGGATGCTGGCCACGGAAATCTTCAGATATGGGCTGGATGACAAGTCGGGCGCAGACTGGCGGGACGCGAGACGGGCATGCTGGTCCGCTGCGACAGGCGCCGGAATGGGACCGCGCTCAGGCGTGGCGCCGTCGGCTTCGGTCTGAGCTTCGGTCCTGGCGGCGTTCTTAGCTTCTTTGTTAGCGCCGGTCTGGGCTTCGGCCTGATCGGCTTCCGGGGGCGGCATGGCGCTGGGTTTCTTGTCCTCGGGCGCCGGCGCGGGAGGCGATGCAGGCTGCGGCGCGGGCGGCTGGGCTTGCGTTACGGGCGTCTTGGGGCTGGAATCCGTGAGCCACGGTGCGGCCTGCCAGGCGATCAACACCACCAAGCCGGCCGCGACCACGATCGCGAAAAGCACCGGCAGGATTCCCATCTTGCGGCGTCCGCTGGGCTTGGTTTCCTCAGTGCCGCGGGACAGCGAGACATTAGCGGGACGGCGCGCCTCCACAGCGGTAGGCAGGTTGAGGCCGCCGCCGCGCGGCAACGGCTTCCAGCCCTTGGCAGCCGCGCAGGCCGCTTCCAGCGCATCGACGAATTTCTCACAGTTGGGGTAGCGCGCATCGGGCTTCTTGGCTAGTGCGCGGCGCAGCACGTTGGTAATCTGCTGATTGAGTGTGGAATTCAGGCGGTGGGCCAGAACAGGCTCCTCGGCCACGATCTTGTAGACCACGGTGGTGAGCTGCTCGCCGGTGAAGGGCTTCTCGCCGGTGAGCATTTCGAACGTGATTACCGCGAGTGAGAACTGATCGGCGCGGCCGTCGACGGCCAGTCCCTGCACCTGCTCGGGCGCCATGTAATGCGGCGTGCCCACGATGGCGCCGGTCATGGTGAACTGGTCATTGGTGCTGATTTTGGCGATGCCGAAGTCGGTGATCTTGGACAAGCCGTCCTCGGTGACCATGATGTTGGCGGGCTTGATGTCGCGATGCACGATGCCCTTCTGGTGGGCGTAATCGAGGGCCACCGCGGCTTGGCCGAGGATGCTGAACATGCGGTCGGCGGGGAGCGGCTGGCCGGAAATAAGCTGGTCGAGGGTGGGGCCGTTGACGTACTCCATGGCGATGTAGGCGACGTCGTCCTGCGCCTCCATGTCGTAGATAGTGACGATGCCCGGGTGGGAGAGCACGCCGGCCGAGCGGGCTTCGCGGAAGAGGCGCTCGCGCAGCCGGGCGCGCTCCTCAGCGTTGGTGACTTCGCCGAGGCGGATGGTCTTGATGGCGACGGAACGGCCGATGGTGGGATCGGTGGCCAGGTAGACGACACCCATGGCGCCGCGGCCCAGTTCGCGCACGATCTTGTAGCGTCCGATGCGGTCCATCAGAC
>Ga0302324_100021448_pt1 | contig 12593 bp, 11 predicted proteins | sample Palsa_T0_1_FD_201949 | JGI IMG/M metagenome (GOLD analysis project Ga0302324, IMG submission 201949) | Peat permafrost microbial communities from Stordalen Mire near Abisko, Sweden - Palsa_T0_1 | ecosystem: Environmental > Terrestrial > Soil > Palsa > Peat permafrost | place: Sweden: Abisko...
ATGGTCCTTCGTCGCTTAGGGTTCTTCAACCTGAACACAGATATGTCCTTGCCGTTGTGCCCAGGGGTAGGAGAAGCATATGATCCGCAAGTTTGAAGTCCAATTCGGAGAGTCTGGGCAAGATCATTTCACTCTAGTAATGATGACCATGAAAAGCCTAGTTTGCGGGGGTATTCTTTTGTGTGCTTGTGGTGCACTGGCACAAACGCCGGCGTCGCTTCCGCAACTACCGTCTCCAACGAGGATTCTCCAAGACCAGAAGCAAGTTAACGCGGCCGCGTTCGGGCCAGGCAACCGCGTTACTTTTCAACAGACGCCTCCGGATTTTCAGCTGGACTCTTTCGACTTCAGCCCAGATGGTAAATGGACGTTTATGAGTTGGGAGTCGGGGAGGCTGGAAGCCCGAGAAAGCCAAACTCGTAAGCGCATTGCTCAGTTCACGCCGATATCCGGACCTGTGTTCGAGGCAGACTACAACGAGCAAACCAAGCAACTGCTAGTGACTGGCCAGCATGGTCGGATCCGGCTTGTAGATCCTCACTCTGTGAAGGTGCTGCGGGAGATTCACACGGAGATCGGGAAATTCAAGTATGACCTCCAGAAGGTGGTCATCGCCCATGACGGAAGCTGGCTTGCCTACGTCAATCAGGAAATGGGAAAGTACTTGATCTAAAAAGCGAACCGCCAAGGAGTCTGGCTGATTTAGGAGACGCGTACGATCTTGGTCTCACGCACGATGAGTCGGAACTGTGGTTGATGAATGGAAAAAACATCTTTGGCTTGGAGACGGGGGCCTGGAACACGATCGCTACAGCTCCGCTGCTCGACAGAGTCGGATCGACCGAGACTCCCACACTCGCTGTGGCTTCCGTTGAACGAAGTGCTGTGGCTTTTCTTCCTTCCCAAAGCGGACTGTTGCGTTATGAACTGAATACGATGACAGGCCGCAAGGTGACCGCGAACCGGGCCTACTCGGTTGCCCTAGACGCTGCTAGGAACGAAGTTCTGGTAAATGAACGGCAATCGCTTAGCTTGTACGGGGCCGATGGCTCACTGAATTGCCAATGGAAACAACATCCGTCTCAGAAACTGAAAGTGAGCGGAAATGGAGAGTGGCTGGGAAGCCTCAATTTTGGCAAAGTTGAACTCTGGTCGCTGGATTCTGTTGCAGGTTCCTGCCCAGGCCACAAGCCTTAGCTGTGGAGTGGGCGATCTTCATTGCATCGAGGGGATTTTGAACTGGTTCGAGCCCTCTGGGAGCGCGCAAGATTCGAGCCGCACCAGAAGCGGTAGGCCACGATAGACGTAACATCGCCCCGAGACCTCGATCGGTTTCGGGGGTTTGTTTTTCCCAGGGATTCACCACAGGACTTATCAGGCGGTGCGGGAAGCAACCGACCTATTTTCAGGTAGATACGGGAATCGATCGGATGTGCTCCGATAGGTCTCGTCGGTCCGAAGTGGACAGAATTCGGCCGGTGGGCGCGGGGAGGCGCTGGCGCAACTAGAATTTCGTGTGGGCGGGCGCGGAGGTGTTTGCAAGACCGCGTCACGGGGAAATTTAGAGCTTGTCGGTATTCCATTCTGGCTCACAATATAGTTTCAAAGAGGACCAATGCCGCTTGAGCTGACGACCGAAATCACACGGATCGCGCACCAAATCGTGCGCACTGGGCAGACCGACACTGAGTCGCTGACGAAGGCTGCGGCGCATATCAGCCGCAGTTTCGAAGTGAACCCGGCGGAGGTGGCGGTGTTTTCGCTGTCGAAGGACGGCAAACACCTGCGCTTCGTGGTTCCGGAGAAATTGCAGCAGGTGGGCAGCATACCGTTGACCAGCATGTCGTCGCTGGCGGCGCGGACGGCGCGAGAACGGCGGCCGGAAATCATCAATCATTTTTCGGTGGTGCCGCATGCGTCGGTATTCGAGGCCGTGAAACTGGACGATGCGCCGGGCGACCCGATTCAAAAGATCATGAGCGTACCGCTGATCTTCCAGAAAAAAGTGGTGGGCGTAATTCAGGTGAGCCGCAAGGCGCGGACGTCGCATGCCGCAGGACCGGATTTTACTCCGCAGGAATTGAAAGATTTGATCGCGGTGTCGGAGTTGTTGGCGCCGTGCGTTTCGTTGTGCTCGGAATAACCCGCCCAAATCGTTTTTCGCGTGTGAAAAGTTTGCTGCGCGAGTGTCAATATCGCGCGTCAACCACCGAAATTGATTGACACCCCCTTCCCTTCTTGTTAATTTTTTTCCGCAAGCATATTTTTCAGTTCGGTAGCGGAGGAATCGCAGTCCCGACCACTCCATGGCGTTCGTCGCGAAGAAGATCTTTCTAACCAAGGGAGTGGGCAAACACCGGGAGCGGCTATCGAGCTTCGAGCTTGCCCTGCGCAACGCGGGTATAGCGGCATGCAACATCGTTCGCGTGTCTTCGATTTTCCCACCGTATTGCAAACTGATTTCCCGCAGCGAAGGATTAAAGCATCTGAAGCCGGGGCAAGTGGCGTTCACGGTGATCAGCGAGAACCAGACGCGCGAGCCGCATCGCTTGATCGCGGCGGGGGTGGGGTTGGCGCTGCCTGGGGATAAGTCGATGTTTGGCTATCTTTCCGAGCATCATTCGTTTGGGGAGAGCGAGGAAATTGCAGGGGAGTATACCGAAGAGCTGGCGGCGGAGATGCTGGCTACTACGTTGAATGTGGAGTTCGATCCGGATTTGTCGTGGGATGAGAAGAAGGAAGTTTATCGGATTTCGAATAAGATTGTGCGGACTATGAATATTACGCAGTCGGCGGTGGGGGACAAGAGAGGGTTGTGGACTACGGTGTTGGCGGCGGCGATTTTGCTGGGTGATGACGACTAGATTTTCTGCTGTGATTTTCCTTCCTGTTTTTGAATCCTGGAGAAGATTGAAGGGTGGAGCGTTAGGTTGGGTTTGTTCCGACACGAGTGTCGGGGCCACGCGCGTGTTTTAGGGTGAACCACAAACGCTGCGGAAGAGTCGGCACCCTTGCGAGCGCTGAGGGTGTTGCTCGCGTTTTAACGCGAGTAGCGTTGGAGTTTGCGTTTCGGCTGACTGTTGTCGGAGGTACCGGGCATTATTTTTTGGTGGGTTTGCGGTCAAAGTAGCCTAGGCGGTCTAGGACGGCGCCTACTATTAGGGGCAGGGCTACGGTGGCGTCGTCGAAGACTTCGGCGAAGCGGCCGCCTTCTTCGGGGGGGACGAATTTTCCCCAGGAGACGGCTTCGGTGTAGGTGCTGCCGCTTAGGCCGCCCCAGTGGACTGGTTCGGGGCAGATGCGTAGGCCGTAGTTGTAGCGCTTTAGGGGCAACTTTTCGTAGCCGCGGCGGGCCAAAATTTCGGCGTAGACGCCGAATTGCTGGGCCCAGTTTCTGGGGACGCCGCCGCCCAGGGTGAAAATTCCCATGCGCTTGGTGGCTAGCATGGTGGAGGCGTAATGCTCGAAGTCTAGAAAGGGATCGAAACGCAGGGTGGGGCGGTTGGCGGCGCGGCGGATGCGTTGATGCAGAGCAAAATCGATGCCGATTTCGGAATCGGTGAATGCCGGGACGAAGACTGGGACGTTGTGCACCGCCGCGGATTTCAGAATTCCGCGGCCTTTGGAGTGCGTCAGCAGGTATTCGCCGATGCGGCGGTTGAGCTTCCAACTGCAGACGGTTTCCTCGGCATCCCATGCACCGAGAATGCCCTGGACCACTTCCTCGACGGCATCGAGATTGGTTTCCGGTTCGAGGGTATCGTAGACGCGGTTGTAGCCGGCTTCGAACAGGGTGCGGTCGTCCATTTTGGCGTCGTAACGAAAATGGGAGAGGCCGGTGGCTTCAACCAAGCCGTGAGCCATCAGCGCGCCGGTGGAAACGATGGCGCGGACGATTCCGGATTCGATGAGGTCGCAAAAAATGAGACCCATCTTGGCCACGGTGAGTGCGCCGGAAAGAGTCATGACCACGAAGCAATCTTTGTCGCGGGCCATGGCTTCGAGGACGTCAGCGGCATCACCTACCTGGCGGCCGGTGAAAGCGGTCTGGCCCATGGCGCGAACCAGAGCGTCAACGGTGCGGGCTTTGGAAAGATCGAGCGGGTAAACTGGCTGGAGATGATCGGCGACAGGATCGTGGAGGATGCGGCCGGTGGCTCCCTTTTTCTTTGCCATTCATGTCCCTCGCAGGTAATGTAAAGGCGGTTCGCGTTAGAGGCGGCGAGACGGCGCGCGAACAGTGATATTACAGGCAAGAGAATAATACAAGCGCACCGAAGTTACGCGAGAAATAGAAACGCGGGCGCGGCGAAAAATAAATCCAACCTTGGAATTCCGGTATGGCCCAAAACTCCTATTCGACGGCGGCTCCCGACAATTTCGGCGGTCTGCCGGAAGAAGATTCGAATTACGAAAAATCGCGGGCGGTGATTTTGCCGGTTCCCTTGGAGCGCACCACCAGCTACGAGCATGGGACGCGGAACGGTCCGGCGGCGATTATCGCGGCGAGCCGGAATGTGGAGCTGTACGACGAAGAGCTGGGGATGGAGAGTTACAAGAAATTTGGGATCGCGACGCTGCCGGCGATCGACACGCAGGAAGGTTCACTGGAAAAAGTTCTGGGCGAGCTGTACACCGCGGAGCTGGGATTGCTGGGGGATGGAAAATTTCCGGTGGCGCTGGGGGGCGAGCATTCACTGACTCCACCGCTGGTTTCCGCGGCGGCGCGAAAATTTCCCAACCTGAGCGTGCTGCAGGTCGACGCGCATGCGGATTTGCGGGAGAGCTACCACGGCAATCCGAGCAGCCATGCGTGCGCGATGCGGCGGGTGGTAGAGGTTTGTCCGGCGGTGCAGGTGGGGATACGTTCGCTTTCGGTGGAGGAAGCGGAGGCGATTCCGCGGTTGCGGACGAAAATCTATTGGGCTAAGGATATCGCGCGCGCGCCGATCGAGGCTTGGGCGCCGCGGGTGGTGGAGGATTTGACGGACGATGTGTACTTGACGATCGATCTGGATGGACTGGACCCGGCGTACGTGCCGGCAACGGGGACGCCGGAGCCAGGCGGGCTGGATTGGTATCAGGTGTTGGCGGTGGTGCGCGCGGTGGCGGCGCGCAAAAGGATTGTGGCGATGGATGTGGTGGAATTGTTGCCGCAGCCGGGCGATCACGCTTCGGATTTTCTGGCGGCGAAACTTGTTTATAAGTGTCTGGGTTATGTTTTTTGCGGAGTGAATGCTGCGAAGAAAGCTTAATCGCTAACCGCATTTAGGGGAACTATGAGCCAAGGAACTATCAATCAGCATACGGTCGAGGTCTTTATCAGTCACCCGGTGGTTTGGTGGATATTGATTGGATTGCTGGCGGGGTGGCTGGCGGGGGTGGTGACGCGAGGGCGGGGGTTTGGGTGTTTGGCGGATATTGTGATTGGGTTGGTGGGGGCGGTGATTGGCGGGTGGGTTTTCTCGCGGCTGGGGATTTCGGCGTGGGGATTTATTGGGAGTTTGGCGGCGGCTACGGTGGGGGCGGTGCTGCTGGTGGCGGTGGCGCGGCTTTTTTCTGGGAGGGATTGAACGTGGTTTTCAGGAGCTTGTGGAGACGGGAAAACATTTTAGGTTGGTGAGTTTTGGGACGTGGGATTGGGAGGGTAGGACTTTACGCCCACCCTTCGCAGAACCCGCGAAGAGTGGGGTGCCCGGAAAAGATAACGGCGTCGAACCGTAAACCGTGGGCCGAAAGTCAGAACACTTCGACAAGGATGACGCGTCGAACCGTAAACCCTCGTGACGGGTTACTGTGTACGGTGTGGTACCATGTAAGGGATTACAAAAGGAAAACTAGACCTCTTTGAGCAAACCTTCGCTGTGGGCAATTCCGTTGGGCGGGCTGGGCGAGTTTGGCATGAATATGATGGCCCTTCGCTACGCCGAAGATATATTGGTACTCGACGCCGGGCTGATGTTTCCAGATTCCGAGCTGCTGGGCGTCGACGTGGTGATCCCGGACACAACTTACCTGAAGCAGAACAAGCGCGCGGTGCGGGCGATCGTTCTGACGCACGCGCATGAAGACCACATCGGCGCGATCCCGTACATCCTGCGGGACCTGAACGTTCCCGTCTACGGCACGAAGTTCACGCTGGCGCTGGTGCGCAAGAAGCTCACCGAGCACGGTCTGCTGGACGGTGCGACGCTGCACGAAATTCCTTCGGGCGGGACATTCGAGGTGGGGCCGTTCAAGGTGGAGTTTATCCACGTCACGCACAGCACTATCGATTGCGTGGCGCTGGCGATCCGCACGCCGCTAGGAGTGATCATCCACACCGGCGACTGGAAGATGGATCACACGCCGGTGGATTCGAAGCCGTTCGACTTGCACGCGTTTGCGCGCTACGGACGGGAGGGAGTGCTGGCGCTATTTAGCGACAGCACCAACGTGGAACGGCCGGGGTATACGCCGTCGGAACGGGAAGTGCGGGTACGGATTGAAGAATTGTTCCGGGCGGCGCCGGAAAAAATCGTGGTGTCGTGCTTTGCGAGCTCGATCCACCGAATCCAGCAAGTGATCGACATCGCGCTGGAGACCGGGCGGAAAGTGGGATTCATCGGCCGGAGCATGGTCGACAACGTGGAAATCGCGCACGGGCTGGGGCAACTGCGAGTGCCGGACGGCAGCGTGGTGCGTCCGCAAGATGTGCGCACATTCGATCCGAAAAAGCTGGTGTTGCTGGCGAGCGGGAGCCAGGCGGAGCCGATGTCCGCGCTGTCGCGCATCGCGGTGGGCAATCACCGGCTGCTGGAGATAGCGGAAAACGATACGGTGATTCTGTCGTCGCGGATTATTCCGGGAAACGAGAAAGCCATCTTCCGGATGATCGACCACCTATTCCGGAGGCAGGTGCTGGTGTATTACGAAAGCGAGCGCACCGCGCCGATTCACGTCTCCGGGCACGCCAGCCAGGAGGAAATGAAGATCCTGCTGCAGCTGGTGCGGCCGAAACATTTTATTCCGGTGCACGGTGAGTACCGGCATTTGTTCCGCCATGCGGCGCTGGCGCAGCGCCTGGGCGTGGTGAGCGGCGAGATTTTCCTGCTGGAGAGCGGGCAACCGGTGGAATTCAAGCCGGACGGCACCGCGCACCGGCGCGATCCGGTAACCGCGGGACGGGTGCTAGTGGATTCGGGATCGCTGGAAGAAATCGAAGAAGTGGTGATCCGCGACCGGCAGAATTTGTCGGAAGACGGGGTGGTGGTGCCGATCATCGCGATCGACAAGCACACGGGAAAGCTAGAATCGCCTCCGGAGATCGTGACGCGCGGGTTCCTGCCGTCGGATGACGGCAACGATATCATCGTGAAGGCGCGCGAAGTGGTGATGAAGACGATCGAGGGATCGAACGCGGAAGAAAAAACGGATTGGACGGTGATGAAGGAAAAGATTCGCGTGGACCTGAAGCGCTACCTCAACCGGCAAACTGCCAAGCGGCCGCTGATTCTGCCGGTTATTCTGGAAATCTAGACTCCCATGCGGCCCGCTCTGCGTCCGTTCCGTCCGGAGGATTTTGGGACGCTGCTGACGATCGACAAGCTTTGCTATCCCCCTGACATTGCGTACTCGAGGCGCGAACTCACCGAGTACATGCAGCTTCCCGGCGCCGATTGCCTGCTGGCGGAAACGGCGGGAGCGATCATTGCGTTTTTGCTCACCGCGCATCGCGGCGCCGAGGGGCACATCATTACAATTGACGTCCTGGAAGCTTACCGGAGAACGGGTGTGGGCAGCCTGTTGCTGGATGCGGCGGAAAGAAGGCTGGCGGCACAGGGCGTAACGCGGGCGGTGCTGGAAACGGCAACCAACAACGACGCGGCCATTTCGTTCTGGGAGAAACACGGCTATCGTACGCGCGGAATTCTCAAGAATTATTACCCCGGACCGGTGGATGCTTACGCGATGACGAAATCGTTGCGCGATCCGCGCCAGAGGCTGAAGGGAAATTAAGGGCCGGGGCGTCGATTTCGTTGCTGTAGTACTTGCAGACACAGACGTTGAAAATGTTTATTTACTGCCGAATGGTAATTGCTATAGTCGTTTTGCTTTTGTGTTATCTCCCGATGGGCCTCGCGCGATAGCGCCCGCGCAACCCATTTGTATCGCGGTGCCTTCCCGAACTGCACCCAGGAGAATTGTGTGCGCGCGCTAACCCCTACATCGAATAAGCGATTGAACGAGCTGGTCGGCTTTGTCGGCGCTACGCTGGCGGCGTTGCTGGCGCTGAGTCTGGTGTCGTATTCCCCTCGCGACAATGCGTTTAACGTGGCCGGACCGGCGATTACGAATCACCCGGCGCGGAACTGGATTGGACCGGTGGGCGCGCATATCGCCGACTCGGCGTTCCAACTTTGCGGCTACGCGGCGTTTTTGTTTCCGATCGCGTTAATGCTGCTGGCGCTGCATTGGCTGCGCAGCCGGCCGATCGAAACGCCCGTGGCCAAGGTGTTTGGGACGGTGCTGATGTTTCTGGCGCTGCCGGCGGAGATGGCGCTGCTGGCGTTCCCTGAAGTGCGCGGCGCGCTGCCGCCGGGGGGATTGCTGGGTGCGCTGGGGTCCGGTGCGCTCCGCACCGCGCTGAATCCGGTGGGCGCGAACCTGGTGGGATCGGCGTGCTTGCTTACCGCGGTCTTCCTTACCACGCGATTTTCGTTTGCGACTACGGCATCGTGGATTAAGGCTCCCATGGCTGAGGATGGCGTGATTGGGCGGTGGGTGGAGAAGTGGTCAGACTACCGGGAGAGGCGCGAGGATACGCGGCTGCGGAAACAGGTGGATGCGATCAAGGTGGGTGGACGTCCGCCGGCGGCACCGCAGACGATTGCGCTGCGCAACGATCCGGCCGAGGAAGATGTGGATGAGGACGAGCTGGCCGGAATCTCGAAAACTCCGAGCCGGGCACCGACGGTGATCAAGTTCCATGAGCCGGAGAAAGCGGGCAAGCGCGGTACGTCGGCGAAAATCGTCGAGGGTAAAACGGCCTACAAGCTGCCGCCGATTTCGCTGCTGCGTCCCGCGGAGCGCGGGGAGCAGATGCAGGAGTCGGAGCTGAAGGAGTGCGCGCGGGCGATCGAGGAGAAGAGCGAGGAGTTCGACGTCAAGGGGCACATCACCCAGATCAATCCTGGTCCGGTGGTGACGACGTACGAATTCAAGCCGGAGGCGGGGATCAAGTACAGCCGTGTGACTGGTCTGGCGGATGATTTGTGCCTGGCTTTGAAAGCGGAATCACTGTTGATCGAGCGCATCCCGGGGAAATCCACGGTGGGAATCGAGGTGCCCAACCGGCATCGCGAGACGATCACGTTGCGGGAAGTGGTGGAGTCGCCGGAATTCAGCAACACGGCGACGAAGTTGGCGATTCCGTTGGGGAAGGATTTGATTGGGCGGTTGCGGGCTACCGATCTGGCGTTGATGCCGCACTTGCTGATTGCGGGGTCTACCGGAACGGGCAAAAGCGTATTCATCAATGCGCTGATCATGGGGATTTTGTTTAAGTCCACGCCGGACGAAGTGCGCATCGTGCTAGTGGATCCGAAGCGGCTGGAGCTGGGGCTGTATGAAGATATTCCGCACTTGTTCACGCCGGTGGTGACCGATCCGCGGGTGGCGGCGAACGTGCTGCGGAATGCGGTGCGGGAGATGGAGCGGCGGCTGAAGCTGCTGGCGCAGCGGTCGGTGCGGAACATCGATCAATATAACCGAACGTTTGAGAAAGGCGGATCGCTGTCGTTATTTCCGAGCGACGGGGAGGACGAGCACAAGCCGCTGCCGTACATCGTGATTGTGATCGATGAGTTGGCGGACTTGATGATGGTGGATACCAACGGGGTGGAGGAATCGATCACCCGGCTGGCGCAGATGGCCCGCGCGGTGGGCATCCATTTGATTTTGGCCACGCAGAGGCCGTCGGTGGACGTGATCACCGGGCTGATCAAAGCCAACTTCCCGGCGCGGATTTCGTTCCGGGTGGCCACGAAGGTGGACTCGCGGACGATTCTGGATACCAATGGATCAGAATCGCTGCTGGGCAAGGGGGACATGCTGTTCTTGCCGGCGGGGACTTCGCGGCTGCATCGGATTCACGGGCCGTTCGTCACCGAGGACGAGATCACTTCGGTGTGCACGTTCTGGCGCGATCAGGCCAAGGCGATTTACAACGAAGAGCTGCTGAAGCCGCCTAAGGATGAAAATGCGGTGGAGGGAGAGGGCGGCGAGGCGGGCGAGGGTGGTGGCGGCGGCGAGGAAGTGGACGATGCGCTGTATCAGGATGCGGTGCGGGTGGTGTGCGAGATGGGCCGGGCATCGACGTCGACGCTGCAGCGGCGTCTGCGGGTAGGATACGGGCGTGCCGCGCGGCTGATTGATTTGATGGAGAAGGACGGGATTGTGGGTCCACCGGACGGAGCGAAGGCGCGCGAGGTGCTGAAATCGAAGGGATGGATGCGGGAGTTTGACGATTCTATAAAATGAAGCGGGCGGCGTTGACTCGCTCGCGCGTCACCACTACAATTTAGGGGCTTTCGGTGCCGAGGTAGCTCATCGGTAGAGCGCGGCCCTGAAAAGGCCGGCGTAGGCAGTTCGATTCTGCCCCTCGGCACCTTCCTTGTGTATCAGTCCGAGTAAGACCCAATTCCCTTTCGCCACGTACGCCGGTCCCTCTGGCACATCTCGATCTTTTCGACGTGTTCGACCAAGTAGGACCGCGCGTTTGCGGCATCGCTGGTCAGACAGTCGCGAAGGCTCTGGACCTTGGCTAACATGGTCGCCCGGAGTTCCCTGACGCGCGCACGGACCGATACCGGGTTCGAAGCCGCCAAGCGCTCGGTAATGGCCCCAATCTCGCGCTCGCGCTCCCTGATCGCCCCAATGACCGCGGGCGAGTGAATTCCGCTTGGAAGGCCGTCAGTTAAGCGACCAACCTCGGATTCAAGGTCGCTGACCCATTGGGACGTATTCGACCACGGGACCGGCCAGCACCTTTTCGAGCAGGCCACTGAACATCGAAGTTTCCAAGGCGTCGCGACGCACCCGGATCCGGTTCGAACACATGCCCCGCTGGTGGTTCATCGGGCAGCCGTAGGTCTGGGACTTGTGGTTGCGGCCGCGGCCGGCCACGATTTGCATGTTCGCGCCGCACGAGCTGCAGCGGAGCAACCCGGAAAAGACGTATGGTGCGTTCATGACGCCCGTGCGAACTAGGCCGAGGCGCATCCCAGTACCGTAGGTGCGTTTCACGAATTCCATCCGCACCTGCACCTTAGACCAAAGCTCGTCCGACACGATGCGTAGGTGCGGGCAGTCCGCACCCTCAATCGGTCGCTCGCCCTCTTTCGAGCGAAACACGCGGCGCCCGGTCCTTGGGTCGCGTACTTTGTGCTGACGGCTCCAAATGACTTTTCCCAGGTAGCGCTGGTTATGAATAATCGTTTGTATGGCGGAAATCGCCCAGGAGCGCGAGTGTCGCCCGCGCTGAAGCATCGGCGATTCCACGCCTTCGGCGTTAAGGCGCTTAGCGATGGTCCGAAGGCGACCGCCAGCGGCGTACAGTTCGAATATGCGCCGGATCACCTCGGCTTGCGGTTCAAAGACTTCGAGTCTGGTTCCGTCTGTGTCTTGACGGCTGCGATAGCCGTAGCACCTGCCACCGGTGTGCAGCCCGCGTCGGACCAATCCCTCGAGCCCCCGGCGAACGCGCTTAGAGGTGTCGGCCATAAACAATTGGTCGATCATCCCGCGAGCTAGCACCAGCAGTTGGAACTTGTCGTCGCCGCTGTCGATGCCCTGCGTAATGAAACATATCTTCACGCCAGCGAAGTTCAACCGCTCGCAGAGGTTTAACACATCGGCTTGTTTGCGGGATAGCCGGCTGGCATCCTCGATCAGCAAGGCGTCGAACGACCTCGGCTTAGACTCGGCGGCCGCGAGGAGCGCGCGCAACCCGTTGCGATCGAGGGTCGCGCCGCTTACTTCCTCGTCGGTGTAGACATGGGTTTCCAGGAACTCCCAGCCGCGCGATTGTGCGAACTCTCGCGACTTCACCAGTTGATCCTGCGTGGAAAGCGGATTCTGCTTGTCGGTGGATTACCGCGCGTAAGACGCGCATCGAAGAACGGTGTTAACCATTCTCGCCCTCAGTGCGGCATTCTGCATTGCTTGCCGCGCGTGCCGCAAGCGCATTCCCTTCCCGAATGATCCGCAAACCGTCGCGAACTAAGATCGGAATCAGGACCCGGTCGAGAAATTCCTTTAGATTGGCTCAATTTCAGGCTTCGCGATGGGCACGATGCCCAGTGCCTTGGCAACGCGGGTGCCGTCGGCTCTAACCTCGCGATGGGAAATTTGGCCGTGGTCGAAAATGGGTAAGGTCGCCAATGCAATTGCTCGTCTCGTTCCTTGGAGTAGGATTTTGACTGAACTACCAGTGCTAAACGGTTTATGCTATGCGATTCATTCAGCAAGCGGTGATGCAGGTTCTGCAACGCAGCGGGGACCCCACCTTCTCCGAACACAGCCACGGATTCCGACCGAAACGCTCGGCGCAT
>Ga0302324_100021450_pt1 | contig 12592 bp, 11 predicted proteins | sample Palsa_T0_1_FD_201949 | JGI IMG/M metagenome (GOLD analysis project Ga0302324, IMG submission 201949) | Peat permafrost microbial communities from Stordalen Mire near Abisko, Sweden - Palsa_T0_1 | ecosystem: Environmental > Terrestrial > Soil > Palsa > Peat permafrost | place: Sweden: Abisko...
ACTGGCGGTGAGCTTCACCTCGAGCACGACGGGGGTCTGCACGATCACGAGCGGAGGCACTCTGACCTTCGCATCCGTCGGCACCTGCACGATCACCGCCGCGCAGGCTGGTAACAGCAACTACAGTGCAGCCACCCCGGTGGCGCAGAGCTTCACGGTGCAGACGGGGTCGCAGACCATCGCATTTACCAACCCGGGCACGCAGATCTATGGCACCACCCCCACACTAGCGGCCACGGCTGTCTCAGGACTGGCGGTGAGCTTCACCTCGAGCACGACGGGCGTCTGCACGATCACGAGCGGAGGCACTCTGACCTTCGCGTCCGTCGGCACCTGCACGATCACCGCCGCGCAGGCTGGTAACAGCAACTACAGTGCAGCCACCCCGGTGGCGCAGAGCTTCACGGTGCAGGCGGGGTCGCAGACCATCACGTTTACCCAGCCGACGTCCCCGATCACCTACGGAACAACGACAACGCTTGCGTTGAGTGCGATGGGCGGAGCAAGCGGAGATGCCGTAACGTTTTCGGTGGCGAGTGGCACCGGTACGATCAGTGGCAGCACCCTGATGGTGACGGGCGCGGGTACGATCGTCGTCAATGCCAATCAGGCTGGAAACTCGAACTATGCTGCCGCGGCGACGGTGCAGCGGAGCATTACCGTCAACAAGGCAAGCTCGACGGTGACGGGGCCAACCATGCAGCCTGTGTCCGTCGTCTATGGCCAAACTGGAGCGATTCCAGTGAACATCGCCGGACAGCACAGCGGCACGGGAATCGTGGCTCCCAGTGGCAGCGCCGGTTATTCCATCGTAAACAGTTCCGGAACATCCGTTGCGTCCGGCTCTCTGAGCATCGCATCCGGAGCCGTGAGTGTTCCGGAGGCGAGCACGCTGGCCCCGGGAGTGTACACGCTGACGGTCAGCTATGCGGGTGATGCGAACTACTCTGCTGCACAGGCCACCGTGGGCCTGCAGGTGGGCCAGATCCAGCCTGGGATTGCGTGGACGCAGCCTTCCTCGATCCTCTATGGAACGACGCTGGCAGGCGTCCTCAACGCTGCAGCACAGGATCAGTCGGGTTCAACACCGAAGCCGGTGGAGGGAACCTTTACGTACCTGGACACGACAACGACAGTGTCTTCAGCTACGGTGCTTCCGGCTGGCACCTACACGCTGACAGTACACTTTACGCCAACCGACACAACCGCCTATAAGACGGCAACCGGCTCCGTTACCCTGACGGTGAACAAGGCGACGCCGACTGTCTCGCTGCAATCGAGCGTGAACCCTGTGTTGCCGAAGAACGCGGTGACGCTGACGGCGACGGTGAGTTCCGGCATCAGTACCCCGACGGGAACGGTAACGTTCCTGGATGGCACGACGGCGCTGGGGACGGGCCCTCTGGTGAATGGAGTGGGAACGCTGACGACGAGCACGCTGGCTGTGGGGAGCCACTCGATCACGGCGGTGTACCCCGGAGACGCGAACTTCAACGGTTCGACGAGTTCGGTCTATCCGCAGCAGGTGGATGACTTCGATCTGTCGATCGCAACAACCGGAGCAGGTTCGACCTCTCAAACCATCTTCCCGGGAGGGGTGGCGACGTACAACTTCACGGTCTTGCCGACCGGCGCGGCAATGTTCTCAGCGGCGGTGCAGTTGAGCGTGACTGGCCTGCCGACTGGCGCGACGTATACGATCACGCCGCAGACTATCGCCGCGGGCGCGGGAGCGACGAACGTCACCTTGACGATCAATGCGCCCGGGCAGACCGCGATGCTGCATCCCCGCGCGAGCCTCTCGCCAATCGCGTTTGCGCTTCTCCTGCTGCCGTTCTCTGGCTACATAAGAAGACGCGCAGGTCACCTCGGACGGCTGGCAGCGGTGTTGCTGATTTTGCTGGGCGGGGCCGCAGGCATGGCGGCGCTGACGGGCTGCGGTGCCGGCGCCGGCTTCTTCGCGCAGCCGCAGCAAATCTACACCGTAACGGTCACTGGCACGAGCGGCGCACTGCAGCACTCGACCACCTTTACCCTTACCGTTCAGTAGTTATTTGTCGCTATGGCATGGAAGAGGTCATCGGTTCGATCCCGATCAGGTCCACCAATAATCCACACAGATTGAGTAGTTTAGCGTCATTGCCCGACAGCCTCCGGAAGCTCCGAGGGTGTTGTAGGGTGCCGAAGCTTTTTCGGGGCACTCGGAAGCATCATTTCCACGACCTTTGCGTTGGCGTCTCGCTTCTGCTGCGAGACCGCGCGGGTGTAGATATCGAGCGTCGTCCGGACGTTTGCGTGCCGCAATAATTCCTGCGCCACTTTCACGTCCACTCCCATCGCCCGCAGGTTCGTCGCCAGCGAATGACGGAAGTTGTGCCAGCCGATAATCTTCCCTTCAATGCCCGCCCGCTTCACTGCCGGACGAATGTACCGCTTGAGCAGATTGTCCGGCCCCAGCGGTTTCGTCCCCTTGAGACGAAGCGACGCAAAGAGGAAGTCGGCTTCGGCCCGGTAAAGGGACTCCCGCCTCCACTCGAATAACGCTTCGAGCACCAAAGTATGCAGTGGCACAGGTTTCCGCGAAGCCGGACTCTTGCCGTTCCCGAAGCGGTTGCGAACAATCCCAGCAACTGCCAGCCCGTCGCGATCCAATGGAGCGGCGCTTGCGGTACCGGGGCGATGGGAGCGACACAAGCCAGTGTCCAATGCCCCATCGGCGTGGACCTCGTCACCGCTTCGGTCTCATTGAACGGCTCAAGCTTTCTCCCGCAGGTCCAGATCCCACCCTTCAACGTCATCGTGACCGACTTTGTCCTGTCGTCGTCAGTTTACTCGGGCTCTTCTGGAACAGTAGCGCCAGGCACACCGTGGTTAGGTGCATCGATACGTGAGACAAGATCCAGGTCGGATCTTGTGATATATGCGGTCGAGATGTTCGCATATTGCTGGATGACAAACATCATAGTGTTGGTTCTCCTTTGGACGCGGGCAGCTGCATAGTAGGATCGCTGCGCGTCGTCAGCCATTTACCAATGAGATTAATCTCCACCGCGACAGGTAGGCTTCGGGGTCGAGACTGTTGAGTTTGGCGGTGCCGATGAGTGAGTAGAAGACGGCTGCGCGTTCGCCTCCCCGGTCCGAGCCGGCGAAGAGATAGTTGCGCCTTCCCACGGCGACGGCGCGGAGCGCCCGTTCAGCTGCTGAGTTATCGATCTCGATGCGGCCATCGTCGCAGTAGCGCACGAGTGCGTTCCAACGCGCGAGCGCGTAGTGGACTGCTGCTGCGGTGTCGGACTTCCGAGATAACTTGATCAACGATGCTTCGAGCCATACACGCATCGAGTCGAGCAGGGGCCGGGCGCGGGTGCCGCGAACTCTCTGACGCTCATCGGAGGGTCGGCCTCGTATCTCCTTCTCGATCGCATAGAGCAGCGCGATGCGCTGGACTGCTTCGGTTGCGACAGCGCCTCCATCAGGATACGGGTCGTGCCTCCTTTTTCTATCCGCCTACTAAGGACAAGGCGGTCTGCGAACGTTTCGTGGCCGAGGCCCGTGCCTTCGTCGCACGGGTCTTCTCAAGTCGATGCCTTCGAGGCAACATCGAGAGCTGCGCGGGCGTCAGCGAGACCGATCATATACTCTTCATCTTTAGCGCGCTCCACCATACGGAGTAGTCTTGGGAGCCGCTTGATGGTTACAAATTTTGACAATTGGGATTCGATCAGAACGTCCCAGTGGCCATAGTTGTTGACCAGCGCCTCCATGAGTATCTTGACGTGACGAGATACAGCGACAAGGGTGGTAGGGACGTCATAGCGTAGCAGCAAGCGGCCAACCCATTCCGACCCGTAAGATCCACCTCTATCAGAACACGTGGGGGACACCATCGCCGCGCTTATTTATTGGCTCTATTCACATCCCCAAAGATCTCTTGATTCAATCAATCGACCAGGCGTCACTCAAACTTAGTACCGCTCTACAACGAATCGAGGCCACTCATCGGGGCTTAACACTTACAAAAACCCTTTACTATCTCAAACACGGTACAGCATTCTCCTACTGCGGCCCTCTGTCAGTGCGCTGAAAGTTTTTGGTGGATTGCAGACCGGGAAGGCTGATAGTGTCGGCTTGTAACTATCGCGTCGGACGCAGCAGTCGACCGTGTTGGTTAAACTCGAATTTTAATTTGTACTGCTCTCAGAAGCGGAACCCGGATTATTTCACGCTTGCTTTGCTTTCAGGAAACGCCGAGATTAGCATTCGTCCCTCGTCTTCATCTATTGCGGTCAAGGAGAAATCGACAGATCCTCCCCCTAACCCCGTGCTGCTGATCGTATGAATCTCGAAAAAGTAAATTTTGTTAGATTCCGCGATAAAACTGTGAAGGGCGACAAGGTGCGAAAGTTTCTTCGAGTGCGAATCCCAGTTTGCGCACAAATGATGAATACCTGGATCTACAAAAGCACTAAGGAAAGAGTTGCCCTGGGTCGCTCCGAGCCAGGAAGCATTGAGGCCCACCCTGCTCAGAGGGCCACAACGGCCCAGGCAAGATCCGTCAAAATCACTAACCTGCACGATGTATAGGAGAGCCTTTCCGGATTGTGGTGCTACGGGCGTCGGTGGAACCAACTCAGTTTTATACTGAATGTCAGAAGGCCCACAGGCTGCCTTCGCCGCAGCAGTATCGCGCAGGTCTTGTGCATAAATCACGCCTGTTAAGACAAGGCTTCCAACGAGAGACAAAAGGAACTTCATTTGTACCGCCTTCCCCTAATTCTAGGACTGAACAGGCCATAAGATCTGAGCCTATTATAAGTAGGTGGGAGCCGCAGACTCGTGAAGTCTGCGGCTCAGGTTTATTGGCAGGACGTTGGAGCGGCTTGCGGCAGCGCAAACGCGAAGGTGTGATAAATAGTGTCTTCGTAAACATCTACGTCTTCGAAGCATCCGACATCTGAGGTTCCAAGAGTAGCTGTTCCAACATGGGCGGTACCGTTTGTAGTCCCGGCAGTCTGCTGTTGTATGAAGCTAAAGCTGGTCGTGGCGCTGATTCCGAGTGTCATATCACATCGACCGCGCCGCCGCTGAACAATCCGCAGCCATAACAAGCAATATCAGTCAGGCCTGCAGCGACGCCAGTTACTTAAAGGTCATGCTGGGCATTCTGATTCCTTTTGGATTGCTGATCTTCTTTCCCTTCCTGGGTCTCGCCGGTCTCGTAGGCTTTGTCTTCATCAAGTACGCAGTTCCGGTTATGACGATCCGCTGGTGGGTCAAATACGGTCGCATAAAAACGACCGACTCCGACTTCCGTAGCGCTCGCGGCACGGTCATATTGGTAAGCGCAATCTCATTCCTGATACTTCTTTTTCTGCGCGTCACCTTCTTTGGTCTGCGACTCTGATGGGCGCGCGGCCTTGTCTGAGCCGTATCAAATCTGGGTGCCCCATCTTCGCGACGGTCTCATCGTCCCTAAGGTGGGCATTCGCGCTACGCGCGAACCGCTCCTCCCTACCTCAGGGAATATAAGTTGAAAACGTATAGTCCTGCGCCTTTTGCGGCGTATGACACTCGAGGCAAGCCTTGACGGCATGCGCAGCGTCAGGAATCAGTGGCTTCGACAGATCGCTCGCCAGCCACACCTGGAACCCCCATCCCCCAGTCGTCGGATACCTTTTCGCATCCTTCACCATCACCGTGACTGCCTTCTTGTCGCCCTCGACGTAAGAGCCATCCTTCACCGAGAACTCGTGAACGTCATCCGCAAAGATAGTCCCGTCCGGATACGGAAACGGCCCACCCTTCTTCAGCGTGGGCAGCCCCTTCGCATTCACATAGACAAGATGCATCCCACCGATCTGCCCAAAGCTCGGGCTGTCCTTAGTCACGATCATCGAATTCACCGTAAACCAATCCCGGAATCCAGTTGGAAACGGAACATCATCGCCGGCAGGTTGCGCAGCGCCCAACAAAATCAAAACTCCAGCGAGGCCCAGGACACTCACGAGTCGGATCTGCATAGGAACTCCTCAGTGATTAGCGTGTGAAACGCCAAAACTACCACCATGCCGCCTCTCAGTCAATTTGTAAAGGAAGGTCGGCCCGAACACCAGGCATCAACGACCAATCGTAGAGGGGTGGAGTATCCTTCCTTGGGGTATGGAGTTCTATGCCTCTGCGCCAACTGTGGGTTCCACCTTCCGGGCCGGGAAAGGTAACTCCTCAATCCTCTTGTTTGTAACGAACTTAGTTCTCTTAGGGAGCAAACAAAAATGCGCATTAATCCTTCGATTCGCCATCTTTTGCTCGGCTTTTTATTGATATTAATCTCTTCGACCGCGTTCGCACAGATTGGTATTTCAGTCTCCTTCGGCCCACCTGCTCTGCCCGTGTACGAGCAACCTCTCTGCCCCGGCGATGGATACCTGTGGACGCCTGGCTACTGGGCCTACGATAACGACTTCGGCGACTACTACTGGGTACCAGGTACTTGGGTTCTGGCCCCGGAGGTCGGATATCTTTGGACCCCAGCCTGGTGGGGATGGGGTGACGGCGGATACTTCTTCCACGAGGGATACTGGGGGCAGCAGATCGGCTTCTACGGCGGCATCAGCTATGGCTTCGGCTACTTCGGCACAGGCTATCAGGGAGGCAGATGGGATGGAGGGCACTTCTTTTATAACCGCACCGTGAACAACGTGAACATCACGAACATTCACAACACCTACAACACGACTGTCATCAACAACAACACCACCATAAACCGGGTCAGCTACAACGGTGGCACAGGCGGCATCGTTGCGCGCGCAACACCAGCAGAAGAAGCAGTCGCGCAGGAACGACATATTCCCCCCGTGGCCGCTCAGGTTCAACACCTCCAGACAGCGCGCTCCAACCCGCAACTCCGAGCCTCAGTGAATCAAGGAAAGCCGCCAATCGCCGCGACAGCAAGACCCTCAGAGTTTAGCGGACAGGGTGTCGTTGCTGCTCACGAGGCAGGAGCACCCTATCACCCCGAGGCCAATCGTCCCACGGCTGCATCTCATCCCGCCAATGCTGCGCATGCAAGCGAGCTGCAACCCCACCAGGCACCTCCACCACCGAACACCGGAAACACCAAACTCGATCAAAAGTATCAGCAACAGCAAACCAAGCTGATTGCAAAGCAGAACCAGGAACACCAGCAGCTTCAGCAAAAGCAGGAGGCACAACATCAGCAACTTGCACAGCAGAATGCGAACGATGCGAGAAAACAGCAGATGGAGCGACAGCATCAACAACAGACGCAGCAGATGGAACAGCGCCACACCCAACAACAGCAGCAACTAGAACAACGGCAGCCTGCAAGCCATCCCGAGGCACGGCCAAGATAACAGCAGGTGGGCGGAATGCCCACTCACGCAGTCTCATCGCATGAGTGGGAATTCGCGCGAAGGTGCGAACCGGTTCCCTCCCGCTTTCACTCCGCCCAACTGACTCCCAACCCATCAACCTCCCGTGCTAAACTTCGTGATCGACCAGCACAGAACCATCGGGCCCCTGCGAAACCTCACGGAGGAAGCACGATGAAGAAGACTTACTTCGCCGCCGCTGTTTTATTGTTGTCCTATGGCACCGTCCGCGCCGCCGACCAGCCGTTTATGAAAGAGGGCCTCTGGTCTACCCACGACGTCGACATCACCAACCCCGGAAATAAACTCTCCGACTCCACCAATAAAATCTGTCGCAGTCACGCCTGGGAACAGCAGGTGCAGGTCGAATCGAAGAAAGTCATGAAGAGTTGCACCGTCCTCTCCGACACCACCGAGGGCAACAAGCATCTCACCGAGACGAAGTGCCAGATTAGCGGCATCACACTCACCACCAAAGCCGTCGTCACCATCCTGAACGAAGACAGCGTTCACTCCGAGACCCACACCACCTACTCCCCGTCCATGGGCAACCTCAGCGACGAAACCTCGATCCGGGACCAGAAGTACTTGGGTAGCTGCCCCACCGGCATCTCCCCCGGCGACATGGTTCTTTCGGACGGAACCGTCCGCCACCTCTGGAAGCACTAGAACGGACTCCGGCCACGCCCCTCAGCAGGAGCCTGGTTTATGCAGGGCAACCCGCGTCCATCCACTGCTTGAAAAGCGCAACCCGATCGGTCGACCACGGTGCATCTGGCGGCATCGTGCCTGCGGACACTGCACCATAGACACTCTGCGCGTTGGCCGGGACACACATCCAGGCGGGATCACCAAGATCGATCCCTGCAGGTTTCATACAGTGAATGTCCCCTTCCCGGAAAAGCGGCCGAATATCTGTAGCAAAACTGAGAGCCATTGCGTCTCCTCTTGATGATTCTGAATCTTATACCCAAACCCATAGCAAAACCTTTATCACCCCTCAAATCGGCGGCCGGCCCACGTTTCGTTTCGGAACTCTCCCAGCTGGAGATCCACCGCCAACCCTTGACACCCCTGATATCCTTAAAGCAGAAGCAAAGAAGGGTCCGGCAACCAGCCGGACCCTTCGTATCTTCAGACTAGTACAGACTAAGTCCAAACCTAAAGTCTCTGATTCGAAGACTTTGCACACTTTTCGACAGGGTGGCCCCCTACGGCGTTATGAAACATCAATGACATAGTCGAAGGCGAAGGAGCAGGCGTCATATCCGTCTCCTTAATGGCCATAGGGCAACGAACCCTGATATATAGTAGTGCTGAGACTTTCGCATGCACTTCGGTTGATCTCATCTAGAGGATCGCCTTTGAAAGGGATGCGGCTTGAACATCCGTGAAATTGCACGTCGAGCCAACGTATCGCGAGCTACCGTATCGCGCGTCATCAACCAGGTACAAAGCGTCGATTCGCAGCTTGCGGAGAAGGTTCGCCAGGTCATTCTGGAGATCGGATATATTCCCAATCATCAAGCTCAGGCACTAGCTCGCGGACGCAGCCGCACCATTGGCCTCATTGTCGCCGAGGTGAGTGGAGGCAATCCCTTCTTTACAGAGTTCATGCTGCATTTCGAGCGGGCCTCTGTTGAGGCCGGATATGAGGTTCTCATCGGCTTCGCTGATATTCAGGACCATCCTGACGACGTCACCCGCTGTGTCAACCGAATGCTGGAAAGACGTGTGGATGGAATCGCCGTCCTGACCTTCGGCATGGAATCGCAGATGTTGAAGAAGCTGCCTCGAACGCATGTGCCACTCGTCTTTCCGGATGCACCGGCGAATCGTCCTTGTGTATCCAACATCAAGATCGACTATCTTAGTGGCATGCGGGAATGCGTCACTTACTTGCAATCACTTGGCCATGCACGCATCGCTTACCTCAGTGGCAACCTGAAGCTCTCGGGAATGCTCAACCGCCTGAAAGCTTTCCGGCAGGCAATTGACAAGAGCGGGCTGAGCTGGGACGAATCGCTAATAGTACCGTGTGCTCATACATTTGAAGGGGGCGCAGAGGGGATGAAGACGCTGCTCGGATGGAACAACCCACCCACAAGCGTCATGTGTTGCAACGACGTCGCTGCGATTGGCGCGCTCAAGACCGCTCGGACACAGAAGCTTAAGGTGCCTAGGGATATCTCAATAGTTGGCCTGGACGATCTGCCACTTGCACTCTACGCCGAACCTGAGCTGACAACGATCCGCTTCTCGCCGCTGGAGTTGGCTCAACTTACAGTTGAAGCGTTGCTCCAGCGAATCTCTCCCTCGCCACAGATTGATCAGAAAGACATGCGTTTCGAGTACAAGACGCGTCTTGTTATTCGTAAGTCTACTGGCGTAGCGCGGAAGAGGAAAAGAGTGGATCACAAGGCAAATCCTCGCCAAACTATTCACACTGACGGAAGGTAAGAGTCCACAAACAGCCTATTTTCTTTCTAGTGCGGCTACGTGCCGACATCCCAACAAAGGGCTTTTCTTGTTGACAACGCCAGCTGGCCAATCTATCGTTTCCTCATTATTGAGAAACCGGTCTCTCAAACTTATCATGCAACATGCAAGAACAGGCAAGTCCCTCTTCTACAGAATGAACCACGACGCATTCAACCTTTCAATGATGCTGGAATCTCAATCGATTCCAATCAATCACTACCTACGGTGTATGAGCGACAGCGGAATGCAACCCAACCCTCGTAATAATTGCTTCGGTGCGCTGACACATCCTCACCATGATCAACGTTAGCGGCCGTCCATGCTAAACAGAAGACGGTTCACTAGGCGTATCAAGGATATTTTTTATTTGATGAATCCTCAACGATTCGCTGAACGTGTTCCGCAGGTTTTGCAATGTCCGCAATCGGAAACGTGGCCGTCATCAGAAGTTCGCAAACACTGTCGCCACAAGCTGCTTTACCTGCTTTCGATTGGTGTTTTTCTGATCGCCTGTGTGCCGGCAATCGCAATAGAACGCACCCCGGAAAGAGATCTCGAACTCTCGCGTGCGGTGCGGCCATGGGAATTCCTATCGGTATTGGGCTCACGCGCAGGTGTTCTCGGCGCCGAAAGTGGTCATTTTGAGGCGTGGGCATATCCACTCAAGATCTTGCGCGACTTTCACCTCAACTTCCTTGTCGGAGGAACGTCGCTCCCCGCCGATTCTCTGGTGCGAAGCATCGTCGTACGGCCTGAGGCCACAACACTTCTTTATGCCAGTGACACCTTTTCCGTTCGCGAGACCATATTCGTTCCTAGAGAGCAAGCCGGCATGGTCATCACCCTCGAGGTGGAAACGAGCGAGCCTATGGAGATCGAGGCGGCCTTCGAGAGAGACTTTAAACTTGAGTGGCCTGCTCCCCTGGGCGGCGCTTCCATCGATTGGGAACCGAAACTCAACGCCTTTGTAATGGGAGAGCCGCAAGGAAAATTCGCTGCTGTAGTCGGCTCTCCCTCTGCACACGAGTACAGGGAGGAGTATGCCACCAACTCCTCTGCTTCGCCTGAGAGCTCAATGAAGTTGGGGATCACCACCAAAGGCACTTCTACAAAGCTCATTGCAATTGCAGCTTCTTCCGACAACAGTATGGAGGCGGAAAAGCTCTACAATGACCTCCTCCGACACCACCAGGAATTGGTGCAGAAAGACGTTGAATTTTATCGTGAATACCTCAATCACACCGTAAAACTGACTCTGCCGGATTCCACTCTGGAACAGGCTTATAAGTGGGCTCAGATAAGTATGCTCCAGGGGCTCGTACAGAACCCAACACTTGGAACTGGACTGGTGGCAGGGTACAGCACCTCCGGACGCGATACTCGTCCAGGCTACGCTTGGTTCTTTGGGCGCGACGCGCTATGGACTACGTTCGCGCTAAACGCGACCGGTGACTTCGCCACTGCCAGGCAGGCACTTGAATTTCTTGCAAAGTATCAGCGCGAGGATGGCAAAGTGCCTCACGAGATCGCACAAGGGGCAAGCTATGTACCCTGGTTGACGAAGATGCCGTATGCGTATTCCTCTGCCGATGCGACACCGCTGTACATCATCGCGGTAAATGACTACGTGCACCGAAGCGGCGATGTGGCTCTTGCGCAGAAGACGTGGGACAACGTCTGGCGAGCCTACCAATTTCTCATCTCTACCTACGATGAACGAGGCTTGCCACAGAATACTGGTGTCGGGCACGGCTGGATCGAAGGCGGCCCACTGTATCCAATCCACACCGAGCTCTATCAAAGCGGCCTCGGGCTTGAAGCTATTCAAGCGCTCTCTAGCTTGGCGGCTCTACTTGGGAAAGAGCAGCTTAGCCGAGACCTTCTTCAGACCTTCGATCAAAAACAGCGCAGTTTGAATCAACTATTCTGGGTGCCTGGCCTGCAGCACTACGCTCTCGGTCTTGACGATAAAGGTCAACAGGCGACTGCGGCAAGTGTGCTTTCAACTGTCCCAATGTGGTTTGGCCTGCTCGACGCTGAGAAGGCGAACGCTACCATCACCGAATTGAGTGGACCCGACCACCAGACGGATTGGGGCATGCGTATCCTCTCCTCGCACGACTCCCGTTTCGAACCAAATGGATACCATTGGGGCACGGTATGGCCACTCTTCACTGGATGGGCCTCAGTGGCCGAATTCCGCTATCATCGGCCGCTTCCCGCATTTCAAAACCTCCGCACCAACGCACTGCTGACCTTCGATGGAGCGCTCGGACACGTCACCGAAGTGCTCTCCGGCAGCTACTACCAGACCCTCCAAACCGGATCGCCGCATCAGATCTGGTCTGCCGCAATGGTGGTCAGTCCCTTATTGCAGGGGATGCTCGGCCTTCATTCCAACGCCATCACCAAGCAACTTGTATTCGAGCCACATGTCCCCGCGGACTGGACCTCCTTCGGTGTACAAAATGTGAAACTCGACTCTGCCAGCGTTGACCTCAAATACACGAAAACGAGCAATTCGATCGCTCTGACGGTAAAGCGAACTGGTGGCGAGAACGGCACGCTGGACTTCTTGCCTGCGATCAGCCTTCGAACCCAGGTCCGCAGTGTACTCCTGAACGGTAAACGCCTTCCGTTCTCCATCGAGACGAACACGAACGATCAGCATGTAGTAATGCATCTTCCCATCACCGACCAAACATCACAGGTCATCATCG